>LXNI01002845.1_pt1 | contig 11116 bp, 3 predicted proteins | sample 809091 | NCBI WGS metagenome assembly LXNI01 (sample SAMN04870527, study PRJNA318959) | sponge metagenome | biome: 01000161; feature: marine sponge reef; material: water | host: Sarcotragus foetidus | place: Greece: Milos, Mediterranean Sea | collected 2013-05-29 | depth 5-7 m | reverse complement strand
CTTCGGGACATTCGGGATCTGCTCCCCGTGGCAGAGATCGACCTGGCCATCCACGAGCCCGTGATGACGAACTCGAACAACGCCTTTTCGATGCTGGAGCAGACCGACGCCATCCGGACCGCCGAGGGTGGAACGGGATACTTCATGGGCACGCTGACCGGATCCGTCAGCGGCGCCCTCGGCGTCGCGTTCCGGCCCGGCTGGACAAGCTTCGCGGTCGCGGACTCCTTCGTCATGGCCCACGAACTCGGACACAACCTGAGCCTCTCTCACGCGCCCTGCGGCGGTGCGGGCGGCCCGGACATATCGTTCCCGCAGTCCGACGGGACCATCGGAGCGTGGGGATACAACTTCACTTCGGGCTTGCTGGTGGATCCCTCCGTACGCGACCTCATGTCGTACTGTGACCCGACCTGGATCAGCGACTTCTATTTCACCAACTCGCTGCGCCACCGGCTGGTGTGGGAGGCTACGGGGCTTTCGGCGTCCCCTGCCGTGCCGACCATGTCGCTCCTGATCTCCGGCGGGGTCGGCGAGGATGGCAGCCTCTACCTGGGGCCGGCGTTCGTGATCGACGCGCCGCCGTCTCTGCCTCGCTCGACCGGCGCATATCGGCTGAGGGGGGCCACGGCCGGCGGCGCCGAGCTCTTCAGCCTCGCGTTCGAGATGCCGGTTATCGCCGGGGAGGAGGATCGCAGTTCATTCGCGTTCGCGGTGCCGGCACAGGAAGCGTGGGCGAATGACCTTGCTCGAATCACCCTATCCGGCCCGGACGGGTCCTTCACCCTGGACGCCGACACGGATCGTCCGGCCGCGATTGTCCGCAATCCACGTACCGGGCGCGTGCGGGGCTTCTTCACCGATCTGCCCGCGGGAGTGACTGCGGCGGATGTGTGGGGTGGCATGGTCCCCGTTGAGCGCGGCCTGGAGGTGCTCTTCAGCCGTGGCATCCCCGGCGCGGCGGCCTGGCGGCGCTGACCGCCGAAGAACCTGGCATCCGTCCTGTTGGCAACCGTGATGCTGGCGGGCGGCTTGGCGCCGGCCCACGCCCAGGACGCCAAGAGATCCGGTACGTATCTGCCGCTCCTGCCGGATCACAAGGTACTGGGCCGGTCGACCACCGTGACATCGGCGTTCTGCTGGAGCTGGAAGGCCCCGGCATCGGAGCCGTGCGGGCTCCAGGCTTCGAGCTGTAGGAGTCATCAGCACCGGAGCGGAACCAGATCGTCGTAGTGGGCTCCCTCCGGTACCGCAGCCATCGACGTTGTTCCAGCGTTCCAGTCTACCCAGCGCCCTTCACAGATACTACCCTGCCGGGGTCTCGGGTGAAGGACTACTGCCTCGGCCGGAGTCCGTGACGGAACTCCCCCGGCGGCCCGTGGCAATTCCGCACACGGACCGCCAGGTGCCGAGACTGCCTGGCTTGGTCACCAGCCGGGTGATCGACCGCGAGGTGGCGGTCGCTTCGGCGGGGGTGCTTTTGACGTGGGTCGACCGAGGCGCACCGGAGTGGCCTCTCGCCGTTTCACCTCATCGGAGACATCGCTGTCGGTGGTGGCGTTGGTCATGCTTTGGCTTTGACCCGCTTCCAACACCTCGGCTTCAAATTCGTCATAGGTGTAGCGGCCTTCCGGATCGCTGGCATAGACATACATTGTCGCATATGCCCGTGTGATCACCAGAGTGTCGCCCGTCAAGTATGCATCGACGGAACTCCCCCACGCTCTGACGGTGTAAGTGAGCGAGTCGCCCTCCGGGTCCTCAAAGTACTCTGACAGGGGCAGGACGATCGAGTCGGGCACGGTCAGGGAGTAGTCCGGGATCTCCTTCTTCACCGTCGGCGGCCGGTTGCTGTTGACCGTTATCTTGAACGAATAGTCGGTTGAAAGCCCGCCTTTATCCGTTGCGGTCGCCGTTATCGTTGCTTCGCCGAGCGAAACTGCGGTGATGAGCCCGTGTAGCGAGATAATGTTGTCGTATATCTCCGCCCGCGCCACGGTGGTGTCCGACGACGACACCGAGAAGGTCATCGCGTCGCCGATATCGTTGTCCACGAAGAGGCTGGCATCCTGGAAGAAAATGTAGACCTCGAGGAAGAACTCGTATTCTTCATCAGGTGAGCGGACGACATCGGGCACCTCGCCGTGCACCGTCGGAGCGTTGTTGCCGACCGTGTGCACCACCGATAGGCTGGCCGAGAGGCCATCCGGGTCGGTGACGGTGATGGTGATAGTCGCCTCTCCCTCCGACTTCCCAGTGAGCCGGATGGTTCCACCTTCCAGGGACTCGGCCGTGAGGACCGTCGCATCCGAGGACGTTACCTCGGTCTTGAGATCGCTGTAGTCATCGTCGGGATCCCAGAAGTACCACGAGGAGTTGATCGACCAATCTGCGTCCTTGAGGAAGGTCTGGGGGGTCGGCTGCTTCGTCACGCGCGGCGGTCGGCTCCCCGCAGGAACAATGGTGACCTCGAACTGGGCGCTGGCCGTCAGTCCGTCCGGATCTTCGGCGGTCACCGTGATGGTGGCGGTACCTTCGGCGACCGCCTGCATTGCGATGTCGCTGCCGGATACCGCGACCGTAACCACATTGGAGTGGGAACTCGCGGCCGTGAACGTCAGATCGTCGTCGTCGGGGTCGGTGAAGTAGGTTGCGGCGTCCAGCGTCTTCGATTTTTCCACCTTCACGCGCTGCGCGGGGATCGTGCCCGCCTGCGGTGAGCGGTTGGGGGTCACGGGATCAACGGTCACGGCGAAGGTCAGTTCCGCGGACAGGCCTTCCGGGTCCTCGGCGGTCAGCGTGATGGTGGCGGTACCCTCCGCCACCCCCTGCAACTCGAGGTCGTTGCCCGAGACCGTGACCGTGACCACCTCCGAGTCGGAACTTTCTACCGAGAAGGTCAGCCCGTCGCCATCCGGGTCGGTGAAGTAGGTGGAGGCGTCCAGCGTGGTGGAGGCGTTCTCGTCGAGGGCCTGGTCCGCGACCGTGCCGACCACGGCCGGAGCCCGGTTCTCCTCTGTGGCCTCGGCCACCGTAACCCCAAAGGCCTGCGAGGTCCCGAGCCCGTCGGGGTCCTCCGCGGTGACGGTCACCGTCGCGCTGCCCTGGTTGACGACCTCCAGCTCGACTTCGCTCCCGGACGTGGTAGCCTTGACCACTTCGGTGTCGGAGCTGCTCGCCGAGAAATCGAGCGCGTCGTTGTCGGGGTCGTTGAAGTAGGACGAGGCGTCCATCATCCGCTTGTCGCCCTCCTGCAGATCCTGCGTGAGGATCTGGCCGGTCGCGACCGGTGGTTGGTTGGGATCGGATCCGCCCGAACCCTTGACGCGCACATTGAATTGCAGCGCAGTGGCGAGCCCCTCCGGGTCCTCCGCGGTGATGGTGACGGTTGCGGTACCCTTCTTCACGCCTCGCACCAAAACGCCGTTGCTGGCCACCCACACCCTCGCGACCTCTGGCCTTGAACTCTCGACCGACAGGACCAGCGCGTCGCCGTCGGGATCGGCGAAGAGCGGTTCAGGATTGATCCTGGAGACCCCCCCTTCGCTCAGCTCCATCGGCTCTACGGTGCCGACCGCCCGAGGCGCGCGGTTGGGGACGGTCACGGTGAATTCCTGAGTGGCCGTCATGCCTTCCGTGTCGGTGGCCGTTATCGTCACGGTCGCCGTGCCCCTGGCAATCGCGGCAACGCTCAACGAGTTCCCGGTAACCTCGACGGAGGCTACCGTTGCGTCCGAGGAGGTGGCCTCGTAGGAGATATCGTCGCCATCGGGGTCGGTGAAATGACCGGACATATCCAGAATTGCGGCCCCACCCACCTCGATGGTGGACACCTCGATCGAGCCAACCGGCAGAGGGGCCTGGTTGGCTGCGCTCAGGACCCACTCCAGTGTAACCGATTCGTCGTCCGTGTCCGTGGCGGTGATGGTGACGGTCGCGCCGCCCTTGCCCAGGGCCGTGACCGTCAAGGTGCCGTCCGAGATCTCGACATCCATGACCGCGGCGTCCGAGGAGGTGGCCGCGTAGGCCAGATCGTCGCCGTCGGGGTCGCTGAAATAGTCCGAAAGATCGAGCGCCGCCGCCTCGCCCACATCCAGGGTCCGCTCCTCCATGGCGCCCGTCGCGAGCGGAGGCCGGTTCGGTATGGTCACCGCGAACGCCTGCGTAGCGCTCAGACCCTCGGTGTCCGTTGCGGTGACCGTCACGGTCGCCTCACCCTTCGCGACCGCCGTCACCGTCACGGCCGCGCCCACGACGCTGACGCCCGCCACGGCCGCGTCGGATGCCTCCGCCGCGTAGACCAGGTCGTCGCCGTCGGGCTCGGAGAAATGGCTGGACAGGTCAAGCGTCGCGGCCTCGCCCACCAGGATCGTCTGTCCCTCGATCGCACCCGCCGCGAGCGGAGGCCGGTTCGGCACGGTCACGGCGAATTCCTGCGTGGCCGTGAGGCCCTCGGTGTCCGTGGCGGTCACCGCCACCGTCGCCGCGCCCTTGGCTATCGCGGCCACCGTCAAGGTGCGGCCGGAGACCTCGATCCCGGCCACGGCACCGTCCGAAATGACGGCGCTGTACGTCAATCCATCCCCGTCGGGATCGTTGAAGTAGCTCGACAGGTCCAACGAAGCGGTCCCGCCCACCTCGATGGTTCGCCCCTCGATCGCACCCACACCCAGCGGCGGCTGGTTGGGCGCGGTCACGGCGAACGTCTGGGTGGCCGTGAGTCCCTCCGTGTCGGTGGCCGTGACCGTCACCGCGGCATCGCCCTTGGCGACGGCCGTCACCGTCAGATCGCTGCCCTCGACCGAAGCGCCGATCCGCGTCGCGTCGGAGGAGGAGACGGTATAGGCCAGCGCGTCCCCGTCGGGGTCCTCGAAGTAACCGGGCAGCGCCAGCACCGCACTCTCGCCGACCTCCACGGTCCGCTCCTCGATCGAACCCACCGCAAGGGGGGCCCGGTTCGGCACGGTCACCAGGAACGCCTGCGCAGCCGTGAGGCCCTCGGTGTCCGTCGCGGTAACCGTCACGGTCGCTTCCCCCTTCGCGACCGCCGTCACCGTCATGGCCTCGCCGTCGACGGCAGCGCCCGCCACCGCCGCGTCCGACGCCGCCGCCGCGTAGACCAGATCATCGCCGTCGGGGTCGGAAAAGTAGCTGGACAGGTCGAGAGACGCGGCATCGCCCACCTCGATGGTCCGCCCCTCGATCGAGCCCGTCGCGAAGGGGGGCTGGTTCGGCACCGTCACCTCGAACTCCTGTGTGGCCGCGAGGCCTTCCGTGTCGGTCGCCGTCACCGTGACCGTCGCGGTCCCCTTGGCGAGCGCCGTTACGGCCAGCGCGCCGCCAGCAACCTCGACCCCCGCCACCGCCCCGTCCGAGATGGCCACAGTGTAGACCAGGACATCCCCGTCGGGATCGGAGAAGTAGCCCGACAGTTCCAGCGACGAAGTCTCGTCCACCTCGACAGTCCGCTCATCGATCGAGCCGACCGCCAGCGGAGCCCGGTTCGGCACGGTCACCACGAACTCCTGCGTGGCCGTGAGCCCGTCCGTGTCGGTGGCCGTGACCGTCACCATCGCCTCGCCCCTGGCGATGGCCGTCACCGTCAGTTCGCCTCCCGACATCGAGACTTCGGTAACCGACGGGTCGGAGGAGGCGGCCGTGTAGGCCAGCTCGTCGCCGTCAGGGTCGGTGAAATACCCGGTCACATCGGTCGTGACCGCGGCGTCCACCTCGATGGTCTGCGGCGCAATCGTGCCCACCGCTCCCGGCATCCGGTTCGGCACCGTGACCAGGAAGCTCTGCACCGCCGACAGGCCGCCGGGGTCGGTCGCCGTCGCGGTCACCGTGGCAGTCCCCTTCGCCAGGGCCTCGAGCGTTACAACCGCGCCCGTGGCGGAAATCCCCAGGACACTCTCGTCGGAAACCGCCATCGCGTAGGTCAGCGGCTCGCCGTCCGGCTCCATGAAGTGCGCCGACACATCCACCGCTGCCGACTCCCCGGCCGACAGTTCGCGCGCGGCAATCTCGCCCACCGCCACCGGTGCGCGGTTGGGCACCAGGACCCGGAACTGCTGGTTGCCCGTAAGGTCCGTCATGTCGGTCGCGGTGACGGTGACCACGCTCGTTCCCGGCGATACCGCCGTGACCGTCAACGTGTTCCCGGACACGGACACCGTCGCGACGCCCACATCCGAGGACGCCGCTTCATAGCTCAGCACATCGCCGTTCGGATCCTCGAAGCACGCGCTCACCGTGGCCCTCTCTCCGACCACCACCGTCTGATCCGTGATCGCACCGCACATCCCCGGTGGCTGCGGGTTCTCGCACGCGGCGAGCAGCACGGCTGTGCATGCCGCTGCGCAGAAGGCGAACGAATTTCCCTTCGATCCGGAGCTGTTCCTGCTGGACATGGTACTTCCTTTCCGCCGTGAGCGGCACATGACCCACCGTGGTGTCCCGTCGTCGCCTTGGGCGTAACGGAGGAGCCCACAGATAATAGCGCACCCATCACGTCAAACACAATATCGGTATTGCGGAGCCGGGAGCGGCCGGGCGGCGGGCTCGGTGGCCACCGTGTGAAGGTGGCCTGTTCGCACCCGCGATCCTCGAACCACGCAATCCTCGCTCGCTCGGCGAAAACACTGGCGATCCCCATCCACCCCTGCCACTTTTCGCATCCCAGCCCCACGCCCCACCGACGTCAGGAGGAACCCACAGGTGAACATCGCGCGACACGGTCCGCTCGCTGCCGGGATTCTACTCGCAGCCGCCCCCGTCCAGGCCCAGGAGCCCGCCCAGGATCCCGGTCCTGTCCGGTGGGAGACCAGCCATTCAATCACCATCGGCGACGAGCCGGTCCACTACAACGCCACCGTCTCCGGCATCACCCTCACCAACGACGACGGCGACCCCGCGGCCGAGCTCTGGTACACCGCCTACTTCCGCACCAACGGCGCCCCCTCGCGCGACCGCCCCCTCGTCTTCGCCTTCAACGGAGGCCCGGGTTCGGCATCCTTCTGGCTGCACATGGGGATTATGGGCCCACGCCGGGTGGTCACCCCCGAAGTGGGCCCGCAGGGCGCCCCTCCGTACCCCCTCGAGGACAACGCCCACACCATCCTCGACATCGCCGACATCGTCATGGTCGACCCGATCGGCACCGGGTTCAGCCACACCCTCGGCGACACCCCCGGCTCCGACTACTGGGGCATCGACGAGGATGCGCGCTCGCTGACGCAGTTCATCCGCCGCTTCCTCAGCGAGCACGAGCGCTGGAACTCCCCGCGCTACCTCCTCGGCGAGAGCTACGGAACGACCCGCGCCGCGGTCCTCGCCCGCCACCTCCAGGGCGCCAACATCGACCTCAACGGCATCGTCCTCGTCTCGGCCGTGCTCCAGTTCAACACCATCCAGTTCGCGCCCGGCGACGACCTCCCCTACATCGTCAATCTCCCTTCCTACGCCATCACTGCCCGCTATCTCGACGCGCTCCCAGGCCCCAACCCCCCCGACCTCGAGGCCTTCATGGCCGAGGTCGAGGAGTGGTCCCTCACCGACTACGCCACCGCTCTGCTGGCGGGCGGCACCCTCGACCCCGACACCCGAACCCGCGTCATCGACCGGATGCACCGCTACACGGGGCTCGGCCACGACTTCATCGACAAATCCGACCTGCGCGTCACGGCCCCCGCCTTCGAGGCCGAACTGCTGCGCGACCACGGCACCATCGTCGGCCGCCTCGACTCCCGCTTCACCGGCCCCGCGGGCGACATCCTCGGCGCACGTCCCTCCCACGACCCCCAGTCGACCGCGATCAGTTCCGCCTACACCTCCGCCTTCAACAGCTACCTCCGCGACGAACTCGGCTACGACGGCGACCGCGAGTACGTCCCCAGCGGTGGCACACGCGACTGGAACTGGGGCCGTCTGGGCGGGAGCGGCGCTTTTGTTCGGGGCGGCGGCACACCCAACGTCGCACCCGACCTGGCCACCGCCATGAAGCGCAACCCGAGCCTCGAGGTCCTCCTCATCAACGGCATCTACGACCTCGCGACCCCCTACTTCGCCGCCGTCTGGACGATGGACCGCATGGGACTGCCCCCCGAACTGCGCGACAACATCGAACGCGCCGACTTCGCCGCCGGTCACATGATGTACGTGGAGCAGTCGCTGCTGCCGCAGTGGAAGGAGGTGCTCGATGGGTTCATCCTGCGGACGGCGGGCGGGTCGAAGCCGGTGTCGCAGTAAGACGGCAGGCCGGACAACCACGGACCCCCGTGTACGAGCGCATCGTCTGCCTGACCGAGGAGCCGACCGAGATCCTCTACCGCATCGGCGAGGAGGACCGCATCGTCGGCATCTCGGGTTTCACCGTGCGCCCCCCTCGCGCCCGCAAGGAGAAGCCCAAGGTCTCGGCCTTCCTGACCGCGAAGATCGACCGCATCCTGGAACTGAAGCCCGACCTCGCGCTCGGCTTCTCGGACATCCAGGCCGACATCGCGGCACAACTCATTCGCCACGGCGTCGAGGTCCACATCTTCAACCACCGATCCGTGTCCGGGATCCTGCGTACGGTCAAGGCGGTGGCCGCGCTGGCCGGGTGCGCGGGGAAGGGGGAACGGCTGGCCGCGGAGCTTGAGTCCGGGCTGGACCGCATCCGCGAGCGCGCCGCCGCGCTCCCCCGTCGCCCGCGCGTCTACTTCGAGGAGTGGTACGACCCGCTGATCTCGGGGATCCGCTGGGTGTCCGAACTGATCGAACTCGCCGGGGGCGAAGACTGCTTCCCCGAATTCCGCGCCGGATCACTCGCGAAGGACCGCATCATCGCGGATCCGGACGAAGTGGTGCGCCGAGCCCCCGACGTGATCATCGGCTCGTGGTGCGGGCGCAAGTTCCGGCCCGAGCGGGTGGCCGGGCGCGACGGCTGGGGGGCGATTCCCGCCGTCGCGCACAGCCAGGTCCACGAGGTCAAGTCGTCGCTGATCCTGCAGCCCGGTCCCGCCGCGCTGACCGACGGGGTGGCCGCGCTGCACCGGATCATCCGGGATTGGGCGGGCGCCACGGACCAGGCGGCGGCGGTCCCGGGACCGGGGGGCGTCCGCGAGTCGCCGGGCTGACCGGGGACTGATGGCTTGCCCCGCGGTCCGGGCTATTCCCGCCCCTTCGCCACGCGCTTCTTCTCCTCCTCCAGCTCCTCCACCGGCACCCCGTCCGTAATCCACGACGGCGCGGGTTCGCCCTTCAGGTAGTGCCCGAACCATTCCAGGATCCGCCGGGTATAGTCTTTCTGGTTGGCCTCCTCGCGGAATCCGTGGTCCTCGCCCTCGTAGACGAGCAGCACCATCTGTTTCCCCGCCCGGCGCGCGAAATTGTAGAACTCGGTGCCCTGGTCCCAGTCGACCACCCCGTCGTCGTCGCCGAAGGCCATGAGGAGCGGGGTCTCCATGTTGTGGACTTCGTGAATGGGTGAGTTGCGCCGGTGCGCCTCGGGGTCCTCCCAGAAGGGGACCTCCATGCGGCCCTGGCCCGTCTCCCAGTGACTCACCTCGGCCACGCCGCCGCCCCAGTGGATCTGTCCCATGAAGCTGACGAAGTCGGTCAGCGGCGCACCCGCCACCGACGCCGCGAAGATGTCGGTGCGGGTGGGCAGGTAGGTAGCCTGGTAGCCGCCCCACGAGTGGCCGATCAGGCCCACCGCGTCCGCATCCGTGACGCCCATCTCGACCGCCCTGGCGACGGCGGCGCGCACCGATTCGATCGCGCTCACCCCCGGCTCCCGCGCCGTGTACACGATGTCGGGCAGCAGGACCGCGTACCCGTGCTGCGTCCATGCCGTGTAATTGTAGTAGTCGCGCTCGGTGGGGACACGGAACCAATGCATCCCCGTCGTGAGGATCTCGTACGTGTAGACGATCGTCGGCACGGCCGTCCCCGGCTGGTAGTTCGCCGGGTAGAGAAGCGCGAACTGCAGGTCGCGGCCGCTTTCGCTCACGAAGTCCACCAACTCCGCCCGTCCCCAGGCCACTTCCGAGATGAAGGGATTGATCTCGGTGACCTGGGCCGCGCCCGCCAGACCGGGACCCGCGATGTACAGGTCGGGCGGGTCGTCGAAGGCCTGGGACCGGTACACCATGACATCGGCGCTGTCCGCGCGGCGCAGTCCGTTCACGTTGGCGTCCTCGAGGATCAGCGTCTCGGCCGACTCCCAGCCGCGGTTCAGGCGCGCGTACCCGCGCTGTTCCTTCGCGTCGTCGTGAAGGGTGAGATAGGGTCGGGAGTCGGGGTCGAGGCCAGGCTCGTCGTCGTCGGGGAGGACGCGGGCGAGCCGGTGGGTGACTCCCGACTCGGCGCCCCGGGTCAGCCTCGTGGCGTTCGATCCGTCCGGCTCGATGCGCCAGATGTCGTGCTTGTCATTCAGCAGCAGCGCCGCGTCGTCCTCCAGCCAGCCCGCCGGGCCGAAACCGCGCGGCGGTGTCATGTCGGTGGGCGTGTCGTACTCGGAGTTGGCGAAGTCGGCGTCCAGTCCCGAGGTCAGATAGTGCCGTTCGCCCGTCTCCAGGTTCAGGCTGTGGTACGCCGAGCCGTCCCAGGTGACCATCCATTCACCCGCGATGCTCGGCCACGCGTAGCGGACCCGCTCGAAGAGCAGGCGCCGCTCGCCGGTTTCCACGTCGACGGTCCAGTAGTCCCGGTAGGGGCGGCCGAACATCGCACCCCAGGGGTACGGCTTGTCGGTCTGCTCCAGCGCCAGCTTCCAGCCGGGCAACAGGCTCGCGTTCGCGTCCAGATCCGATCCGAGCACGACCAGCCGGTCGTCGTCCAGATGCCAGACGGCCAGCAGGGTACGGTTGGCGTTCCAGCTCTCCGCGAGCTTCTGCGCGGGGTACAGGTCGACATCCTTCGTGTGCCAGAGCTGCAGCCCCGGAAGCTCGGGCTCCTCCTCGGGTTCGGCCGCGGCCTCCTCGGCGGCCTCCCCTTCATCCCCCTCCCCCTCGCCTTCATCCTCCACCTCATCCGTCTCTTCGCCCTCACCCTCTTCATCCCCATCCCCCTCCACCCCCCGCACCCCCACCGCGACCATCTCCCCCCCATCCGACCACACCGGCGCACGCTGCCC
>LXNI01002844.1_pt1 | contig 11116 bp, 9 predicted proteins | sample 809091 | NCBI WGS metagenome assembly LXNI01 (sample SAMN04870527, study PRJNA318959) | sponge metagenome | biome: 01000161; feature: marine sponge reef; material: water | host: Sarcotragus foetidus | place: Greece: Milos, Mediterranean Sea | collected 2013-05-29 | depth 5-7 m | reverse complement strand
GGCGTCGGCGCGCTGATTATTGAGAAGCCGCTGGCCATTCAGGCCGAGGACTATGCGGCGATACGGGAATTTGCAAGCGGCGCCAAGGTGAAGGTGGCGATCAATCACCAGCTTCAGTTTCATCCCCGCCGCCGGCAGCTGCAGACGCTGGTCCACGAAGGCGCTATCGGCGCCGTCCGGCTCGTGGATGCCAGCGCGCGTATGAATATGGCTTATCAGGGCACGCATGTCCTGCAATCGATGGCCGGGTTCTATCCGCAAGGGGAGCCAGAGAGTATCTTTGCTCAAGTCTCAGGCGGCGAGGCCCTGAAGGAAGGCCGCAAGCAGCACTATGCGCCCGACGCAACCATGGTCACCATTCGCTACAAGGACGGTGCCAGCGGGCTGCTGCGCTGCGGCACCAACGCGCCCTATGTGCTGGCCGGCGATGCGCGTACAAATGTGCACAAGCAGATTACCGTTTACGGCACTGAAGGTTTCGTACACTGGAGTATGTGGGGCTGGGAGAGCTTCATCCGCGGCCAGCATGCAGGAGGCAGCCACAACTATCCGGACGAGGACATTCTGGGCCAGGCGGCGATGACTGAAGCGGCTTTCGACTGGCTCGAAGATGACGATAAACTTCATCCCCTCAATCTCGACGCCGCCCTGCTCGACTTTCACATCCTGCTGAAAGCGTATATGAGCGGGCTCCACCGGCGCGAGGAGACCTTGGCGAGTGAACTGCAACCCGACCTGATCGAGGCTCTGCGCCAAGCGCTGGCGGGCTAATCTCGGCCTTTCAGTTTGCAGGCAAGCAGGGAACGACGTTAGCGGCGACTGTGCCCCTTAACGCGAGTGCTGGCATATCTGGGGGCCAGCTCGGGCTCGGCGCGCTGCATGCGCTGCGGCGGCAGGCCATTGCCGATGGCTTCCAGATCGTCCAAAACCATCTCGCCGATCTCCCAGAGGGCCTCTCTGACGCTGCCGGCGCGGTGCGCGGAGAGGATGACATTGGGGGCGCTGCGGATGGGATGCGCGGGGTCGAGCGGCTCCTGTGGGAAGACGTCGATTGCGGCGCGGAAGCGGCCGGCGTGCAGGAGGTCTGTCAGGGCGTCGAAATCGACGAGGTGGGCGCGGCTGATCAGGATAAGCACAGCGTCCGGCCGGATGCGTTCCAGCAAGGCGCGGTCGAGCAGGGCGCGATTCTCATCTGATGGAACCGCCAGCACGAAAATGAACTGTGACGTCGCCATCAACTCTTCCAGGGGTAGAGGTGTAACGCCCTGCCCGCGCAAGTAGCGTTCGCCCAGCCAGGCGTCGTAGACCGAGATGCGGCAGCCAAACGGCTTGAGCAATGGATGCAAATTGCGGGCCAACCCTCCGAACCCGATCAGCCCGACTCTTTTGCCGTAGAGATTGAAAGCCCCGGCGTTGCCGGCGTGCAAATATTTTTCGGTATTGCTCTGCATTGCCTGGTGACCTTCCACTAGCCCACGGGCGCAAGCGATCGCCATGCCCAGCGCCATCTCGGCCACCTGGCGACCGAAGGCGGGCGCAGCCGAAAGGACGCGGATGTTGTTGGCGAAGCAGTGGTCGTAGTCCAGGTCGATGGGGAATGCGCCCGAGACCGACAAGATTGCGCGCAGATTCTGCGCCTGGTACAGGACATCGCCGTAGCGCCAGCTGGAGCAGACTACGGAGTCTGCAACCTTCAAGACCTCGGCCGCATCCTCGATTGGCATTGGCTCCGACTTGCCCCACTTGACGTTGACAGTTTCGGGCAGCCGGCGCAGGTCCTCGTCCGAGAATATTTCGTCCATCTTTCTGAAGGAGGGATCTACCAGCACGGTGGGTCTGCTTGTCATTGGAATCCCCTTGTCTGAACGATGTGTAATATGTATTCGGTTGCGTCTTGCCGAGAGTACTGCGGCTGCACTCTCGGGGATACCGGAAAACCAGTCAGGCGGTTAGAAAATGAATCTCCGGCCGCATGATAACACAGTGAAGGCTGTGGGAGCCCTATGGTGGAAAAATGACAGCCGGGAGGGTTGCTACCAGGCGGGCGGGAGAGATGCGAACGGGCGAAGGCAGTGCGGCGAATCACACACCACGGCCTGGAATTGAACGGGCCAAATTTGACAGACCTTAGTCCCTTGGCTAGAATCGAACCCAATATCCAAAATATACCCATGACTCAGGCAATGTCTTTCCCAAGCAGCCCGTCTGAGGCTGAGCAGACACCTGGTTTTGGCCGCCTGGCAAAGCCTGAGACACCCTTACTCTCCAACCGGCGCCCAGTACACGAACTTCTAGCAGACAGCTTGCAGCTGACCACGATGGCCGGCTATCACCTTCCTGGGGTGCGGCTGAATCAGGAAGATCCGGCTTCAGAATTCGGTGTCAGCGGTATGCGGGTCCGTGAAGCCCTGCTGAATTTGCAGAGTGAAGGACGTGTCATCCAGAGTCCTCACAAGGGATCTGCGGCGGCACTCACGGCAAAGGACGTCGAGACTTTGTCTCCACAGGCATATTTTCAGACGGGCTGGCCTCCGCTCGCGTAGTGCCAAGAGTGACGTCACAGTGTCTTGTACGAATTGCCGAAATTCTCCTATGGCAGCAGTCGAACGGCTACGACACTGACGCAGGTTTCGAACCTAGAGTCGGGTCCCAAAGATCAGTCTCCCAGGCGAAGAAGCCTCCCCGCCCGGGAGAATTGCATGACGCTTGAGGACGGCCTGGTCATCAGGATCGAGGGCTGTCTCGACGTACTGCTTTCGCGAGACTGTCTGCGTTTTTTTGTAACTACCAAGCCGCAGGCAGGGTGTGTCTCGACCAGCTCTTTGTCTTCGCCGCCCGTCGGGCTTTGGACGGCGTTTCCGGTTGGCATCCGCAGGGTTGGTTGGGGGGCACTGCCGCCATGCCACGATGGTGGCGAAGCGCCAGTACGGTGGGTAGCCCGAGGGGGGCGTTGCGGGGGCGCAGCCCCTGCACAAGGGAGGCCGCTTGCGGCCGACCGCCCATAATACAAAGCTGGGAGAAAGCACATCTTTGCCCGCCTCGTACAGGGTTGCGAACTGGTTGCGGCCGAGCCGCTACAATTCTTCGAAGAAATGGAGGCCTTCCGCTTTGTATATGCCGGGTCGGTCAGAGTTCGCGGATCACTTTTGAACGTGGTCGGCATGGATTACGGGAGCCTGTAGGACACGGTCATGGATTCCAGCGGCTGCGACATCTTTTGGCTGGATGGCAGAGACAGTGATGCCATGCCGGACTGGGACTTCGGTTGCCTCAATCGCGACATGTGTGTAGATAGTCAGATCATGGTGGAGAACGACACTATCGTTCCGGAGAACCTCAAGTAATGAGACTGCTGCAATACGTAGCGAAGCGGCTGCTCCAACTGATCCCGGTTCTCTTAGGGGTCTCCATCATCATCTTCACCATTTCGCATGTTCTGCCCGGCAATCCTGTTTATGTATTTGTCGGGCTTGATACAACGCCTGAGCAGATCGAGGAGATCACGAAGCGCCTTGGTCTGGACAAGCCGCTGCATGAACAGTACTTCATCTGGCTGGGGAACGTGCTGCGCGGGGACTTGGGGGAATCCTGGTTCACGGCTGAACCTGTCGCCCAGGACCTGATCAGGCGTTTTCCCGCCACCTTTGAATTGACAACTGCGGCACTTGTTCTGGCTATCGCGATTGGCGTTCCGCTGGGCGTCCTGTCGGCTGTATACAGGAACAGTTGGATCGACAATTTCAGTCGCGGCATCACGCTTGTGGGCGTTTCGGTGCCATCGTTCTGGCTGGGCCTCATACTCATTTACGTATTGTTTTATCTTTTGCGGATTTTTCCGCCGCCGAGCGGCCGCATCGGGCTGCTGGTTTCGCCGCCGGACCGAATCACGGGGCTCTATCTTGTAGACAGTATATTGACCGGAAACTGGAAGGCCTTCAGTTCGAGTGCGCAACACCTGGCGCTGCCCGTTATGACGGAGGCGCTGGTTGCGCTGGCGCCGATTACACGTCTGATGCGGTCGTCGATGCTCGAGGTTCTGGGGTCGGAGTATATTCAGGCTGCGCGGGCGAATGGTGTGCCGGAACGCCAGATTTACTTCCGCGATGCTCTGCGCAATGCGCTGCTGGCGCCGCTGACGTTCGTGGCGCTGGTCTACGGCAATCTGCTGGGCGGCAGTGTGGTTATCGAGAGGATATTTTCCTGGCCCGGGATAGGGCGATACGCGCTTGAATCGATCGTCGTTAAGGACTATAACGCGGTGCAGGGCTTTGTCCTGATGGCGGCCGTTCTCTACGTTCTTGTATTTCTGATCGTGGATATACTTTACTTTGTCATCGATCCGAGAATTACCGCTTAGCGTTTCTGCTGATCGCGTTTATGGCGGCCAAATCGCCGCCAGGCTGCGGCGGTCCGCACAAGCGGAACTGACCTGGGAGAGCAGGGACTGAGAAATGAGGACCAGGGCCACGTCCTTTCAACTGGGATTGAATACGGAAATGCCGCCGGGGCTGCAGCGTTTTCTCTATCAATTGCGGCGCAACTGGTCGACGCTGTTTGGTATAGGCATTATCCTTTTCTTTGTCCTTGTTGCAATCTTCGCGCCTTTGCTGGCGACGCATGATCCGGTCGCCACAAACCTGGATGAGCAGTTCCAGCCTCCCAGCCTGCGGCACTTCTTCGGTACTGACGAGGTGGGTTGGGACATTTACTCTCGGGTCATCTACGCGACGCGCGTCAACTTTTTCATCGCGATGGCATCGGTGCTGACGGCAATAGCTGTCGGCGTACCGCTGGGAGGGCTGACCGGCTATTTCAGCGGTCGATTCGACGACATTATGATGCGCATTCTCGACGCCTTCCAGGCGTTTCCGCCCCTCATTCTGGCCATGGCAGTGATTGCCGCTTTGGGGAGAAGCATCTGGCTGGTTATCGCGGTGATTGCTTTCCTATACTTCCCCTCTTACCTGCGTGTGGTTCGCGCGGAAATGAAGAGCAAGAAGGAGAGCTTTTACGCCGAGGCTGCGCGGTCGGTCGGCAACCCTTCCTACCGTCTCATATTTCGACATCTCCTCCCCAACTGTCTTGATCCCGTTCTTGCCCAGGCTCCGCTCAACGCCGGATGGGCAATCCTGGTTGCTGCCAGCCTGAGCTTTATTGGACTGGGTGTGCCTATTCCGACACCTGAGTGGGGCTCGATGATCAACGATGGTGTTGGCGGGATTGTCAGCGGCGAATGGTGGATCTCCTTTTTCCCCGGACTCACCGCTATGCTCGCCGTGCTCGGCTTCAATCTCCTGTCTGAGGGATTGAGAGACATCTTCGATCCCAAACGAATGGAATCCTGAGAGATGCTTACCGAACGGAGGCTGGAATCACTACTCGAAGTAAGAGGGCTGCATACTTACTTTTACACGTATGAGGGTGTGGTCAAGGCTGTTAACAGCGTATCTTTTGTGCTGAATCGAGGAGAGATTACCGGGCTGGTAGGGGAGAGCGGCTCTGGAAAATCCGTTACGGCACAGTCGATTGTTCGGCTAGTGAAAGCCCCTGGCAAAATCGTTGAAGGCGAGGTCTGGCTGGAAGGGCAGGACCTGATGTCATGCAGCGAACATGAAATGCAATCAGTTCGCGGCCGCATGATCTCAACAATTTTTCAGGAACCGAGGGCTGCTCTCAATCCTCTTTTCACTGTCGGTGACCAGATTGGCCGCGTTATTCAGCTGCGAGAAGGCTGTTCACGCAAGGCAGCCGAGGGCCTCGCCATTGAAGTGATGCGCGCGGTTGAAATCGCTGATCCGGAACGGCGGGCCGGCGCTTATCCGCATGAGCTCTCCGGCGGTATGTGTCAGCGTGTAATGGTTGCGATTGCGCTGAGCGCGAATCCGCTGCTTCTGATTGCAGATGAGCCGACCACGGGGCTTGACGTTACCGTGCAGGCCCAGGTACTCGACTTGATCCGGCTGCGAGTGAAGTCAGCCGGCTCCGCATGTCTGTTCATTACGCACGATCTGGGCGTCGTCGCCGAGCTGTGCGAACGGGTGATTGTCATGTACGCGGGCCGCGTCGTTGAACAGGGCCCGGTGGCTGAGATTTTCTCCAATCCCCGTCATCCATATACGCAGGGGCTGATCGCGTCCACCCTGCGTGTGGACATCAATAAACCGATTTCCACGATACCAGGTACGGTGCCGGATGCCGTACTTTTGCCAAGCGGATGCACATTCCATCCGCGATGCCCTTTTGCGGAGGAGCTCTGCGAACAGGAAGAACCCAGTATGGCCGCAGCTGGAATACAGCATAGAGCACGCTGCCACATTGTCTCCGGGCGCATTGAAGGGGAGATGCGCGAAGATGCCTGGGAGCTGGCGGTGGCACAGGCCGGCGGCATCGACTCTTTTCTCCAGTCTGTCCAGGGGGCCCCTACTGACCCAGAGGTCGGCATTGAGTAATGTAAACGACGAATCATTCGTGCAGATCCGGAATCTTCGTAAAGACTTCCTGATTCGCGCCGGCATGTTTTCCCATGTCCGTCTGCGCGCAGTTGACGACATTTCATTCGACATCCCCAAGGGCGCAACGATGGGACTGGTTGGTGAGAGCGGCTGCGGCAAAACGACGGCCGGCCGCTGTCTCCTACGGCTGATCGAGCCCACCTCCGGTGAAATACGGATGGGGGAGCACAATCTCACCAGTCTGAAACGGGATCAGGTCGCGCAGATTCGGGGACGGATGCAGATGGTCTTTCAGGATCCGGGCGGGGCGTTAACGCCTCGCATGACGATCGGCGCTATCCTGCGAGAACCGCTGGACCTGCACACAAATCTGAACGCACACGAAAAGGACCAACGCGTTCGCCAGCTTCTTTTCCAGGTCGGACTGCAGCCCGACCATCTGTCGAGGTATCCACATCAGTTCAGCGGGGGCCAGCAGCAGCGAATCGGCGTGGCCCGCGCGATAGCCACGCACCCCGATTTCATCGTGCTGGACGAACCTACTTCGGCGCTGGACGTGTCGGTTCGGGGCCAGATTCTGCGTCTGCTTACGCAGTTGCAGGAGGAAATGGGCCTGACCTACTTGTTTATTTCGCACGATCTGAGCGTCATTAAGCATACGTGCAGTCAAGTGGCGGTGATGTACCTGGGACGTATTGTAGAGACAGGCAGCACGGAGGAGATATTTGACTCCCCTGTTCATCCGTATACCCAGGCATTGCTCTCGGCAGTCCCGATTCCCGACCCAGGGCAACGGGGCAAGGAGCGTTTGAGGCTGCCAGGTGAAGTACCCAGCCCAATCGACCTCCCGCCGGGGTGCCGGTTGTATTCGCGCTGTCCATACCGGCGAGACGCCTGCCTGGAACCCGGACCGCCGCTCTTGCAGGTGGCCGATACGCACAGGGCAGCCTGCATACTGGTCGATGACAGATTTCGACTAGGCGGAGGAAATGTAGCTGCTGCGCTATCGCCGCCTGCTCAGGAGACCATTCGTATGTAGCAGCGCAACGTCCTCCACAGGCTTGAGGTCGAACAGTTAGCGGTGCAAGTGCGCCGCACAATAGCAGTTTCCTGATCCAGCTGTCAGGGCTCAATAGATCGTCCGACAGACAATGCCGACAGCGAGCTGGCGCTAATAACAGCAATCTTTCCGAAAGGAGTTTGCAGACATGCTAAGAAAAAAGATGCCACACCGCGCCATGATGGTGACAGTTGTCAGCCTTCTTGCCGCGACGGTGTTGGCAGGCTGCGCGTTAATTGGGGGCAACAGAGACAGCTCGTCACAGTCAGACGCCGGCGAGGCGGCAGCTGAAACGTCCGCTCAGTCCGGCGGAGAAGCTGCAATGGCCGGTGCTTCTGAGGAAGACCGGACGCTCATCGTCGCAGTCAGTCAGGATCTTGCTACGCTGGACTGGGATGCATCCGGCGCCTTCCCGCGGATGACCGAAACACAGGTGAATGTCCTGGGCAGCTGGGCGCAGCCGGCCATTATCGAGCACGAGGATGGGAGCATGACCGGTGATGCACTGAATTTCGAGCCGATGTTGGCTGAGAGGATGGTGATCTCGTTAGATGGGACACAGTGGTCCTTCAGATTGCCAAGCGGCATGAAGCACTATCCTTCCGGCAACGAGATCACGGCGCGCGATTACCTGTACTATAAGGACCGCCGCGGCAACATGAGCGTGCCGCCGTCACTAGACCGGCTGGTGCGTCTGGCTACGGAGGAGGAGCCGCTGAAGGGTTTTGAGGTGCTCGACGACTACACGTTCCGCTTCAACGCATCGGACTGGACGCCGATTTTGCGGCCGTTTATGAGTTGCTGCCAGTTTGGCTACATTATTGACAGCAAGGCGTACATGGAGGCCGGCGAAGCGGACGGCGACAAGTGGGGCCAGGATTTCGCCAAGACCAACATGCCGAGCAGCGGCCCCTACTATATCCATAATCGCATCCCGAATGAGCTGATGGAGTTCCGCACCAATCCGAACTGGCAGGGCAAGGAGCCGTTTTTCAACCGTATCCTTTTTGCTGTCGTGCCCGAGTCGGCTGACCGTGTGCTGCTGCTCAAGGCCGGCGAGGTGGACATGGCGCAGGACCTATCGGCAAAGGAGATTCACGATCTTCGCAGCGACGCGAACGTACAGATCAAGCAGGTACGCATCGGCGACATGATCGTGATGCCGATCAACCACAACACGGAACCGTTCAACGATAAACGTGTGCGTCAGGCCCTGGCATATCTCATTCCCTATGACGACATTGTAGGGAAGGTATGGTACGACAGCGCGGAGCGCAGTTATGGGCCTGTGCCTTCGATGGTGCCCGGCTATGACCACAGTTACTGGCCTTACGATCTGCCTGAAGAAGAGGCACTCGCCAAGGCTAAGCAGCTGCTGGCCGAAGCCGGTTATGCTGAGGGTCTGGCGTTTGACCTGAATATTGATCTGGGCACGCCCGAACAGGAGAGCATGGCAAAGATCATTCAAGGCGAGCTGGCCAAGGCGGGCATCTCGGTGACGATCAACCCCATGCCCCGGGCTGCCTACCAGGAAGGCAAGAATAACGGGACCCATACTTCAGCGCTCGACACATTATTCCCCTGGGTGGCCGAACCTGGCTATTTCATGGACATCTTGCTTGGCTGCGCGTCCTACGGAAATCGCTACAGCGGCGTTTGCCTGGAGGAGGCCGACGAGCTGATCAGGCAGGCGGGCACGACGGTCGACGAGGACGAGCGGTTCCGTCTGTACAGCGAGGCGCAGCGGCTGCATATCGATAACGCTTCCTGGATCTGGCTTGGGGCCCGCTACTTCAATCTGGCCATTGGATCCGATATTGCAGGTTATGTTTCCTTCCCGGACACGCGCACGCGCTACTGGCATCTTTATCGCGACCTTGAGGAGTGATCAAAGGGCCAACCGTCAGTCGTGCATGGTTACGCTCCACCTCTGGCGGTTGCGCTTCATGTTTCATCTGCCTAATCCGATGACCTTGTTGTGCGGTCTGCTTTTCTTTACAGCGGCCGCGATGTGATGACAGGTATACTCGTGGGTCTGACGGAGGATGCAGCGGATGCTGTGAGGCCGGCGCCGCGGTTTCTGCTACAGCGGCCAGCGGGCTCGCCGGCCGTTCAGGTCAGACCGGCTTGGGAAGGGATAGGAAGAATTGCGTTCCGAGGTTAAGGTGACTGCGATTCGGAAAGCGCCGGCCGCGCCATCTGTCAAACTTGATATATTTCGACTAGGCGTGGTTTCTTTTGGTCACCTGGTGGGGGATATGTACTATGCCACACTGATTCCTCTGTGGCCACTGCTGATCGACAGAATGTCACTGTCGCTTACTGATGTGGGATTCTTCACCTCGTTGACGAGTTTCATGCTGATGCCGGTCCAGCCCTTTATCGGCTGGCTGGTGGATCGCTTTCCCAGGGCCTGGTTCATGATTCTGGGTCTTATCGGTGCGGCGCTTGGTATGAGCTTGATCGGCCTGGCGCCGACCTATTCTCTGTTAATGGTATGTGTGGTATTTGGCAGGTTCTGCAATGCCATGTTTCATCCGCACGCGGCCATGATGGTGCGGGCGACGTCTGGCGGGCGGCATGGCACGGCTATGTCGATTTTCACATTTGCCGGCAATATTGGCATAGCCGTGGGTCCTCTTCTGAGCGTTGGCGTCGTCACTCTATTCGGGCTGGAATCCACCTATTTGTTGGTACCGTTCGGGTTTGTGGCGGCTGCTGCGATCTATCACTTCGTCGGCGTTGACGTTCCCAAGGAGTCGTCGGTGTCTGATGCGGTGGAGAGCAGCGGGGCGGGACCCTCTGTCGGGGCCCAGACGCTTGTAGGTCCGTTAGTTCTGCTTGCTGTACTGATGACTTTTCGCGCTGCCATTATGGGCGGCTTCACCACGTTTCTTCCGATATTCTTGGTTGACAATCGGGCGGTCTCTCTTCTGATGGGCGGGTTTGGTCTATCGGCGCTTGCTCTGTTTGGCGCGCTGGGGGGACTGTTAGGGGGGCATTTTTCCGACCGCTTTTCCGGTTCATGGGTCATTGCGATCTCCTTGCTGGTTTCAGGGGCGGCGATCTTTGCTTTTGTCAGGACGGACGGAATACTCAGTTTGTTGTTTCTGATCGCGGCAGGCATGTCTCTGTTTGCAAGCCAACCGGTTGCCACCGTACTGGCCCAAAGTCTTGCGCCGGACCGGATGGCGATGGCATCAGGGGTAATGATGGGGATGGTGTGGGGGATTGGGTCGCTATTTGTTACGCCGATAGGAATGTTGGGTGATGTATTCGGTCTGGACACTAGCATGTATACCCTTGCCGGTCTGGCTGTAGGGACAGGCCTGGCTTCGTTCTTGCTGCCGGAGTTCAGGCAACGGGTCATGGCCAGGCTAGGCCATGTTTGACGACACCTTTTGTGGTAATTGCCGTATAGGAGTTCAGGTAACTGCTAAGCCATATACGGCGCCAGTCTTGACCCGCCCCTTATCCCTGTCGTCATTCAAGCAATCTGATTGCGATATTGGTTGGCGGCAGCCATGTCGGTGGAGCGGCTCTGCCGGAACGCGCAGACACGGTCGGTGAGCGATGGTTTTGTAGGGGGGCGTTGCGGGGGCGC
>LXNI01002842.1_pt1 | contig 11119 bp, 12 predicted proteins | sample 809091 | NCBI WGS metagenome assembly LXNI01 (sample SAMN04870527, study PRJNA318959) | sponge metagenome | biome: 01000161; feature: marine sponge reef; material: water | host: Sarcotragus foetidus | place: Greece: Milos, Mediterranean Sea | collected 2013-05-29 | depth 5-7 m | reverse complement strand
GAACCCATCAAGCGGTTCGACGCCCGCGCCAACGACACCTACCACGCCTCGCTCTTCAACGCGTCCCACCATCCCGCGCTTGTCGTTCCAATGGGCTTTGCCGAAGGCCTACCCGTCGGCCTCCAAATCGTCGGCCGCATGCACGACGACGCAACCATCCTCCAAGTCGGCCACGCCTTCCAGCAAGCCACGACCCACCACAGGGAGCGACCTGACCTAAGGGTCTAGCTGGTTCGGTCTCGGACTGCGAACGGCGCGGGACCGATTGGTCAAGGCTAGGCGCTCTCCGCCGGACTCACGTCCGTTCGGTCCCGCTGAATCAGGGCGGTAATACCGAGGGCGATCCAGGCCGGCGCCGAGAACACCAGCGAGTAGGCCACGATGCCAATGGGCCCGAACAGGCCGCCGATCAACGCGCCGAACACCGTGATTGGAGCAAGCACCGCGCCGCATACGTAGGCCACCATGCGCGCGCGTCGATACAACAGCGCCAATGCGACGGTCAGCGGTATCGCAGCGATCCAGGTGAAGAGGACCATGGACCCAACCATGGCGCCAACAGCCAATGGTCCGCCCAGGCCGGAGTCGGTTGGCAAGCCGCCGAAGCGAATCACCGAAAGCACCAGGATCGCCAGCGGCAGCCAGAGACATATGCCTAGCAGTCGAATAAGCCGTCGAACCTTTGACGATTGCATGTGCCCACCATTGCGCCACGCTGTCCCCGCATTCTATGCGGCACGGGGTAGGTGCTCTCGGTAAGGCTTCCTACACAGACCCCAAATCCGAGCGAGCGTCCCGTTGCGCGTAGTCGTCCGTTCGCCGGCTAGACGCCGTAGATCCGCGCGGTATTCCCACCCATGATCCAGGCGCGGTCCTCCGGCGGGATGTACGGACAATGATCCCGGAGGTAGTTGACTTGGTTGGCGTAGTACGCGGGCGAGCGCGCTTGTTCATCCGTCAGAGCATTGGCCTTGGTGAACTCGGATCCCCAGATCAGCTTCCGCGGCCCAAAGGTGTCGTAGAGCGCGCGCAGCACCACGTCGTCGGGACCCCACCAGGCCCCCGGATATCCGGCCAGGATCTCGAGATTCACGTCATAGTTCCTGACCAAGTCAACGATGCCTTGGTCGAAGGTCACTCGGCCGTCTCCGTCAATCAGTCCTTCCGGGGCCTTCATCCCCACATACAGCCCGTGGACCACCGTGATCGTCAGGTCGGGCCACGCGTCCATCAGTTTGATCAGGGCCTGGAAGTGGTTGGGCGAGCCGGTGCCATACGAGACCGTGCACACCGGCAGCTTCATCTGATCGACAAGCTCCCAGACGGGCCAAAACCGAGGTGCATGAAAGTTGGCAAACGCGTCGTCTGACGGCGGCCAGGGGTCGTAGTACAGCCCCTTGAATCCCTCGTCCTCCACGTACCGCTGAATCGTCGCCAGCTGGGGCGGAAGATGCGCCAGCCCACCTTCGACCTTCACGACGGCAATAAAACGATCGCCGTGCTCGCGCACCATCCGCGCCGCGTACTTCATTCCCCAGATGTTGCAGGTGTGCAGCACGGCGTAGTCGACCCCGGTGGCGTCCATGCAGGCCAGCATGTCGGCCTCGGACTGCCCGTTCTTGCCCTCCGGCCAGTACCCGGGCATGTGGTCCTGCGGTTGCTGCGCGCCGACATGGGCGTGGGCATCGATTACCGGCAGACTGGCGGTCGTCATGTGTCGGCGCTCCTCGAGGCTGTCAGTAGATCAACCAGACGGTCGCGCGCGGCGTGTTGCATGGCTACGCGGGTCGCAAGGTCAATCATCCCTGGAGTCTCGGTAGTCATAAAGTCGCGGATTCCAAGGTCGTAGAGATAGAACGGCAGCGGCCATTCGCCGTCCGCCATGTATTCGCGAAACCGTTCGTCCCGGGTCTCTTCATCGCCCTGCCCAACCACTCCGCCCTCGACCGGATGATCGTCCGCCTCGGGCGTGGAAATGATCGGCCCCTGCTCGGCCACGGCTTCCACAATGCGCCTCGGCCACGAGCGGTCGCTGAAGAATGCGTAGGCGTAAAACCCAATTTCCTCGGGGTCTTCGTGTGCGTCGACGAAGGTGTCAAAGCTGTCGTTCACCACGGCCGCGCGCAGGGTTCGGGCCTCGGGCACCTCGTCACGCGCGAACTCGCGATTAACGTCGATGCCATCCGCGTTCTCGCGGGTTCCCAGGTCGTAGCCGGTGGGATTCAGACAGGGAAAAACACTGAAGGCGACGGCGGGACTCCGCGTCCACATCCGCTGCTCCAGGAACTCCAGCACGGTAATCACGGGCGCGGGCTCGTCGCCGTGGGTGCCGGCGAAGATGGCGATCCGTGCCACGGCGGGTTCCTGCGCGGGAATGTCCACACGCAAGAGGTCCAGCCCCAGCTCCGCAACCGGATAGCGCGTCAGATCCAGGCCCGCCGCGGCTGCGGCGGCCTCGACCCGTGTCGTGATTTCCGCGTAGTCGACTGGCTGCCTCACGGTCACCCCAACTGCTCCAGAGCGGCTTAGCCTAGCGCGCACCCGACTCCCGGTTGGTGACAAAGTGAACCCTGGCCAGGCCCGGGTGTGACACCATGCCGCCACGCGCACGCATCGGAACACCCGCCATGTTGAAGGGAATCGATCCGCTGCTGGGCCCGGAGTTGCTGCGGATCCTCGCGGCCATGGGGCACGGGGACGAACTGGTTATTGTGGACGCCAACTTCCCGGCCGAAGCCAACGCCAGGCGCCTGGTGCGGCTGGATAACGTGCCCGCGACCCGAGCCGCCGAAGCCATCCTGTCCCTGCTGCCGCTGGACGAGTACGTGGAGGAGCCTGCAGCCGTGATGGCGGTGGTCGGGGATCCAGACGCCGAGCCGGAGGTTTGGGCCGAGTTTCGACGCATTGCCGAGGCGGCCCATGGCGGACCGGTTGGGTTCGAGCACGTGGAGCGCTTTGCCTTTTACGAGCGAGCCCGCCAAGCCTTTGCCATCGTGGCCACCGGCGAGCGGCGCTTGTACGGAAACCTGATCCTGACGAAGGGCGTGCTCTAGGCCGCAGCTACCAGTCCTGGCGGTCCTGATCGCGTGCCTGACGGCTGGCGCTGAAGAGCAGAAAGCCCACTAGCGCCAGAATCAATACGACGCCCACGGTCATGATCGGGTGCCGCAGGCTGAACGGAATGAGGACGGCCGAGATGAACAGGAAGACGTAGCGCGTGACGACACTTGTCAGCAACCGTCGGGCCAATTCGCCCAGCACCACCAACACGCGAATCTACTCCCCAAGCGCGTGGTCAAGTCTACGAGCCATCTAGACCACGATCACGCGCGTCTCGGGCGGTGCCCGCCAGTTCGTTGGGCGCCGCCGGCCGGCTGTCGCAATCGCTCGCGTTCCTCCAATGGCAGGTCAGTCCAGGGCACGTTCAGTGGTGCGGTTTCCAATGCACAAGGCGCTACGACGATCACATTGGTCGGGCGTGCGGCCCACACCTGTTAGTAGGCGTGAATGACGCCGCGCGAATCGAGATTTCCGACGGGCGCAGTCCGCATATCTGCTAGCTAGCCCGCCGTTGTCAGCGCAATGTTCTGAAGCCGGGCCAATTTGCTCAAAGATCTCCGAGCCCCAGCGATTGCAGCTTTGGACTAGGGATTGAACTCCAGGTACTGCCCCTGCACCCAGTTGCCGTCCTCGAGTTCGTACCAAACGGCGCCCTCTGCCTCCACGACTTGCCCGGTCAGGACCAACTCTTCACCTTGGAGAGCGACGTATTGGACCGCGCCATCGTTGGCGCTCGGCTTGTCGCGCACATTCAGACCAATCTCGGGAATTACAACGCCAATGGTCTGCGTAGTCGTCACCGGCGTCGTCTCGGGTGTTGCCTCCGGAGTGGCCTCCGGCGCGGTTTCGCTGACCTCAAGATATTGGACCTGTACCCAGTTCCCATCGGCCAGTTGACGCCAGACGATGCCGTCGACTTCATTGATCACGTCCGTCAACTCCAGCTCCTCGCCTTGCAGGGCAACGTACTGGATCGTGCCTTCGTCAACGCTGGGATTGTCGCGAACGTTAAGGCCGACTTGCGGGAGTACGACGCCCACGACGGTAGGCGCAGGCTCATCCGTCTCGGCCGCGAGCGGCTCCGTGGGCTCAGGTGTGGCGGCGGGCGTGGGCGACGTGGCCGCCGGGCGCGGAGTAACCGGCTGTGGGGCGGGCTGAGCCGTGGGTGTCGGCGTCGGGGCTTGCGTTGCCGTGGGAGCCGGCTCAGGGGCGGACGTCGGAATCGGCGCGGGACTCGGCGACATGGCGGGTGCGGTAACCAGCGGCGTCGGCGTGGCTGCGGGCGTTGGTGTTGCCTCCGGCTCCGCCTCGCCGCATCCCGCGACTCCAGCCAGCACTACGCCTCCGACCAGAAAACTGGCGATTCGCGTTCGCTGACCGGACCCGGTCCATGCGCCGAAAATGCGGCTCACGTAGTCTTTCATCACCGGCATATTAGCTAGCACCGTACCGAGCGCGGGCAGTTGCGTCCAGTGAATCTCGGTTTACAGATGGGGTGATCTGTTCGATCCATGAGCGCCCAGGAGACCTCAATGTGACGCAGCCGACCATCAGCGACGCGGCCGTCCAGGCCAAGACCGGCCGCGTCTGGGCCGAGTGGTTCACACTCCTTGACGCAGAAGGCGCGGGCGAAATGACCCACCGCCAAATCGCTGCGGCCCTTGCTGATCGCCATGGCCTGTCCGGCTGGTGGAGCCAAACGGTCACCGTGGCCTACGAACAAGCGCGCGGCCGCCGCAAACCGCACCAGACCTCCCGCGGCTACCAGGTCGGCGTCAGCAAGACCGTACCGGTGCCCGTGGATACGCTCTTTACCGCCTGGGAAGACGAGGAGTCACGCCAGCGATGGCTGGGCGCCGAACCGATCACCATCCGCCGCGCCACCCGCCCCAAGTCCATGCGCATCACCTGGAGCGACGGCCAGACCAACGTAGACGTCAGCTTCTGGGACAAAGGCCCCGCTAAAAGCACCGTCCAAGTCCAACACGCCAGGCTGGCGGACCGTGCGGATGTGGAGGCCAGACGCTCGTTTTGGCGCAGCGCCTTGACTCGAATGGCAGACCAGGTCGCCAGCTAAGGTCTGACCAAGACCTACTGCTGGGCATCCAGGCTAGTGGTTGCGTGAGGGCTTCTAGCAGTTCACGGTCTACACGAACCTGCACGGCTGACTGTATTGTGGAAAAGCCCGTCCTTTGAAGCTACCTATGTCCCTTGAACTAGGCGGCCGCATTTTTTCCACATCGCACCTCAAGCCGGAAGAGTCCGCTCGTGTGTGGCGTATACAAGGCATTGCGGTGATGGATTTGGGCTACGGCGCGAACCTGGATCCGAGCGTGGTTCGTGCAGTGCTCGAACCTGGAGCAGAGCGCGCGCCTGCGCGACCGGTTGCGTGGTCTGCTGTAGGTCGTGCGGCAGTGGCGGCTCACTTTGGCGGCAACGCGCCTGCCCCTCACAATTGAAGACTTGACGCACTTCACGGTCGTGACCTGATGCCAAACCGCCTCGCTGCCGAGTCCAGTCCCTACCTGCTCCAGCACCAGCACAACCCGGTGGACTGGTACCCGTGGGGCGACGCGGCGTTTGCCGAGGCTCGTTCCACCGGCAAGCCCATCTTCCTGAGCGTGGGCTATGCCGCCTGTCATTGGTGCCACGTGATGGAGCACGAATCGTTCGAGGACCAGGAAACGGCCGACGTCCTTAACCAGCACTTCGTCTCCGTCAAGGTTGACCGCGAAGAGCGCCCCGACGTGGACCAGATCTACATGTCCGCGGTTCAACTGCTCACCCGTCACGGCGGCTGGCCCATGTCGGTCTTTATGACGCCCGAGGGCAAGCCGTTTCACGGCGGCACCTACTTCCCGCCGGAACCCCGTCAGGGCATGCCGTCGTTCCGGCAGGTGCTCACGGCGGTGCACGATGCCTGGGTGAACCGCCGCGATGAGTTGGAATCAGGCGCCGGGCGGCTGACCGACGCGATTCAGGCGGCTGACAGCCTGGACTTGCCCTCTGCACCGGTCACCGACGAAGATCTGCGCCGCGCCTCGCAGGCCCTGGCCGGCAGCGAGGACCGTACGCACGGCGGCTGGGGCCAGGCGCCCAAGTTCCCGCAGGCGATGGCCATCGAATTCCTGCTGCGCCGCCACCTCGCCACCGGCGAAGGTCTGCTGCTTGAGATCGCCGACCGTGCGTTGCACCGGATGGCGCGCGGCGGCATCTACGACCAGGTGGGCGGCGGCTTTCACCGCTACAGCGTGGACGCCGCCTGGCACGTGCCGCACTTCGAAAAAATGCTCTACGACAACAGCCAGCTCGCCCGCGTTTACCTGCACGCCTGGCAGATCGGCGGCGATCCGGCTCACCGCCGGGTCGTTGAGGAAACGCTCGACTGGGTGCGGCGTGAGATGACGCATCGCCAGGGCGGCTTCTTCAGCACCCTGGATGCCGACTCCGAAGGCGAAGAGGGAAAGTTCTACGTCTGGTCGCTGGAGGAAGTTCGCGATGTGCTCGGCGCCGATGCCGATCTGGTGGCCGACATCTACGACGTTTCCGCCCGCGGCAACTGGGAAGGCGTCAACGTCCTCCGCCGGTTGAAGGACCTGGATGTGCTGGCCTACCAACACGACGAGAGCACACCCGAAATTCAATCCGCCGGGGACCGTGCGCTCCCCCGCCTATTTGAACGCCGGGCTGGTCGCATCCGTCCGGGCCTGGACGACAAGATCATCACCGCCTGGAACGGCCTCATGATCGCCGCCTTCGCCGAAGCCGCGCGGGCGCTCGACCGGGACGACTACGCCATTGCCGCCACTGAGGCCGCCGAGTTCTGCTGCACCGAACTCTGGCGCGACGGCGGACGCCTCTGGCGCACCTGGAAGGACGGCCGCGCCCGCTTCAACGCCTACCTGGAGGACTACGCCTGCCTGGCCGAAGGCCTGCTGGAGCTCTACCAGACCACCTTCGACGAGCGCTGGTTTGTGGCGGCCCGCGACCTGTCCGATGCCATGCTTGAGCACTTCCAGGATCCCGAGGGCGGCTTCTTCGATACCAGCAACGACCACGAGCAACTCGTCACCCGCCCCAAAAACGTCCAGGACAACGCCACGCCCTCCGGTGGCTCGATGGCGGTCACCGTGTTGGGCCGCATGCACGCGTTAACGGGCGAGGCTCGCTATCTGAATGCCGCCGAACGCGCGTTGACCGCAGTTGGCCCGGGAGCAACCAGCTATCCCACCGCCTTCGCCCAGTGGTTCAGCGCCGCCGACTTCCTGGCTGGCCAGCCCGTTGGCGTTGCCGTGGTTGGCGATACGGCGCAGCGCGAGGATCTCCTGCGGGTTGTTCGAGAAACCTATCGACCGCGCAGCGTGGTGTCCGCGGCCAGCGATGGCGACGCGGCCGGGATTCCGCTGCTCCAGGACCGCTACCCACTCGATGGCCAGGCCGCCGCGTACGTCTGTCACGGATTCGTCTGCAAACTACCGACGTCCGATCCCGAAGTCGTCGGGCAGTTGCTGGCGGAGGGCTAACGCCAGACGCGCCGTTGTGCAATTCTTGTAGAGACAACCCTGCCCGTTGACTGTCTGACCCATCCATGGACGTCCTACGCATAATGCCCCGCGGGTACTGCCACGGCGTGGTTGATGCGATTCGCCTAGCCAACGAAGCCGGGGCTCAGCATCAGGGGCCCGTCTACATGCTGGGCTACCTGGTGCACAACGCCCACGTTGTCGACGAACTGGCGGAAAACGGCGTGCAGCTGGTTGACTTTGATGACCGCATGGCCGGCCTGGATCAGATTGACCACGGCACCGTAATCCTCACTGCCCACGGCGTCTCGCCGGCCGTCAAGCAGCGAGCCATCGACAAGGGCCTGACCGTCATCGACGCGACCTGCTCCGATGTCTACATCACCCACGATCTGATCATCGACCTGACGTCCCGCGGCTACGAAATCATCTACGTCGGCAAGCGCGGACACCCGGAACCCGACGGCGCCATCGGCGAGGCACCCGGCCACGTTCACCTGGTCTCCACGCCCGCAGACGTCGCCGCGCTGGAACTGGACAACGACCGGCTGGCCGTCACCACCCAGACCACTCTCAGCATCTGGGACACCCAGGACGTCATCGACGCCGTGGTGGCCAGGTACCCGCACGTCGAAGTCCACAACGACATCTGCCTGGCGACCCAGGATCGCCAGGAAGCTGCCGTGAAAGCGGCTGAAGTCTGCGATTTGGTGGTCGTGGTCGGCAGCGATCGAAGTTCCAACTCGCACCGGCTCGTCGAGGTCGTGCGCAACGTCAAGCAGACTCCGGCCTACCTGGTGGATAGCGCGGACGACGTTGACCGCACCTGGTTCAAGCCCGGCATGCGCGTGGGCGTCACCGCCGGCGCGTCCACCCCGGCCCGCGTCACTCGCCAGGTCATCGAACTTATCGAGGCCTACGAGCCTGAGCCCGAACCCGTGGCCGTAGCCTGACTACCGGTCGGCTAGAGTCGGGTCGGAGCCCCTTTGCTCGCCGCGACGGCATTCAGATCGGCGATGATCGGCTCTAGCAAAGCTACGCCCTCGGTCGTTGCCTCGCTATAGGTCCGCCACTCGAGCTCCCCGGCAACCACGAGCTCCTTGACGCCCTCGGCCCGCGCCGAGCCCCTGAATTGCTCAATCTGGGCATCCATTCGCTCTTTGAACGTCTCCACTGGCATAAACGCCGCAATGTCCGTGGCCTGGAACATGTGCGAAATGGCGCCTTCGTCACCGTCCACCCGGCCCACCGAGCGACTGAACCCGGACCCTGACAGCACGCCCGTCATCGCATCCACGATCTGAGCCAGCCCCACGCCCTTCGGCCCCCCGATCGGCGCGCCGGCTCCGTCGTCGGCAAACGCCTTGGGATCGGTCGTGGGCAACCCGCGCTTGTCCAGCGCCCAGCCCTCCGGAATCTGCTGTCCCAGGCGCTCAAAGATGGCGATGCGGCTGTTGGCCGACATCGACATCGCCATGTCCAGCACCAGCGGCCGCTCGCGTCCGGCGGGGATGGCGTAGGCAATCGGGTTATTCCCCACCACCCGCTCGCGCCCCCCAAACGCGAACATCGTCGGCCCCGCGTTGGTTGTGGCGTACCCCACCATGTCGTGCGCAACGGCCATCAGCGCAAAGTGCGCCGCCGCGCCGAAGTGCCGGCTGCGGCGCGTGATTCCGGTCGCCGTGCCCGCCTCCCGCGCCTTCTCGATCACCGCCCGCATCGTCAGCGCGCCCGCCACGTGCCCTGGGGCATAGTCACCGTCCACCAGCACCGTCGCGGCCGTTTCCCGCGCGACGCGAACACTCGGCCTCGGGTTCATATAGCCCTCGTCCAGCCAGCCGGAGTAGCGTCGCAGCAGCCAATGCCCGTGCGAGGTGACGCCCCGCATGTCGGCTTCAACCAGGTTGGCCGCCATGATCCCGGCGTGCTCCGGCGTCATGCCGTGCCGCTCCAGCAAGTCGCGCGTGAACGCCGTCAGCACGTCAACCGGAATGCGGCGCTTGTTGGCGTCGTACATGCGACCTGTCCCTTCGCTCTCATGGCCCAGCACGCCTGAATGCAGCCATGCTAAGTGACCGTGCCAGCGGCGACCTTGCTACCATCGCGCCGATCCGACGCTGGCTGAGACCTTGACTGCCCATGACCGCCGAACGCGACCTTGAGCCGATCGTCCGCGGCCTCTACGACCATCCCGAACACCGCCACGCCGTGGATGTGGCCTCGGAAGACGATGTGGGCACGTTGCGGGCTGACCTGGAAGCCACCCTCGCCCGCCTTTACGGTGAAGACGCCATGTGGGGCCGCGGCGTGCGCGTGCGCGTGGAACGCGACGACGCCGGCACCCCCCGCCGCGTCTGGCTCTGGCGCGGCCTCGTCGGCGGCCAGCGCACCGACCGCGAAGGCTTCAGCGGCCGCCAACGCAGCTTCCGCGCCTAACACGTTCGCCGCTGGCGTTGGCCTGGTCCTTAGGGGCTAGTCGTGTCCCGCTCGGCCGCTTGCGCAAAAGCAATCTGCGCGGCGGCGTCAAACTGGCCACAGGGTCCTTCCGTAGTCGCGTGGCCTCCCGGCGCATAGGCGATCACGTGTGATCCACCGGCTGCCCGAACGGCCACGTCAAACCGTTCTAGCTCCCGTGGCGGCGTCACCTGGTCGTCGAGCCCCTGCCACGTGCCCAGCGGTAGCCAGGCGAGGCCTTCGGCAAGGTTGACCGGATTTACTCGCGGGCACACGTCTTGCAGGAGTTTGGCCTTGTTCCGAATCCCGTAGGCCGCATTGAGCGACGGCGCCCGACCCGGTAGGTCGTAGAACGGCCCAAGGTTCATCACCGGATTCATCCCAAACCACGCCACCGGCACACCGGGATTGCGGTGCGCCCACACCAGCGCCGTCAGCCCCCCGCGCGACGAGCCGCAGACGATTGGCCGCCTGACCTGCCACCGCCTTCGCGCCTCGTCCAATAGTCCGGTCAATGTCGCTACCCCGGCGTCCGCGCCCCAGGTATAGCGATCGTCTCGAAAGTCGTACGAGGCAATGGCGTAGCCAGCTGTCTGCCAGGCCTCGGTCCAGTCGCTGAATCTGCGAAGAAGCGTGGACGACTGGAGGCCGGCCAGCAGCAGTCCGGCAGGTTGGTTATCCCCGGAGCCACGAGCCGGAAAGAACAGCGCCTCGCAGTCGTTGACCACTGTTCGTTCGACATCCATCAGTTCACGATTTCGTTCGTGCTGTCGCCGGAGAGTCCCGCATTCTCGCAACCTCAACAACGGTTGCCAGTCGTGGTGAGCTGACCATGAGATTGTTCGACTCGCCTTACGGGAGTGGCACCGCTGCATCGTGCTCAGGCAGCCCAGGTCCCGGCGGTAATCGTCTAATAGTCCACAGTTTCCGGAATGGGCGGATCGGTTGTCAGGGCTATGGAGTCCGAATACCGGATGATGTGAGTGCCGCCGCCAATCCAGGCCCAATTCTTGCCATAGGCGTTGAACGTGTGACGCGGCGCAGCGAGCGTGAATACGTGGGAACCTGGATTGAGTGTCCGC
>LXNI01002841.1_pt1 | contig 11126 bp, 9 predicted proteins | sample 809091 | NCBI WGS metagenome assembly LXNI01 (sample SAMN04870527, study PRJNA318959) | sponge metagenome | biome: 01000161; feature: marine sponge reef; material: water | host: Sarcotragus foetidus | place: Greece: Milos, Mediterranean Sea | collected 2013-05-29 | depth 5-7 m | reverse complement strand
GGGTTTGCCCATGGTAATCGCCTTGAAGCGCTTCAGGTCGTCGGACAGGCGCCAGGGCAAGGCTCCCCCGGCGCCGATGACTCCCCGGCGGTCCATGGCGACGATGAGTGAGATGATCATTGTATCCGTGTGCCAGGGATCAAACCGCAATAGGCGCCGGGATGGACGGGTGCGCCTGGTAGCCCACCAGTTCAAAATCCTCGTAGCGGAAGCCGAAGATATCATCCACGTCGGGATTTATCTGCATCTGCGGCGGTGGTAGCGGTTCTCGCTTTAGCTGCGTATCAGCCTGCTCCAGGTGGTTCAGGTACAGGTGAGCGTCGCCCAGAGTATGCACGAATTCACCCGGTTTCAGGCCGGTGACCCGGGCCATCATCAGGGTGAGCAGGGAGTAGGAGGCGATGTTGAACGGTACCCCCAGGAAAATATCTGCGCTACGCTGGTACAACTGGCAGGACAGCGCGCCGTCATTCACGTAGAACTGGAAGAAGGCGTGGCAGGGGGCCAGGGCCATTTTATCGATCTCGCCCGGATTCCAGGCGCTGACGATGAGGCGGCGCGAGTCGGGGTTGGTCTTGATCTGCTCAACCACGCCGGCGACCTGGTCGATGGTTGTCCCGTCCGGCGCGGGCCATGAGCGCCACTGTACGCCGTAAACCGGTCCCAGTTCGCCGCCTTCATCGGCCCACTCGTCCCAGATGGTGACGCCATTGTCATGCAGGTAGCGAATGTTCGATTCGCCCCGCAGAAACCACAGTAACTCGTGGATGATGGACTTCAAATGCAGCTTCTTGGTGGTCAGCGCCGGGAAGGACGAGCGCAGGTCGAAACGCATCTGGTAGCCAAAGGCACTGAGCGTGCCGGTGCCGGTACGGTCGGACTTGTGTGCGCCTCCATGACGCACGTGGCGTAACAGGTCCAGGTATTGTTTCATGTCTCTCTGCCATACGCGATGGCACATAATACTACACCGGCAAGGAGCATGGGCAAGGACAACACCTGTCCCATGGTTACCCAACCAAAACCCAGGTAGCCCAGGTGAGCATCCGGTGCGCGCACGAATTCCACCGTGAAACGGAACAGGCCGTAACCCACCAGGAACAGCCCGGAGACGGCCATGCGCGGGCGCGGCCGGGTGGAGAACCACCAGAGGATGATGAACAGGCACAGCCCTTCCAGCAATGCCTCATAGAGTTGTGACGGGTGCCGCGGCAACGGACCGGCGCCGGGGAAGACCATGGCCCAGGGTACATCCGAGGGTTTCCCCCACAGTTCCGCATTAACGAAATTGCCCAGGCGCCCGGTGCATAGCCCAATGGGAACCACCGGCGCCAGGAAATCGGTGACCTCGAAAAAGGTCTTGTCCAGCTTGCGCCCGTACCACCAGCAGGCAATCAGGACTCCCAGGAGGCCGCCGTGAAAAGACATGCCACCCTGCCAGACCTTGAGCACGTCCAGCGGATTGTCCAGGTAATAAGGCAGGTTGTAAAACAACGCCGACCCCAACCGGCCACCGATGATGACCCCCAGGATACCGTAGAACATCAGGTCCGCCACCTGTTCGACAGTCCAGCCAAAGCGCCCGGACTTCGCCCGAAAATGCAACAGCGCCCAGGCCCCCAGGATGCCGGCGATATAACTGATGCCGTACCAGCGGACCTGTAGGAACCCCAGGTCAAGGGCGACGGGATCAATGTTGGGAAAGGTCAGCACCGGTTCGGCCAGGTTTGGTATGGGCAGGTAAAACAGCACATGGTTCCATTCTACTTGATATACTGCAACACGTCATGAAAGCCTTGCTCTATGAACAGCACGGCGGGCCGGAAGTGTTGCAGTACTGCGCCGCGCCGGACCCCGCACCGGGTCCCAGGGACGTCGTGATCAAGGTCGCGCTGACGACCATCAACCGCCTGGACGTGGCGCAACGTAACGGCTGGTTCACCATTCCCGGTTTCAGCCTGCCGCATATTTCCGGCCTGGACGTTGCCGGTACGGTGCTCGAGACCGGCACGGGGGTGACCCGGGTCAAACCAGGCGACCGGGTGCTGGTCAACCCCTCCATGTCCCGGGTTCCCGAGGGATCAAGACTGGCAGGTCAGGATAACCTGTACGGCGATCTTGGCGTGATCGGCGGGAATGTCGGCGGCGGTTACGCGGAATTATGTCTGGCGCCGGAGACCCACCTGTACTCCATCCCGGACGCTATGACGTGGCAACGCGCCGTAGTGTTTCCCACCTGCTGGATGACCGCACACCATGCCCTGTTTGCAACGGCCCGGTTGCAGGCCGGCGAAACCGTGCTGATCCATGCCGCCGGCAGCGGCGTGTCCGTCGCTGCCATCCAATGGGCCAGGCACGCGGGAGCGACAGTGCTGGCCAGCGCCGGCAGCAGCGAAAAATGCGCGCTGGCCATGGATCTGGGCGCACAGGATACCTGCAACAACCGCACCGTGGACGTGGCGGCCTGGGCGCGGGACGTGACCGGTGGCGCCGGTGTGGACATGGTATTGGACCACGTAGGCGAGTCCCTGTGGGAAGCCTCGCTGATGTCCCTGAAGCCACGCGGGCGCCTGGTGACCTGCGGCAACACCTCCGGCAATCGCGCGCTGATCCCCAACCTGGGTTACCTGTTCAACATGGGCCTGCAAATTCTTGGTTCCGACCCGTATCGCTACGATGAATTCGGCCTGGTCTGGGAACAGTATTGCACGGGTGATTACCGGGCGGTCGTGGACAGCGTGTTCCCCCTGCCAGAGGGCGGGAAAGCGCAGGAGAAGCTGCTCAGTGGCGATTTTATCGGCAAGATCCTGCTGGAGCCGTGAACGTATAAGCGTCATGCCCCGTTTTCATGGGGGCAGGCGCCCGCATCCGGTGAGTTATGTCGCCCCTGAGGCGACTCACAGGGCGACTCTTTAATTCCAGCTATACCTCACCGAACCGAGCACCTCCCGCGGCGGGATGTATTCCCTGCTGGTGGTCCACAGCCCGTAGGGGTTGGTGAAGACGTTATTGACCCCGTTCTTGTCGAAAATATTGGTGAGGCTGAGACTGAGGCTCAGCGGCATGTTGCCCATAGCGTAGTCAAAGTAAAGGTTGACGATGTCGTAGCGGGGTACCGTATCGACCCGGGGATGGTTGAATATGCGGGCCTGGAATTCGCCGCGGTGGACGTATTCCACGCGTGAACTCAGTACGGAACCGTCACCGAAGTTGTGGGTATTGGTCAGCGCCACCCGCGCCATGAGGTCTACCAGCTTCGGTGGTTCATTGCCTTTGAGATTATTGGCGTTGTTCATGCGGATGCGTTCATCCACCGCACCTTCGGTAAACAGTCCCAACATGAACAGGCCGGTCGCAGCACGAAAATCTTCCACGTCCAGCGCGAAGACATCCGACTTTACCTTGCCGTCCTGCCAGGCCAACATGCCGTCAAGCTGCCAGCCCTTGGCCAGTAACCAGCTCATTTCAGACTCGATGCCGTACTCCTCAGTCTCGGGGATGGTCCAGGTGCCGCCGGCAAATGGCACCGGGTCCTCGTAGGTGAACTGCAGGTGTTCATGGTCGTAGTAGAAGGCTGTGACGTTCAGGCGCACGCGCCCGTCCAGGAAGGTATTGCGGGCGCCTACCTCGTAGGCCGTGACCTCCTCGGGCTTGAACCGGTCGGGTTTGAATATCCCGGGGCTGCCGGAACCGCCGTTCTTCCAGCCGGTGGAGACCAGGCCGTAGACCAGGTTGTCCTCGGTGAGCTGCACGTCTATGCCGGCCTTCCAGGTCACTTTCGAAGCGTTCGTTGCCCGGCGGCCATCCCCGAAAATACCGAAGAACTGGGAGGTTTCATCAAGCTGGTCCTCGTCCTGGTAGCGCACGCCCGCGGTCACGGCAAATATGTCGTTCATCCGCCAGGTGGCCTGCCCGTAGGCGGCGTAATCCGCGCGGGTGACGCTGCGGACTTCGGTGAAATTCAGGTCAGACGCGAACGGCGGCAGGGTTTGCGCGTTCAGTTGCGAACGGGGCAGGGACGCCGGCGATGCCGGGAACGGCGCGCTACCCGTAGCTTCCAGGAAGTTATTGAAGTTCTCGTGGTGCAGGTAATAACCGCCGAGCACCCATTCCAGTCGCTCGCCGCGGTAGCTGACGGCGAGCTCCTGGCTGACGGCATCGGAATCGTTGTCCCAGAACGGCAGGATGTCCCAGTTGTTGATTGAAAAACCGAAATTGATCAGCGCAGTGTTCTCTTCATTCAGGCGGTCGCCGTCCACCGACTGTTCCTTCCTGAGCGCCTGCCAACCGGTCAGCGACTTGATCGTCACACCCATGGGACTCGCCCACTCCATGATCAGCGACGCGCTGTAGTTCTCCAGCGCGAAGATGCCGGGGTAATCCTGGGACAACTCGCGCGTATCGGGGTTGGGGTCATGCTCGCTCTTCTGCGCCGCGGCGCCGTGGTCGGCATCGTGCATGAATACCTGTGCGTGTGCGGAGAAGTCTGCCGACGGTTGCCACAGCAGCGCCATCTTGCCGGTGAAGGAATCGGCGTCGTCCAGGTCGTAGCCGTCCAGTTCGCCACCCTCGATCTCCGCGAAACCGTCCCGATCGTATTTCTGCGCCGCGGCCCGGAATGCCCAGGTGTCGGAAAGCGGCACGTTGAGCGACGCGCGCGCGCGGCTATGGTCATACGTGCCATAACTGAGTTCGATGGAACCGTCCGGCTTCTCGAAATGGGGCTTTTTCGTGACGATATTGATGGAACCGCCGGTGGTGCCCTGGCCGAACTCCGTGCCCTGCGGGCCGCGCAAGACCTCGACCCGTTCTATCTCACCAAGGTCCAGGCCCAGCGCCAGCGGGTTGGCAAGGTAGATGCCGTCGATGTAGGTCAGCACGCTGGGTTGCGTGGTGAGGTTCTGCGCCGTCTCCCAGCCGACGCCGCGCAGGGTCACGACACGACCGGCGCCGTCGTTTTTCGCCACGACGAGACCAGGCACGTAGCCGTTGAAGTTGTCCAGCCGCACCACGTTGGATTTGTCGAAGTCCTCGCCGGACAGCACGGATACCGCCATGGCCGCATCCTGTAACGAGACTTCGCGTTTGCGCGCAGTGACTACAACCTCCTCCAGGGTCGATTGCGCCGGCACAGGCAACGGCGCAACCAGGGCCGAAATGGCTGCTGCTGCGATGAGAACCTTAACCAAACGAGGTACGTCTTTATCGAACTTGAACATCTCCAACCCTTTAACCTGGCAAGCAGTATGCCCGCTGTTCGTCCTGCGAACGCTGGAAGCGACATTAATGTAGAACCGGCGCGCCTGACAGGATTCTAACCTGTGACTTCTGCCTTCGGAGGACACGCCCGTACATCATACCTCGATTAGTATCGATGTAGCCACCCTGAGTATTGAGCATTGTTTGTGAGATATCCGGGTTAGAAGCGGGGCTCAATTTGCCTCAACTTTGAAGATGAGCCTCAGGCACATCTAATGGTTTCAGACACCACCCTCTTGGGACATCTTTTCTTGAGCTGCATTGAACCCGCCGGCCGGCTGGAACCGCTGAAGGGCGTTCAGGAACTGCTCCGTGCTCGCCTGCCAGGAGCGCGCTTCGGCGAACTTGCGGCATTGGGCGGGATCGATGTCGAGGGCACCTCGAATGGCGCGGCTCAGATCCTTATCGAGACAGCCGACGGGATGGCCATTAATCACGTCGTTGGGACCCGTAACCGGATACGCCGCGACGGGCACGCCCGAGGCCAGCGCTTCCAAAAGTACGAGACCGAAGGTATCGGTCAGGCTGGGAAAGACGAAGACGTCGGCATTCGCGTAGGCTGCCGACAGCTCGGCACCATGCATTTCACCCAGGAAACGAACCTCGGGGAACCTCCGGCGCAATTGATCGAGTTGCGGGCCGTCCCCGACGACTAGCTTTGTTCCATCGAGCGGGAGCCCGAGAAAAGCTTCGATGTTCTTCTCCACGGCGACGCGCCCGACATATAGATAGTGAGGGCGGGGATCGGGCGATTCTTGCTTGGGCCGCGGGTGGAAAAGTTCCACATCGACACCGCGGCTCCAAATTTCCAGATTCTTGAAGCCTTTCGCCACGAGCTCTGAGCGAAGCGAGCCGGTCGCCACCATCGTTCGCTGCGCCGCGCCATGAAACCACCTCAAGAACGCGTAGCTCCAATCTGTGGGGAACCGGGTTCGAGCGTGCAGGTACTCTGGAAACTTTGTGTGGTATGAAGTGGTGAACGGATAGCCCCGCTTCAGGCAGACCTTCCGGGCGGCGATGCCGAGCGGGCCTTCGGTGGCGATATGAATGGCGCAGGGTTGGAACGCTGCAATGCGGCGACCCATGTCATTCCAGGGCCAAACCGCGAGACGTATTTCCTTGTAGGTCGGGAGGGGCACCGTCCGGTAGCGGTCGGGCGCCACCAGTTCGACGGTGTTACCCATGGTGCGGAGATTGCTGGTAACCGTACTCAGGGTGCGAACCACGCCGTTCACCTGAGGATACCAGGCGTCGCTGACGATCAAGATACGCACGGAACTAACTCGCCAACGCCAGCGCGTCCCCAGTTTCGACCGTCGCCCAGTGAAGGATCTCCAAACGTCCGTCAAAATGCTCTACCAGCGCCGTGCAGCTCTCCACCCAGTCGCCGTCGTTGCAGTAGAGCACGCCGCCGATATCGCGGATCTCGGCGTGGTGGATGTGGCCGCAGACGACGCCGTCCACGTTGCGCCGCCCGGCTTCCTCCGCGATGGCTCCCTCGAAATTGCTGATGTGTTCCACTGCGTTCTTGACCTTGTGCTTGAGGAACGCGGACAGCGACCAGTAGGGATAGCCAAGTCTCCGCCGTATCGAGTTAAAGCGGTTGTTGATCGATAGCGCGGCGCGGTAGCCTATGTCTCCCAACAGGGCCAACCAGCGGGCATACCGGACGACACAGTCGAACTCATCCCCGTGAATGACAAGCAGCCGCCGGCCGTCGGCGGTCTTGTGGATGGCCTCGCGCTCCACTGCGACTCCGCCGAAGTGCAGTCCCGTATAGTCCCTGGCCGCCTCGTCGTGATTCCCGGGGACGTAGACCACCCGCACGCCCTTGCGCGCCTTGCGCAGGATCTTCTGGATGACGTCGTTGTGAGATTGGTCCCAGTACCAGTTATTTTTGAGCCGCCAGCCATCAATCATGTCGCCCACAAGGTAGAGAAAATCCGACTCGTTCCACTTCAGAAAACTGAGCAAGTATTCGGATTTACATCCTCGTGTCCCGAGGTGGATGTCCGAAATCCAGATAGTACGAAAATGCCGGGGTTGCGGAACGATATTCATAATCTGTGAGGAAGTGCCAGGTTTCTCTCTGCACGCAACGACACATCTTGTGCCGATTACTTGTCTGCGAAATTAACATTGTGCGATTACAGAAATGTGACAGCGTAGATGTATGCACTCAGATGCCTAACCCACATATCTCACCAACCCTGGCATATAGCGATAAACAGGCTATCTAACGTTGATTCATACACTGTCTGGGCTCGGCAGGGCAATGACCTCTAAGGGTACGCCTAAAACCGTAAGTCTTTGGTTATACTGGCGCGCCTGACAGGATTCGAACCTGTGACTTCTGCCTTCGGAGGGCAGCACTCTATCCAACTGAGCTACAGGCGCCTGGATAAGCGCCGCATTATAGCGGATAATGGCTACATGAGCGATCAATCCTTTCCGCCCAATGCGCTTGCCGGCGAGACCAGTCCTTACCTGCTGCAACACGCGCATAACCCGGTTGAGTGGCGTCCCTGGAATGAAGAAAGCCTGGCACTGGCCAGGCAAGCGGGGAAACCCATCCTGTTATCCATCGGTTATTCGGCTTGCCACTGGTGCCATGTGATGGCGCACGAATCCTTTGAAGATGAGGACACCGCGGCCCTGATGAACCGCTGGTTCATCAATATCAAGGTGGACCGGGAGGAGCGTCCCGATATCGACAAGATCTACCAGACCGCGCAGCAACTGCTGTCCGGCCGCACCGGGGGCTGGCCGTTGACCATGTTCCTGATGCCGGAAGACCGGACGCCTTTTTTCGGCGGCACCTACTTTCCGCCGGAACCCCGCCATGGCTTGCCTGCCTTCAAATCCCTGTTGGCCAGGGTGCACCAGGTCTGGCAGGAAGACAGGCCGGCGCTGACCGAGCAAAACGGCGCGTTCATGCAGGCCCTGGCGCAGACACAGGAGATTGAAGCGTCAGACCCGGGTTCGAGCCTCGATCTCGGCCCGGTCACGCGTTGCGTTGAACTGCTGGCGCGTGCCTTCGACTCACGTGACGGCGGTTTTGGCGGCGCGCCCAAGTTTCCCCATCCGGTCAACGTCGAGTTATTGCTCACCCAGCATGCCCTGCACGGCGCCGATAGCGCGCGGGACATGGCGCTGTTCACCCTGGAGAAGATGGCCGAAGGCGGCATTTACGATCAGGTCGGTGGCGGCTTCTGCCGCTATTCCGTCGATGCGTACTGGCGTATTCCACATTTTGAAAAGATGCTGTATGACAACGGGCCGTTGCTGGCGCTGTACGCCCATGCCTGGCGCGACAACGGGCGCGCACTGTTCCGCCGGACAGCCGACGGCGCCGCGACCTGGGTAATGCGAGAGATGCAATCCGGCCAGGGCGGTTACCACTCCTCCCTGGATGCGGATTCCGAGGGTGAGGAGGGGAAGTTTTACACCTGGGAACCGGGTGAGGTGCACCGCTTGCTGAACGAGGCCGAATTTGATGATTTCGCACCGTACTCCGGCCTCGACCAGCCCGACAACTTTGAAAGTCGCTGGCATCTCTACGTGGCGCAAAGCCCGGAGCAGATCGCGCGCAAATCAGGGCGCGACCTCAATGAAATAACACAAAACCTGGACAGCGCCAGGGAAAAACTGTTCCGGGAAAGGGAACGGCGCATACGGCCCGGACGCGATGACAAGGTCCTGACGTCCTGGAACGCCTTGATGCTGAAAGGTATGAGCGTCGCCGCGCGGCGCTTGCAGGAACCGCAATACTACCAATCGGCGCAGCGCTGTCTCGAGTTTATCCACGCCAACCTCTGGGACGGGAAGCGTCTGGCAGCCACGTACAAGGACGGCAGGGCGCGCCTGAACGCCTACCTGGACGACTACGCCTTCCTCATCGACGCGATCATCCACCTGCTTGCCTGCCGGTGGTCCGGCAAGTGGTTGGGTTTTGCCATGCAACTGGCCGATACCTTGCTGGAGCAGTTTTTTGACGGGGACGAAGGTGGTTTCTTTTTCACCTCGCACGACCATGAGACCCTGCTGCAACGGCGCAAGGACTTCACCGATGACTCGCTGCCTGCCGGCAACGGCGTGGCGGCGCTGTCCCTGCTGTTGCTGGGACACCTGACGGGGCGCCAGGATTACCTGGACGCGGCGGAAAAAACCCTGCAGTGCGCCTGGGGGTTGCTGCAACGCTCACCACACGCCTGCGCCGCCATGCTGACGGCGCTGATCGAGTACGACAACCCCAGGCAGGTGATTATTCTGCGCGGTGAGGAAGAAACTATTTCTGCATGGCAACAACAGCTCGACCCGCGGCTGGACCTGCGCTCACTGGTATTCGCCATCCCGTCTGCGGCAACGGACCTGCCTGAGCTGATCAGCGCGAAGAAAACGGACCAGGCGGCCACGGCTTTCATCTGCACCGGCTTTCAGTGCCTGGAACCGATATCCGACCTGGAGGAATTGGAAAGGATACTCTAACAACAGGGCTATCCGCGTTACTTCACCCCTGATAAACATGCCCGGCCAGGGAAATGCGCGTAGCCAGGCTCTCCACCGCCATGATCAACGAATGTGTCAGCGCGGAGTTCTCCAGATAATCCGCCGGGGCCAGGTTCGACACGCGACCGTCTTCGATAAATCCCCAGGCCCTGCTGCGCTTTTCCCTGTCATCCGGGTCACCTAACACACCGAACGCGAACCCCTCGCCCTGCTTCACCAGCGAGAAACAGGGGATATCCGTATAACCGTCTCCCACCATGATCATGTGTTTGATGGGCACCCTGATCTGGGCCGGGTCCACCTTGCGGTTGACCTCAAACGGTTTGCCCACGTATTCAGGGCCAAAGATACCCTTCTGGACGTGGAAAATGTAACGGGTTTTGTCGGTAAAACTGACAATCTTGCGTGGAAATTTAATCTGTCCCTCAGTGTCGTAGGCAAAATCCGACGCCCAGATCTGCTTGAACTCATGGGCAATAGACGTGTTTCTCAACACCTCGCCAATGCCGGAACTGATCAGGTAGAACTCCAGCGTCACCCGGGAGTTCACTGTGGCGGCAACCTCCCGCAACCGTTCGAATATTGTTTCCACCCCCGGGTACAGGGGCAGTTCCCGACCCCACCCGGCCAGGCTGTCCCGGGTAATCGGTCCGATCTCCCCGGCGGCAGATTTTTCAATCATCCGGTACAGGTAAGCCGGCACCGGGTCCCACTCCTCTGTTGCAATCTGTGTCTCCATCATGGGACGCACCACCTCCTTCCAGAAATGGCGCACGTCCAGGCCGCACCGCTCCAGGTAGCCAGAGGTACTGTCCGGCGCCAGGGTGTCGTCAAAATCGAAGATGATGGCGATGATCTCGTGCATGAAATATAGTGTATCAAAACCTGCTGTTGGATATCAGCGTTCAGAGCAAAAGCATCAAATGGATAGTAAAGCCATCCCCAAAGTAGAACTGCACTGCCACCTGGAAGCCTGTTTCCGCGTCCGGACCGCCAAGGAGATAGGACAAACCCTTGGCCTTGACGTTCCGGAGGATCCGGAGACGTTCCGGCGCGAGTGGCTGATCACCGAAGCACATCCGGATTGCCGTCGAGGAACTGGGCGCGGAGCGCATAGGCCACGGCATCTACATTTACCGCGACCCCGACGTAATGGAACTGGTCAAACGGCACAACGTGTTACTTGAGCTCTGCCCCACCAGCAACCTGCTCACCAACTCGGTTCCCGCCATCAGCGCACACCCGTTGCGCAAACTCATGGGAGCGGGAGTGATGGTCTCGGTCAACTCAGACGACCCACACCTGTTCGGTATCGACCTGTGCCATGAATATGACGTAGTGCACAACGAACTGGGGTT
>LXNI01002840.1_pt1 | contig 11141 bp, 9 predicted proteins | sample 809091 | NCBI WGS metagenome assembly LXNI01 (sample SAMN04870527, study PRJNA318959) | sponge metagenome | biome: 01000161; feature: marine sponge reef; material: water | host: Sarcotragus foetidus | place: Greece: Milos, Mediterranean Sea | collected 2013-05-29 | depth 5-7 m | reverse complement strand
TCAACGAACGAATCCAGAGCCGGCAGCGTCGCCATGACCGGCACACTGCCACATCGAGAACGGAATGGCCAGCCCTGACTTCAGCTCAACCTGCTCGACGGGCGGACAATAAATTCGCCCTGAGGCTTCCGCGATCGTCCGCCCCACGGTCACCAGCCCGTGGTTGCGCAGGATGAGCGCGCGGTTGTGGCCCAGGTCCCGCACCAGCCGCGCCTTCTCGTCCTCGCTCACGATCGCGCCTTCGTACTCGTGATAGCCGAGGCGGCCGTGGAAGAGCGTCGCATCCAGGCTGATCGGCAGCAGCCCGCATTCCAGCGCCGCCACCGCCATGCCGGCCGGCGAGTGCGTGTGCATGACGCAGTGCGCCTCAGGCGCTGCCGCGTGGATCGCGCCGTGGATGGCGTAGCCGGCTGCGTTCACCGGCCACTCGCTCGGGCCCACGATCTCGCCGCCCAGCGTGATCTTCACCAGGTTGGACGCCGTCACCTCGCCATAGCGGAGCCCGTAGGGGTTGATGAGGAAGTGCCGCTCCGGCCCCGGCACGCGCACGGTGAGGTGGCCGTAGATCGACTCGTTCCAGCCGAAGTGCTCGACCAGCCGGTAGGCGGCGGCAAGCTGCACGCGAAGCTCGGCCTCGCTCGGCACGAGCCGGATGGTGTCTGCCCTGGCTGTCGACGTGCTCATCGCTCTCTCCTCCCCCGCTGCGCCCGGCAATGGTGGCGGCGTTGCCGGCGCCAGGCAAGCCGCCCCGGCTACGCCCCGGCCCAGGCGCGGAGCAGCCGCGTGCGCTCCTCGTCCACGCGCACGTCGATGCCGTTGGCGGCGCGCACCAGCGCCACCTTGTAGACGGCGAGCGCGCGCTCTGCGCTGAGCCAGCCGCGCGCCACGTCGTCCGCCACCAGGACGGGCTCCCTCGCGTGGGGGTCGCCGTAGCCGCCGCCCGCCACCGTGCGGTAGTGGATCGCCTCGCCGGGCCCAAGCCGCTCCTCGTGGAAGGAGGGGAGCGTCGCGAAGGCGCCGTCCGTATCCCGCTTGCGGTTGAGCGAAGGCGCGCCCGCGCTGCCGCCCAGCACGCCCTGCGCCGGGTTCAGGTCGCCGTCGCTGCAATAGAAGACCGAGACCGGCCCGCTAAGCGAGCGATAGGCGCCCTGCGTCGCCGGCGCGCCGTTCCAGCGCCCTGCGCCCATTGTGTCGCAAGCGATGCGGCGCTCCTCCATCAGGATCGGGTACTGCGCCTCGTCGATCTCGATCGAATCGATGACCAGCACGCCGCCGCCGTCCGGCGCCTCGTAGGTGAGCCAGCCGTCGTGCCCGTGGGTGCCGGGGCCGCCGGAGAGGCCGACGCAGAACTGGTTCACGTAAGGCACCGCCTCGCCGTCTCGGTCGTCGATGCCGGAGACCACGCCGAGGCCGGCGGAGAAGTTGCCGCCGCCTTCCGCCAGCCCATGCGGCGCGCCGATCTGGGCGAAGCAGCACTGCACGGCGTTGATGAGGCGGTCGTTCACGTTGGTGGTGGCGACCGATGTGCCGGCGGGGAAGGTCGGCCGGCCCACCACGCAGCCGTCCCGGAGCTTGACCCTGATGCGGCTCGCGCTGCCCTCGTTGTGCGGGATCGTGGGGTCGAGGTTGTAGAAGACACCGATGCGGCACGAGCCCGCGGCGCAGGCTTCGGAGAGATTCACCCCGCCCGGCACGCAATCCGGATTGTCGCGGAGGTCCACGGTGATGACCCCTTCCTCCGGCTCGATGGTGACTTCGGCCGTGATCGGGATGCCGTCCTCCGCGACGCCGGGAATGGGGTCGTGGCTGCAGGTATAGCGCCAGGTACCGGCGGGGAGTTCCCGGATCGCCGCCGCCGCCCTGCGCGCGCCGTAGTCCATCCAGGCCTCGACGAAGGCGCGCACGGTCTCGATGCCGTAGTGCGCCACCAGCGCCTTCAGCCGGCGCTCGCCGATGCGGCAGGCGCCCACCTGGGCGCGGTAGTCGCCGTGCCAGACGTGGGGCGCGCGGATCTTCTGCAGGCCGATGCGCACGATGTCCGCCTTGTCCTCGCGCCCCTCCTGGATGCGCACGCAGGGGAAGTGCACGCCCTCCTGGTAGAGCGTCGCGGCGTAGGGCAGGTAGGTGGTGGGCTCCGGCGCGCCCACGTCGGCGTGATGCGAGCGCGACAGCACCCAGAAGAGCGGCTCGCCCTCGGCGAACACCGGCACGCAGAGCGTCATGTCCGCGTGGTGCGTCACCCCGTGGTAGGGGCTGTTGTTGAAGAAGGCGTCGCCCTCCTTCACGTCGTCGAACAGCTCCGTGATCGGCCGCGTCGTGAGCTCCAGTGCGCTCACGTGGATCGGCATCGCCTCCTCGACGCAGATCAGCCGGTGGTCGTAGGTGAGGATGCCGCAGGACATGTCGCGCGCGTTGGTGATGACGGCCGAGCGCGAGGCCCGCATCACCGTGTTGCTCATCTCGCGGATGATCGCCTCCAGCCGGCGGGAGAGCACCGCCATCAGCAGCGGGTCGAAGCGCGTGTCCGTCTCGGCCATGCCGCCGCCCTCAGCCGCCATCCTCAGCTACTGCCCGAAGGCGCGATGTGGAAGTTGCCGTGCGCGTCCGTGCGCGCCGTCTGGCCGGCGAGCAGCAGGATCGTCGTCGTGTCGCTGTCGATCAGCGCGGGCCCCGTGACCTCCGCGCCCGCCGGCGGCGTGTTGCCGTCGTAAGCGGGCAACGCGCGGAAGGCCCGCTCCTCGCCGAGATAGACCGCGCGCTGCCCCCGCTCGGGCAAGCCCCCGCCGTTTCCCACGCCGACCGCGCTGGCCGGCGCCGCCTCGGCAGCGCCGCTGCCTCTGCCGATGGCCCGCACGGTCCACGTGGTGAACTCGACCTCGCCGTCGTCCTCGCGGATGATGTGGATGCGCTCGTGCATGTCGTGGAACGCGGCCGCGAGCGCCGGCACGTCGCCCGCGCCGAGCCCGCCCTCAGCCGGCGCGAAGGGCGCCTCGATCTCCCAGGACTGGTACTTGTAGCGGGCCTGGAAGGCGTGCTCGTAGCGGCGCTCCGCCTCCGGCACGCCGGCGCGCTCGAGGAAGCGCCGCGCGCGCTCCTGCAACGCCGCCAGGGTCTCGTTGACCGCATCCAGCGCGAAGTGCCGGTCGCTGGTGTGGAGCGTCGCCGTCTCCTCGCCCCTGATGTCCGTCACCAGCCCGCCGAATGCGCTCAAGCCCGCCGCCACGCCCGGCACCATGAAACGCTCGATGCCGAGGGTGCGCGCCATCTCGCCGATGTGGCAGGCGGTGGCGCCCCCGCCGGCGACCAGAAAACTCTCGCGCGGGTCGATGCCCTCGTTGACGGTGATGTCCTCGATCGCCGCGATCATGTTCTCGTTGCTGGTGACGTGGATCGCGTAGGCCGCCGCCGCCACCGCCAGGCCGAGCGCGTCCGCCACCGTACCCACGGCGCGCTCTGCGGCCTCCCTGTCGAGCTTCAGCCGGCCACCCAGGAAGTAGTCGGCATCGAGCAGGCCCAGCACCAGGTTGGCGTCGGTCACCGTGGGCCGCGTGCCGCCCCGCCCGTAGGCCGCGGGCCCCGGATCGGCGCCGGCGCTCACCGGGCCCACCCGCAGCAGGCCGCCCGGATCGACCCAGGCGATGCTGCCGCCGCCGGCGCCCACCGAGCGCACGTCGATCTTCGGCAGGCCCAGCAGGTCGCCCGCGATCGGCGCCTCGGTGGTGCGGATCAGGCTGCGCGCACGGATCGCCGAGACGTCGAAGGTGGTGCCCCCCATGTCGATGACGACGATGTCGGGCTCGTCGGAGAGCGCGAGCGCGGCGATGGGCGCGAGCGTCGGCCCGCTCATCACCGCGTGGATCGGCCGCGCGGCGATCTCGCCCACGGTCATCATGCCGCCCTGGCAGTTGGCGACGAGGAGCGTGCCGGAGAAACCCGCGTCTCGCACGGCGCCCTCCAGCCGGCCGAGGTAGGCGGGCACGATGCCGTGCAGCGAGGCGTCGATGGCGCTGGCAATGGTGCGGCGGTACTCGCGCGGGATCGGGTTGAGCGCGTGGCTGAGCGTGACCGGCACCTCCGGCCACAGCTCGCGCACGATCTCGCCCACGCGGCGCTCGTGCGCAGGGTTGGCGACCGACCAGAGCAGGCTGACGGCGATCGCATCCACCGGGCAGCGCCTGAAGTGGTCGACCGCCCTGCGCGTGTCCTCTTCCGAGAGCGGCGCGATCTCGCTGCCCCGCGCGTCGATCCGTCCCCGCACCTCGACCGTGCGGTCGCGCGGCACGAAAGGCCGGGGATAGTCCAGCCGCCAGTCGAAGGCGCGCTTGCGGGGCGCCTCGCGCAGCGTGAGAACGTCCGGGTGGCCGGCGGTGCAGATCAGCCCGACCGCGCCGGTCCGCCCCTCGACCAGCGCGTTGGTGGCAACCGTGGTGCCGTGCACGATGCGCTGCGTACGCGCGAGGAAGTCCGCGAGATCGCTCCCGAAGGCGCGGGCGGCGAGTTCGAGCGCGTCCAAGAAACCCTGCTCGAACGCGGGCGGCGTGGACGGCGCCTTGACCACCGCGAGCCGGGCACCGTCCGAGACCACGCAGTCGGTGAAGGTCCCGCCGATGTCGATCGAGACCTGGTACTCGCTCACGCGCCCCCCGACGCCTGTTCCTCAAGGCCGCGCGCATCCTCGCAACGGCCGGGCAGCTGGCGCAAGGGCGGGTGGAACCAGCCCCGGTGCGGGGAGAGAGCCGTCCGATCCAGGCTGCCGGGGGTCCCCGTCGTCGTTCCAGCAGGTTTCGACCTCCGCCCGCAGCCGCCGCCTCTTGTCGCCGGGCAGGCAGGCCCACGAGACCCGCGCCCATGCCTCCTTTCGCACCTTGAGGCACGAGAGCACGGCGACCGCCGCTGCGGCCTGGGCCGGTCTCATGCCGACTTCCGACACGTACATCCGGAAGGTGTCGACGACGTTCCGGCAGGCATTGGACGATACCGAGCCCGGCATCTTCACATATCCGACCAATACGTCAGGCACTCCCGCGACATAACCCCGGTTCGTCTTCAGAAGCTTGATCCAGTAAGCATAGTCCTGACGGCTCCGTAACGCCGGCATCCTCTCGCCGCCATTCAACCCGTTGCGAAACATGGCGCTGCTCAGTGGGACCCTGTTCGCGACCATCATGTCCTTCAGATACACCTTCGGGCGCCCCGTTATCAGTCCCAGTATGCTGCCGTCGGATTTCAGCAGGACAGTCGATGTGCAGGACACGATGACATCGTCGTCGTCGAAACTTCGAACCTGCCGTTCCAGCTTGTTCCTCATCCAGACGTCGTCCGAATCCAGGAAGGCGATGTACCGTCCTCTCGCATGGCTGAGGCCGACGTTGCGCGCGGCGCCGGGGCCGCCGTTCTTCGCCGTCGAAAAGACCCTGACCCGGTCGTCGAGCGCCCGATAAACCCTTATGATGTCGGCGCTTTCGTCCGTGGAGCAATCGTCCACCACGATGAGCTCGAAGTCACGCAGCGTCTGCCTCAGCACCGACCGCAGCGACCGATGAAGGCAACCGGCCGCATTGTACACCGGCACGATAACGCTGATCGATGGCATGGCGGTACTGGCTGACATGTTTGCCTCAGCATCGCTTTCGGCGGCCGACCACGGGAACTATCCGCTTGAAAGTGGCAAGAGCGGTGACCGTTATACATGCAGTTTTCCTCACTTACATAACCTATACATTATGGAAATGCGATGGCCGATATGGCGAAATTGTCCACTATTATAATACTCTACAACTCGCGGATGGTAGCTGGACGAAACATGTTTTCGTACGACGCATTGCCATGCTCTCGTGACGCATGTTAATCTGAATGATGATATGATATAAGTCCAGATAATGTCAAAAATAATGGTGCCGGCCGGGGCATGACGAAACCCATACGAGGAAGGTCACCGGGACAGGTGTGTCTCATCACGCGGCCGGCCCGCCGTGCCGGCCGTCGACCGGTGAGGCCCGTCATGCGCGTGGCCGTCATCGGCGCCGGCTACGTCGGGCTGGTATCGGCCGCATGCTTCTCGGAGTTCGGTTGCAGCGTCACGTGCGTCGATGCCGCGCCGGAGAGGATCGCGGCGCTCCGCGCGGGCTACCTGCCGATCCACGAGCCGGGGCTGGAGCGGCTGGTCACCGCCAACGTGGCGGCCGGGCGCCTCTCCTTCACCAGCGACATCGAGGACGCCGTGCCATCGGCCGACGTGGTGATGCTGGCGGTCGGCACGCCGAGCCGGCGCGGAGACGGCCGCGCCGACCTTACCTTCATCCACGAGGCCGCTCACCAGGTTGCCGACGTGCTCGCGGGCTACACGGTGATCGCGACCAAGTCCACAGTGCCCGTCGGCACCGGGCGTGAGATCGGGCGGATCGTCCGGCAACAGCGGCCGGATGCGGCCTTCCACGTCGTCTCGAACCCGGAGTTCCTGCGCGAGGGCTCGGCGATCGACGATTTCATGCGCCCCGACCGGGTTGTCGTGGGCGGCGGGTCGGCGGTGGCGCAAGAGGTCATGCGGGCAATCTACAGGCCCCTCTCTCTCTCGGATACGCCCGTGCTGTTCACCTCGCTGGAGAGCGCGGAGCTAATCAAGTACGCCGCCAACTGCTTCCTCGCGACCAAGGTCGCCTACATCAACGAGATCGCGGACCTGTGCGAGCGGACCGGCGCCGACGTTCAGGACGTCGCCAGGGGGGTCGGCCTCGACGGCCGCATCGGGCGCGACTTCCTGCGCGCGGGCCCCGGTTTCGGCGGCTCGTGCTTCCCCAAGGACACCGCCGCGTTCGTCCCCATCGCCAGGGAGGCCGGCGCGCCCAGCGGCATCGTGGAGGCGGTGCTACGAAGCAACACCCGGCGCAAGGCGAAGATGACGGACAAGATCGTCCACGCCTGCGGCGGCAGCGTCGCGGGCAAGACCGTCGCCGTGCTCGGCGTCACCTTCAAGCCCGATACCGACGACGTGCGCGAGAGCCCGAGTCTGGTGATCCTGCCGGGCCTCGTGGAGCGCGGAGCCACGCTGCGCGCCTTCGACCCCGCCGGCATGGAGCAGGCTCGTCGCGTCCTCCAGGACGTGCGCTGGTGCCGCGATCCCTACGACGCGATGGCCGGCGCGGATGCGCTGGTCATCCTCACCGAGTGGAGCGCGTTCAGGGCGCTCGACCTCGCCCGTGCGAAGGGCTTGATGCGGACGCCTCTGATCGTCGATCTCCGCAACATCTATGAGCCGGCCGGGGTGGCCGCCGCCGGCTTCCGCTACGTGAGCATCGGCCGGCCGCCGGCCGCGTCGTCGCGGGACGCTGCGGCAGAGAACGTCGTACAGCTGCGAGCGACCGGATAGAGCGCGTCCGTCCTCGACGGGCGCGCGACGGGCGATTCCGCGCGCCTGCCGGCGCGACAGGCGGCCGCGGGAAACGCTTGGGCTACAGGTACGTCTTCGATATCGCCGCGCCCATCGTGTACTTGGGATCGACGAAGTTGCCGAGCCGCACCTTGCCGCACTGGCTCAGCATCATGTAGGCGTCCCACTGGTCGTAGCCGTAGTCCTTGACCATCCAGCGCACCAGCTCGCGATAGGCGATCCGCGTCGCGTCCTCCAGCGGGCGCGCGCTGCCGATCGCCATGATGAAGTCGTCCGCCTCCAGCCTCGGCCAGTCGATGGTCCAGTCCTTGATCAGGTCGACGGTGATCGTTGTGGTGGTGGGGTACTCCACCGCCACGCCGCAGACCTCGCCGTCGCCCTGGCAGGCGTGGGCATCGCCGATGTAGAGCAGCGCGCCGGATGCCCGCACCGGCAGGTAGGTGACCGTGCCGGGCCCCATGTCGGGCAGGTCCATGTTACCGCCGTGGTCGTCCGGCGTCAGCGAGTTGATCGAGTCGATCTGGGGCGAGCAGCTCAGCGTGCCGATGTGCGGCTTGTAGGGCAGCGTCACGCGCTCGCTCCAGTAGACGTTCTCCTCGTCCACGTCGACCTTGCGCACCTTCTCGGGCAGCGGCTCGTTGAGGGTCGCAGTGTAGTAGGTGCTGGTCAGCCCGCCGAACTCCTTGATCATGCAGCAGGTGCCGCGGGGCTGCGGCCCGCGCGGCGCCATGCTCTCGATGTGGACGGCGATCACGTCGCCCTTCACCGCGCCTGCGACGTGGATCGGCCCGCACTGCGGGTTGAGGAACGGCACCTCCAGCAGCTCGGACGGCACGTCGCTCTCGCTCGTGATCTTGCCCTCGAAGGCGTCGCGGGTCTCGACGACCACCCGGTCGCCCGGCTCGATGGAAAGCACCGGATCGGCGTAGGGGCCGATGGTGTAGAGATAGGTGCCCTGCTTCTCCTCGGTCAGCTCGTGCGTCACCCCGGACGCGCCGCCGCCCACGCCCTTGCGGTGCATGATCGAATCGGCGACCCACTCGTTCGGGTAGCTTCGCATGACCATTTCCATCGCCCGTTCCCCTTGATCTTCGTGGCCGTATCGTTCGATTGTAGGCGGGCCGGACGATGATGCGAAGAAGCGCGGGAACCGGGACGCCCTCCGCCGCGCTTCGCGCCTCGGCGCCGGCAGGCTCCGCGCCGGCGGCGCTTTCGGGTAACATGGCCGCCGCACCGCGAGGGAGGGGCGAGGTGACGAAGCCCATGGCCGACTACAGGACCGATCTCGGATCGCTCGAGGACTACCGCAAGGGCGGGGTCCACATCATCAACGACGATCCGCGCAACTACGTGTTCTCCAACGCTTTCGAAGTCGCCGGCAAGTCCGCGCCGTTCGAGCGGGTCTGCGTGGCGAAGAACCTGGAGTACGCGATCGAGATCATGCGCGCGGAAGGCGCCTCGCCCTGGTTCACGGCGGCCCACGACGAGTTCGCGCTCTGCCTCGACGGGCAGATCGAGGTCGAGCTGGTGAAGCTCGCGGGCGACGCGCCGGAGCGTGATGGCGCGCACGCGCTGAAGGCTGAGCCCGGCGGCCCCCGCATGGGGCGCATCCGCGCCGGCCGCGGCCACCTGACGCTGCTGCCGGCGGGCGCGGCCTACCGCATCTCGGCCGAGGCGCCGAGCGTTGTCCTGTTCCAGACGTTGGGCGGCCCGCTCACGGTCGAGCGCTGGGCCGAAATCTGCCAGACCGGCGAGGAGTGAGCACGATGGCGACACAGCTGGCCTACTCGGCCTCCGATCCCGACAACTACACCGGCTACCGCACCTTCCAGATCGGCGGCTTCGGCTTCCGCCGCGACGAGTATTTTGCTCACATCACCTGGCCCGAAGGCTCGCATCTCATGCCGGTGGATGCCTTCCTGCGCGCGCTGGTGCGCGAGGTGGCGTGGAACTTCTTCTACGGCACGCTGAACTTCGACGACGTGTTCGGCACCACCAACCTCTACGGCCAGGTGGAGCTCTACATCGGGCGCTTCAACGACGCCTACCGCGACAACGGCCGCGACTACCAGGAGACCATCGACAGCGACGACCTGCGGGAGACCTTCCAGGCGATGCTGGACGACTGGACCAACGCCGGCTACGACCCCTTCACGGCGCCGCAGGAGACGGCGCAGCCCTTCGGCCGCAAGAACGGGCGCAACCCGGACGCGCTCGGGCGCGTGCGGGTGATGGCGAAGCGCATGGTGGGCCTGCCGGACGACGCGCCGCTCCGCACCGACGAGAGCGGCTACCCGGTCAACCGCATGTTCGCCGACGTGGAGCAGGACGAGCCCGAGATCGAGGCCGAGCCCGGCTTCGAGGGCGAGGTGCAGTCCTTCAACCTCTTCGCCTACCTCTCGCGTTCGGACGTGACCTGGAATCCCTCCGTCTGCTCCGTGCTCAAGGACAGCCTCTTCTGCCCCACCTCCGAGGAGTTCGTCCTGCCGGTGGAGCACGGCAACGACCGCGTCGAGTGGTTCATCCAGCTCTCCGACGAGATCGTCTGGAACGTGAAGGACAAGAATTCGGGCGATCCCCGCGCGGTGGTGACCATGCGCTCGGGCGACGTCGCCTGCATGCCGGCCGACATCCGCCACCAGGGTTTTTCGCCCAAGCGCTCGATGCTGCTGGTGTGGGAGAACGCCTCCCCCGCGATCCCCGAGATGATCGCCAAGGGCGAGGCGCCGATCGTGCCCGTGCGCTTCTAGCCGCCCGGCGCTCCTCCCCTCACCCGCACGTTCCCTGCAGGCCGGACCCGGCGCATGGCCGAGATCCTCCCGCTTGCGGACGCGGTCACCTCGCTCATCCATGACGGCGACACGGTCGCCATGGAAGGCTTCACGCACCTGATCCCGCACGCCGCCGGCCACGCGGTGATCCGCGCAGGCCTCCGCGACCTCACGGCCGTGCGCATGACGCCGGACCTGATCTACGACCAGATCATCGGCATGGGCTGCGTCAGCCGCCTCGTCTTCTCCTGGGGCGGCAACCCGGGCGTGGGCTCGCTTCACCGCTTCCGCGATGCCGTGGAGAAGGGCTGGCCCCGTCCGCTCGAGATCGAGGAGCGGAGCCACGCCGACCTCGCCAACGCCTATGTCGCGGGCGCGAGCGGGCTGCCCTTCTCGGTGATCCGGGGTTACGCCGGCTCGGACCTCCCGGCGCACAACCCCATCATCAGGTTCATCGAATGCCCCTTTACCGGCGAGAAGCTCGCGGCCTCGCCCTCAGTGCGCCCGGACGTGGCCGTGCTTCACGCCCAGCAGGCGGATCGCAAGGGCAACGTCATGCTGTGGGGCATCTCCGGCGTGCAGAAGGAGGTGGCGCTCGCGTCCCGCCGCGTGCTCGTCACGGTCGAGGAGGTCGTGGACGCGCTGGAGCCGCGAGCGGGCTCTGTGCACCTGCCGCACTGGGTGGTGAGCGCGGTCTCGCCCGCGCCGGGCGGGGCCCGGCCGTCCTATGCGCTCGGCTACTATCGGCGCGACAACGCGTTCTACGAGGCCTGGGACGCCATCTCCCGCGACCGCGAGCGCTTCACCGCCTGGATGGAGCGCCACGTGCTCGGCACCGAGGATTTCGCCGGCTACGAGCGCAGCGTCGCCGCCGCCGCAGTTGCCGAGGGGGGCCGTCAGGCGTAGATAAGTGCCGCGCGAGACGCACTAGGCCGCGGAGGGGTGCCGGAGTGGTCGAACGGGGCGGTCTCGAAAACCGTTGT
>LXNI01002839.1_pt1 | contig 11167 bp, 12 predicted proteins | sample 809091 | NCBI WGS metagenome assembly LXNI01 (sample SAMN04870527, study PRJNA318959) | sponge metagenome | biome: 01000161; feature: marine sponge reef; material: water | host: Sarcotragus foetidus | place: Greece: Milos, Mediterranean Sea | collected 2013-05-29 | depth 5-7 m | reverse complement strand
TCGGCGACGATATCGGCCGGGCGGTCCAACGGGTCGCCAAAACCGCCGCCGCCGCCGGACCTGAGCCGGAACGCCTCACCCTCCTTTAACTGGGCGGTCAATACCTTGGCGTTGGGAAAATCCGGCGTTGTCAGAGCAATTGGCGCGGATGTGGGTTAACCGGTGCGAATTGTCTCGCGGCAGATTTCGATACCGCGTTTGAACAGCAGATCTTCAACCCACCTCGGCGGCAATGGATACCGGACATACATTACCACTGCGCGGCGAATGATCCCGGGCGAACTCTTGAAGTATCGAAATGGGTCTTGCATCCCAGACCGTACGAGCCCGGCACAGCACGCCCAAGGTGATTTGGTCCGACAATGCCGGCTGTGCAGCATGTTCGGCACTCTCCCATGATCCGCCCCGGAGACCGATCCCACTCGAATGTCGGCCCGGAATTCTCACAAACAGGGTAGACGGGCGGGAAGCGGGTTCGCGACCGCGTGCATGCATTGGCGGGGGCGGGACCGCCGCCGCCCCGCCCGCGGTTCAGGCGTCGGTTGCGTCGAAATGCCGGATGATCGGTGGTTCGGCGAGGGCCTCCATGAGCCGCTCGCTGGTACCCCTCTCCCGTTGCCAGGCCAGGTATTCTTCGTATTGCTCGCGGGTTTCCCAGACTTCCACCACCACCACATTGTCGGCGTCGTCGCTGTTCCGCAGTGCGTTGACGCTCGTGCAGCCCTCGTAAGCGCGCGTCTCGGGCAGGATCGACCTGAAGAACGCAATCAGCTCGTCCCCGGTGCCGGGCTTCGCCTTGACTTCGAGAATCACTCTTGCAGCCATTTCAATGTCACTCCCTGATTGGTTGTAAGGCGCCGGCATTGCCGGTCCGTAAGTTATGATGGTTTCGCATCCGTCGCGCAACCGGAAAACCATGGGCGCCCGATCGGGCACGGAGGCCGGTTGACCTGCCCCCGGTTAGTGGTCCACCGCTTAAGTTAGAGTTTGGCACGGTTTGCATTGATGTTCAGGCCGGGCGTTGTCAGAGCAACTAGCGTCACCTTGAGTAATCTGAAGGCACTGTGGTTCTAGCCGGCGGGTTGCCGCCGTTCGGCCAAAGCAGCAGCGCGGCATTGTCCCGATTGCTACAATGCGGTTCTCGGCAGCCACAACGCTATCTGCGAAAACAGGAGCAGCAGCACCAGCAATACGGTCTGCGCCGCGACAAATGGGATCACGCCCTTATAGATCGTCATCAGCGGCACATCGTTCGCCATGCCTTTTAGGACGAAGACGTTGATGCCCATCGGCGGCGTTATAAGCGCGAGTTCGACCACAACGACGATCACGATGCCGAACCAAACGGGATCAAAGCCCAGGCCAATCACCAGCGGGAAAAAGACCGGGATCGTCAACAAGATCATGGCCAGCGTGTCCAGCACGGCACCCAGGACGATGTAAATCAGGAGGATGACGATCATCATGCCCATGGGTGTCAGGGATAGCCCCGCCATGAAACCCTCGATCATCGTCGGAACTTGAGCCAGTGCCATAAAATTCTTGAAGATGATGGCGCCGATCAGGAGCGTAAAGATCATCGCCGTCGTGCGAACGGTATCGAGGAGCGCCGCCATGAAACTGGCGCGGCTCACGCGTCGGCCCAGCAGACCCAACAGCCACGCGCCCACCGCGCCGATCCCCGCAGCCTCGGTGGGCGTAAACACGCCGAGATAAATACCGCCCAAAACAACGGCGAAGAGCGCAAGCGTGCCCCCGATCTTCCGGAAGGCGGCGCGCTTTTCGGCCGCCGTCGACGGCTCGCCTGGCGGCCCCATCGAGGGTCGAACCAGCGTTACCAGCCAAACCACAATAAGGAAAAGTACGACCAACAGAATTCCCGGAATAACCCCGGCCAAGAAAAGATCGCCGATGCTGGTCTCGGTCAGTATGCCGTAGAGCACCATGATGACGCTGGGTGGAATGAGGATGCCGATCGTGCCGCCTGCGGCGATCACCCCGGTCGCCAACTGGTCGCTATAGCCGTACCGCCGCATTTCCGGCAGGGCGACCTGGCTCATCGTGGCGGCGGTCGCGAGCGAAGACCCCGATATGGCACCAAACGCGCCGCAGGCGCCGACGGTCGCCATGCCCAATCCGCCGCGTCGGCCGCCCCACCATGTGTTGAAAGCGCTGTAAAGATCGCCGCTCAGCCCGGCACTGGTCGCGAAGAAACCCATCAAAAGGAACAATGGAATGACACTGAGTTCGAAGTTGAAGGCGGTTTCGAGCACCGTCTGTCCCAACAAGGCGAGGGCCGCATCCGGTGACAGGATGACCAGCATGCCAAGGAAACCGGCAAGCGCCATCGCGAACCCGATATGCATGCCGAACGCCAGCAGCACGAACATAAGCCCGGTGACAAGCAGCGCGGCAAGCGGGGCGCTCATGGATCGATCCGTTCCTCAGGGGTCGGTCTTTGGAACAGCGTCAAGCCCGCCCGGTGGAGGTGGAACAATAGTCCGGCGACCATGGTCAAGCTGCAGGCGGCCATAACCAGCGCGGCCGCCCAGACCGGCAAGCCCAGTACCTGTGTTTCGTTCAACTCCCGGGTCTGATCGAGCGCCACCAGGAGCAACTGCCAGCACATCAATGCCGCGATGGTAAGGCTTAGGACATGGACGATGACATTGACCAATGCCTGAATCGTGTGGGGCATCATCCGCGTCAGGACGTCGACGCGGATATGGCCCTCCTCGAATGTCGTAAGGCCGACGCCGAGAAAAACCAGCATCCCCATCAGCAGGAAGATGATCTCGACGGAACCGGTAATGGGCCGGTTGAATACGAACCGTCCGATGACGTCAATGAATGTGACGTACATCATCAGGGCGAGAACCATCGCCGCCCCGATTGCCAGAATGTACGCGACACGCCCGACGAACCGGCCGACAGGGCCTTGTGCCGGTGATTTCGATTCGTCGGGGGTATTCACCTCGGTGCCGTATGGATCGTATCGTTGGGCGCTACTCGTATTTTTTGACGGTTTTTCGAAGATCGGCCATCGATGCCTTTCCGTTCAGGCCGGCGGCGTTTGCTTTCTTGATCCAACCCTCCTCGAAGAAGGACGTGACAGACCGGAGTTTGGCGGTATCGGCATCGCCCAGAATGACGATCTTGTTGCCGTTCGCGACGGCAGCCTGTTTCGCCTTCGCCTCTACGGCGTCCCAGCGCTGGCCGATCAACTTTGATCCCGACAATCCGTTGTCGGAGAACGCCTTTTGTTGGGCCGGCGTCAAACCGCTCCAGGCCTTTTTGCTCATGGCGATCCAGAAGGCCGTCGAATACAGGCCGTTGGGGATCACCAGGTGATGGGTGGTCATTTTCGTGAGCCGGAAACCGGCAAGGCCTTCCCACGGAAACTGGGTTGCGTCGACCGTGCCACGTTGAACCGCCTCGGTGACACCGCTCGGCGGAATGAATACCGGGGCGGCGCCGAGGCGTTTCAGTATCTCGATGCCGATACCGCCGGCCCTCACCTTCAGCCCCTTGAGATCGCCGAGGCCGTTGATCGGCTTGCGCGAATGATAAAGAAATGGCGCCGGCGTGAAGGCGCCGATCAGCTTGGCGTCGTGAAACTCCTTGTCGGCCTGGCCGGTGCGCATGTACCAGTCCCACATGCCGGCTGAACCCGAAGTCGCGTTATTGACCGTAAAGGGAACTTCAATCCCCCGAAACAGCTGAAAACGCTTGGGCGTAAACGCCGCGACACCAAAGGCGATATCGGCGATTCCTTTCTTGACCAAGTCATACTGGCCGGGCGCCTTGGCCAGGGGCGCTTTCATCAGGTTGATCTTGACCGATCCGCCGGACGCCTTTTCGATTACGGCGGCCCACATCGGTATCGCCTTTTGCATGTGGTGAACCGGCGGCAGCCAATTCGCCATGCGAAGGTCTTTGGTTTGCGCGGCGGCGCCACCCGATCCGCCGATTGCGAGACCGGCGGCCGCCGCCAAGGCCAGCACGTAGTTGGGTCTAATTTTCAAGTATTTATTCATTTCATACCTCCTATTGAGCATTTGTGTTAAGTCTCGCCGCTGTCGGAAGCGGTCGTTTCAAGGACTGGCAGCGAACTCTATTCTGCAGCGACCGCGGCACCGATCACGGCTTGAATCGCGGCCTCCCATTCTTCCGGATAAAAGCCTTGCGGCCCTTGCGCGGAGCGAAATGTCACTCTGCCCTCCGTATCAACGACGAACAGCCGGTCGGGCCACGCGCGATAAGCCGCCTCGATCTGGTTGGTCATATCGTCGAGCAGCATCGGCATCTCGAGGTTGAGGGCAAGGACGCATGCCTCCGCCGCGTCGGCCCGCTCATCGATGGTCGTCGGTTGATCGATGACGATGCCCAGCTTTGCATTCCGTTCAGAGCGGTAGCCGCCGTCGCTATCCTCCGGATGCGCTTCTTTGATATAGGCGCAGTAAAAGTCGATCTGGTCCTTGTAGGACCGGTAGATCTCGTTCAGGCGCACGGCCTGATCACGAAAGGGGGGTCACGTATATGAGCCCATCACCAGCGCGACGGGCCTGCCCCGGGTTGAGGAAAGCCGGAACATCTCTCCTGTCCGCCGACCCTTTGCGTCGAGACGCTCGACCTCGAAGTCCGGCGCCTCCGATCCGACCGCCGGTGTACCTTTATCCCATTCGGCCTTTGCGGCCGCGTAAGAGTCGAACTCCTCCTTCGAAATGCCCCAGTTTACCCATGGCCGGGCTGGGACTTTATTGTCGAGTTCGGCCATCACTTGTCTCCTCTTGTTGCCGCATCATTAATTTCCGTGTGTCAGTCGCAATGCGTTCCGAATTGTCGGTGCGATTGCCTTGGCCTCGATCCCATATCACTCTTATCGGAAAGTCTAATCATGGCCCCAACTCGATTCACGGATCCATTTGAAAAAAGCCGTGTCGAATTGTGGCCGGGAACTGACGCCATCGTACCAGGCTTCAATGTTGGGAAATGGGCTGAAGTCGAATTCACCGATTTTCTGCGTTGTGATCGTCGGGGCCCAGGACATGTCCGCCAGCGTATACACGCCGCCGACAATGTACTCGGAATTGGCCAGAATGCCGTCCATTTCCTGATAAATCCCGTTCATCAGTCTGGTCGCCTCGGCGGCATCCTCTTCGGTGAGGCTCGATCCGGGCGCGCCATGTTTTGCGTGAAATTCCAGGTGGGCGGGATCGGTTTGCAGTTCCCGGTATCGATTATACTCTTCCTCCGATTTTTCCAGGAGCCTGGCGACGCGTTTATAATATTGAAGCGTCTTGATGCCCGGCAAATGAATCTCACCGGATAATTTGAGCCAACGGTCGATCTTCGGCTGATCCTCGTCGGCAACCGCGCGAAACCCCGGCTCGGGAAATTGGTCTTCGAGATACGCCATTATATCGTTCGATTCGACGACCACCGTGCCGTCGTGAACCAGCGCCGGCACCAAGCCTTTCGGATGAACGCCGAAATATTCTTCGCTGATGTTTTCCTTGGTCTTGAGATTGATGTGATGGCTGACCCAGGGAAGCTCCTTCTCCTCAAGCAGCAACCGGACCCGCGCCGAGCAGTTTGAACGATCCGCGTGGTAGAGATGGATCCCTTCGAAATCGAGGACGGATTTGTTGGTCGGCTCAACGATTGGCATGGGTGGTAATCCTCCTAAATTCGATCCGGCAGATGCCTATGCATCTGCCAGGAGATAGTCCGCGCCGCCCCGGCACCCACGATGACGTAGTCGAACTCTAATTCTTCAGTCATTAAGACCACCTGTTCCCGGATCGTGAGTTCATCTGCCGGAAGCCCCTGTCACTTTGCGAGGCATTGCCGGACAGTGCCGTTCAACACTCCTACCGAGTGCGAAACGCTGTTTATTAAATGTGAACCACCTGTTCATTCTTATAGTGAAGGTAAATTCACGTTTATTTTTGATTGATTGTCAAGTCCCGCGACTCTACTCTTGGCTAAGGGCTGCCGGACAGCTCCAGGTTCGAACTGCCAATAAGCCCCATCCGAAAGCTTGAATCTTGAACGCAAAACCCATTGATCCAAACGAATTTGAGACGGCAATGAACCAAGGCGTGAAACCTGCGACCCAACGCCGAAGCCGCGCCCTGCGAGATGCGCTGATCGAATGCGGCATAGATCTCCTCAACGAAATGGACCTCGATGACTTGACAATTCCCGCACTGACAAGCGCCGCCGGGTGCTCCACCGGGAGCTTTTACAAGCGATTTGAAGATAAAGAACTCTATTTCCTGGTGCTCAGAGATTCCGTGGTTGCCGAAAACCGCGCCAAAGTTCTCGCCGTTCTCGATCCTGATGAGCTCAAGAAGTTGCCGTTTCCGGAAGCAACCGACCGGATCGTCGACGCGTTTCTGCAAATTTCGAAAGGACGGGGACGAGGCGTATTGAGATCGGCCTTTGTCAGACTCAATTCAGACCCGGCGATCTGGGAGCCGATGCGGGAGACCATTCGTCTGATAAACAAGAATTGTGTAGCAGGACTTGCCGATCGGGTTCCGGCGGACTCGAGGAATGCGGCTGCGACTAAGGTAAGAGTGGCCGTCCAAATGGTCGGTTCAACCATCACAAACACCTTCGTAAATGCCTGGCACCCTCTTGCTGTAGGTGAGAAGGCGCTCGCCTCTCACCTCAAAGTAATGGTGAGGGCCTATTTGGCAGCCGACTAACCAAGATACAGGGGATAGTCGTATGAACTTCGAACGGGTCGGATTACTCCGTTGGGACAAGGAAAAAGCTCAACCCGGCTACACGATATTGGGTAACCTCTATTCGTCGCAGGTGCGCCTCATCGACATGAACGGCGCAGAGGTTCACACCTGGACATTGCCGGAACCCAGTCAACTTGGTTCGTACGGGCAGCTCCTGCCCGGCGGCAACCTTCTCGTTCCGATCGCATTGTTTCAGGGCCCTCCATTGCGGACAGCCAAAGGCGGCCGCATCGTCGAGCTCGATTGGGAAGGTAATGTCGTTTGGGAGTATACCGACACCTCCCAGCACCACGACATTCGGCGGCTTCCCAATGGCAACACGGTCTATATTGGGTGGCGCGAGATGGCGGACGAGGACGCCGCCCGGGTCCAGGGGGGCGTTCCCGGGACCGAGATGGAAGGCAAAATTTACGAAGACTATTTTCGGGAAATCTCGCCCGAGGGTGAAACGGTATGGGAGTTCGGAACTTCCGAACTGGAGATTGAGAACTATCCCATTTCACCCGGCTCACGGCGCTCCGAGTTCGGCCACGCAAACACCATTTGTCCGCTCCCGGACGGCAATCTCCTCGTCAATTTCCGCAATCTCGATACGATCGCGATCCTTGGCCGTGAGGAGCGCCGGTTCATTTGGGAAAAGCGTGATATCAGCTGGGGACGAGGCCACGATCCCCAGATGCTCGACAATGGCAACATCTTGTTCTTTGCGAACGGCGCCCATGACCTCACCTTACCGATGCGCTCCAGCATTATAGAACTGGACGGGAAAAGCGGTGACGAAGTCTGGCGCTACGAAGCCGACATCGCGTGGACGTTCTTCAGCCATATCATGAGCGGCGTTCAGCCTCAGCCCAACGGCAACCTCTTAATATGCGAGGCCGTCAACGGGCGGGTATTCGAGATTACGAAGAACGAGGATCATTGCGAGATCGTGTGGGAATACATCAATCCCCGCTTCGAGACGCCGATCATAACAACCAAAAGCAAATGCAACGCCATGTTCCGCGCCTATCGCTATTCCCCTGACGGGCCCGAACTCGCGGGGCGTGGCCTATAGTCGAACGAGGACCCAGTATGGTTAAGACCTACCCACTGCCCGATCCCGGTACCGCCACGAATGTGACGATGGCAGCCAATGCGAAGGTGGCCCAATCGCTTCCGCTGTCTGATCAATCGGACTTCGAGAAAGCCCGCAAAGGTCTCATCGCTTCGATCGACGGGCCGATCGAGACCGATGACGGCCGTACCGTCATGGATCCAGGCGCCTTTGCCTTTCTTGATGGTCCGGCGGCCGACACGGTTAACCCTTCCCTCTGGCGTCAGGGGCAACTCAACGCCATCCATGGCCTGTTCGAAGTTGCGGACGGCATCTACCAGGTCAGGGGGTATGACATATCCCTCATGACCTTGATCCGCGGCGAGACCGGCTGGATTATTGTCGATTGTCTGATCTCGATAGAAACCGCTAGAGCCGCCGTGAAGCTGGCGATGGACCATCTGGGCGAACGCCCGATCAGCGCGGTGTTGATCACCCATACCCATGCCGACCATTTCGGCGGCAGCCGCGGCGTCTTGACGGACGATATGATCGCCGATGGCGACATCCCCATAATTGTTCCCGAGGGTTTCACACGATATTCCGTGAGCGAGGCGGTTCTGGCCGGCAACCAAATGGCACGCCGGGCGATGTATCAGTTCGGTCTCTTGGTGCCCCCGGGGCCCGCCGGCTTTGTAGATAGCGGGATCGGTAAGTCCAACGCGAAGGGCAATCGAAGCTTTGTGTTGCCGACCAAGGAAATTTCGAAGACCGGCGAACGGCTGACGGTTGACGGCGTTGAGTTTGTCTTCCAGATGGCCTCAGGCACCGAGGCACCGTCTGAGTTCATATTCTACCTGCCTCGGCATAAGGCGTTGTGCATGGCCGAGGTCACCTGCCGTACCATGCACAATATTTTGACCTTGCGCGGCGCTGAGGTTCGCGACCCTCTCCAATGGTCGGCGTGCATCGACGAGTCGCTGAATATGTTTGGCGACGAAGTCGAAATCTATTTCGCCTGTCACAACTGGCCGGAATGGGGAAACGAGAACATCCGCGAGTACCTGGAAGAGCAGCGCGATATCTATCGCTATATCCATGATCAGACTCTCCGGCTGGCGAACACCGGCTATACACCTCGGGAAATTGCCGAGGAGGTAGAAGAGCCCGAGTTCATGAAGCAGTCCTTTTCCGTGCGCGGATATTACGGGACGCTGAACCACAATCTGAAAGCGACCTACCAAAAATATTACGGTTACTTTGATGGCAATCCCGCTCATCTCGAGCCCCACACGCCGGTTGAGGAGGGCAAGAGATACGTCCAGGCGATGGGCGGCAGCGACGCCGTTTTGGACCTCGCATGGTCGGCATTCGAAGCGGGAGACTACCGCTGGGCCGCGACGATTCTCAATCACTTGGTCTTCGCCGAGCCTTCCAACGAAACAGCCAGAGCGATGCTGGCATCGACATATGAGCAGCTCGGTTTCCAGGCGGAGTCGGTCATTTGGCGCAACATCTATCTCTGTGGAGCTCACGAACTACGAGAAGGCGTAAAACCGCGTCAGAGAGTCGGTGGGGTCAACGAAGATATCGCGCGGGCTATGCCGATCGGTGACTTCTTCAATCTCCTCGCCGTCAAACTCGACCCGGCAAAGGCGAAATCTGTCGACTGCGCCATCAATTTTGAACTCGCGGACTCGGATGAGAGTGTCGTGGTGACTGTTAGAAAACAGGTCGAGAACCACAAGCTCAATGCGCGGGATGATGACGCAGACCTGACCGTTTCACTAACTCGAACTACGCTCAACGATATCGCGTACGGCCGCAGTTCCATTGATGACGCCATGGAGAGTGGCTCGGTCCATGTGACCGGTAGTGTCGACACGTTTAAGGCCTACCTCGAAATGCACGATACATTCGATTTGTGGTTCAACGTCGTTGAGCCCTAGTGCCGTGCCGAGAGCAGCCGATTGACATGAGGAGGATTTGATGGCCCTGGAACTCTATTATCTTGAGGAGACTGACTCGATTTGCTCGAATCGAGTTGTTGTAACCCTGTCCGAGAAGGGAATTGCCGACTGGGTTCCCCACAAAATGATCCTCATGAACAGGGATCAGTTCACCCCGGAATATCTAAAGCTAAATCCGAACGGCACGGTTCCGACACTTGTTCACGATGGTGCCGTCATTCGAGAATCTTCTCTGATTTGCAGCTATATTGACAATTTGAAGGCCGATCCGCCGCTGTCGCCCAGTGACCTGGTTGAGCGCTACCACATGGCCGAATTCATAAAGTTGTTTGATGAGCGAGGGTTTGCGGCCACCGGGATCATCAACTTCGTGACCAAGTTTCGCCTGACAATCCCGCGGGACAAATTGGAAGAACGCTGGAAGCACATTCCGGTCATTGATCGCCTTCATCGTCAGCAGTCCGTTATCAGGGAGGGTCTCGACTCCCTTTATGTGCTGCGTGCCATCGGTGCCTGGGAAACTATCTTCCGGCGGATGGAGGCGGCGCTGGCTGACGGAAGGCCTTATCTTATGGGTGACCAGTTCACGCTGGCGGAAACCAACTCGGCGACGTTCGTCAAGGTGATCGAAATGATTCGCTTCCTGGATTTCTGGCTTGAGCCCTACCCGAAGACCAGAGAATGGTGGGACCGGGTTTCAAGCCGGCCGAGCATGCGGCAACTGGACACTTTTGCGAGTAACGCGGTCTCCGAGGATTCGCCCCATGCCAAGGCTGGGCGCGAGTGCGAAGCAGGCTTTCGCAATAAAATTGAAGAATACCGGGAGCAATTTGCCCACGCTTTGTAGATCGGGCTCGTTTACCACGGTTCCTCAGCGGTCAGGCGTGCACCCTCACCCGTGCCTTGCGGGCGCCGCCTGAACACCCCATTTCGTTTTCCGGACAATGATGCCGAAAAAGGGCTGGTTTTACGGCCTTTTCGCCTTCGGACCGGCGGCAAATCCCTTTCGTGTTCCGGTCTAACACCGAGCCTTCCAAATACCGGACAATCACGGCCGGTTTGCACACTCTCTGTGGTAGCCGCTGCGGGCGGAACGTTGGCTTCACCAAGGTGGATCAGGATGGCGGAACGGGGAAACGGCCTGACAGCGCCGAATACGCCCGGCGGTACAATTAAGCGCCAGAGCGCCCAATGCCGCCACTTGGTCCACAAACATGTATTACAAAGACTGACAGGGACGCGCCCAGCTGCGCTACAGATGCCATAACTGTGATATTTCCTTGAGTTATGCCGATATCGAGACCACCGCACCATGCCAGGGATGCGCCCGCATACCCTCCGATTTGATTTCAGGTGTTGACTGTCGTGTTGCCATTCCGGGCGCCTCGCGCTAGATTCGGCCC
>LXNI01002838.1_pt1 | contig 11168 bp, 8 predicted proteins | sample 809091 | NCBI WGS metagenome assembly LXNI01 (sample SAMN04870527, study PRJNA318959) | sponge metagenome | biome: 01000161; feature: marine sponge reef; material: water | host: Sarcotragus foetidus | place: Greece: Milos, Mediterranean Sea | collected 2013-05-29 | depth 5-7 m | reverse complement strand
CCGCCTGGCCGGCGGGCGCGCGGGAGGCCGGCGCGTGGCACGATTTCCACTATCGCCGCGCGCATGGCGACGAACCGGCGCATCGGCACACGGCCCGCGCCTATGTCGCCGACCTCCCCGGCGGGTTCCGGCTGCTGGTCGCGCATGACATCGACGAGGAAATCGCGCTTCGCCGCCGGATCGTCATTTTCGGCGTTGCGGCCGGAGGGCTGATCCTGCTGGCAGGGCTGACGGCCGGCGCGCTGGTGTCCCGCGATCTGCGCCGGCGGGCGGAGGCGGTGGACGAGACCGGGCGCCGGATCATGCAGGACGGGGACCTGTCGCGCCGGGTGCCGGTAACCGGGCGCGGCGACGAATTCGACGACCTCGCAACCAGCGTCAACCGGATGCTGGGGCGCATCGAGCTGCTGATGACCGGATTACGCGAGGTGACGGACAATATCGCGCATGACCTCCGCCGGCCGCTGGCCCGCCTGCATGCGCGGCTGGAGGATGTGCTGCGCGGCCCGGTCGAGGCCGGCGCCTACCGGGCGGCGCTGGTGGAGACGGCGATCGAGGTCCGGGAGTTGATCGACACCTTCAACATGCTGCTCGCGATCGCCCGGGCCGAGTCCGGTTCGGAAGCCGGAGCCGCCGTCAATCTGGCCACGCTGGCGGAGGACCTCGTCGAGCTGCATGCGCCCTCGGCGGAGGAGCGCGGCCTGGCGCTCGCATTCGAGCCCGAGGGCCCCGCCCCGGAGATCGAGGGACAACAGGAACTGCTCGCCCAGGCGCTCTCCAACCTCATCGACAATGCGGTCAAATACACGCCGGCGGGCGGGCGGGTGTCGGTGACCGTCGGCCCCGCGGGGGTGTCCGTGGCTGACAGCGGCCCCGGCATCGCGCCAGAGGACAGGGAGCGCGTGCGGGAGCGGTTCGTGCGCCTTGACCCGAGCCGCCATCTGCCCGGCAACGGTCTCGGCCTCGCGCTCGCCGCCGCCGCCGCCCGGCGCCACAATGCCCGCCTCGTGCTGGCCGACGCTGCGCCCGGCCAAGACCCGCCGGGCCTCCGCGCCAGCCTCGAATTCGCCCCCGATGCTGATCCGGGGCAACGCAAGCCGGATGGCGGCTCCGGTTAGCCCGTCTTGGGTTGGCGGTCGGTCAACAGCTTGGTCAGCACATCGACGGCGTCTTCCAGCCGCGCCATGCGCTCGCGCAATTCGCCGATGTCGTCCTTCACGCTGCCGATGTCGTTATGCAGCCTGTCCATGCTCGCCTTGTTGATACGCCACAGGCTGATCCCGGTGCCGATGACCGCACCGATGATCGCCCAAGTATCGGAAATCGTTTCCATGAGTTGTTCCCCGGCCGCTGCCCTGCGTCACGAATAATAGCAGTTCACGCCGCGCCGCGCAACATAATCGGCTCATATGCGGAACATGTAACAGCATATGCGCCCTCAGCATGCAGATCATGACATACCATGACACTCTCGGGGGTCCGCCCTCGCGGACGGGACCATGACCGCGCGCCGCCGCCGCAGAGCCGTCAATCCGGCAGGCCTTCCGGTCAGGCCGCTGCCAGCGCCGCCTCCACGGCCGCGATCTGCTCGTCCACCGAAATATCCACAACCGATGTCACTTCCAGCTCCTTGTCCTCGAAGACATCGCCGTCCGGGCGGAAGCGGGCGTGCAGTTCGACGCGCGTGTCGCGCTCGCGCAGCAGGGCCTCGATCTGCGGGCGGAACAGCGCCACCATCGCTGTCACCCAGCGATTTGCCGGCCATGAGGGCTGCGCGTGATCGATATTGAACAGGTCCAGCATGCGGATCACATCGCGCGCCCGGTACCAGACCTCGCCCGTCACCCAGCGATTGGTGGTGAACAGGCGCAGCGCCCGGCCCTCTTCATCGACCGAGACCGCGACCAGATGGCTGAGCGCGTCATCCGGATCCTCCGGCATGGCGAAGCCCGCCGCCGGCGCAGGCTTCACACCGACTGGCATGCCCTTCGGTCGCAGGAAGGTGTGGATGTGGCCGTGTTCCTCAAAGCGGTTTTCCGAGGGCGGATGGGCGTGGAAATAATACTGGCTGTGCGTGTTCCAGTCATACACATCGCCCTTGGGGTAATGGTCCCAGACGGCGAACGGCTCCTGGTGGCGCAGCAGTTCATCCACCACATTGCCGCCCGTATTCGCCAGCACGCGCGCCGTCTCGCGCACTTCGCACCCGGCGGCGGCCATGCGCTCGAGCCGCTTCAGGCCCAGTCCCGAAAAGTCCGCCATGCCGCCTCCCCTCGCCGTCCCGCCGATATGGGCGGCGGCAGCCCCGCCGGTCAAGCCTCGCCAGTGCGCACCCGGAACCAGTCCTCGACGATCTCCTGCGGCGAGAGGCCGGCGAACCGCTTCGGCAGCAGCGGCAGATAGAGGGCGCGCCAGCGCTCCCGGGCGGCGTCGGGGTCGTCGTTGAAGCTGCGGCGTTCGTTCAGCGCACGGCGGATCTCCGCGCGGCGCAACGCCTCGTCCGGCGGCAGCAAACAAGGGCAGCCGCCGTTCAGCGCGTCCTCGACCTGCGCCGCGACAGTGTGGCAGGCGGGGTCCGGCTCCCCATTGCCGAAACCGCGAAGCTCGGAGAGGCGGTAGCCCTCGACGCGGATGCGGCCCCTGTCGAGGCCCTCGACCGCGGCGAGGCTGAGCGTCGCCCGCGCGCCGCCGGGCGCCCGGAGCGCGAACAGGGCAAGGCGGCCGAGGGATGCGGCGTGAATATAGGACTCCGCATATTGCAGGCAGTTTTGCATACTCCCGCCTTCCGCCCGCACGGCGCCGGGGGTGGCCAGGAACTGCGCTCCGGCAATCCCAGCGCCGCCGTTCCAGCCCGGCGGCCGGGGCCAGTCGGCGCCGATGCCGGCGCGTTCGAGGCTGCGGATACGATGGACGGAGCGCGCCGCCGCCCCTTCGGCGAAAGCAAGCAATTGCGCCCCTGTGAGCACGGGCCGTCCGGGCCCGGCGAGCCGGTCGATCAGGGCGAGAATGCCGCAATCGACCGGATCGGACCTGGCCGGATCGGCGCCGCCGGGCGCGTCCTCCAGCCAGCGCCGGGCGGCGAAACCGGCCAGGCAATCGGCGGAGACCGCCGCCAGGCCTTCGGCCACAAGCGCAGGGTCGGCCCCGCCCGGATCGTAGCGGCTCCAGGCGAAACTGCGGAAGGCCAGCACCCCGCAGCGGTTGTGAACCGCCGGGTCGCCGCCCATCGCGCCCGCGCGCCGGGCGGCCCGGACCGCGAATGCGAGCAGCCTCCGGGTCCCGGCGCTGTCGCGGACGACATGCGCCAGCAACGCGCCGCGGTCGCAGGCATTCGCTTCCAGCAGCATGCCGCGCAACCGGATGTTCCGCGCGCCGCGATAGCGGCCAAGCACGCGCAACAGGCCCGGTTCTGTGCGATATTTCGGCATGCGCCGCGCAACATGGCGCGCCTTCGCGCAAGTCTCGAGCCGCCGGCAGCAGAGCAGCCGCTCCGCCATCGCCCGCGCGCTCGCCCGGTTGTCGTCGATGCGACGGAGCAGCCGTTCGGCGTCCCCGCTCTCCAGGGCGGCCGCAAAAGCCCAGGGGTAGTGGTCGAGAAACCATTCCCGGTCCCGTCCCCCGTCGCGGCCCTGCCGGAGGAGCGCCAGCCCTTCCAGGGTCATGCCCGCCCTGATCGCCTGCCGCCCCAGCCTCCTCCCGCATTCATCGACAAAACCGTTCCAGACGGCCAGCGCCTGGCGCTCCGCTTCCCAGGGGTCTTCGACCATGCGCCGGAGGACGCCGGCGCTTTCGGGCTCCTTGCCGAGGACCCGCTCCAGGCTGTCGAGCAGATGCGCCGCCTCCGCCGCCAGCCGCCATTGCCGCCGTTCCGAGGGCCGGCGGCGGCGCAGCGCATAGCGCCGCAGCCGTTGCGCCGGAAGCGGTTTTGTCGTGAGCGCATCCGCGATATGGACGCTGGCCGCAAACGCGCCGGACACGATGCACAGATTGCGTTCCGGCCCGTCGCCGGCGCCGTCCAGCAGCCAGGACGGCAGAACCCGGACGAGATCGCCGCCGACCGAGTGGCAGGAGGCCGCATGCCGGCGCACGGTCCGGTCTCCGACCTCCTCCGCCAATTGCCCGGGATCGAACCCCGTCTGGATCCCGTCAAGCGCCTCCAGCCCGCTGTCCACCCCGACCAGCAGCTCCAGCACCCAGCTGTCCCGCTCGGAAATCGGCGCGTCGGCAGCGTTCCGGGCCTGCCGATAGACCATCGCCAGGGAGGGGTCGATCGCAGGCGCCGGACTGCGCATTGAGTCACCTCGCATCCCCGCCGGCCGCCGGAGGGTCCGGCGACTCGGTCCCCGCAGACAAAATACACCAGGACGGCCCTCGGCCGCATGCGCGCATCCGGATGAGCGGCAGCAAGCGCAGGCGCGCTGACTTTGCGCTTGCGCCCGGCGCGATTTCGCCTATGTTGCCCTGCCGAACGCGGGAGTAGCTCAGAGGTAGAGCATCACGTTGCCATCGTGAGGGTCGCGAGTTCGAATCTCGTCTCCCGCTCCAGACCCCTCCTGGAATCGCCTCAATGCCGGTCGGGCAGGACCTCATCGAGGGCCCGTTCGAAGGCGTCCGGCTGTTCATACATCGCCCAGTGACCGGCGCGCGGCACCATGGCGATGCGCGCCGCCGGCCGGATCGCGCGAAGGGCGGCGATGCGCTCGCGAAAGAACGGCCAAGCGGTCCAGTCCCATTCGCCCCAGATCGCCGCCAGCGGCGCCTCGATGAGCGGCAAGCGGTCGCGGAGCGCCGGCGTCGCGCTCACCCAGCGGCTCTTGGTGACGGCGCGCATGGTGTTGGTGACCTGCATGTGGACGGCAAAGTCATCGACATTGCGCGGGTCGGCCAGCATCAGGATTTCAAGATTGCGCCGCGCAAGGCTCCTGAGCTGGGCGGGAGTCATGTCTCGCCGGAATCGCTCCAGTGCCGGCCCCGGCGCGCGGCGCAGTCCCATCGCGCCGACACCGATCATGGTGAAGCTGTTCAGCAGGTCCGGCAGATAGGGCGCGGCATGGCCGCCCACAATGCCGCCGAAGGAAAACCCGACGAGATCGACCCGCTGCCCGCGCTCCTCGAGGACATGGCGCAGGCCGTCGGCGACGATGCGCCCGATCGAATCGATATTCCGCCGGTCCGGCGGCGGGGCCGATTCGCCGAGGCCGGGCGTGTCGCAGGCATAGACCCGGCGGCCCTGCGCAAGCGAGCGGACATTGCGGAACCAGTGCCACCACGAACCGTAGCCGCCATGCATCAGCATGAGCGGCGGCGCGCCCGGCGCGCCAAACACCCGCCAGACCATCTCGCCGCCGCCGCAGGGAGAGGTCTTGACCTTCGCCTCCGCTTCGACCGCGCGGATGGCGGCGGCGACCGCCGGAGGCGGGTCGGCCGGCGCCCGCGCGGCCCGCGCTTCGCCCGGCAACGTCACGCCCGGCAGTGTCACGCCCGCGCCCTGGACCCCGTGCGGTAGCGCAGCACCAGGCACTCGCGCTTCTTGCGGCGGAGGTCGGCGCAGGCGCGCCTGGCCTCGTCTTCCTCGAAGCCGGCAAGGCGCGCCCGATAGAGCTTGCGGCCGCTCGATGCCCTCATCGGCCAGGCGCCGGCTTGGACGCCGCCGGGCAGCCCGCGCAGCAATTCCGCCGCGGCCTGCGCCTGCTTGCGCGCCTGCGACTGGCTCGCGTAAACGCCAACCTGCACGGCGTAATCGCCGGCAGCGGCCCGGGTCGGCGGCGGTAATTTCGGTACTGTCGCCCGGGCCGGCAGGTCTGTTTTCGCCGATGGCGGCGGCGAGGCGGCCCGGGGCGCCGGCGTCGGCAGAGGCGCCAGCGGAGACACGGCGCCGTGGCGCACCACAAAGCAGTCCGTGCGCCGTTTCCTGAGCTCGCGGCAGGCCCGGTTTGCGGCGGGTTTGCTGTATCCGACCAGACGGGCGCGATAGATCGTGCCGCCCGTGCGGCGCGCCCTGGGCCAGGCGCCCCAGGACCCTCCCGTCGGGACGCTTACCTTTTGCGCCGCCGCGCGCGCCAGCCTCCGGGCGGCGGCCCCGTCTCGCACCGCGCCCACCTGCACCGCCCAGACATCGCCGCTGTCGCCGGCGGCGGGACGCGGCTTCAAACGGGCGAAGATGCGGTCGGTCAATTTCTCGACATGGCGGTCCCGCGAACGCGCCGTGCGCCCCCCCATGACCACGGTAATCAGCCGGCGGCCCTTGCGGACGGCGGAAAAGGCGAGGTTGAAACCGGATTTGGAGATATAGCCCGTCTTCAACCCGTCAGCGCCGGAATAGCGCCGCAGCAGGCGGTTGTGCGACCGGTAGGTGCGGCCCCGAAACTTGAACGATGTCAGGGAGAAATAGTCGTAATAGTGCGGGAAATACTTGATGAGCGCCTGGGCCAGCCGGGCCATGTCGCGGGCTGTGGTCCATTGCTTGGAATGCCAGAGCCCCGAGGCATTGCGGAAATTGGTGCTGCGCATCCCGAGCTGCTGCGCCTTGCGGGTCATGATCCTGGCGAATTGCCGTTCGCCGCCGGCGATGTGATAGGCCACGGTCGTCGCCACGTCATTGGCCGATTTGACAACCAGCGCCCGAATGGCGTCGCGCACGGTGATCGTGGACCCGCGCTTCAGGCCCAGCCGGGACGGCGGCTGCAATGTCGCGCGGTGCGGCACCTTCATGCGCGTCGAGAGCTTGAGCCTGCCGCTGCGAAGCCGCTCGAAGATGAGATAGAGGGTCATCATCTTGGTGAGCGACGCAGGGTAGCGGCGCGCAGTGGACCGCTCGCCATGCAGCACCGCGCCGCTGTCGGCGTCGATGACAACCGCCGCGTAGCGCGTCGCCGATGCCGGTTCGGCGGCGAGCACGATGACGCCCAACAGCAGAGCGGTGAAAATCGTTTTCATGAGCCCTCCCGGGCCGACATAGAGTCAATCCGGTTCCGCCGCAATGCCGCAAGGCGTTTTTCTGCTGCGGCGCGCCACGGCGCCGCCCTTGAACGGCCGCGGCTTACTCCTACTTCGATACCGGGTATGCTAGGGTCTTGGATATGGCCTGTTAACCGGAGAGGATGGATGAGCGAGGAACGGCGGGGCACAGACGGCAGCCCGAATACGGGCGTGCTCGTCAGGACCAAGCCGGAGACGAAGAAACCGTCGTTGTACAAGGTCATCATGCTCAATGACGACTACACGCCGATGGAGTTCGTCGTCCACATCCTGCAGGCCTTCTTCCACAAGAGCCGCGAGGAAGCGACAAAGATCATGCTGATGGTCCATCAACGGGGAATCGGGGTCTGCGGCGTCTATACCTACGAGGTCGCCGAGACCAAGGTGACCCAGGTGGTGGACTTTGCGCGGCGCCACGAACACCCTTTGCAGTTGACGCTTGAGAAGGAGTAGCCGGTCGATGCTGTCGCGCACCCTCGAACAGACGCTGCACCGGGCGCTCTCCTACGCCAAGGAGCGCCGGCACGAATACGCCACGCTGGAGCACCTGCTGCTGGCGCTCACCGAAGACCGGGACTGCATCGCCGTGCTGCGGGCCTGCTCGGTGGACGTGGACAATCTGAGGTCCGAAGTCACCGGCTATCTGGACGAAGAACTCGACAATCTCGCGGTGGAGCGCGACGGCGACCCCAAGCCGACGGCCGGCTTCCAGAGGGTCCTGCAGCGCGCGGCGATCCATGTGCAGTCTTCGGGCCGCGAGGAGGTGACCGGCGCCAATGTGCTGGTGGCGATCTTCTCGGAGCGCGAGAGCCACGCCGTCTTCTTCCTGCAAGGCCAGGAAATGACACGCCTCGACGCCGTGAATTACATAAGCCACGGCATAGCCAAGAGCGCCGGCCGCTCGGAACCGCGGCGGGTGCAGGGCGCGGAAGAGCGGCAGGAAGGCGAAGGCGGCGAGGGCGCCAAGAGCAAGCCCGCCGAGGCGCTGCAGGCCTATTGCGTGAATCTCAATGAGAAGGCGGACGCCGGCAAGATCGACCCGCTGATCGGGCGCGAGCTGGAAGTCGAGCGCACGATCCAGATCCTCTGCCGGAGGACCAAGAACAACCCGCTCTATGTGGGCGATCCGGGCGTCGGCAAGACCGCCATCGCGGAGGGCCTCGCGCGCAAGATCGTTGAGAGCGGCGTGCCGGATGTGCTGGCGGACGCCACGATTTACGCGCTCGACATGGGCTCGCTGCTCGCGGGCACGCGCTACCGGGGCGATTTCGAGGAACGGCTGAAACAGGTGCTGGCGGAGCTGGAGGCCCTGGAAGGGGCGGTGCTGTTCATCGACGAGATCCACACCGTCATCGGCGCCGGTGCCACCAGCGGCGGCTCGATGGACGCGTCCAACATCCTGAAGCCGGCGCTCGCCAGCGGCACGCTGCGCTGCATCGGCTCCACCACTTACAAGGAATACCGCAATTATTTCGAGAAGGACCGCGCCCTCGTGCGCCGGTTCCAGAAGATCGACGTGCATGAGCCGTCAGTGCCGGACGCCATCAAGATCATGATGGGCCTGAAGCCCTATTACGAAGAGCATCACGGCATCCGCTACACGACCGAGGCCATCCGCTCGGCGGTCAACCTGTCCGCGCGCTACATCAATGACCGCAAGCTGCCGGACAAGGCCATCGACGTCATCGACGAGGTCGGCGCCGCGCAGCTGCTGCTGCCGCCCAGCCGGCGCAAGAAGACCGTAGGCGTGCGCGACGTCGAGGGCATTGTCGCCAAGATCGCCCGCATCCCGCCGAAGAGCGTCAGCCGCGACGACCGCGAGGCGCTGCAGACGCTGGAGCGCGACCTGAAGACGGTGGTGTTCGGCCAGGACCCCGCCATCGAGGCGCTGGCCAGCGCGGTGAAGCTGGCGCGGGCGGGCTTGCGCGAGCCGGAAAAGCCCATCGGCAGCTACCTGTTTTCGGGCCCGACCGGCGTTGGCAAGACGGAAGCCGCCCGCCAGCTGGCACGCTGCCTCGGCGTCGAACTGGTGCGCTTCGACATGTCGGAATATATGGAGCGCCACAGCGTTTCGCGGCTGATCGGCGCACCGCCCGGCTATGTCGGCTTCGACCAGGGCGGCCTGCTGACCGATGCCGTGGACAAGAACCCGCATGTGGTGCTGCTGCTCGACGAAATCGAGAAGGCGCATCCCGATGTCTTCAACGTGCTGCTCCAGATCATGGATTACGGCAGGCTGACCGACCATAGCGGCAAGCAGGTCGATTTCCGCAATGTCATTGTCATCATGACGACCAATGCCGGCGCGTCCGATCTCGCCAAGGCGGCGATCGGCTTCGGGCGCAATGTCCGCGAGGGCGACGACAAGGAGGCCATAGACAGGCTGTTCACGCCGGAGTTCCGCAACCGGCTCGACGCGATCATCTCCTTCGGCAACCTGCCTCTCGAGGTGGTGCATCGGGTGGTGGACAAATTCGTGGCCGAACTCGAAGGCCAGCTCGACGATCGCCAGGTCGAAATCCTGCTGAGCGAGGCGGCCCGCGCGTGGCTCGCCGACAAGGGCTACAGCACGGAATATGGCGCCCGCCCGCTGGCGCGCATCATCCAGGAGCACATCAAGAAGCCGCTCGCGGAGGAGTTGCTGTTCGGCCGGCTGGCCAAGGGCGGCTCGGTGGAAGTGGACGCCGGCGAGGACGGCCTGACCTTCGCCTATCCGGAGCCCGCCGCACCGGCGAAGCCGAAGAAGAAGGAGCCCGCCGCCCTGTAGCGGTTGCCGTCGGAAGCCTCCTCCCGCCGGGCGGGAGGGGAGCGCAACGAAACGCCCCCAACTATGAGCCCTGCATTGAGCGCCACGGTAGAATGCCTCCCTCAGCGCCGACTGCGGGCCGGCGCCATTGCCGTCCTGCTCCTGCTCGGCGCTGTCCTTGGCGGGTTCGCGGACGCCGCCGAGCCGCGCGAATACCGCTCCGAGAGGCACGCCTTCCGTCTCGTCCCGGTCGGCGGCCCGTTCGACCAGGCCTGGGGCATGGCCTTCCTGCCCGACGGGCGCATGCTGGTGACGGAGCTTGACGGCAATCTCCGTGTCCTGCAGCCGGGAAAGCGACCGTCGGATCCGCTGCCGGGGCTGCCGCCCATCGCCTCCTACGGCCAGGGCGGGCTGATGGATGTCGCCCTCGATCCGGATTTCGCGGCCAATGGGCGGATCTATCTGAGCCATATCCTGGCCACGGCGGAAGGCAGGACGACCGCCGTCAGCCGGGCACGGCTCGACGGCGACCGGCTTCGCGGGTTCGAGACCGTGTTTATCGGACGCGCGGCCGGCGGCACGGGCCGGCATTTCGGCTCGCGGCTGCGTTTTGCGCCGGACGGCACGCTGTTCGTCACCATCGGCGACCGCGGCCACCGGCCAAACGCCCAGGAGCTCGGCAACCATGCCGGCGCGATCCTCCGGCTGAACCCGGACGGGACGGCTCCCGATGACAATCCCTTTGTCGGCCGGCAGGGCGCACTGCCGGAGATCTGGTCCTACGGGCACCGCAACCCGCAGGGCCTCGCCTTCGATCCCGCCACCGGGCGGCTCTGGTCGCAGGAGCACGGCCCGCGCGGCGGCGATGAAGTCAACCCGGTCCGGCGCGGGCGGAACTATGGCTGGCCGGTTATCACCCATGGCCGCAACTACAGCGGCACCAGCATCACCGACGAGACCGCGCGGCCGGGCATGGAGCCGCCCGCGACCTGGTGGGCGCCGTCCATCGCGCCTTCGGGCCTGACGGTCTATCGCGGCGACAGGTTTCCCGGCTGGGACGGCAATCTCTTCGTCGGCGCGCTGCGCGCCCAACTCCTCGTCCGGCTGGAGCTCGACGGCGACCGGGTGGTCCACGAAGAACGGCTTCTCACCGATTTCGGCAACAGGATACGCGATGTGCGCACGGGCCCCGACGGCCTGATCTACCTGGCTCTGGACGAAAACGACGCCCATATCTGGCGCCTGGAGCCGAATTAGGGCGAAACCCGTCCGATAGCACCGCAATTCGGTTCGATCCCTCCATTGTCGCCCCGGCCTCCGCTCCCTGCCGGATTCACGGATCTCCAGTGCCGCGCGGCCACGGGTTCCGTCCGGGAGGGGCAGACCCCTGAGAGTGTCAGGATATGTCATGCGATGTCATGATCCGCATGCTGGGCGCGTATAT
>LXNI01002837.1_pt1 | contig 11178 bp, 8 predicted proteins | sample 809091 | NCBI WGS metagenome assembly LXNI01 (sample SAMN04870527, study PRJNA318959) | sponge metagenome | biome: 01000161; feature: marine sponge reef; material: water | host: Sarcotragus foetidus | place: Greece: Milos, Mediterranean Sea | collected 2013-05-29 | depth 5-7 m | reverse complement strand
GGCGAGAGCCCATAGATGGGACGGCTTTCAGAAACCGGACGCTTTTCTCCGCTGTTGATGGGCCCGTAGAGGCGCGATGTATAAATAATGTCGCCCTTATAGTTAATAGGGATCCGTTGTTGTGGCATATTGGATTCGTCCTCTATAAACTTGCCGATCACAGCACTTCCGCATCCAAGACTGCCGTCTGCGGAAGTGCTGCCGTCAGAGTCGGTGCCGGTCCACGGCCAGTTGTTCTCTTTGCCCCCGCTTGGACTATTGCCGAATTCCGTTCTTACGTCGCCTGAATAGCTCCAGCCTCTGTTTGTCCAATTAACACCGCCACTGCTGTATAATTCACTATTGCTCTTGGCAATCAGAGCGCCATTTCCCCCGCTGTCCAGCCAGAGAATGGGTTCTCCCAGAGAATCTGAGGTCCCAGTGTTGACACGAGCATTAACACTTTGAGTGCTTACCAGAGCCCGAAATTTTCCGCTGAAACTACGTAAGCGGGAATTTTTAGCGGCAGCCTTCTGAACATGGTCATCGTAAAAGCTGATGGAGTTGGAATCACCGGCAATGGAATCCTCAGTGAGGAACATCAGCCGGAAGCTGTAGCCCACGCATCTATTTCCGTTGCAACCAAGGCCTGCCGAAGGAATAAGCGTCGAACTTGGAGGCACCACATAGGGTTTCGGAACTGACAACGGGAAATTTTCTACAATCCTGAATACCGGAGAGAGCGCGTAGAAGGAATGGCTCTGCGAGTTGGTGCTGGTCCAGTGGCTCAGGGGGCTCTGATCATTAAGACCGCCTTGCCGAACGTTGGTACTGCCAAGGAAGTCGTTATTGTGGGCGGTACCGTCATTGTCACTGCCGGTCCACGGCCAGTCGTTCAAGGGTATGCCGGTAGGCACAACTCCGTTCTGGTTCCGACGGTCGGAAGCTTGACTGTTCTCCCAGCTTCCATCATAGAAATCGTTATAGTCGTCCGCAACCTTGCTCCCACTCATCCAGTAGATGGGAACTCCCGTGCCCCTTGTCCCCGTGTTGTCGCGGGCATCGACCTTGCCGGTGCTGCCCAGCACCTTGAAAAGGGATGCGTATGTGTATCCGCATACTTGCCCGTTGAGGGCGGAATGTCCGCCCGCAGCCTGGCTCTGCACGAAGGTGTTGTAAACATCAATATCCGAAGATTGAGCATCTCTTCGCCCCTGAGTAATGAAAATCAGCCGAAATTCACTGCCAACGGCAAGTCCTGAAGGAATGAACGCCCAGTCATGTGATACATCCACTACGGAGGGTTGGGCCTTGACCGGAGCGATGCCGAGAAAGAACAGTGCAAGCAGCACCGCGGCAAACAGAAAGGACCGCTTAACGCATGAAAAAAAGTCAGATATTATGTTTCCCGCTTGGAAACCCCGCAGTGACAAAACTCCCATGTTTTGGCCTCCTCAAACAAATCTTGGGTAGATTGTACCCCCCCCCTTTTTTTGTCAAATTGCGGGGCGGCGGGCGCAGCCAAGTCTGCGGGTCTGAGTCCTACGGGGTTCCCGACGCAGGGACGGCATGTCTCTGGGAGGACGGACTTATTGCGCCCGCCCGGACTGTTTCGCAATGCTTTTTCGTGCTTCCTCCCTGTAGTCTTGCGCCGTTTCCAGGGTCGGATCCAGGGAAAAAGAGCGGTTGAAGCTCAAAAGTGCTTCCTCCGCCCTTCCGGTCTTAAGGAGCGCGATGCCGATTTGCAGATGAACGGCCGCGTTTTGGGGTTCAATCTGCTCAAGCGCCCTGTAAGGCAGAAGCGCGTCCTCGTAACGTTCCTGGACCATCAGCAGCTCGGCAAGGCTGTTTAAGGCCTCCCTGAAATTTTCCCTGGCCCGCAAGGCGCTTTCATAATGTCGCTCGGCCTCCTCGTGACGGTCCAGTTCAACCAGCGCCTCGCCCGCTAGGTAATGCAGTGTGTGGGCCAGGGGAAAATCAGGTGCAAGCTCAAAAACCCTTTTCATGCTGGAAACCGCCTCCTCGTAACGCCCGAGACGGTAAAGCGAGGCTCCCATGCCGGCGTAGGCAAGAGCAAAACCGGGGTTCGTGCCGGTCACGCGGCCGTACCACTCAAGAGATTCCTCGTACAGCCCGCGGGCCCGCAGATCCTCCGCCCGGGAGAAAAAAGCGGCCGCTTCACCCAAAGGGTCGGCTGCGGGGCGGACTTCCTCCCTTCGCGCGGAATCAGGCGGACCCATTCCCTGCGACGCCCGTTCAATCATGTAGCGCAGAGTCGGAACTATCGAAGGATCGGGCTCAAGCTCAAGGGCGCGCTCCATGCTGGAAACCGCTTCCGCGTAGCGACCGAGCCGGTAGAGCGCGTCTCCCATGCCGGCGTAGGCAAGAGCGAAACCGGGGTTCATGCCTATCACGCGGCCGTACCACTCAAGAGATTCCTCGTACAGCCCGCGGGCCCGCAGATCCTCCGCCCGGGAGAAAACGGCTCTCGGATCAGGCGGTTTCATCTCCATGCCGAGCTTCACCCCAAGATCAAAGTGCCTGTCCGCCTCCCCCTCACGTCCCATTTTTCGATACCCCTGAGCCAGGAAAGAATGAACGCCCAGTGCTATTGAGGAGTCCGGTCCGAGTTCAAGGGCCATTTCCATGCTCGAGACAGCCTCCGGGTATCTCTCCAGAGACAGAAGCACCGTCCCGATGCCCAGATGGTTCAGGGGTTCATCGGGTTCCAGTCTCACCGCGGCCCGATACCACTCAAGAGACTCCCCGTAGCGTTCCTGACCTTTAAGCGCTTCTCCCAGGTTCCGCAAAGCCTTCGGATTAAGCGGAAAGATTTCCAGGGAACGGCGAAGATGCTCTTCCGCCTGCTCAAATTCCCTGAGCCTCACAAAAGCCATGCCCAGATTCTGACTGGCGCCCCATGAACCGGGGTTGAGGGAAACTACGTGGCTGAACAGGGAAACCTCGTTTCTCCAGACTCCCGTCTGATTCCAGGACGCGGCGCCGAGCAGTACGACCAAAGACATAGCGGCTCCGGAAACCGCCGCAGGCGGAAACTTCCGCGCAACCCGTGCCGCGGCAGCCGCAAAAAGGACAATCACTCCCGCCCCGGCCAGATACTGATACCGGTCCGCCACAAACGAGTGCCCCATGTAGCTGTAGTCGACAAACCCAAGCGTCGGGGACAAAGTGACTGCGAAAAAAAACGCGCATGCCATGGGCCCTCTCCCGATCCGGCAGCGAAAAATCCACAGCGCCGCGGCGACCCCCGCGGCCGCCGCGAAATAAAGCCACCCGAGAGGATCCGTCGCGTCAGTTTCCCAGTGAGGATATATGGCCGTAAGGTCCACGGGCCACAGAAGCTTCTCCACGTAAAACCAGAGGGACCGCGAGGCAATGAGCATCCGCTCATAAAAAGAGTAGTCAAAAGAAACGGCGGTCCTGGTTTTGTAAAACCACGTGTCAAAGCCCGTGACCGCGAGGCCAAGCAGAAAAAACGGCGCCACCCGCACCAAATCTCCGGCCCTGATACGACCGTTTCTCCACCATTGAAAAATAAGAAGAGCCGCGGGCAAAGTGACCGCGATTGACTTGCAGAGCAGGGCGGCCCCGAACAGCCCGAGCGCCGCCGCGTACCGCCTAAGGCGAGGCGCCTCGGTAAAGCGCACCCACATGAAGAAAGCTCCGAGGTAGAACAGAGCCGAAAGCAGGTCCTTTCTCGAAATTATCCACACGACCGACTCCACGTGCAGGGGATGCGCGGCAAACACCGCCGCGGCAAACCACGCCCCGGGGACGCCCAGGCACAGAAGCAGACGCCAGACAAGCGCCGTGTTCACCAGATGAAGCAGGAGGTTCACCGCGTGATAGCCCAGGGGGTGGAACCCCCAGAGTTTGTGCTCAAGCCAGAAAGTCGTATAGAGAAGCGGCCAGTAGTGCCCCTCCACGGCATCTTTTTTCTGCAGATAGGCGCCTACGGGATCGAACCATATCTCCCAGATTCCCCTCCAGCTCGATACGGCGTCAAGCTTCATCAGCAGGAAATCATCCCAGACAAACTCCCCCCAAAGAGCCGGCAGATAGCTCGCAATCGCCAACACTCCGAGAACAAGCAACAAATACGCGTCGCCGGGGAACCCAGGAACCCGGGAGAAAAACCCGGTTGAAATGCCGACTGTCTTTTCTCCGCTACTTTTTATCATGAGGCGTTTGCGTAGTCCGAGCAGCTTTCATGCGGTTCATCGTCCGGATGCTTGATCATGATCTTAACGCTAAAAGAATTGCCGCCCTCCGGCATTACGTCCCATAATCTCAAATCCGGAGCGTCATATTCCCCGCCCGGCTTAAGAACCACGTCCCGAATATCTGGCCTCGGCCTGCTTTTTTCACCCCCTCCGGTGCGATTAGGAGACGGACTCATATCCAGAAGAAGTGTAGGAGTGAGAAGAAGTGTAGGAGTGGTTGTCATACCCCCCCCCTCGGCAGCTTTTTTGTTGACCATGATACCCTGTGCGTTGTCCGCCATAATCTTTCTGCTTTCAGAGGTGTCGCCCCTGGGGAAGTTCTTCACCTCGCGGCGATCATCCCATTTATCCATGAAGTCCCTTACCTCCAGGTAATACCTGTTCTCTTCCTCCGGGATAACTATCTCAACCGCCACAGTGCCATCTGCAGAATTGATAGGATTTATGGTGGCGGTAAAACAGCCATAGTCTTCAATGACTGTTTTGCGGGGAGATTTTAACCATCCCAGCCAGTCGCGATAGCCGACATTAAGGTTGTATCCGTAGCCAGGACTTTCCCCCATTATGTCGTAAGAGTTTCCATAGTCGTAATTCAGATGCTCCGCGTTGTTCTGGACCTCAGCCTCATAATCAAACCTGGAACCATTGGTTCTTGAGTTTGCATGTACAAAGATTCCAAGACCGTGAATAAATTCATGAACGAATATTCTTTGAAATATGGTGAACGGACTGCCATTGAAGTCTTTCTCTCGGAATTTATCTTCTTCACGAGATTTCCCCCCGCTGCAATCCCTCTTGCGACATCCCGCAAAAAGAGGATGTACGACAACTCTCTTCTCGCTGTTAACCACTTCGCCGTTTACCCGCAACTGGAAACCCGAGTAACCCCCGGGTATCGTACGCCCAGCTTCAAATTCGTAGTCGGAGAGAGTCACTAATACGAACAGGTCATATCTGTCCGCATCAAAATCCGGAATATCTACTGTACCGATGGAAAGGATTTTCCGAGGGTGGTCGGGGTATAGTGATGTGAAACTGTTTTGATGAGTGAAAGGACCAAACGAATCAATCTCGTACGTGAACTGTTTGTACGAAATGTCGTCAAAATATTCCCTGACTACGTCTTCCTCCAGATTTTCCTTGATGTCTCGCGCAGTGGGAAACATTCTCTGGTTGTCGGGGAAATCCACTAGGAACAAGGCCAGTCGGCTTTTAAGGACAGGCTTTCTTTGAACAGCGGGGTTTTCTTTCTCCACAAGTGGAGGATCAAGAGGTGGGATATGGTCGTCGCTGTCGGCTCCACTTCCGCAAGAAGCCAAAAGAACAACCGCCAGAAGTAAAGTGTAAAGAAAATTAATTCTCATCCGTTTCTCAAGAATATCGAAGCCTTTGACCAACCCCTTCCCAGTAACTTTCTAAAAGCTTGAATCAGGCGACAGAATATATCCACAAAAACCCCTCCCATCAAATCACGGGGCGGCGGGTGTGTGGTACATATAATAGGGTTATTGCCGCTGGCGAAGCGGTTAATGTTTTTCCATTCCCTAAGTTCTCTGGATAGACTTTCTCATTAGAGTTACAAAGACTCGGCTTGATTTTTCGTTACATGCGGTTTCTAGAGGTTTCGGATTCCACGAGGAGAGGCAGCACCTCTCCCGATTTCCCCATTACGCTTGCGTCGTAAAGACCCGTGCCCGGGGTTATATCGATGTTGATTTCCACTACAGGTTTCTCGCTTTTTTTCGCTATGAGTCCCATTGAAGCTGCTGGTTCAACCACTCCAGAAGTTCCCACTATCAGAAGAAGATCGCATTGCTCTATGGCAAACAGGCACCTGTCTATTCTTTCCATCGGGATGATTTCTCCGAACAACACGGTGTTCGGTCTCATTATCGCGTCGCAGGCGCCACACTTCGGGGGAAGTTCCGGAATAGGCACCTGATAGTCTTTTTTCACTTTTTCGCATTCCGTGCATTTGATTTCCCAGAGACTTCCGTGAAGCTCAATTACGTTTCGGGTTCCGGCCACAAAGTGAAGGCCATCTACGTTTTGTGTTATGAGGGTGAAATCCTTTTTTTCTTTCTCAAGCGCGGTTATGGCGAAGTGGCCGGGATTGGGCTTGGCCTTTTTCATTATGGCCCTTCTTGAGTCATACCACTCCCACACGAGCTTGGGATTCCTGAAAAAGGCCTCGGGTGTTGCAAGCTCATGGGGGTCGTAATTCCTCCAGAGCCCCTCTTCACCCCTGTAGGTTGGAATGCCACTCTCAGCCGAGATTCCCGCTCCTGTAAGAACGACGATCTCGTTGGAATTGCTTATGAGTTCGTACGCTTTTGCGATCTCTTTTTCCATGTTCCTACAACCCGTGATATGCTAACCGTTTTGCAGGTTTTTTCCCATTGATGACCGTAAAACCATCTGACTGCGGGAGCGGGAGATTCTCTTGACAATTTGTCCCCTGATACTAACTTTATCTGTGTTGTGTTAGACCAGTATGTTCCAGTCCTCCTGATAATAGCAACAGCGATCGTTCTGGCCGCGGCGCTTCTGTCCATTTCCTATCTACTGGGTCCGAAAAGATACGGAAGCTGGCGCAAGCTGATTCCATATGAATCGGGGATGATTCCCAAGGGAGACGCGAGGGAGAAGGTTTCGCTCAAGTACTACCTTATAGGGGCTCTTTTCATACTGTTTGACATAGAAATCGTGTTTTTGGTAGCTTGGGCGGTTGTGTTCCGGGAGCTTGGAATGGTGGCGCTTATTGAGGTGCTGGCATTTCTTGTTGTTGTCATCGGCGGTTATTTCTACGTTCTTAAAAAAGGAGCTTTGGAATGGGAGTAAGCAGCGGATCACTTCTTGGCGGAGACGGTTTTCTTACAACCAAAATTTCTGCGGTTGCCAACTGGGGAAGGAAGAACAGTCTCTGGCCCATGGCTTTCGGAACTGCCTGCTGTGCGATTGAGATGATGGGGACTTTCTCCTCAAGATTTGATATCGCAAGGTTTGGGGCCGAAGCCGTGAGGTTTTCGCCTAGGCAGGCTGACTTGATGATAGTTTCGGGGACCATAACCTACAAGATGGCGTCGGTCTGCAGAAGGATCTACGAGCAGATGCCCGAACCCAAGTGGGTAATAGCGATGGGGTCGTGTACGTGCGGTGGCGGACCTTTTGACAGCTACGCCGTCGTTCAGGGAATTGACGAGTTTCTTCCGGTGGATGTTTACGTGGGCGGCTGTCCTCCTAGACCCGAGGCCCTTATTGACGCCGTGATGAAAATTCAGAAGAAAATAGATAACGAAGGACCTCCGATCGTATGACCTCCCCACCTGACCCTGTCGATCAAATAAGGGAAAAAATAAGCGGGTACATCCTCTCGGAGAATACATTCCGCGGGGAGACCAGCTTTGCCGTAGGGGCTGAATCGATACTCGAGTGCTGCTCGCTTCTGAAAAACACCCTCGGTTTCACCTACCTTGTGGATGTTACGGTTGTCGACTATCTGACTGTTAAATTCCCAAGGTACGAGGTTGTCTACCTGCTTCACCGCTTCGGTGAGAATTATGAACAAAACCTGAGGATAAGACTCAAGGTCGCGCTTGAGCAGGATGACTCTGCCATCGATTCCGTAACCCCCGTGTGGTCCGGGGCGAACTGGCTTGAGAGAGAAGCGTACGATATGTTCGGGATAACTTTCAGGGGGCACCCCGACCCGAGAAGAATACTTATGCCAGAAGATTACGACCAGTTTCCGCTCAGAAAGGATTTCGACGTGAGAGACAGGGAATCTTCCAAAAGATGTTTCAAGCGAGCTCTTGACGAAGGACTTGAGTGATGGAAAGAGTAGAGATTGTTACAGAAGAGCTCGGCACTGAACCCGACGGCACGAGAAAGCACACCATGATGCTTAACATGGGGCCGCAGCATCCATCAACTCACGGGGTTTTGCGGGTGGTTCTTTATCTTGACGGAGAGAAAGTGAAGGAGGCTGTTCCTCACATCGGCTATCTGCACAGGGGAATAGAGAAACTCTGCGAGGACATCACTTATCAGAAATGTCTTCCCTACACCGACAGGATGGACTACTTGGCTTCTATATGCAACAACATAGGTTTTATACTGGCCGTCGAGAAACTTCTTGGGATCGAGGATGAAATTCCCGAAAGAGCCAAGGTTGCCGAGGTGATAATGTTTGAGCTCGGAAGAATCGAGTCCCATCTCATAGGCATAGGTGCGAATGCGATGGACCTCGGTGCGATGAGCGCCTTTCTTTTCTGCTTCAAGGAGCGCGAGAGGATCTACGAGATTCTTGAGATGGTATGCGGAGCAAGGCTCACGACTTCATACCCGAGGGTAGGGGGTCTTCCCATGGACCTTCCCGAGGATTTCTCAGACACCATAAGGAACTTCCTTAAGATATTCCCCAAGACCTTAAAGGAAATAGACAGCCTTCTTACGAGAAACAAGATATGGATCGATCGCACCAAGGGAGTAGCCGTCATAAGCAAGGAGCAAGCCATCGATCTTGGAATTACCGGTCCCATACTGAGAGGAAGCGGCGTTCCCTATGACGTAAGAAAGGCCGTTCCCTACCTTGATTACGAAAACTACGAGTTCGATATACCGGTCGCCAACGAAGGGGACGCCTACGCAAGGTACCTCTGCAGGATGGAGGAGATGAGGCAAAGCCTTCGCATAATTGAGCAGGCCCTTGATAATCTCCCTGACGGTCCCTACATTGCCGACCTTCCTGATATTGTCTTGCCGGAAAAAGAGCTTGTCTACACGAAAATGGAATCCCTGATCAGGCATTTCGTTCTGGTCTATAACGGTTTTGAAACTCCCCCGGGGGAGATATACCACGCCGTAGAGAATCCCAAGGGGGAGCTTGGTTACTACATCGTAAGCGATGGTACGGGAAAACCCTACAGAATGCGGGTTCGTGGACCGTCGTTTGTGAACCTGCAGGCCCTTCCGGATATGGTGAAGGGGGGATTTGTCTCCGATGTCGTTGCCGCAATAGGCAGCATCGACATAGTGCTCGGGGAAATTGATCGCTGATTAAATCACAACCTTTAGGGTCTTTTCGTCTCTCTCCATTGTCTGCCTGCTCATTTGACGCAACATCTGAACCCAAGTATTGTTTCGTATTTGCGTCCCCTGCCCTGTAATTTGACAGGTGGAGGGGTAAGCAGATAATTTTATCGCTGTCTTAAAGGTTTGTTTTTATCGCATTAATCCAGTGTTGTCTGGCACTGAAGGAGGAGGGTTGAAAAAATGAAAGGGAGTAACAGGTTTGTTTCTATGCTTATGCTTGGCCGTGGGTGTCTGATAGTGTCTCTGTTTCTGGGATTTTTCTTTGTAATTGCTCCAGGCAATGTCGAGGCGCAGTCCGTGGAGGGTGATGAGATTCTACGAAAGAATTTCAACGTAAAGTCTTGGAAAGAACGCTACAGCTCGGGGGGTCGCATACATGGGGTCAACGTTTTTTACGGCCATCAGTATTTTTCGTATTCTGGGGGTTTTGAATACGGAGGTAAAAAGTACACCGTCAACAGTTTCGAGACATCGTCCAGAAGCAATGTCAGTGTAAATATAAGCCCCAAGTTTCCGCCGGATGGGGCTAAGAGAAGTAATTTCACTCTGCACCTTGGTTCCAGCGGCAGAGACCTTGACAGTTTCAATTTCGGTGACGCAAATGTCTCCGGAAATACGAGCAAGTGGTCGGGAACGAGCGAGAGTTTGAAGAAAGGATACATAGAGAATGATGATCGTACTGAAAATGGCATAATACGCATAACTGGCCTCCCGCCCGATATTGGTAAAAACCTGCAATTTGCCGAAATCCGCCCGAAACCTACAGAGACTTCAGGAAGGATAGAGGTGGTAAGCGACCTCAATAACGATGAAAACACGAAAAGGTGGAGAATATGCAACAGGGGTTTCGGTAAGGAAGAGGCGAAGGTTGCATGCAGGCAGCTTGGCCTCAATACATCAGGAGCCAGACCTTTTGATCTGAATACGACCAACTGGTTAAAAATAACCAGGTCGGGATGGAACGGCTGGATAGACCTCTTTGAGATATGGGGTATCGCGGCAACTCCGGCGTTGCTTGACAACCTTGAGTGCGTTGGCGATGAGGACGCTCTTGTTGACTGCAAGCACTCGGGTATTGGCATTGTATCGAATGCCTGTTCGATAAACAATACCGCCGCCGTAATTTGCGGGGATGCTTCTTCATCTGGTAACAACAATTCAGTTCAATGTCCCTGCGGCAAAGCCCCGAATGGAAAATGCTGGGCTCCTTCCCACTGCGGTCAGGGCGGAGGTTTTGGAGAATAGCAGATCAGATGGTTTGCAGATAGATTATCGCTGCCGTACACTGTGTCTTCAGTTGAACAGCCAGAGTACGGCGGCGTTGTGAAAATTGATTGGGAGTTTTATAACGAGCAGGAAGGAGAGAGATGAAGAATCGCCTTGACAGTTATTTGTCTGTGAAGTCAGAAGTGTCGTCGTGCCGGTATGGTACTGATGTCTCGTCACGGCGCTTTGTAAGATATGCGGGGATTGCCGCTGCATGGCTGTGGCTTTTTGCTGCTGTGTTCTGTGTATCGCTGCTGCCGGGTGTTAATCCCGCCGCCGCCCACAACGATCCGCATCCTGAGTTTTCTGTTGCGACGACGGCCAAGGATGTTGTGCTTGACAGAGAAAAACTTCAGAGCTTTGTAGAGCATGCTTCGTTACACTTTTTTGCGACTTCAAATTTTACAGAATCCCTTAACCTTATGAACAGCTTCAGAGTTGAAGGGCAGTGGCGTTCCGGTTCCGTTCACCTTATCCTGCTCACAAAAAAAGGAGGCGTATACATTCATCCCGGAGACAGGGAGCTTGAAGATCAGGACTGGTCCAAGGAGCTTGTGGGGTGTAACGGAGAGAGCTGGAGTGAACTGGTGAGCAA
>LXNI01002836.1_pt1 | contig 11181 bp, 6 predicted proteins | sample 809091 | NCBI WGS metagenome assembly LXNI01 (sample SAMN04870527, study PRJNA318959) | sponge metagenome | biome: 01000161; feature: marine sponge reef; material: water | host: Sarcotragus foetidus | place: Greece: Milos, Mediterranean Sea | collected 2013-05-29 | depth 5-7 m | reverse complement strand
CCACTGCCATTGTGCCAAGGTCAACGCCACCCGGGGAGCGGCGACCATCGCCGCCTCCCCGGGACTCCCACCCCAGTTACATGACAGCGGGGTGTTCAGAGCCCGAACATGAGGGTTTGGGGCCTTCGTCTTCAGCTCCGCGACCCTTGGACAGGTGGGCCAGGAAATCGAAGAAGTCGTCGTCACCGGCTCCCGAATCGCCCACTCGCCGATCGATGGCCCGCAGCCGATCGCCGTTGTGACGCGCGAGGATATCGACGATTCCGGTTTGCTGTCCGTGGGCGATATCATTCAGCGCCTGCCCATGCAGGGTTCCGGCATCAACCGGACGTACAACAATGGCGGAGATGGCTCGGTGCGGGTAGAGTTGCGCGGCCTTGGCGCTGCGCGCACGCTGGTACTGGTCAACGGAAAGCGCTGGGTCGCGTCCGGCGAGGGAGCAAACAACTCCATCGACCTCAATACCATTCCGCTGGCCGCTATCGAACGCGTTGAGGTGCTCAAGGATGGTGCTTCCGCGGTATACGGCTCGGATGCCATCGCCGGTGTGGTCAATGTCATCCTGCGCGAAAACTACGACGGTCTGGAATTCTCCTATCAGAGCGGCGCGTTCGCGGAGAGCGGTGGCGGCAGCGAGGAGACTTTCAACGTGATCGCAGGAGGGGCCACCGACCGCGCCGCATTTACCATCGGCGCCAGCCTCACGAGGGTCGATGCGCTGTCGAACGCGGATCGCGCCCAGACGGCGGCGCGGCCGGCCAATGGCGGCAGTGCCGGCACGCCCCAGGGCTCGTTCCACTACGGCGGCTTGGTCGGAAGTTTGAGCAGTTTCACGGTTGACGAGGGCCAGGCGGGCACAGACCCAAGCCACTTCCGCGAGTGGATCAGCCCCGACGACCGCTTCAACTACAATCCGGACAACTACATTCTTACGCCCAGCGAGCGGCGTAACATCTTTTTCAACGGTTCCTACGACGTGCACGACCGCGTCAGCTTCGTGTTCGATGCGATGTACCAGAATCGCCTTTCCGACCAGTTGCTGGCACCGACGCCGCTCTTCTGGGGCTTCTCGGCCGACGAGGGCATTGATGCCACCAACATCTACAACCCGTTCGGCACCACGTTGTGCGGCTTTTCAGGTACCAACAATCTGGGCACCGCCTGCTCCGAACTGACCGAACCCACGGCCGTTGGATGGTTCGGCCGGCGCATGGTTGAGGCAGGCGGCCGAAACTTCGTGCAGGACATCGAGACGTTTCGCGGCGGCTTCGGCCTGGAAGGCACTCTGGGCCAGACCTGGGATTGGGAAGTGTATTGGTCCTGGGCGCAGAACAAGGCACAAGTCCTGACGGAGGGGTTGCTCCACACGGAGGCCGTCCGCAAGGCGCTTGGTCCCGCTTCCGGCTGTACCGGAGACTGCGTGCCACTGAATGTTTTCGGCGGCCAGGGAACCGATGCCAGCTACCTCGGAGAGGGCATCTGGAGCGGTTCCGGCTCGATCACACCGGAAATGCTGAACTACATTTCGTTCACCGCGCAGGATGCCGGCGGCAACGACATGAAGAATTTGACCGGGCAAATCACCGGAGCCCCCTTTGAATTGCCTGCCGGCCCCGTGGGTCTGGCGTTCGGCTTCGAGACGCGCGCGGAATCGGGCTTTACGCAGCCGGACGCGTTGATTGTCACCGGCGCCACTTCCGGTAACGCTTCGCAGCCGACCGACGGCGAACACAGCGTTTCCGAGTTCTTTGCCGAGGTCAATCTGCCGCTGGTGGCGGACGCGCCTCTCGCCCGGACCCTGGATGTCAATCTCGCGGTTCGCAGCTCCGACTACTCCACGTACGGGAGCACGACGACGGGCAAGTACAATCTCATGTGGCGACCCCACGATGACCTCCTGCTCCGCGTGACCGGCTCGGACGGCTTCCGTGCGCCATCGGTTCCTGAACTGTTTTTCGGCCAGTCGGACAGCTACCCAACGTTGCAGGATCCTTGCGACGTGAACTCGGGGAACTTTACCGGTGACGCGGCCACTGGAACCCAGACAAATGCGCGATGCATCTCGGACGGCGTGCCGGACGGGTTCACGCAGCCGAACGACCAGATTCGAATCACGGTCGGTGGCAATCCCTTGCTGCAGCCTGAAGAGTCGGAGAATTTCAGCTACGGGCTGGTCTATCAGCCGGGTTGGCTTGAGGGGCTGCAGGTGGAGCTGGATCGGTTCGATATCCAGATCAACGACACCATCAGCTCGATCGGCGCCCAGAACATCCTCGAACAGTGCTACAGCGACACGCAACAGTATTGTGAGCACGTAGACCGGCTTGCCGGCGGCTTCGTGGATGACCTGCGCAACCTCGCCACCAATGTTGGCGTCCTGGAAGTCGAGGGCTGGGACATTGCCATGTCCTTGTCCGGTATCGACACGAACTGGGGTGCGTGGGACTTCGGCTGGGACATGACGAAGTATGACAGGTGGGAAAGCACCGACGCGCTCGGCACCCGTTTCCTCGAGTCCGGTTACGCGTTCGGCAGTTCCCGCAACAACAACGCCGACATGCGCTCAACCGCCTTTGCGTCCTGGAACCACAATGCCTGGTCGGCCAGATGGAGCCTCCAGTACATCACTGAGGTGAATGGCGTTTCGAACTCGTCTCCGAGTATTGCAGCGGATGGTACCTACGACGCTGGCGACGACATAAGAGTGCTCGACGCGACCCTGTACAACGACGTCATCGGCTCCTACGCCTTGCAGGTTGGCGATCTGGACTTCACGTTTTCGCTGGGCGTTTCCAACCTGTTCGACCAGGATCCGCCGTTCTTCCCGGAGTCATTCGCCAACGACTTCGACCCCGATTACCGCGCCTGGAGCAGCCGCTTCTGGTACGGCCGGGTACAAGTGCGGTTCAATTAAAGCAAATTCGTCCGCACTCGATCGATTGGATGGCAGCGCCGCTCCCTGCGGCGCTGCCTGCCATTGGCGCCAAAGCCGCCAGCTGTAACGGGCCCTCAAGGCCAAGCGCAGTTGTGTAACCTCGGGCAAAAGGCCTGGACCGCGTCCCGGCCTTTTGCGTTTGCCCGAGGCAATATCCGCTGAGGATATCTTCCCTCAGAAACTTACCCCCAGATTGACAAAAACATAACGGCCCAGCGCATCGAAAAACGCCGGAAACGTGTTGCCGTTGCCGGGTGCGGTACCTGCGTCGGAACTGACTTGCGGGTCGGTATCGAACAGGTTGCTGATGCCCCCGGTAAAGACGTAGTTCCCGTTGGCACTCCATTCCGCCGTCAGGTCCCAATAGGTCTCCGCGTCGAAATCAATGCCATTGGAGCCCAGGTCATCGGTCCCGCCGAGGTACCGCAGACCAAGAGAAACCCGCACATCGTATGGCGTCAAAAGAGTTGCCTTGTAGTTGCCGCTCAACCTGGGCTGGGGATTCTTGCCGCAATAGGTACCCCAGAAGCCCGCGCATTCAAGCGCCGCCTCCCCGGGCAGCTCGATCAAGTCCGCTGTCAACAGATACGTGGACACACCCTGCAGATCCACCGGACCCACGGGTGTGTCAAGGCTGTAGTCGAAAATGATGTCGACGCCTTCGACGTTTTCCTCGCTGAGGTTGGTGGTCTGGGCTGAGATGTAACCACCGGTCAGCCACAGGGAACCGTTGACCGGGTTGCGGTTGATCAGGTTGCAGAATGTCGAAATGCCGGTATCCAGGCACTTCTCAAGCGCCGTGGCAGCGGGGATCGTGCCTATACCTTTCTCCACGTTGATATCGAAGTAGTCCAGAGTCAGCGTCAGGCCGTCGATGGCTGCTGGCGTGACTACAAGACCGGCGGTAAACGACACGGCTTCTTCGGGCTCCACATCGGGACTTCCGCCTTGCAGAATATTGTATTGGTCCGCCGGCGATTTCAGATTCGCGCCATACAGGTTCGGGGCCAACCCGGTATTGGCGCACGCTGCCTGGCTCGCGGTCATCGATGCGCCACAGGGATCGTCGGGCAGGTCAACCAGGTTGAATCCCTGAGCCTGGAACAACTCGGACAGGCTGGCGTGACGGATCGCGGACTGATAGGAAGCGCGCAGTGCCACGTCGTCATTGATGCGCCAGAACGCGCCCAGCTTGTAAGTGTCCGTGGAATTGCCGGTTGAGTAGTCCGCGAAGCGATAACCTGCATCGAAACTCAGGTTGTTCAGCGCCGGAATACCGAGTTCGACGAAGTACTCGTTGACGTCGTATCCGCCCGCCAGTGGCAAGGTGGCGCCTCCGGAACCGGAGCGGTCGCCGGTTCGGCTGGGTCGGTCGGGACGAAAGTCCGTGCTCAGATCCTTGGTCTCGACGCCGAATGCGGCCGAAATCGGGCTTGGGGCGCCGGGAAGGCTGAGCGGAAACTCGCCGGAAGCCACCGCCTGGATGATGCGCTGCTCGCCGGTACCCAGAACGAAGGTTGAATTGGCGATGTACTGCTGCAATTCCGCGCCGCCGTCGATCACCCCCTGGATGCCGCCGTCACCAGGCAGCCCGCCCTGGAACAGATTGTAGGGAATACAGGCGGCGTCGGTACCGTTCAGCGCCGCAACGCAGGTCGGCGTCCCGTTGACGCTGATCACGTCGATTGCCCGGTTTATCGCGGTAACCGACAGGTCGTTGCGGTACTCGCTGGTGTATTCGACGTCGGACAACTGGTAGGAGACGTCATAATTCCAGCCATTGGCGATATCCCCGCGCAGACCGAAGATCGATACGGTGTTCTCATAGGTTGTCACGTTCTGCCGCGGACCGCCTTCCACGTTTCGCTTCAGGGAAACCACGGGCGCGCTGTAGCCGATGATGTCCCCGTCGCCAACCGCAAGATCCAGCGAGGAGATGTAGGCCAATGCCTCCGCCGCGCTGGCAAAGTCTGGTGCGTGATCGCCGCCCATCCTGGCCCAATTGCCGCAGACCGTGTCGTACTGCTGCCTCGAAAACAGCGGGTTGTAGCAAGGCAACGAGGAAATGTTGCCGAACGTTCCGGAATACGCGATTTGAGCGTTGGATTCGGATTGCATCGTGCGGACGCTGGCATAGGCTTCGACGCGTTCGTCGATTTCGAAATTGCCGAAGAACCCGGCGTTCAATCGCTCATCCGGCCGCTGAAAGAAGTTGGTCGGGTTGTAGTTGAAGGTCTGGCCGTCCCGGGGCACGAATTCGTCACCCTGAACTTTCAGATCGACCCCGACGATCGACGGGTCCACCGTGTTGACATACCCGAGCGCCTCATAGCTCTCGAAGTCCGCCCATCGCCCCGGAGGAATGGTGGAGGAACCGCCGCAGGCGCTCTTGCCTCGCGTCAGCGCGCAAGCGGAGATATCGTAGTCGCCTTGCAGGATCGGGGCCGTAGCGGTTCTTTCCACAAAGCCGGTTATGTGCCCGCGACCATCGAATATCGAGCCGCCGAACGCCACCGCGAGCTTGTCGGTTTCGCCGGTGGTCACGTTCTCATCCGCCACCTGATAGTCGTAGGAGCGCACCAGATCGCGAAACTCGTCGTTGTCGTTGTTGTGCTGGTAGAAGCTGTGCATGTAGTTGGCCTTGAAGCCTTCAAAATCATCGTCGAGGATGAAGTTGACGACGCCGCCCACCGCGTCAGAGCCGTACACGGAGGATGCGCCGCCGGTCAGCACTTCCACCCGTTCCAGCAACAGGGTGGGAATGGCGTTGAGGTCGGCGCAGTTGTCGCCGTCGGTGGTGCCGGGCGCCAGCCGCTGACCGTTGATCAGCACCAGGGTCCGCGCACAGCCCAGGTTGCGAACGTTGACCGTCGCTGTGCCCGACGAGCCGTTGGACGCGGTAATGGCCTGACCGGGCGAAATCTGCGGCAGATCGTTCAGATAGTCCTCGACGCGGGTGATGCCACGGTCTGAAATATCTTCAATTTCGACCGTGGTGATCTGGGAAGAACTGATCACGTTGGGGTCCCGCAGGCGAGTACCCGTAACCACCACTTCTTCGATTTCCTGGGCCTGCTGGCCCTGTGCGAGGGCGATCGGCATGGCGCCTGGCGCTATTACCGTAAGGCCGCCGAGCACCATCGCCCAGCGAGTATCGGACAACATAGGATTTTCCTCCAACTGATCAAGTCGTAACTGTTCAATTGCCATCGAGAACGGCATTCGGCTGTTAGTTGATTGCGACTCGATTTTGTTCCCGGGCCGCAGATTTCCGGTAACGCTACAGCCCACCGAATGTGTCGAATAACTTTTCCATAATCAAATGGTTGCATTACCTTCAACTGGCCTCATGCCCTTTCTGCGAGCATCCATGCAACGTTGCAATTGTCATTTGGCCGGCTCCGCCGGCAGCACCCGACTGCTGCCAACGGAGTGGGACCATCGAAGAGCGGACGCCCACTTGAAGTTATCGACCATTGTGCTACGTTGTACTTATCATGTAACACAATTGGCAGAGTCATGAGCCAGGCTACATTTACTTTTCGGGTCGATGACGAACTGAAAAGGAACTTTGCATCGATAGCGAAGTCGCTGGATCGAACGGGCGCACAGTTGCTGCGCGACTATATGAGAGAACTTGTGCGCCGACAGAGGGAGGCAGAGGATCACGACGCCTGGTTCCGCGAACAGGTGCAGATCGGCTTGCGTTCAGCCAACGCAGGCAAGCTGATATCGAACGAAGAAGCTGAAGCAGGTTTTGCGGCCCGCAGAGCCGAAACGCGCCGCAGGCTCGATAATCTCCCGTGAAACTGTATTGGGCTGCCGAAGCAATCGCAGATCGTTTTGACATCTACGACTACATCGAGGCAGACAATCCGGATGCTGCAGTCGTCCTGGACGAACTGTTTTCGAAGGCTGCCGAGCGTCTTCAGATTCACCCAATGCTCGGCCGGGCAGGGCGCGTGGACGGGACGCGCGAGTTGGTTGCGCACGAGAACTACATCCTGGTGTATGACATTGCCGGGGACAAGGTGCGCGTTCTGCGAGTGCTGCACGCGGCAAGGCAATGGCCGCCGCCGAGGTAACAGGCGTGCCGGCACCTTGCACTGCGCAAGGCTCGTTACTCGTCTGCCTCCGTCTCCTCCGGCAAATCACGCAGAAGGTCGTCCATTCGCCGGGTCATCTGGTCGAACTGGTAGCTTGCGATGCGATAGTGCCAGCCGGCCAGGCGCTGATTGAGTTCCTGCGCTTCGGCGGCAACGTCCATCGTGTCATCTTCGGCCGTCGATTCATCCGCGGCCACATCGCCGGGAGCATCGTCCGTACCATCCTCCGTAGCGGCGTCCTGCTCGGTGTCCGCGCCCGGGACGGTATCCTCTGATGGCGTCTCCGCAGGAGCCCGGTATTCGGCACGAAATGCCACCCAGGGCTCGTCGTCGCGCTCAATCGATGCTGCGGTGATAGCCAGGCCGTCGAAGGTGGTCCACTGGGTGATGGTCACCGGGAAGTCCCTGTCGGTCAACGGCTCCACATCCTGAAGACTGAGGTTGGAGAGCACCGTACCCATGACGTTGGCGATGCTGGCGTACTGCAGTTCCCGGCCCTCCGGCATGGCCTCGACATCGAAATTGGATTGGTCCGGATCGGCCTTGGAAACGCTGACCACTTCGCCGTCGGGATGCGTCACCGTCACACGCGCCATTCGGGATCCCGGGATCGCCAGTATCTCGGCGGCCAGCCAGTCCGTGGTTTCGCCCCCCACTTCCGGGTCCCGGTCGATGAGGAAGCTCTGGGCTTGTTCGGGGACTCGCACGTACCTTTGCGAGGCGCCTTCGGTGTTTCCGACTATGACGTCCACTGGCGAATCCGTGCCGGCCAGCGTGACCGCGACGCCGCCGGCGTCGTCGCTGGCGATATCCTCCACGCCCAGCCGGTCGTAGAAGTCGGGATTGGCGGTCTTGGGTTCGACGATGCGGCTTTCGGCCAGGCTGATCAGCGTGTGGTGAACCTTCTCCACATCGGCGGGATAGCCGTCCTTCTCCGCGATCGACCAGTTCCCGTCCTCGCCGCGCTGAAGCGTGGCTACGGGTTCCGCGCCTGCACCCACGACCGTCACCTGCGTGACCTGGTCGAGGTCGCCGGCGAGTTCCGGCAACAACAGGCCGCCGCCGGGGGACGGTGGTTGAGGATCGTATTGCGCAATCAACGCCAGCGCGCCCAGCACCACCAGGGCGGCCGCGAGCACGGTCACGGTTCGGTTGGTCACGATGCTTTCTCCGCGCGCCGCCGCCGTCTGACAACCACAGCCGATAGCGCGACTACGGTAAGCAGCAGCGGCACCAGTCCGATGTTGATGATTTGCAGCACGGTTCCCAGCCGCTCGATGCTGCGGTCCAGGTTGCGCTGCACGGCCCGCAGGTCCTGGCGGATACGCACCTGCTGGTCAAGAAACCGCTGAATCTCCGCCTGCTGCTCGTCGCTCATCAGCAGGGAGCCCTGGTCGGTTCGAGCGTCCTGCAGCTCGGCGAGCCGGTTTTCCGTGTCTGTGAGTTCAGCTTGCAGGCGCTGCTCTGTCTGGCGGAACTGGGCATCGGCCTGGCGGCGCAATTCCTGTACTCGGGTGAAGGGCCGGGAATAGGTGCCCCTCGCTCGAATGCCGATCAGGTCCGCGCTTCCGGCAAGGTTGTCCAGGGCGTTGACGAGAAAGTCGCCGTTGTTCGCAAAGGCGGTTGCCAGTTGCTGACCCAGGAAATTCTGTAGCTGGACCCAGAGGCGGTCGCTCAGAATGTCCACGTCGCCCACCAGGATCACGTTGGCCGAATCCGTCGACGCCAGATGATTCTCGTCCGCCCCGGAATCCCCGGCCTGAGCCGAACCCGGTTCTCCCGCTTCGTCCTCTGACGCGGCATCGCCATCGATCAGGTCTACCTCGGCATCCGGTACTTCCTCGACGGGTGGACCATCCGGAAACGCGCTGCCCAGCGGACCGGTCAGGCGGGCGGCGAGGATGTAGGTTTCGCCGCTGGGCGCGAAACTGTCCAGCAGCGCCTCGGGGTCGGTGAGCATCTGCATCTGGATGGCCGGCATCACCGACGCATCGTTGCTCGAGAACAGCAGCGGCTGAAGCACCACGGTACTGCCTTCGGCGACGCTGAAATGACCGGCGGTGCCCAGATTGATGTTGTACAGGCCGTCGGTGATGACGTCCTCCGAATCCACGGCCGTTTCGTCGAGGCCCAGCAGTCCCAGGTGGCGCACCGGCCGGGGACTCAATCCCGTGCTCACGCTGAGCGCGTATCGATTGTCCGCCACGACCTCGCCGGCAGAGAACTCCACGCCCCAGCCGCTCAGAAGCGGTTCCAGGTCGGAGGCGCTGCCCTGGGCCATGGCGGCCGGATCCATGGCGGCTGCGGCCATGTCGACCTCTGCAAAGGGGTCCAGGAAGATCAACGCACGTCCGCCGCCGAGCACGAACTGATCGATCGCATACAGCGCTTCGGTTTCCAGGTTGCGCGGATGCACCAACCAGAGCACGTTGATGTCCTCATCGATTTCGGTGAACCCCGGTGGGAGCGAGCGCATCTCGAAAAGCTGTCCGGCCTGGCCGTACACGACCCAGGGCTCGGTCACTCGCTGGGTCTGGGGGTCGAACCCCGCGGTCATGGACACTCCGGCATGCACACCCACGACAACTTTGTCGGGACTGGCGAGACTGTAGATCAGCCGCGCCAGTTCGTACTCGAGAAAGCGCTCCCGATCGGGATTGAAGATCTCGATGACTTCCTGGTCGCCGATGCTGTTGGTGGCAGCGAGCCCGAAATACAATGTCTGTCCGATCCCGAGGCTGATCGGCTGCAGGCCGAACTGCGCCGCGCGGTCTTCATCCTCCGAGAACGGCACCGGGTCGACGACATGCAGCACCAGGTTGCCGCCCGCGGCCCCCTCGAGTTCCTCGAGCATTTCGCGAACCCGGCTGGCGTAGTTCCTTAGCGGCGCGATATCGGCGGACTCGCTGTCGGAGAAGAACAGGTAGACGTTGATGGGCTCGACGATGGAAGAGAGCACGCTTCGCGTTCCGGGCGAAACGGTATAGAGGTTGTCTTCCGTCAGATCGATGCGCAGGCCCGTGAGCAGCGAATTGTTCGCCGTCACCGCCGCGACGAAGACCAGCCCGAGAAGCACCAGCGACAGAACACCGAGATTACGTTGACGATTGGCTGTCATGGTACCGCTCAACCTGCATTTCGCTGGCACCAACCCACAACGGCTGGAATCAGCATATAACTCATTGTATTGATTGGACTTATTTCCATTCGTCTATTCCAAAAAATAAAAGAAACCGACCTCAAGTAAGCATACCGTAAGCGTATTTAGCCCAAACTTTAGCGCCCTCTTGCGCAGGAATGTCGGGAATCTTACGGAACCAATTTCGCGCTTTCAAATCATGACCGACTGCGCGCCTGCGCAAATCATGGCCGAACGAGCGTCGGCAAGGCGAAGCAGGCACAGGCACAAGATCCCTAACTACCCGATGCCCTTCGCGTACGTTCCGTCCGCGCGCATTCTACCCGTGCCTTCAACTCTCCGCGATCCCCAAGGATCACATATAGTGGCTCGAACCGAGTTGCGCGCATGCCCAAACCAGAGAGTCTCCGGTAGGCAGTGGCCGGTGGTTCAAATCCTCTCACCATGAACAATAAAAACAATATCTTACGAACAATTCATGCATTCTCAATCCAGCCTAAAAGTGTGCTGCAGCACACTTTCAGGGGTGAGTCTGCGGTTAGGGTCCCCGATTCCCTGTGAATCCTACTCAACAACCGTCTCCGGAATCCCCGGATCGGTTAATGCAGGCTGACGACCGACCTGCTGCACATACCACCGTCAAAGGGGGCCTTCCGGCGCTTCGACTGGCACCGCGGGCCGTGGTTCAAGCCCATGGGCACGATGCGAAACGCGCCGCTTCCGCGCCTGTAGACGATACCAACCACATCCCCGTAGAGCGGGTTGTTCCGCCCGAACGTCAACCGCGCCACAGGACCATGCGTCCTCTATTTCTACCTCTACGGGCTATCTTGACCACATCCCGGACTGAGCACATACTCAATCCAGTACCGCACACACACGCCCGACGTAGCAACTCCAGAAATGTACAACCACTCTGATCTGGCGGTCTACAATCGCGATCGAAGATTGACGGCCGTTGTCGAAGTCAAGAACAAACTTGGCACTACACGCGAGTGGGC
>LXNI01002835.1_pt1 | contig 11185 bp, 9 predicted proteins | sample 809091 | NCBI WGS metagenome assembly LXNI01 (sample SAMN04870527, study PRJNA318959) | sponge metagenome | biome: 01000161; feature: marine sponge reef; material: water | host: Sarcotragus foetidus | place: Greece: Milos, Mediterranean Sea | collected 2013-05-29 | depth 5-7 m | reverse complement strand
GGATAGATGGGGGGATAGATGGGGGGATAGATGGGGGGATAGATGGGGTCAGAGTAAAATCATCGCGATCGCGACTATCGGCACGGACCGGAGTGATTTTACTCTGACCCCTCCCATCATCACCCCTCCCATCATCACCCCTCCCATCATCACCCCTCCCATCCGCCTGCTCATCCAGCCCGTGGCGCATGGCGAGCAAGGCATTCACCAGGCCGGCGAAATTGCGGGAATATTCCTCGGTAAAGGCAAGTTCTGCGTACGCCTGCTCCCCGGCCTCCAGCCAGAGGTTGAAGTATTCTTTCAGTTCCGCAAGGTTTTCAGGGGTCATTACCTCGCGGCCCTGTTTTCTATCAAGTCATCAACAACAGCAGGATCCGCCAGGGTGCTGGTATCGCCCAGACTGTCCAGTTCATTGGCCGCGATCTTGCGCAGGATGCGGCGCATGATCTTGCCGGAGCGGGTCTTGGGCAGGCCCGGCGCCCACTGGATGGCGTCCGGGCTGGCAATGGGGCCGATCTCCTTGCGCACGTGCAATACCAGTTCCCGTTGCAGTTCCGGGGAAGGTTCGGCCCCCTGCATCAGGGTGACGTAGGCATAAATGCCCTGCCCCTTGATGTCATGAGGGAAGCCCACCACCGCGGCCTCGGCCACCGCGTCATGCAGTACCAGGGCGCTTTCCACCTCGGCGGTGCCCATACGGTGCCCGGAGACGTTGATCACGTCATCCACCCGCCCGGTGATCCAGTAGTAACCGTCTTCGTCGCGACGCGCCCCGTCACCGGTGAAGTACATGCCCGGGAAAGTCTTGAAGTAGGTGTCGATAAAGCGCTGGTGGTCGCCGTACACGGTGCGCATCTGTCCCGGCCAGGAGTGTTTGATGCACAGCGCGCCGGACGTGGCGCCGTCCAGTTCGTTACCCTTGTCATCCACCAGGCACGGTTGCACGCCGAAACAGGGCCGCGTGGCGGAACCGGGTTTCAGGGCCGTGGCGCCCGGGTAGGGGGAAATGAGGATACCGCCGGTTTCGGTCTGCCACCAGGTGTCCGCAATCGGGCAACGGCCCTCGCCGACCACGTGGTAATACCACTCCCAGGCCTCCGGGTTGATGGGTTCACCCACGCTGCCGAGCACGCGCAGACTGCCGCGGTCGTGGCGTGTTACGAACTCATCGCCCTGTCCCATCAGCGCTCGCAGCGCGGTGGGCGCGGTATAGAAGATGTTGACCTGGTGTTTGTCCACCACCTGCCAGAACCGGCCCGCGTCGGGATAGGTGGGCACACCCTCGAACATCAGGGTGATGGCGCCGTTGCACAGCGGGCCGTAAACGATGTAGGAATGTCCCGTCACCCAGCCTACGTCCGCGGTGCACCAGTACACCTCGCCATCCTGGTAATCGAATATGTACTTGTGGGTCAGGGCCGCGTACAGCAGGTAACCGCCGGTGGTATGCAGCACCCCTTTGGGTTTGCCGGTGGAACCGGAGGTGTAGAGAATGAACAGCGGGTCTTCCGCGTCCATTTCCTCGGGCGGGCAGTGGTCCGCGACCTGTTCCACCTGCTCGTGGTACCAGACGTCCCTGCCTGCGCTCCAGTCCACGTCCGCGCCGGAACGTTTTACCACGATCACGCTGTGCACGTTCGGGCACTGCTCAAGGGCCTTGTCGGTGTTTGCCTTGAGCGGCGTGGTGCGCCCCCCGCGCACGGTCTCGTCCGCGGTGATCACTACCTGGCAGTCGGAATCCAGGATACGATCCTTGAGCGCCTCGGGGGAGAAGCCGCCGAACACTATCGAGTGGATGGCGCCAATGCGGGCACAGGCCAGCATAGCGACCGCTGCCTCGGGGATCATGGGCATGTAGATGGACACGCGATCGCCCTTGGCCACTCCCCGGGCTTTCAGCACGTTGGCGCAACGGCACACTTCCCGGTGCAGTTCCCGGTAGGTGATCTTTTTGTCCACGGCGGGGTCGTCACCTTCCCAGATAATGGCGACGTCATCGCCGCGAGTATCCAGGTGCCGGTCCAGGCAGTTGTAAGAGACGTTCAGCCTGGCGCCGCTGAACCACTTGATGTCCGCCTTGTCATAATCCCAGTCCTGCACCTTGTCCCACTTCCGGGACCAGCTTACGAACTGTTCAGCCTGCTCGGCCCAGAAAGCATCCGGATCGCTGAGCGAGCGCTGGTACAGGGCGGCATACTGTTCTTGATTGATATGGGCGGCGCCGGCCAGCGCCGCGGGGGCGGGATAGACTTTAACTTCAGACATGGTTTCCTCTTCGGGGGTGTGGTTATGGGGATGTTCGGGATTCTATATTATCCGGACACGGGTGTCATTCCCGCCGATAAAGGCGCCTGCAAATATTCTTGACCTTGCAGTTTGATTATGTGCTATAGTTTTTTTGTGGCTTGCTGTTGAATCCATGTGCAGGATAAACGTGGCCACTCGACGGTGGGCTATTTGCGCAATAACAACCGTAGGAGGGTAAAAGCATGACTAGAATCGTTGTTGGACTGATCACCTTGGCGGCGATAATTGAGGGTCTGGCTCCCGGCGCTGTTCCGTCGAACCTGATGCCTCTGGCGCTCGTCATTCTCGGCTTGGTATATGGCTGGACAGCAATTGATGCTGAGGACCCAACCGCTTTCATGGCAGTTGCTATCGCTGCCGGCGCAGCGACGTCAATGCCTGACGTAGGCGGGTCTGGAGGAGACGGTACAGGTGTTTTGCACCTGATTCCCGCAGTAGGTTCATACCTTGACAGTATCGTTGACCAACTCGTGACAGCGCTTTACGCTGGTGTGATCAGCGTAGTTGTTGCCAGGGCAGTGAATCGGCTGAAAGGCTGATAACTTCCCAACCGGATTCCTGATGGCAGATTAGGGTTCCGCTTAACTGTACAAGGATTCTGCTTACGTTGTGCGCCCCACCCGTCATGGGGGATGGGTGGGGTGTTTATGATTTGTCTGTCATTCCTGCACCCCCGGTTCGGGATTCCGTCCCGGCTCACCCAAAGCGGTTTTCTATATAATCATCCACGATACGCTGGAATTCGGCGGCGATATTGTCGCCACGCAGGGTAACCGTTTTTTTGCCGTCAACAAAGACCGGGGCGGAAGGCGCCTCGCCGGTGCCGGGCAGGCTGATGCCGATATCCGCATGCTTGCTCTCTCCGGGGCCGTTCACCACGCACCCCATCACCGCCAGGTTCAATTCCTCCACGCCCGGATATTGCTCGCGCCAGCCTGGCATCTGCGTCCTGATGTACGCCTGGATAGAGTCCGCCAGTTCCTGGAACACGGTGCTGGTGGTGCGACCGCAGCCGGGACAGGCGGTCACCAGCGGGGTAAATGAGCGCAGGCCCATGGTTTGCAGGAGCTCCTGGGCTACGATCACCTCGGTAGTGCGGTCGCCGCCCGGTTCGGGCGTCAGGGAAATGCGGATAGTGTCGCCGATGCCTTCCTGCAACAGCACACCCAGGGCCGCGGTGGACGCGACAATCCCTTTCGACCCCATGCCGGCCTCGGTCAGGCCCAGGTGTAGCGCGTAGTCACAGCGCCGGGCCAGGTCGCGGTACACCGCAATCAGCTTCTGTACCCCGCTTACCTTGCAGGACAGGATAATCCGGTTCCGGGGCAGGCCGATTTCCTCTGCCTTGGCCGCGCTGTTCAAGGCGGAGACGATCAGCGCTTCCTGCATGACACTGTCTGCGTCCAGGGGGTCAGCCAGTCTGGCATTCTCATCCATCATGTGGGTGGCCAGTTCCTGGTCCAGGCTACCCCAGTTCACGCCGATGCGTATCGGCTTGTCGTATTCGATGGCCTTCTCGATCAGGATGGCGAACTGGCTGTCGCGCTTCCTGCCGAAGCCTACGTTGCCCGGGTTGATGCGGTACTTGGCCAGCGCCTCGGCACAATCGGGATATTTGCTCAGTAACTGGTGGCCGTTATAGTGGAAATCCCCGATCAGGGGCACGTCACAGCCCAGCGCAGCCAACCGTTCGCGGATACGCGCGACCTGGCGCGCCGCGGCGTCGTTGTTCACCGTGATACGCACCAGTTCCGAACCGGCTGCTGCAAGCTGTTGTACCTGCCTTACCGTTGCAACCGCGTCGGCAGTATCGGTATTGGTCATGGATTGCACGACAACGGGCGCAGCCCCGCCCACCGTGACCGGACCTATTCTGACCGGCACGCTGCTCCGCCTGTGTGAAACCCCTTGCTGATTTGTCATACGGCAATTCTAGCATTAAATGAGTCGCCTTTCAGGCAACACGTCCCTGTTCCTGGATACCGGCCAATCCCTGGCCGGTATGACGAACTGCCTGTTCCTGCCTCATTTCGGTCCTTTGCGGCAGAATCCAAAAGTATGCGGCTGCCCTGCGGTGTTTATCCCTGTTTGCTATGCAATTCGCCGCAAACATGCGATACTGTGCCGCCTATGTTCAATGGAAAAAATTCGTATACCAAAGAGGAACTGGTAGCCTGTGGTCGGGGTGAGTTGTTCGGGGAGGGCAATGCCCAACTGCCGCTGCAGAATATGCTGATGATAGACCGGATCACGGAGATCAGCGCGAGCGGGGGTGGAAAGGGTAAGGGATATGTCATCGCCGAGTTGGATATTCATCCACAATTATGGTTTTTCGATTGCCATTTTCAGGGCGATCCGGTGATGCCTGGCTGCCTGGGCCTCGATGCGATGTGGCAACTGGTGGGCTTCTACCTCGGCTGGACCGGCGCGCCGGGCCGCGGGCGGGCGCTGGGCGCGGGGAGAATCAAATTCTCCGGGCAGGTCACGCCCGATTGCAAACTGGTAAAATACGTCATCGACATGAAAAAAGTCGTTTCCCGCAAGCTGGTCATGGGAATTGCCGACGGTTACATGTACGTGGATGACAGGGAGACTTATTCGGCGAAAGACCTCCGGGTGGGGTTATTTCAGGAATTATGACAATTTTGACAACTATCGGCAGAGTGTTCAGGGTTATATGTTGAAACGTGTAGTGATCACCGGCCTGGGTATCAAATCCAGCATAGGCAACAGCCAGGCGGAAGTTCTCAGCGCATTAAAATCGGCAACGGGTGGCGTGGCACATTCCGAGGAATATGCCGAGCTGGGCTTCCGTTCCCACGTATATGCACCTATCGGTCTCGACCTGAATGCGCTGATCGGCAGGAAACAGCGACGTTTCATGGGCGATGCCGCCGCCTATGCCTACCTGGCGATGCAGGATGCCATCGCCGATGCCGGCCTGGAAGAAGACCAGGTATCCAACACGCGTACCGGCCTGATCGTTGGCACGGGCGGTACCTCCACTGCAAACATGGTTGCCGCAGCAGATATCCTGCGCAGCAGGGGGGCCAGGAAAGTGGGGCCGACACTGGTGCCCCGGGTCATGGCGAGCACCGGCAGCGCCTGCCTGGCGGTGGCCTACCGCATCAAGGGGGTCAATTATTCAATTGCCTCGGCCTGTGCCACCAGCGCTCACTGCATAGGCAACGGCTTCGAGCAGATCCAGATCGGCAAGCAGGACGTCATCTTTGCCGGTGGGGGCGATGAGATCCACTGGTCCGGTACCCTGCTGTTCGATGCCATGGGCGCGTTGTCGTCACGTTATAACGACGACCCGGCCCACGCGTCCCGTCCTTTCGATGCGGATCGGGATGGTTTCATCATCTCCGGCGGCGGCGGTATCCTGGTGCTGGAGGAGTATGAACATGCCATGCGACGGAACGCCAAAATCTATGCGGAGATCACCGGTTACGGCGCCACTTCTGACGGCTTCGACATGGTTAAACCGTCCGGCGAGGGCGCGGTGCGCTGCATGGAACTGGCGCTGACTGACGTCAACGACCCGGTTGATTACATCAACGCCCACGCCACCAGCACACCGGCGGGCGATACGGGTGAACTGGGCGCCATCAGGACGGTGTTCAGGGACAACCTCCCGCCCATCAGTTCCACCAAGGCCTTGTCCGGCCATGGCCTGGGCGCCGCCGGCGTGAACGAGGCCATCTTCACCCTGCTCATGCTCAAGCATGATTTTGTCTGCCAGTCCGCCAATATCCACAAGCTGGACCCGGATGCCGAGGGTATGCCCATTGCCCTGGAACGCATCGACAACGCCAGGCTGAACACGGTCATGTCCAACAGCTTCGGCTTCGGCGGGACTAACGCGACGCTGGTGTTTTCCAGGCTACGGTAGTATCAGGGACTGAGTCCCGCCAGCGCTCGCAGCAGGGTGATGCGGGTTTCGTCCAGGCGCAGGCGGCTGTTGAGCAGTTCGAACTCCACTTCCAGGGCGTCTTCCTGGGCTTCGATGTATTGAATAAAGGTGGCGCGGCCGACGTCCAGCTTGCTGCCCGTCAGTCCAATCACCTCTTGCATATCGACGGCTGCGCCCTCGAATTCCTGCAGGGAACTGATCAAACCCTGCAGCAAATCCCAGTTGGAACGCACCTCGATATCGACTCTTTCCCGCTCCGCGGACAGTTCCCAGCGTGCAGTCTCCACTGCCAGCCTGGCGCCGCGCAACTGTGAGCGCTTGAGGCCGCCTTCATACAGCGGCATGGACAGGTTGACGCCGGCGACCACGTCAGTGGTTTGAATCTCCCCGATGCTGGGACGCGGCCCGGCCGCGGCGCCGCGTCCGACGTTACCGGTGCTGGCATTCACCTCCAGGCTCAGGGTCGGCCAGAGTTCGGCCTTGCGAAACATCAGCTCTCCCTCGGCGGCTTCCAGTCTCATGTGCGCCCGCAGCAGCGAAGGAGACTGGTTCTCTGCCCGGTCCAGCGCGTACTCAAGATTGGCTGGCGTCGCTGCCTCCAGCAGCGCCAGGGAACTGGATGCCAGTTTCTCACGGTCCGCGCCGGTGAGGCGCGCCAGTTGCGCCCGCGCCACGTGGTAACGGGAACCGGCCTCGACCCGCAACGCGCGCGCCTGGTGCTGGCGGCGCAGGACTTCAAACAGTTCGGTGCGATCCAGGGTGCCGATGTCGATGCGGCGCCGGGCGATGTCCTCCAGATCGTTCAGCAATGCCTCAAACGCGTCCCGGCTCTCCAGGATCCGTTCCCGGAACACCTGCTCGGAAAAGGCGCGGGCCGCTTCCGCCAGCACTTCCTGGCGCACTTCCGTCAGCGCGTACTCCGCCTCGGCTATTTCCGCCTCGGCGCGCTGGCGGCGACCCTCAATACGACCGAAGGTGTACAGGTTCTGGTTGAGTTGCACCCGTCCGCGCGAGGAGTGCCCCTCATAGGTCGTGGTGCTGCGCGCCTGGTTGCGGTTATAGGTATAGCCGCTGTTGCCCGATAGCGTCAGCGACGGGCGGTAACTGCTGTTCACCTCTTCCAGCCGTTCACGCGCCTCGGCGACACGGTTTTCTGCGGCCAGTACCCGGGCATCGCGCGCCAGGGTGTCCTTGAATGCCTGGGACAGGATGTATTCACTTGTGTTGTTATCGGCCGCGGTAGCGGGAAGAGTGAGGAAAAGCGACAGGAGGAAAGGAACAAGTATTTTCATTCTTCCACCAACGCCTTGTCCAGGATGTCGGTGATCGGGTCGGTCAGGTACTCCATGGCGGTGCGTTCCCCGCCGGTGAACATGATGTCAACGGGCATGCCGGGGCCGATAGTAATGTTGCCCAGTTTCTCCATTTCTGCTTCGGGCACGAGAATGCGGGCGATGTAATAGGACGTGCCGGACTGCTCATCGCGAAACGCGTCCGCCGAGACGCGCTCCACCTCGCCCTCCACTTGTGGCGTGGTGCGCCAACTGAAAGCCGAGAAGCGCAGCCGGGCAATCTGGCCCGGATAGACGTTATCGACGTCGGTGGGCCGCACCTGGCCTTCCACCATGAGCCGGTCTTCGCTCGGCACGATATTCATCAAGGCGCTGCCCGGCGGGACGACCCCACCCAGGGTGTGCACGCTGAGGCCGATCACCTTGCCGTCCTGGGGCGCGACGATGGTGGTACGTTGCAGCACATCCTGCACGGCATTGATGCGCTCCCGGGTTTCGAACCATTCCTGTTGCGCGTTGGTGATCTGGTCGGACACTTCCGTGCCCCAGCCATGTTCGATCTGCAGGATCTCCTGGCGGGTCTCGCCGATCTTCACCCGGGTTGCGGCAATATCCGCAGCCAGGGTGCCCAGGCTACCGATGGTCTGTTCATACTCGCGCTGGCGGGAAATAAGCACGCCCTCATCGAGCAACTGCTGGTCGCGCAAGGCGGCCAGGCTTTCCATATCTTTCTCGATTAAGCCCTGCTCGCGCTGCAAGGCTCCGCGGTTCGCCTCCAGGCCGCGCACCTGCTCCTCAAGTTGCACGATGCGATGGCGCAGCACCTCAATCTGGCCGTGATATTGACGCCGGCGCACCTGGAACAGGTTTTCCTGTACCGACAGGATATCCGCGATGACCGGATTGGTGCGCCGCGCCAGTAATTCATCGGAAAAGCTGATCGCTTCCTTCAACAGGCGCTCGGCATTCAAGCGGTCGATTTCTGCCAGACGCCCGAAATAACGACTTTCCAGCAGTTCCAGTTGCGCCCGGTTCTGGGTCTCGCTCAATTCGACCAGTACGTCGCCGGCCTTCACCTCGCTGCCTTCGTGCACGTACAGGTTCTCCACGATGCCGCCTTCCAGGTGCTGGATGGTCTTGTGCTCCGTATCCACCACCACGGTGCCCATCGCGACCACGCCTTCGGTCAGGGGCGCCAGGGTGGACCAGGCCAGGAAACCGCCCAGGGCAATGGCGACCACGATCACGCCCCGGCGCATCACTACGTCGCGGGATAACATGGCCTCCAGTTCCTTCTTCTCATCCGCGCCATCCTGGGTCAGGCCGACTTCATCTTCCTTGGGGCCGCGCACCAGGGCGGCGGTATAATCGTACAGGCGTTGTGCCCAGTCGCTTACGGTCGCGGCGACCAGCTCAAGAGGTGATTGTTTTGCTTCTGTTGTCATTACAAGGTTTCTAAGTCCCAGCCTGTGCCTTCTTCTCCCCGGGGAGCGCCGGAGCGGGGCGCATGAAACGTTGCAGGACTTCATCGCGCGGGCCGCTCTCCAGCAATACGCCTTCCTTCAGCACCAGCACGTTCTCAACCATACGCAGCAGGCGGAAGTTATGCGTCACAATCAAGGTGGTCACACCGCGTTTGGACAGCAGGGCCAGGGTGTTGCGCAGGGCATTCTCGCCATCCGTGTCCAGGTTTGCGTCCGGCTCATCCAGCACTATCAACGCCGGGTCGCCATACAACGCCCGTGCCAGGGCTACGCGTTGACGCTGCCCGGCAGACAGGTTGGAACCACCGGCTGCGATGATCGTGTTGTAGTTGTCCGGCAGGCGCATGATCATCTCGTGGCAGCTTGCCTGTTGGGCGGCGGCAATCACTGCCTGGTCCTCCGGTTCGGTCAGGCGGGCGATATTCTCAGCCACAGTGCCTTCAAACAGTTCCACCTCCTGGGGCAGGTAACCCACGTGCCGCAGGCGGCTCTCGGCCGGCCAGTCGGCCACAGCCGCGCCATCCAGACGCACCACGCCCCCCTGCGGAATCCAGACGCCCACCATGAGGCGGGCCAGGGTGCTCTTGCCGCTGCCGCTGGGGCCGATAAGTCCGGTGCTTGAGCCGGGTTCCAGGGTGAAGCGCACCTGCCGCACGGTCAGTTTGGTACTGCCGGGAGGCGCGGCGGAAACCCCTTCCACTTCCAGTTTGCCGGTGGGTCGGGGCAGACTGGTGGCGCCGCCGTGATGTGTCGGTGGCGTAGATGTCAGCAGGTTGTTCAACCGGCGCCAGCCTTGACGGGCGGACATGAAACCGCGCCAGGCCGAGATACCTTGTTCGATGGGCGCCAGCGCCCGTCCCAGGATAATGGAGGCGGCGATCATCATGCCCGGCGAGATCTGCTGCTCAAGCACCAGCCAGGCGCCCAGGCCCAGGATGCCCACCTGCACGATCTGGCGGCCCGATTTGGACGCGGACAGCAACATACTGACACGGGAACTGCCACGGGCCTGGAACGCCACGCTGCGGTCGTGCTTGTCCCGCCAGCGCCGGCGAAAGCCCTCGAACATGCCCATCGCTTCCAGCACGTCTGAATTGCGCAGACTGCTTTCCACAAAGCGGTGGGATTCCGCAGTGTGCTCAGAGGCGTTGCGGAATGGCCCGCGTGAGGTCCACTCGGTGAGCAGCGCCAGGAACAGGATGTACAACGCGGCGAAGATGGCAAAAGAACCCAGCCAGGGGTGAATCAGAAAAATGGCGGCAATGAAGATCGGCGCCCAGGGCGCGTCAAAAAAGGCCAGCGCCGGCGGACTGGCGATGAACTGGCGCACCGTATCCAGGTCGCGCATCGGCTGATCCGCGCTCTGCCGGAACCGTTGCAGGCTGCCGCGAAAGACGCCGGCGAGCACGTCATCCAGCACTTCGTAGTTAAGGGACAGGGCGATGCGCGCCATCAGCCGCTGGCGCACCCAGTCCAGCAGACCGAAGCAGGACAGCAGGAACACCGCCACCACAGTCAGCACGATCAAGGTCTCGAAACTGGCGCTGGTCAGCACCCGGTCGTACATCTGCAACATATAGACCGGCGCCACCAGCATCAATATGTTGGCCATGGCGCTGAACAGGGTCACGCCCACAAAACCCTTGCGACAACGGCGCATCGCCGCCTGTAATTGCGTTTCCTGTGATGGGCCTGTCGCGCCTGGAAGTTTTTGCTGCATGTGAGGTTACCGGGGTGTCCTCTGATAAGAGGTGATAAAAGGCTGTTCCGATGTCAACTGAGTAATATACGGTATTTTTGGGGATATGGGAAGAGTGGATTCTGCCTATCCAATTTAGTTCTGACTTGGCCAAGTCAGAATAGGACATCAGCTCACAGAAGCTTGATCGATATAACCGTCATCGCCAGGGTCGCAAGGTGCAGGGATGCCATCCACACGAATAGCCTGCCCTCCATATTTGACAGATCTGTTTTTGTTGCCAGGCCCCCATCATCAGGCACAACCTCTGCCGCGGCTTTCGCTTTCTCCTCAGATGCGCCGGCTTCCACCAGCGCCTCGTATATTTCTGTAATCATGATGCTCATGTGTTCCCTCCCTGAAGGTTGTTTACTGAGAGACGTTTATCTTCCAACAGAGCTATAAGGTAGTTACAGGCAGGCAGGGTGTCAATATTTTTTTATCGATT
>LXNI01002833.1_pt1 | contig 11190 bp, 7 predicted proteins | sample 809091 | NCBI WGS metagenome assembly LXNI01 (sample SAMN04870527, study PRJNA318959) | sponge metagenome | biome: 01000161; feature: marine sponge reef; material: water | host: Sarcotragus foetidus | place: Greece: Milos, Mediterranean Sea | collected 2013-05-29 | depth 5-7 m | reverse complement strand
ATACTACTCAAGCCTGTCGGACTTCTTCTTCCAGGTGGTGTTCGTGGCAACGGCCATGTCCATCGTCTCGGGCGCCGTGGCGGAACGAATGAAGCTGTTTTCGTTCTTCGCCTTCGCCGTGATCCTCACGGGGTTCATCTATCCCATCCAGGGCTACTGGAAGTGGGGCGGTGGCTGGCTCGATGCGGCCGGGTTCTATGACTTTGCAGGCTCGGGCGTCGTGCACATGTGCGGTGGCGCCGCGGCGCTGGCCGGTGTTCTCCTGCTGGGCGCGCGCAAGGGCAAGTACGGTCCGCTGGGCGAAGTCCGGGCGATACCGGGCGCCAACCTGCCGTTATCGGCTCTCGGAACGCTCATTCTCTGGCTCGGTTGGTTCGGATTCAACGGCGGTTCGGAACTCATGATTTCCAACGTCGACGAAGCCAACGCGGTTTCGCTGGTCATCGTCAATACCAACATGGCCGCCGCGGGCGGACTGGTGGCGGCCCTGATGACGGCCCGTCTCTGGTTCGGCAAGGCGGATCTGACCATGGCGCTCAACGGCGCCCTGGCGGGCCTGGTCGCGATCACGGCAGACCCACTGTCACCCGCGCCGCTGGCTGCCACGATTATCGGCGCCATCGGTGGAGTGATCGTGGTGTTTTCGATCGTCATGCTGGATCGCAAGCTCAGGATCGACGATCCCGTCGGCGCGATCTCCGTTCACGGTGTCGTAGGTATCTGGGGCCTGATCGCGGTGGTGTTCAACAATGCAGACACAACGATTGGTTCGCAGTTACTCGGCATTGTCACAATCTTTGCTTGGGTCTTTGTGACAAGTCTTGCGGTCTGGTTTGTGTTATCCAAGGTAATGGGAATCCGCGTCTCCGAGGAAGAGGAGTACGAAGGCGTGGATATCGGCGAATGCGGTGTAGAGGCCTACCCCGAATTCGTCGAAGTACCCGAATAATTGTTATCGGAAATTGTCCGTCTATTGCCGCAGCCTTTCGGGGCTGCGGTTTTTTTTATCTTGCGCCCCATGAAGTCGGCGCAGGTTCAGCCGCTTGGCTGGCGTCCCGTGAAGCCTTCGAACAGGCCTTCGATTCGCGCCATGCGTTCCCGCAGTTCGCCGCCAGGCTACAGACGTACCGCGCCGTCGATTTCCAGCACTCGGCCATTCATGTAGTCGTTCTCCAGCAGATAGCGTGCGGCGTCGGCGATCTCTTCCGGTTCGCAGAGTCGCCCGGCGGGTATGCCCGCGGCGAGTTTCTCCAGAATCTCGGGCCTCATGCTGGCGACCATTTCCGTTTTGACGAATCCCGGCGCGATGGCGTTGACGCGAATGCCGTGGCGCGCCAGTTCCTTCGCCCAGACCACGGTCAGTGCGGCGACGCCGGCCTTGGAGGCGGAATAGTTGCTTTGCCCGACGTTGCCCGCCCTGGAGACACTGGACATGTTGATGATGCAGCCGCGGCTCTTCTGGCGAATCATGTGGGCGGCGGCTTCCCGGCCGCAAAGGAAGACGCCTGTCAGGTTGACGTCGATCACAGCCTGCCACTGCTCCAGGCTCAGTTTGTCGACGATCTCTCCCTCCCTGGCCTTCACCAGCAGGCCGTCGCGACAAATGCCGGCGTTGTTGATCAGCGCATCCAGGCGGCCGAAGTCGTCCACGGCTTGCTCGAACAGTCGTTCGACTTCTGTTTCCTTGCTGACATCGGCCGCATAACATCCGACCCTGGTGCCCTGTGCCTCGCACGCCATCCGCGTGTCGCTGAGGCTCGCCTCATCGAGATCGACAAGTACCGGCCTTGCGCCGCGCGCGGCCACGCATCTTGCCATCGCCGCGCCCAGTCCCCGGGCCGCACCGGTGATCAGGATTACGCTGTCTTCAAGTCTCACGTCCGGGTTCTCCGTCGTTCAGGCAATCTCTGTCCAGGAGCATGCAACACGCTCCACCCCACTATCCTGCCATCCGTCAGTTCCAATAGCCGGTTGAACGGTTCGGGCGTGTCGCTCAGGTGGCTGGCCGACACCAATTGCGTGCCGCGGGCAATGATCTGCTCCAGTTCCCTGTTTACGAGGCTCCGGTTGTCCGCGTCCAGGCCCTCCCACGGCTCGTCCAGCAGCAGTACCCTCGGCTCGTGCACCACGGCGCGGGCGATCAGCACGCGGCGGAACTGTCCGTAGGAAAGCGTCCGGATGTTGCGGTCCGCCAGGTCCGCGAGCCTGAACTGCTCCAGCAGTTCGTCCACCAGCGCGGTCTCGGCAACCGTCATTCGGCGCGTCTGGCCGATGCTCGAATCGAATCCCGAATAGATGCACTGGCGCGCCGTGGAGGGGTACCAGTAGCCGGCCTGCAATTCCGGCGATACCCACGCGACCTGTTTGCGCAGGTCCCATACGTTGTCCGGGTTTTCGATGCCGGCGAAGCGAATCGAGCCGCCCAGCGCAGGCCGTAGCTGACCGTGCAGCATGCGCAGGAACGTGCTCTTGCCGGAGCCGTTGGGCCCTCGAACCAACCAGTGTTCGCCGCGCATCAGGCGCCAGTCGATACCCGACAACGCCTGCCGTTCGTCCAGCCACACGTCGCCCCCTTCGATCTCGATGATCACGTCCGAATCCGTCTCCGCCCGCGTGTCGCGTGGCACCGTTGGCGCACTTGCGACGGTCAACTCCAGACTGGCCGAGGGGACGGAACCGGACGCCACCATGCCGGACTCGACGATGCGGCCGTTGTCCAGGCGCAGCATCCTATTGATCGAAGTCGGGAGATCCGATGCATCGTGATACGAACACATCACCGTGGTATGCGCGCTGATGTTGTCAACGGTTTCCTTGAGCCGCTGGCGCGCCCGGCTGTCCAGGCCCGCCGCGGGTTCGTCCAGAATCAGCACTTCGGGCTCGAATCCCAGGCCGCGCGCGATGAGCACGCGTCGCTGCTCGCCCCTGGAGAGCTCCAGGAAAGGCCGTTGCGCCAGGTGTGTCAGGCCGAGTTCGTCCAGAATTCGCGTGGCACGTTCAATCTCGCCGGGTTCGGGGTCACGTCGGGGCACGTCCGTGCGGAAGATGCCGGAAAGCACGACTTCCAGGGCCAGGAAATTCCATTTGAGTTGTGTGTAGCGGTCCTGCAGCTCATGCCCTACCAGGGCGATCCGGCCCAGCGCCTGAACGGCGTCGACCTGCAATTCTCCGCCAAAATCGTAGCGGCGGGTGCCCCGGCCCGCGTTAGGCCACAATTGACCCGCGACAAGCCTCAGGAAACTCGTCTTGCCGCTGCCGTTGGCGCCTGTCACCGCCCAATGTTCACCGGAAATCAGCTCCCAGTTGATATCGCGCAGAACCCTGTGACCGAGCAACTTCACGTCCACGCCGCTCAATTGCACGATGGGACGTTGACGAGTCGGGTTTGGCGAGTCGGCGTCTGGTCTGGGGCGGATCATCGCGCGGATTATACGGGGAAACATTGGAACAATCGGTGGCTTCAGGGGCGACTGGGCTTCACTCCGAGCGTGGTCGAGGCTACGCTTTCCGCCACGGTCCTCGCAGGGATAGCCGAACATGACCGACGTACTGCCCACCGCGCACGACGTGATGGAAGCCTCGATTCGGCTTCGATCACGGATCACGTCTACCCCGCTGCTGGAATCGGAGGAATTGAACCGCCGAGCCGGATGCCGTGTGCTGATAAAGGCAGAGTCCCTGCAACATGGCGGCAGTTTCAAGATAAGGGGCGCCCTCAATGGACTCCTGAGCCTCAGCCAATCCGAACGGCGCGCCGGGGTGGTGACGTTTTCGTCTGGAAATCATGCACAGGGAATTGCCCTGGCCGCCAGGTGGCTGGGCATGCAGGCGACCATCGTCATGCCCCGGGATGCGCCGCGAATCAAGCGGTTGGGCACGGAGCGAGCAGGCGCCCGAGTCGTACTCTACGATCGGCACACGGAGGAGCGGGAGAGCATCGGAGCCGATCTGGCGGCCAGCAGCGGTGCAGTGTTGCTGCCACCCTTCGACCACCCGGACATCATCGCCGGACAAGGCACGGTGGGCTTGGAAATTGCCCGTTACGCTCGCGACATCGAAGTCGAATTGGAGGCGCTTTACTGTCCCTGCGGCGGTGGTGGGCTGATTGCCGGGTGCGCGTTGGCCATGGAGGAGCTGTTTCCCGAGTGCGAGATCCATGCGGTGGAACCGGAGGGATATGCCGAGACAAAGCGTTCATTGGAGTCCGGTCGCCGACAGCGGGTCCACGGCAATCCGGCCACGCTCTGTGATGCGCTGATGGCACCCACGCCCGGTGCGGTCACCTTTGCCATCAACCGGCGGCGATTGGCGGGCGGTATTGAAGTCACGGATGCGCAGGCGGCACGGGGCGTCGCATTCGCCGCGAGACACCTCAAGCTGGTCCTGGAACCATCCGGTGCCGTCGCACTGGGCGCACTACTGGACGGGGCAGCCTCGAACCGTAAATGCGTGGCCGTTGTCTTGAGCGGCGCCAACATCGATCCGGAGCGCCTGTGCGATATCGTCGCCGAGTACCCCGAACCGTGAAAAGTGGGGGCTGGCTCGGGGGAGACCAACGCGAACGTCGAATTCGGGATAAGATGAATCTGCAGCGGGACATGGCCGTGGGCCGCGTGGACTGGGTTCAAGTTGCCTATCGGCATGTCGGCCACTGCAGTACTTTGGTCCGCCATGTGGTCTAACCATTCGATGTCGAAAATCCGAATCAGCTTATAGCGGCACCATGAGATTGCGGCAGATCGAGGGACTTGAGGAGCGATACGACGCAGGGACGGACACGTTCTATTTCACCGGTCTGCAGGTCCTGGTCAAGCTGTTGCTGCTGCAAAGCCAGAGCGATGCCCGGTCCGGTCTGAATACCGCGGGTTTCGTTTCCGGATACCGGGGATCGCCTCTTGCCGGACTGGATCAGCAACTCTGGCGCGCGAAACCGTTCCTGGAACGGGCCTCCATTCACTTCCAGCCGGGGCTCAACGAAGACCTGGCAGCCACCTCCATCTGGGGCACGCAGCAGGTCAACCTGTTTCCCGGCGGCCGTTATGACGGGGTATTCGGGCTCTGGTACGGCAAGGGCCCGGGCGTGGACCGCAGCGGCGATGTGTTCAAGCACGCCAACAACGCGGGGACTTCCAGGCACGGAGGCGTTCTGGTGGTGGCCGGCGACGACCACATCTGCAAATCGTCCACGCTCCCTCACCAGAGCGAATACAGCTTCATGGACGCCAGAATTCCCGTGCTCAACCCGAGCGATCTCGGTGACGTGCTGGAACTGGGACTCAAGGGCTATGCGCTTTCGAGGTACAGCGGCTGCTGGGTTGCGCTCAAACTCACCGAGGAGCATGCGGACGCTGCGCAGACGGTTCAGATTCCGGATATTCCCCGGATCGTAGTACCCGAGTACCAACTACCGGCCGGGGGGGTGCATATTCGCTGGCCGGACGCACCGGTGGATCAGGAGGTCCGCCTGCACAATCACAAGATCCCCGCCGCGTTGGCGTTCACCAGGGCCAACGGGCTGAATCGGCTGGTCATCGACAGTCCGAATCCCCGCCTGGGGATCGTCTCCGCCGGCAAGGCCTACCTGGACGTGCGCCAGGCCCTGGATGAACTGGGCATTGATCGGCGGCGAGCATCCGAATTGGGCATCAAGGTTTTCAAGGTCGGCATGAGCTGGCCTCTGGAACGCGAACAGCTCGGCGAATTTGCCTCGGGACTCGAAGAGGTGCTCGTCATTGAGGAAAAGCGGGGCGTTATCGAGGACCAGCTCAAGCAGCAGCTCTACAACCGGGACAGTGCGGAGCGACCCCGAATTGTGGGTAAGCTCGACGAGCACGGTAAGGCCTTCCTGTCCGCAGTCGAGGAATTTACGCCGGCATCGGTCGCTACCGCGATCGCCCGCCGGCTGCTGAGGCTCGTGCCGGATGAGGAGATCGCCCGTCGCCTGCCCCGGATCGAACGCGAGGCGCGAGCACTTCAGGACGGGGCGGAGTCACCCTCGAGGCTGCCGCACTTCTGCTCCGGGTGCCCTCACAACACCTCCACGCGCGTTCCCGAAGACAGTATTGCCGTTGCCGGAATCGGCTGTCACTACATGGCGACGTGGATGGACGACCGGGATACGAAGACGTACACGCAGATGGGCGGCGAAGGTGCGACCTGGATAGGCCAGGCGCCATTTACGGAGACGGCTCACGTATTTCAGAACCTGGGCGACGGCACATACGCTCACTCGGGCCTGCTAGCCGTGCGCGCCGCGGTCGCCGCCGGGGTCAACATGACCTACAAGATTCTCTACAACGATGCGGTGGCGATGACCGGTGGTCAACCAGTGGAAGGTGGCATGACGGTGGATCGGATTGCGCACCAGTTGGCTGCGGAAGGGGTCGGGAAAATCGTCGTGGTCACCGACGAGACGCGGGGATATCCGCGCCGCAAGCTACCCGCCGGTGTTTCCTTGCACCACCGCCGGGAAATGGACCTGGTCCAGCGGGATCTGCGTGAGCATCGCGGCGTTTCCGCCCTGATTTACGACCAGACGTGCGCTGCCGAGTTGCGGCGCAGGCGCAGGCGCGGCGAGGTGGCGGATCCGGACCGGTGGGTCGCCATCAACCCGCTGGTCTGTGAAGGTTGCGGGGACTGCAACGCCGTCTCCAACTGCCTGTCCGTGGTTCCGCTGGAGACCGAGTTCGGCCGCAAGCGCACCATCAATCAGTCTGCGTGCAACAAGGATTTCAGTTGCATCGACGGCTTCTGCCCCAGTTTCGTGACTCTCAAGGGCGTCAGGCCCAGGCAACCGTCACCGGGGCTTGAATCGATGCCCGAACTTTCGACGCCCGCGCGACTCGAGCAGTCGCCTTACAACGTGCTCTTCGCGGGTGTAGGCGGCACGGGGGTCGGCACGGCCGCAGGCATCCTGGGCATGGCTGCGCATCTCGAGGGCCGTCGGGTGACGTCATTGGATCAGACGGGTCTTGCCCAGAAGTTCGGCGCTGTGGTCTCTCATGTGCGCATCGGCGTGTCCGAAGACAATCTGCACTGTGCGCAGATTCCCGCCGGCAAGGTTGACCTGCTGCTGGGCGCGGACCTGGTCGTTGCCAGCGGCCAGGATGTGCTGGCTCGGCTGGATGCCGATCGAACGCGCGTGGTGGTCAATACGCACGAGGAGATGCCGGCCGCGTTCATCCTCGATCCCGATTACGAATTCGTCGAATCCACGATGCTGGCGTCGCTTGCGAAAGCAACGCGTTCGTCGGATCCCGTCGTGGTCGATGCGACGGGACTGGCGACTGCACTGCTTGGCGACGCCATCCCGGCCAATCTGTTTCTGCTTGGCGTGGCGTTGCAGCGCGGCTTGTTGCCTGTATCGGAGGCGGCAATCATTCGCGCCATCGAACTCAACGGTGTCGCCGTGGAGCAGAACGTTCGGGCCTTCACGTGGGGCCGTCACGCGGTCGTGGACCCCGCTGAGGTGCGGCGCCGGGCAGGTCCGGTCGGAGAACCTGAACGCTTGTCGTCGAATCTCGACGAGATCATCGAGCGTCGTGCGACGTTCCTCACCTCATACCAGAATGCAGCCCTTGCCAGGCGTTATCGGGAATGGGTGGACCGGATACGGCGCGCGGAGCGCGGCATCCGACCGGACAGCACCGGGTTGGCGGAAATCGTGGCGCGCCAATATTTCAAACTGCTGGCATACAAGGACGAATACGAGGTCGCCAGGCTGTTCGCACAGACCGGTTTCATTGACGAGACCAGGGGTCAATTTGAAGGCTCGGCCCGGCTCACGTTCCATCTGTCGCCCCCGTTGATTGCGCGAACGGATCCCGCCACCGGCCGTCCGAGAAAATACGCCGTTGGCGCCTGGATATTGCCCTTTTTCGGCTTGCTTGCGCGCCTCAAGTGGTTGCGCGGCACTCCGCTGGATGTGTTTGGATACTCCAGGGAACGGCGCGCGGAACGGCGGTTGATAGTCGAATATGAAGCGGTGTTGTCGCGAATTGTTGCAGAACTGGACGAGCCGCGGCTCGACCTCGCCATGGAACTGGCGGGTTTGCCGGAAAGGATCCGCGGCTATGGTCCCGTCAAGGCAGCCTCCATCGAACGGGCCAGCGCGCTGGAAAACGGGCTTCTGAGGGCCTGGGCGGCCCACACGCCAATCCCGGGGGACCACCCCCATTCAGAGGCTGCCTGACATCCGGTTCGGCGCGGGCGATCACGACCCGCAACAGAAAAAGAGTGAGCATGGAGGTACAGGGGATGCTGAACAACTTTTTCAAGCTTGAGCAGCACGGTACTACGGTACGCCGTGAGATAGCTGCGGGTGTGACCACATTCCTGACGATGGCCTACGTGATTTTCGTCAACCCCGCGATTCTTTCCGACGCCGGAATGGACCCGGGCGGCGTTTTCGTGGCCACCTGTCTCGCGGCGGCGGTGGGCACGGCGATCATGGGACTGTGGGCGAATTATCCCATCGCCATGGCCCCCGGCATGGGGCTCAACGCGTTCTTCACTTACGGAGTCGTGCTGGGCATGGGGTACCCGTGGGAGGTCGCGCTGGGCACGGTTTTCCTGTCCGGTGTTCTCTTCGTGGCCATTTCCGTGTTTCGGGTGCGCGAGTGGATCATCAATGCCGTTCCCCATTCGCTGAAGATGGGGACGGTGGCCGGTATCGGGCTCTTCCTCGGCATCATCGCCATGGAGAACGCGGGCCTGGTAGTGGATAACCCGGCCACCCTCGTGAGCCTCGGCGACATGGGTCAATGGAGCGTGGTGTTGGCCGCGCTGGGCTTCGCGGGCATCGTTGCGCTGGATCGGTTGAGAGTGCCCGGCGCCATCATCATCGGCATCTTTGGCGTGACGGCTGCCGGCGTCGTCCTCGGCGTCAGTGAGTTCAATGGCATCCTCGATGTTCCCCCGGACCCGGGCACGGTGATGTTCAGGCTGGATATCCGCGCTGCGTTCGATCTGGCGCTGGTTGGAGTGATCTTCGCGTTCCTGTTTACCGACCTGTTCGATACGTCCGGGACATTGATCGCGGTGGCGCACCGCGCCGGACTGCTGGATGAACATGGACGCCTTCCCAGGCTCCGGCGGGCGCTGGTTGCCGATTCACTGGCGACCGTTTTCGGCGCGGCGGCCGGAACCTCGTCGGTTACCTGCTACATCGAGAGTGCATCCGGAGTGCGAGCCGGCGGACGTACAGGACTGACCGCCGTGGTTGTCGCGGCGCTCTTTGTAGCGGCGTTGCTGCTGTCGCCGCTTGCCGCCACGGTCCCGGCCTATGCCACGGCACCCGCGCTGTTGTTCGTGGCCTGTCTGATGATGCGAAGCTTCGTCGAGGTCGATTGGAACGACGTCACGGAATATGTGCCGGCAACGGCACTGGCCATGACGATGCCGTTCACGTACTCCATCGCCAACGGACTTGCGATCGGATTCGTCAGCTACGTGGCGGTCAAGCTGCTGAGCGGCCGGCACCAGGCCGTCAAGCCGGCAGTTGGCGTACTTGCGGCGTTATTCATCTGCAAGTTCGTCTGGATCGGGTAAGCTCCTATCGCACGCCCCTGGCTTCCGCAGCCGTCGCGCACCGAATGCAGCGATCGGCGAACGGATAGGCCTGCAAGCGCGCCAGCGGAATGTCCTCCCCGCAGTCCACGCAGATTCCGTAGGCCTCGTTCTCCAACTGGGCCAGGGCCCTGGCGACCATGCTCAACTCGCGCCGTGTTTCGTTGCCAAGCGCATCGACCACCTCGGCATTTTCGAGCTCCTGAGCCTGTTCTTCAGAGTCCGCGCTGTGCCCGGCGGTGACGTTTTGCTTGATACGCTCCAGCCGGCTTGCCAGCTCAACGCGCTTGGCGATCAGCACCTTTTGAATTTCTGCGTATTCCCGGTTCAAGTCTTACTCCTGCGACCCGGTTGGCGATCCTTGCCTGCATTGGTGATTGATCGATCCGACCACCACCCTGCCGGGTTGCGGACCACCGCTGCCGCAAATTGAAGTGTCCCCTACCGAATACTATAGTCGCGAGACGGTGTCCAAGGCCATTCAATGGCGACGAAAACGACCCACTCCCTCCCCGTAAGGCAGGCTCTGTTCGCATCCTGCCTGGCAGGTTCGATTGCCCTAATCGGATAACTCGTCGCGTTCGTTGCTCAGGTCTCTGAAGCACGCGAAGTGGTGCAGAGCCGCCTGGCGATCGTCTTGTTGTTCATAGAGCCGGGCAAGGTTGTAGTGCACATCGGGCAGTGCCGGGTCCACCGACAGGGCGTGGCGGTAGGTATCCATGGCTTCCTGCAGTGCACCCTGATCTTCCAGTACCACGCCCAGGTTGAATGCGGCGATGGCGTTGCCGGGATCGATTCTCAGTGCATCGCGATACAGTTCCTCTGCCTCGCCGTAGGCGCGCACATTGTGAAGCAGACGGCCCAGATTGATACGGGCGTTGACGTGGGTGCCGTCCAGAGCGATGGCTTCCCGATAGGCGGCGGTCGCATCCTCTCTTGCGCCTACGTGGTCGAACTCCAGAGCCAGTTCGAACCATTCGTCGCTGGTGTTCGCGCGGGCACGGGCCTGGGTCGCCGCCTCCATGACCAGGGGCGCGACCTTTGCCGCCAGATCGTCGACCGCGAAGGCGAGGATGGTCTGCCCCGACTCGGGTTCCCACGCCGTATCGCGTTCCCGGATCAGCACTCGCTGCCCATCGGCCAGCACACGAACCGAGCTCAGGGGCTGACCGGCCGGCAGGCGCTCGCGGACCGCCCGTAGCGCACGCCATACGCGGCGGGGTTGCACGCCTGCTTCGAGCAGACCGGACGCAGTACGCAGCAGCACCAGGTCCTGAAAGGAAAACCGCAATTGTCCCTGCTGGTTCCGGCTGGGCGTGAGGAACTCTCGCTGAGCGAGGGTGCGCACGCGCGCGGGTGAAATCCCGAGGAGTTCGGCGACCTGCCGGGTGGTATAGGGTCGCACGGGCTTACCCGCCTGAAGTCCCGGCGGTTTGCGATGAACGGGCACACACAACCATGGCGCGATAGTATATGCCGATCCCGGTACCAGTCACCCGCAGCCTTGTCCAATGAGACATGAGCCTGAACGGGGGGCGTAAATCCAACGAGACATGAGCCTGTAGGTCGGCGTCTGGGATCATCGGAGGATGATTGTGACGCTACAGACGCAGCGGGTTCAGA
>LXNI01002832.1_pt1 | contig 11190 bp, 8 predicted proteins | sample 809091 | NCBI WGS metagenome assembly LXNI01 (sample SAMN04870527, study PRJNA318959) | sponge metagenome | biome: 01000161; feature: marine sponge reef; material: water | host: Sarcotragus foetidus | place: Greece: Milos, Mediterranean Sea | collected 2013-05-29 | depth 5-7 m | reverse complement strand
TACCCAGAGCTCGGTGCTGATCGATACCAGGGCCGTCATCAGGTGATCCATCGCCGGATCCTTCATGAACGTGGCCTGGTCCGTGTCGGACTTGATGAAATCGGCCGTGTAGCCGGGATTGTCGGTCATTTGAACCCCTCCCACTCCACCGAACGAGTATACACGCGGAGGCCAAAACCCCGCGTTGGAGCGAACGCAGGGGGCACTAGTGTCGTGTCACGACACTAGTCGCAACGCTGCGCGTATTCCGGTTCCTTCAGTCGCCAGGTGATTTCACCTTCCGCGCCCTGCGTCGAAGAGGACATGACACTTCCTTCACTCTCCAGGTGGCAAAGCAGGCCTTCGACGACAGCGTACGGCGGGCTTCCAAAGTTCTCGTCCAGTCCCATCCGCTCGTGAATTTCCGCGGCAGTAAGCCCGGCCGGCTGCCCATGGGAATGGAACAACACGTCCAGGACCGCTTCGTTCATGTGCGAAAGGCCGATCCGGGTCAGGTGCCTGATTCTTCCTGCGATGGTCAAGACATTCCTCCTGAGTGGACTGCGGCCGCAAGCGCCATGCCACTCCGATCAGAGCCGACATTGGGGAAATGGCGCGCCCGGAGAGATTCGAACTCCCGACCTTCTGGTTCGTAGCCAGATGCTCTATCCAGGCTAAGCTACGGGCGCGCAGCCGCGCATTATATTAGGCTGCGGGCGTCGGTCTCGGCGCCGGTTCGCGCTGACCCGGGGCGCAGGTAGATCCCCTCGCCGTAGAAGCGCTCCAGCGAGGCCTTCATCGCGGCGAAATTCGCATACGGGTTCTCCTGGGGATCGCCGGCCCACAGATCGGCGGGCAGGCCGTGGCCCTTCTCGTACCAGTCCACGTAGCTGCGCGGCTCGTCCCAGACCGCCAGGTTGGCCGTAGCATTGGCGCGATAGCGTCGCAGCTCGGCCAGGTCCAGATTGGCCTGAAAGCTCACCTTGCCCGAAGTGTCGGCCTCGCCGAGCAAGCGGCCGTCGTAGCCGATGACGCGCGTGTAGCCGCGCAGGAAGGCGCCCGGATGCACGGCGTGCGGGTCGAAATACTCTCCGCCCGGGCGCGGCGCGAGGATGTAGGCGCCGTTGTCATGGGCCCGGGTCATGCGGCACTCCTCCCACGGCCGGCGGCCCGCGCCGTGCGGGTCGGAAGTGCAGTGAATGATCACTTCCGCTCCGCGTTTCGCCAGCATGTGCGCGGTCTCCGGCACCGTGTGGTCGAAACACACCATGGCGGCGAGCTTGCCGAGCGGCGTGTCCACTACCGGGAAGAGCGCGTCGTAGCCCAGTTCCTCGACCAGCCGGGAATAGATGCTGCCGGGCGTCGTGTCCGGCAACTGCCCCCAGATATCGGCGCAGTGCAGCTTGCGGTAGTGCAGTATCAGGTCGCCGGAATCGTTGAGGATGAAGGCGGAATTGAACACGCGTTCGGGGAAGCGCGAGTCCTTCTCGAATGTCGAGCCGGCCACGTACACGCGGTTCTTCTGCGCGAACTCGCTCAGGACGTCCGTCTCCGGCCCCGGATAGGTGATCGCAATGCGTTCCAGGGTCTTCGGCGTGCGCTTGCCGAAGCCGCCGGAGCCGGTCATGAAGAATTCCGGGAAGCACACCAGCCTTACGTTGGGTATGAAAGCGCTGCGGGCGGCCAGGCCGATGGCCTCGTCGAGGTTCCGGCGCAGGACTTCCCCGGGATTCGGCGTGTCCATGTGGATCACGCGAAACTCGTTTTGCACCAGCAGCGCCGAGTACTGGTCCTCGGTCGGCCCGTCAACGCGGCTGGCCTGAGCCTGCGCGGCGATCCTGCGCGCGGCTTCCTCCCGCCAGCCGTCCTGGGTCTCCGGCATCGCCGGAGCGTCGGCCTCATCGGCAAGAGCGGCCTGCCGGTAGCCGGGGGCGTAGAGCATGCTGCGCATGTACACGGGCTGGTTCATGAACAGCGTGGAGCGCTTGCGGCGCAGAAACTCGATGCTGAAATCCGGCTTGAGGAAACTCTCGCCCTGGCCGGCCTCTTCAACCGTCTGCTGGTCGTGCAGGTACAGCCCCGAAGCGCAGGGCAAACGCACGTTCACGTCGCCGGAGAGGCGTGAGTGCGGAGTGGCGACCGCGACGTAGGCGGAGCTTTCATAGGCGCGCGTGCGGCGCGAGCGGCGGCGGCTGTCGAAACCGGCATCACGGCGCTCGCGGCAGGGGTTCAGGATCACTTCGGCGCCGTTGTACACAAGCACCCGCGCGTAATGCGGATACAGGACATCCTCGCCGGCAAGGATGCCGATGCGTCCGAGCGGCGTTTGAACGACGGGCAGGTCGGCGGGCCTGCCCAGCTCGCAGGCCGTATCGCTGAATCCCTCGAGAATGTCCGGCGTGATCTTCGGAACGCGCAACGCCGTATAGCCGTCCGGGCCGACCACGAACCCCACCGTTTGCGGCTTGTCGGAATGGGCCGCAAGCACCGGCGCCGCGCCGGCAATGTACACCCCGTAGTATTCGGAAGACGCCCCTATTTCCGCAAGAAGTTCCTGCTCGGGGCGAACCGCATTCGGGTCCGCCTCGCCCAGGGGCAGCAGCAGCAATCCTCCGCTGATGTCGCCGAATTGCAGGGTGGCGGCCTCGCCCAGACTGAGCAGCCGCGCGCCGGCGGCCTCCGTGTGCCAGGGTTCCTGAGTGATGATGAGCATGCGCTTCTCCTGAGAGGGCTGTATCAGTCCGCGCCAACCGAATCGGCGGTCCACAAGTATGCGGCCAGACCGTATGGCGTGTCATTGGCCTGCGCCAGTGCATCGTCCTCGTCGGCAAAAGGCATTGCAGTCAATCCGGGGATGGGTGGGCGATATTATCCGCCGCGAAACGGATCGCGCGCCAGTCTCGTCACATTCTTCTGCCATCCCCGCGGAAGCATGCGCCCCCTGAGCGCCCGCTTGCCCAGGTAGGCCTCCAGCGTCTGACCGCGCAGCGTCATCCTGCGCTCGCCGCAATGCACGATCAGACGGTCGCGCAGCCCGATGACCGTCACGGCGGCCAATCGTTCACTCTTCTTCAGTCCAATCAGCAGCACGCCCCGGCCGGACGCGGCCTCCGGCAATTCCTCCGCGGGGAACAGCAGCAGTCGTCCGTCCCCGGATACGGCTGCCACACGGCTGTCCGACTCCAGCGCCGGGACCGGCATCAGCGGACGGGAATCCTCAGGCAGGTTAAGGAACGCCTTCCCCGAACGCGAACGCGAGAACAGCTTGCCGGTATTGGCCAGAAAACCGTGGCCACGGGTTCCGCAAACCAGCCAGCGCGATTGCGGATCGCCCCCGAGCACGCCGACAAAGCGGGCCCCGTCGGCCACATTGAAACGGCTGGACAGCGGTTCCCCGTGAGTGCGGGCCGACGGAAGGCTGTGCGCCGGCAGCGTATAGACGCGCCCCCCGTTGCTCAGGAACACGACCTGCTGGTTCGACCTGCACGGCAGATCGCAGAGCAGCTCGTCGCCGGGACGGAAACTCAAGGACGCGCTGTCGAGCTCGTGGCCCTTGCCGGTCCGGGCGAAACCGTGGCGCGACAGCACGACCGTCACGGGCTCGGCCGGCGTTACGTCCTCGTCCTGAAAGGCGGCGGCCGGCGGGGCGCTGTCCACGATCCGCGTGCGGCGCTCGTCGCCGTGCGTCTCGGCCAGCTTCCGGAACTCGTCGATCATGAGTCTGTCGAACTTCGACTTGTCGGCAAGTGTCGTGCGCAGCACTTCGCGTTCGGCCTCAAGTTCGTCCTGTTCCGCCAGCAGCTTCTCCTCCTCGATGCGGGCTAGGTTGCGCAAGCGAATGTTGAGGATGCCCTCGGCCTGTTCCCTGCTCAGCTTGAAGCGCTCCATCAGCCGGTCCCCGGGATTCTCCTCGTAGCGCACGATGCGGATGACCTCGTCCAGGTTGAGGTAGGCGATCATCAGGCCTTCCAGCACGTGCATCCGCATGGAAACCTGGTCTTCGCGATGCTTCAGCCGCCGGCGCAGCGTGGCGCGGCGGAACTTCAGCCATTCCGCCAGCATGTCGCGCAGGTCGCGCACCCGCGGGCGCCCGTCCTCGCCAATCACGTTCATGTTCACCCGCAGGGACCTTTCCAGGTCGGTGGTGGCGAACAGGTGCGCCATCAGGGCTTCTGCGTCCACGCGCGCGGAACGGGGCGCCAGCACCAGGCGCACGGGGTTCTCATGGTCGCTCTCGTCGCGCAGGTTCTCCAGCATAGGCAGGCGTTTGGCGCGCATCTGTTTCGCAATCTGCTCCAGCACGCGGCTGCCGGACACCTGCCAGGGCAATTCGTGGACCACGACGGCGCCTTCCTCGCGCTTCCAGGCCGCGCGCACCCGCAGCACGCCCTGCCCTTTGCGGTAGATCTCCTGAATCTCCGCCGCCGGCGTAATCAGCTCTCCGCCGGTGGGGAAATCAGGCCCCGGAATCAGGCCCAGCAGCGTGTCGTAATGCAGCTTCGGGCGGGCGGCGATCCGCTCCAGCGCCACGGCCAGTTCCCGCAGGTTGTGCGGCGGGATATCGGTGGACATGCCAACCGCAATGCCCGAGGAACCGTTAATCAGCACGTTGGGCAACTGGGCCGGCAGGAGTTCCGGCTCCTTCAGCGTGCCGTCGAAGTTGTCGGTCCATTCCACCGTGCCCTGGCCAAGCTCCGCCAGCAGCGTCTGCGCATAGGCCGTAAGGCGCGCCTCCGTGTAACGCATGGCCGCGAAGGACTTGGGGTCGTCGACCGCGCCGAAGTTACCGTGGCCGTCGACCAGCGGGTGGCGATAGGCGAATGGCTGGGCCAGGTGCACCATGGCCTCGTAGCAGGCCGAATCGCCGTGCGGGTGGAACTTGCCGATTACGTCGCCGATGGTGCGGGCGCTCTTGCGCGGCTTGGCCGTGGCCGCCAGGCCCAGTTCGCTCATCGCGTAGACGATGCGCCGCTGCACGGGCTTGAGGCCGTCGGCCAGATGCGGCAGCGCCCGGTCCAGGATGACGTACATGGAGTAATCCAGGTACGCCTGCTCGGCGTACTCGGCCAGCGGCCGCGTCTCCGCATTCTCGCGCGGCGCCAGGGTGAGTTGCGGGCCGCCCATCAGCCGGCGGCGAGATCGCCCTTGTCTTCCAGCCAGGCGCGTCGGTCCGGAGCCCGTTTCTTGGCCAGCAGCATGTCCAGCACCGCAAAGGCGTCGTCTCCCGCACCCATCTCGAGCTGGATCAGGCGGCGGGTATCAGGCTCCATGGCGGTTTCGCGAAGCTGTTTCGCGCTCATTTCGCCCAGGCCCTTGAAGCGCGTCATCGAAACCTTGCGTTTCGCAAAACGCCGCACCAGTGATTCGCGCTCCTCTTCGGTGAGCGCATAGTGTGTTTCCTTGCCCACATCGAGCCGGTAGAGCGGTGGCATGACCACGAAAACGTGACCATTGCGCACCAGCGCCGGAAAATGCCGGGCAAACAGGGCGCAAATCAGGGTGGCGATGTGCCGCCCGTCGGAATCGGCGTCCGCCAGGATGCAAACCTTCCGGTAGCGAAGGCCGCTCACGTCCGGATCACCCGCCTGGATTCCAAGTGCCACGGCGATGTCATGCACTTCCTGGGAAGAGTTCAGGTCCGCCGAATCCACTTCCCAGGTATTCAGGATCTTCCCGCGCAGAGGCAGTATGGCCTGGTACTCACGGCGCCGCGCCTGGCGGGCGGAGCCGCCGGCCGAGTCGCCCTCGACCAGAAATATCTCGCACTCGTCCGGCACCGTGCTGGCGCAGTCGGCCAGCTTGCCCGGCAGCGCCGGTCCCGACACGGGCGTGCGCCGCGGCGTCTTGCGGGCGGCCTTGAGCCGCCGCTGGGCCGCCGCAATCGCCTGTTTCGCGATCCGTTCGCCCAGCTCGGAATGCTGGTTCAGCCACAACGCCATGCGGCTCCGCACCGCTTCAGCCACGAAGCCGGCGCAATCGCGCGATGCCAGCGACTCCTTCAGTTGCCCGGCGAACTGCGGTTCGGCGAGCTTCACCGAAAGCACGAAGTTCACGCCATCCCACACGTCCGGCGGGGAAATCTTCACATCCCGAGGCAGCAGCTTGTGAAATTCGCAAAATTCCCGCAACCCCTCGGTGAGTCCGGTGCGCAGGCCGTTGACATGCGTGCCGTGGCGTGGCGTCGGCACCAGGTTGACGTAGCTTTCCTCGACCCGCTTGGCTCCGTCCTCCGCCCACTGCACGACGCAATCGAGGGCGCGTTCTTCGTCATCTTGCTGAGAGAACCGCAGGGGCTCGTCGGGAAGCCTTTCTCCCTCGCCCGACTCTTCCTGGAGATACTGAGCCAGCCCGTCGTCGTAACGCCATTCATCCTTCGCGCCATCGGCCTCACTCGTCAGCGAAACCGTCAGACCCGGACATAACAGCGCCTTGGCACGCAACACGCGCTTGAGCGAGGGCAGGTGAAAACGGGAATTGGAAAAATACTGGGGGTCCGGCCAGAACCGGACCCAGGCGCCGGTATTGGATTTTCCGACGGTCCCCACAGCTTCCAGCGCCCGCTGGGGCTCTCCACCGGCGAATTCCATGCGCCACTCGCCGCCTTCGCGCCGGACCCGCACCTTGAGCTGCGTGGACAGCGCGTTGACTACCGACACGCCCACCCCGTGCAGCCCGCCCGAGTAACGGTACTGATGGCGCGAGAACTTGGCCCCCGCGTGAAGGCGCGTAAGAATCAGTTCCACGCCGGTAAGCCCGGTTTCCTCGTGAACATCCACCGGCATTCCTCTGCCGTCGTCCTCGACCGACAGCGAACCGTCCTCATGCAGCGTGACGTCGATTCGCTTGCAGTGCCCGGTCAGCGCCTCATCGACGCTGTTGTCGATGACCTCGTGGGCCAGGTAGTTCGGGCGCGCGGTGTCGGTGAACATCCCCGGACGGCGGCGAACGGGGTCAAGGCCGCTGAGGACTTCAATGTCGTCAGCGCGGTAGGCGGCCTTCATGCTGGTGCTAGACTGCCGGCCTCATGCTCACGACACGAGTGCTATGCCGCGGTCGCTGCGTTCACGCAAGGTCGTAGCGATCCAGATTCATCACCTTGTTCCAGGCGGCTACGAAGTCGCTTACGAACTTCTCCTGCGCGTCATCGCATCCATAGACTTCCGCAATGGCCCGGAGCTCCGAGCTCCAACCGAAGACGAGGTCCACCCGGGTGCCGGTCCACTTGACTTCTCCGGTCGCGCGGTCGCTTCCCTGGAAAATGTCTTCCGATGCGGCCGACGCCTCCCACTGAGTGTTCGCGTCGAGCAGATTCACAAAGAAGTCATTGCTCAGGGCGCCGGGGCGATCCGTGAGTACGCCATGCTGCGACTGCCCGGTATTCGCGCCCAACACGCGCAGGCCGCCAACCAGCGCCGTCATCTCCGGAGCGGTCAGCGTCAGCATGTAGGCCCGTTCCACCAGCTGCGCTTCCGCTGATTCCTGATGCCCGCCCTGGAGATAGTTCCGGAACCCGTCTGCCCTGGGTTCCAGCACGGCGAATGACTCCGCGTCCGTCCACTCCTCGGACGCGTCCGTGCGCCCGGGCGAGAACGGCGCCTCGACGCCGTGTCCGGCGTTCCTTGCCGCCTGCTCGACGCCCGCGCACCCGGCCAACACGATGAGGTCAGCCAGAGAGACTCTCTTCCCGCCGGTTTGCGAATCGTTGAACTCCGACTGGACCTGCTCCAGGATCTGCAACACGCTCGCCAGCGAGGCCGGGTCGTTCACTTCCCAGTCCCTTTGCGGCGCGAGGCGGATGCGGGCGCCGTTCGCCCCTCCGCGTTTGTCGGTGCCGCGGAACGTTGCCGCCGAGGCCCATGCCGTCGAGACCAGTTGGGAAACCGACAGGCCCGTGGCCAGAACACTTGATTTCAGGTCCGCGATATCCTGCTCGCCGATCAGCTCATGGTCGACGTCGGGGACCGGGTCCTGCCACAACTGCAGCTCCGTGGGAACCAGCGGTCCCAGGTACCGGCTGCAGGGTCCCATGTCGCGATGCAGCAACTTGAACCACGCCTTGGCGAACGCGTCCGAAAGATCATCCGGGTTTTCGAGGAAGCGCTTCGAAATCGACGCGTAGTCCGGATCCATCCTCAGTGAGAGGTCCGTCGTGAGCATCATGGGGGCGTGCTTCTTCGAGGGATCGTGCGCATCCGGCACGGTGGCCACCTCCGAAGCGTTCTCGGGCTCGTACTGCGATGCGCCGGCCGGGCTCTTCGCCAACTTCCACTCGTACTGGTGCAGGTTCTCCATGAAGTTGTTGTCCCACTTCACGGGGTTTTCAGTCCAGGCGCCTTCCAGGCCGCTGGTGATCGTATCGCCGCCTTTCCCGCTGCCGAAGCTGCTCGTCCAGCCGAAGCCCTGCTGCTCGATAGCGGCGCCCTCGGGTTCGGCGCCGACGTGACTGTCCGGGGCCGCACCATGCGCTTTTCCGAAGGTGTGCCCGCCGGCAATAAGCGCAACCGTTTCCTCGTCGTTCATCGCCATGTTCCTGAACGTAGTGCGAATGTTCCGGGCCGCTGCGCACGGGTCCGGCTTGCCGCCGGGCCCCTCCGGGTTCACGTAGATCAATCCCATGTGGTCGGCGCCCAGGCGCTCATCGAGTTCTCCGTCTTCGCTGTGGCGCTCGTCGGCAAGCCACTCGTCCTCGGCGCCCCAGTCGGTCTCGTCGGCCTCCCAGACGTCCGGGCGCCCGAAGGCGAAACCAAAGGTCTTGAAGCCCATCGACTCCAGGGCGCAATTTCCGGCGAAGAGCATCAGGTCGGCCCACGATAGCTTGCGGCCGTACTTCTGCTTGATCGGCCAAAGCAGGCGGCGGGCCTTGTCCAGGTTCGCGTTGTCGGGCCAGCTGTTCAGCGGCGCGAAGCGATGGTCGCCGGAACCGCCGCCGCCGCGGCCGTCGCTGATGCGATAGGTGCCGGCGGCGTGCCAGGTCATGCGGATGAAGAGCGGTCCGTAGTGACCGTAATCGGCCGGCCACCAGTCCTGCGAGGTAGTCATCACTTCTTCGATGTCCTGCTTCAGCGCATCCACGTCAAGGGTCTTGACCGCTTCGGCGTAGTTGAAATCCGTGCCCATTGGATCCGACGCGGGAGAATTTTCGCGAAGAATCTTCAGGCTCACCTGATTCGGCCACCAGTCCTGGTTCGAAGTCATCTCATCTTTCCTATGGCAATTTCGCGTGTATGTCGCGCCCTTCGAAAACCGAAGCGCGACCTCGATATTCTAGCCTCAATCGTCACCTGTTGAAGACCCGCAGGTTCATACGGCGCCGGTCCTGATCGGCGCCCTCAGTCCTTCCGCCCGGCTAAAATGCAAACATGGAGGTCAAGCCCGAATGAGTGAAGAGAAACCGGACGAGGGCGTTCAGGGCCTGGAGCAGGCGCTGAAAGACCTGGAACAGATCGTCGTCAACCTGGAAAAAGGCGACCTGCCCCTGGCCGAAGCGATCAGGCAGTTCGAGCGCGGCGTGGAATTGACGCGCCGCTGCCAGGAAGTGCTCAAGGAAGCCGAACAAAAGGTCCAGGTTCTAAGCGAAGGAATGCTCGAAGATGTTGACCCGCTGACGCTGAGGAAACCGGGCGGCGAAAACGGCGGAGGCGGATCACTCCCTCTCTGAGCCGGCCGCGACCGCCTCGACAGCTTCCATTACCCGCAGCAGGTTCCCGCCCCACAGTTTGGCGATCTCCTCTTCGGAGTAACCGCGCCGCACCAGTTCAACCGTTACGTTCAGCGTCTCGCCGGCGTTGTCCCAGCCCTCGATCCCGCCGCCGCCGTTGAAGTCGGATGAAATCCCCACGTGGTCGATCCCGATCAGCCCGACCGCATAGTCGATGTGATCGGCGAGATGCTTCACCGTCGCACGGGGCGGCATCCGGATAATTTCACCAAGGCGCGAGTAGTAGGTTTCGCGCTGTTCGGCGGGCATACGGGCAAAGTCAGAGGCATTCCTGAGATTCATGTCCCGGTAGAGAGCGCCCATGGCCGCGGTCTTCTGCGGCGGAGTGGCGCGAAGGTACGAATCGAAGGCAACGATCTGCGCCACGCCGCCCTTGTCCCGCATCGCCAGTAGCGCTTCATCGCTCAGGTTGCGCGCATGCGGGAAGGCGCCCCTGGCGGCCGAGTGCGAGGCGATCACCGGCGCCTCGGACGCTTCGATCGCATCCATCGCCGTGGCTTCGGAGGAATGGGATATGTCCACCATCATTCCCAACTCGTTGGCGCGCCGGATCACTGCGCGGCCGAACTCGCTCAATCCGCCATGTTCGGCCCCGGAATTGTCCAGCGCCAGGTTGGGGACGGCGGAATCGCCGATGTCGTTGTGGCCGTTGTGCAGCAGTCCCAGGTAGCGCGCACCGAACCCGAACTGGACGTCCAGCAGGTCCAGGTTGCGGCCGATGGAAAAACCATTCTCGATACCGATGAGGGCAACGCGGCGACCCTCGGCGTTGATGCGCCGGACGTCCGCGGCGGTCAGCGCCAGTCCGATCCGGTCCGGGTAGTCAATGTCGGTCATCTTGCGGATAGCGGAGTACTTGACGAAAGCGTCGGCCAGGGCGCGCGCATAGTTCGCCGGCGTGCGTTCCCGTTGCATTACGAAAACGATGAAGAACGCCGCATCCAGGCCGCCGCTTTCCATCCCCGGGAGATCAACCTGCTGGCCGGGCGGTCTGGCTTGCGCCGGATCGTACGCCTCAGTCCCGAAGTCGGGCGGGATGTCCACGTGCGTGTCGATCGTGATGACCCGCTCGTGTATGGCCCTGGCGCGAGCCAGAAGTTCGTCCCCGGTTTCCGCGCCCGCTACGCCTGAAAGTAATCCTGCCAGCAAAATCGCACCTACCCACTCGATTCGTTGCCTCATGGCCTGCGCCCCGCTCTTGCGCCGGAAACGAGCAAGAGAATACAGCAATTGCAGCGCGATGACCCACCGCTGGCCACAGCGGGCCTTATGCAGCGCGCCGTGTCCCTGCGCGTCGCGGACATACACAGAAATACAAGGAAAAGCGGGCGGCGCAAACAAATCCGATCTCGTCGAACTCGTGTCGAACTCGAGCGTAATCCAATACGGACATGAGCCTGAAGCGGTTTGTTGTATCTGAGCTGTTGGCGTGGATGGGATTGTTGCTGAAAGGGTCTTTATCTTGAGGTCTGGGCGATGGGTGTTCAAGGGTT
>LXNI01002831.1_pt1 | contig 11195 bp, 10 predicted proteins | sample 809091 | NCBI WGS metagenome assembly LXNI01 (sample SAMN04870527, study PRJNA318959) | sponge metagenome | biome: 01000161; feature: marine sponge reef; material: water | host: Sarcotragus foetidus | place: Greece: Milos, Mediterranean Sea | collected 2013-05-29 | depth 5-7 m | reverse complement strand
TGGAGCTGGTCACCGTGTGCCGTCGGATTCTCGACAAGTACCCGGTCGCCGGGGCGCTGTGGTCGATGGCGGCCCGGGTGTGCACGTCTGCGCAGCCCTACCGGGCTGCACGCGAGTTCTCGTCCGAGCTGCGTGCCGACGCGACCGCCGATCACGCCGCCGATGCGCTGCCTGCCGATGCGACGGTCTGCCTGCTGGGTTGGCCCGACCTTGCCGCCGAAGGACTGGGGCGACGATCAGACGTGACCGTGCGCGTCATCGACGCCTACGGCGAGGGTGCCGGCCTGGCGCGACGGCTCGCCGGTAACGGCTGCGACGTGACCGACGTGCCGCTCGCCGGCCTGGCGGCTGCGTGCTCGAACGCAGACGTCATCTTGGTGGAAGCCGCCGTCGCCGGGCCCGAAGCGGTGATCGCTGCGGGCGGCTCCCACGCTGCCGCCGCTGTCGGGTACGTGTCGGGGGTCGACGTCTGGTGCATTGCCGGGCAGGGTCGCGCACTGCCCCAGCAGTACTTCGAGGCCGCAGCGAGCACCGTCGCAGATGAGCCGTGGGAATGCGACGAGGAAGTGGTGCCGCTCGGCCTGTTCAGCCACGTCGTCGGCCCAAACGGCATCGAGCCCGCCGCCGGCTGGCAGCGAGCCGACTGTCCCCTTGCCGCGGAACTGCTGCGGCCTGCGATCTGAAATCTGGTGAACCGTGGCCGAACCGACCGGGAGCGCTAGTTTGCCTACCGTGCTTGACGCGCCGTCCACCGACATCAAGCTCGAGACCCTCTCTGGCCACACGCACACGCTGGGCGAATGGCTGGTGGTGTTCAACCTCATGGGCGTCGTCATCGACCCTTACACCCACCAGAGCGGCTGGATACTGCCCACGGCGTCACGGCTGTTCGTGGTCTACGAGGAGGCCGACGTGCGCTGCGCCTTCGTGGTGTGCAGCGATGCGGAAGGCGCTCGCAGCTTCCTCGGCCGCTTCGCCGACGACCACTTTGTGCTGCTCGACCCCGAGCGCGAGTTCGTGCGCTCGCTCGGCCTCGAGCGGGTGCCGGCCCTCGTGCACCTCGCCCAGGACGCCAGCGTGCTCGGCTCAGCCCAGGGTTGGAATGCGGCCGAATGGTCCGACGTCATCGACGGCGTCGAAGACGCCATGGACTGGCGGGCACGCCCGGTGCTGCCCACCGCCGAAGACCCGGGCAACTTCGAGGGCACTCCCGCCCTGGGATAACCCGGCCGGCTCGGCGACCTCAGCGGGAGTCGAGGCGGGCGCGCAGCCGAATGGGCGACGGCGGTCCCCCGCTGATCGGCAGTTCCTCGCGGATGCGTTTGCTGTGGTACATCGCTCGGTCAGCGCGGGCGATGAGATGCTCGGCATCGCGCGTGGTGGCGTCAGAGGCCGCCGTCCCGATGCTGATGCTCGCATACACCGCGACCAAGCCGTGCTGGTCCGCACCGACCTGTGCGTCGTCAAGCAGGATCGCCGGCGACACGGCTTCGCGCAGCCTGAGCGCGATGCGGTCCATGTCCGCGCGCGTTCGCACTCCATCGCAGATCACGAGAAATTCGTCACCGCCGAGACGTGTGACCACATCGGACGGTCGCAGCGCATTGCGCAGGCGCGCCGCGACGTGCTGCAGCACATGATCGCCGACGGCATGACCGTGATTGTCGTTGACGTCCTTGAGCCCGTCGACATCGCAGAATGCGACGCCGACGACGTAGTCGCCCCGCCGGGGGCGGCGCAGCAGCCCATCGAGATGCCGCAAGGCGTCCTTGCGGCTCACGGCTCCGGTCAGCGAGTCGATCTTGGTGTAGCGCCCCCTCTTGGCGCCCCACAGCGCACCGAGCGCGAAGCACATGATTCCGGCAGCGGCGAGTGCCGCGACGATCACGTTCATCGTCTATCCCCTGGGTTCTTCCACGCCCGCTCACAGGGCGATTCATCCGACAGAACCCAGACCGTTGTACCGCGCACCTCAGCGTGCTGTCCAGCCCCCGTCCACCATCAGCGAGCTGCCGGTCACGTAACTGCTGGCCTCGCTGGCCAGGAACAGCAGCGCCCCGTCCAGCTCGTGGGTGTGCCCGGGCCGCCGCATCGGGGCGTTTCGGCTGATCCACGCCATCGAACGATCGTCGTCGAACATCGGTGCGGTCAGCTCGGTCTCGAAGTAGCCGGGACACAGGGCGTTCACCCGCACACCCCGGGTCGCCCACTGCACGGCCAGGTCGCGGGTCAGGTTCACCAGGCCGGCCTTCGAAGCCGCATAGGCAGGCTGCAGATTCGGCGCTGAGGCCACGTGCCCGTGCACTGACGCCACGTTGATGATGCTGCCTGCGGCTTCTCTGCCGATGATGTCGGCGGCCACGAGGCCCGCCAGCAAGAAGCACGCGTTCAGGTTGATGTCGACCACGTGCCGGAAGCTCTCCACGTCGGCCTGCTCACCGGGGTTGATGGCGTCGCTCACGCCGGCATTGTTGACCAGCACGTCAACCTTGCCGTAGTGGTCGATGGTTCGGGCGACAAGGTCGCGGCAGGCATCGTCGTCGCCGACATCGCATGAGATCGCCAACGCGTCGGGCAGTCGCGACGCCAGTGATTCGAGCCGATCCGCCCGCCGCGCGGCAATGACCACTTGAGCCCCCGCCGCGGCGAACACCTCGGCGAACCGAACGCCGAACCCGCTCGATGCGCCTGTCACCAGGCACACCTGCCCCTCGAGCCGGAACGGTGCCACCAAGTCGATCTGCCCGTTCGCTGCGGTTTCGTTCATTGACGTTCCTCTTCTGGCACTGGGGTGGGATTCCAGCGCCAGAGCGTACGGCGCTGCGATGTGCGAATGAGGAGTGCACTCCAAGTGCCGCCCCGGCCACGCACGGCCCAAGTGTCCTAGCGTGTGGGCCATGAAGATCCGGATCGGCTTCGGGCTGGGCACGCGCAGCTTCACCAACGACCACGCCACCTTCGACCCGTTCGTGGACGCGCTGGAGGACAACGGCTTCGACTCGCTGTGGCTGAGCGAGCGGCTCGGCGGCGAATGCCCCGACCCGATCGTGGGCTTGGCCTACGCCGCCGGTCGCACCAAGCACATGAAGTTCGGCATGTCGGTGCTGGTGCTGCCCGGCCGCAACCTCGCAGTGCTGGCCAAGGAGCTGGCCAGCCTCGACCGCCTCTCCGACGGCCGGCTGCTGCCGGCGTTCGGACTGGGCGTCGCCGATGTGCATGAGCAGGCCGCGTTCGGCGTCGAGCGCCGCCAGCGGGCGAAGATGTTCAACGAGGCCCTGCCGCTGCTCAAGCGTTTCTGGGAGGACGAGCCCGTCACCCATCACGGCGACTGGTACGACTACGACGAGGTGTCGCTGCTGCCGAAGCCAGCCCAGAAGCCCATGGACATCTGGCTGGGCGGAGCAGCGGAGGTGGAGCTGCGCCGCTGTGGACGTTTCGGGGACGGGTGGCTGCCGTCATTCTGCACGCCCGACATAGCGGCAGCCGGCTGGAAGATTGTGAACGAAGCCGCCGACGAGCACGAGCGCTGGATCGACCCGGAGCACTTCGGCGTCCTCGTTCCGTACACCCACGGCGAGATGACCGCCGGCTACAAGGCGATCCTCGAACGTCGTGCACCCGGCATCGATCCCAGCGAGATCATCCCGACCGGCTGGGACGGCTTGCGCGACCAACTACAGCGATTCATCGAGGTAGGCGCGTCCAAGTTCGTGCCGATCCTGGTCGGCGAACCCGAAGACTGGTTCGCCGAGCTCGAAGGCGTCGCCAACGCCGTCCTCCCGCTGCAGAACTAGCCCCGCAGAAGCGCTCGGCGTCAGCCAGCGTTATCGGGCGACCCGTTTTCGACCGCTGCCGCGGGACTCAGCAGTGCCTCGAGCATCTCGGAGACCGAGGCACTCCGGGCGTCTTTGAAGGCCTCCAGGCGCTCATACACCTCGCTCGCGGCACGGTGGAAGCCGTCTGGCAGACCTGCCGCGGCGAACGTTTCTGCTATCTCGTCCATCTCACCCACCCAGCGCCATGCCTTGGGGGCGACAGCAATGGATGTGTACGCCAACCGCTGCGACAGGCCGCTCTGCGACAAAGCCCACTCGGCGGTCAGCTCGTCGGACACGCCCTCGGCTGCCGCCAGCGCCGCCACCGCCATCAAGAGGGCACTCGTGCCCTTGGTCCACGACGCGTAGGCCATCTTCAGCGCCGAGGCAGCACCCGGCTCGCCTCCGGCCAGCACTCGGGCGTCCAGCGCAGAGCCTTCGAATCGTGCAGCTACCCGGTCGGCCGAAGCTCCCGACAAGTACAGGCGGGTCGTTCCAGGCTCCCGTGCCGGCGGGCCGATCAGGCTGCCGTCGACGAAGTCTCCAAAGCGTTCGGCAATGCGGCGGGCGGTTGCCGGCGAGACAGCGTTGGCATCGACGTAGCAGCCCACAAATCCGGCATCAGCCACTGAGCCAGCCAGCGCCTCGGCCCCATGCGGCGGGCAAACCGAGATCACCATGTCCGCAGCGGCGACGAGCGACTTGAGGTCGCCCGCATCGGTGAGTTCAGCATCTTCCGCCCGCCGCCGGGTTTCGACCGAGCGGCCTTCGCCCGCCCACAGCACAATGCCTGCACACGCCGCAGCCACGGTCGAGCCCATGTCGCCAGGGTGCAGCACCCCCGTCACGGCAGTGCCCTGTATCCCGCCCGCCGCCTCGCTCACGCTGCCAGTCCTAGCAGCCTCGCTGCCGAAAATGCGAGCACGCCGACCGCGCCTGCGGGCGTATGATTGCGGCAGAACGAATACCGCCCATTTAGGTCGCCTCGTTCAGGAGGGCCGGTCCGCTGTGTCGTCGTTGGCAGAGCCAGCGGACCAGCCCCTCCGGCACTCTAGGAACCGTGCGGTGTCAGTTCCCTGCGATTTTCTTGGTGCTCACGACGAGTCGGAGTCGTCCTTGCCGCCGCCCAGGTATGACGTGCGCAGGGCCGGATTAGCCAGCAGCGCTTCGGCCGTGTCGTCGAGCACGACTCGGCCGGTCTGCAGCACCCAGCCCCGATCCGCGATGCCGAGCGCCATGTTGGCGTTCTGCTCCACCATGAACACCGTCATGCCGGCCTCGTGAATCTGTGAGATCAACTCGAAGTTCTGCTGCACCAGCGCCGGTGCGAGGCCCATGGATGGCTCATCCATCAGCAGCACGCGGGGCTGGGACATGAGGGCGCGGCCGATGGCCACCATCTGCTGCTCGCCGCCCGACAGCGTGCCCGCCTTCTGGCCGAGACGCTCTTTGACACGTGGGAACAGCTCGAAGACTCGCTCCAGGTCGGATGCAACCGCCTCAGAGTCCTTACGGAGGTAAGCGCCGAGCTGGAGGTTCTCGCGAACCGTGAGCCGCTTGAACAGGCGGCGGTTCTCGGGGACCATCGTGATACCGCGGGCGACCAGATAGCTCGTGGGCCGGCCATTGACGACCTCGCCATCGAGCACCACTTCGCCCGAGGTGGGCTTGAGCATGCCGAGCAGCGTCTTGAGCGTGGTCGACTTGCCGCTCGCGTTGCCTCCCAGCAGGCACACCAGCTCGCCCTCGTAGATCGACAGGTCCACGTCGCGCAGGGCGTGCACGGCCCCGTAGTGCGCGTTCACCCTGCGCATCTCCAGCAGCGGGATGCGCTCGCCGGGATGTGCGTCGGGGTTGGGGACGGAGCTTGCGCCCGGCTTGGCTTCGGGGCTCGGCTCGTCGTTCATGCCGACGCCGCGTGGCCCAGATACGCCTCGATGACGTGGGGGTCGACCGAGACGTCGTCATAGTCACCCTCGGCGATCTTGACCCCATGGTCGAGCACGATCACCCGGTCCGACACCTCGCGCACCACCTCCATGTCGTGCTCGATGACCACGATGGCGAAGCCCCACTCGTCACGTAACCGCCCGATCAGGCCGGTCAGCTCGGCCGACTCGGTGGGGTTCATGCCCGCGACCGGCTCGTCCAGCAGGATCAGCTTGGGCTGTGTGGCCATAGCCCGGGCAATCTCGAGGCGCCGCCGGTTGGCGTACGACAGCGTGAACGCGGGCTGGTCGTAGCGGTAGCCCGTGAGCCGGCTCCCGAAGAACGACAGCACCTCCTTGCCCCGCTCGGCGATCTCCTCCTCCTCGCGTCGAAAGGCCTTCGTCCACAGCAGCGCCCCCACGACGCTCTGGCGGGTCCGGCAGTGCTGGGAGACCATGACGTTCTCGAGCACGGTCATGTTGGCAAACAGCCGGACGTTCTGGAATGTGCGGGCGATGCCGCGTGCGGTCACCCGGTTGGGATCGAGGCCGATGAGCGACTCGCCCTCGAAGCGGATGTCGCCCTCCGAGGCCGACACGGTGGCCGTGATGGCGTTGAACAGCGTGGTCTTGCCGGCGCCGTTCGGCCCGATCACCGAGACGATCTCGCCTGGATGGACGGCCAGATCCAGCCCGTCGAGCGCTGTGAGACCGCCGAAGTCGACGCTGAGGCCTCTCGTTTCCAGGATCGGCTGCTCTGGAGGGGCGGCGTGGCTCATGACTCCCCCGCAACCGTCCGGCCAGCCGCGGTGCCGTTGTTGTCGTCGGCTGTCTCATCGTCGTCGGTCTGGCCTCGCAGCCAGGCGTCTTGGGCCATCTCCTCCTGATGCAGCTCACGGGTGCGGCGCACGCTCGGGATGAGCCCCTCGGGCCGGGCCAGCATCATCCACACCAGCAGCGCCCCGTAGATCAGCAGTTTGAACTCGGAGAACTCGGCCAGCAGGCCTGGCTGTTTGGGCCCGCCCAGCACGCCGATCAGCACTGCCGAACCGGCGATGACGCCGACGATGCTGCCCATCCCGCCGAAGATGACCACCACCAGGATCACGATCGACACCAGGATCAGGAAGCTGGCGGGGAACACCGAGCCCACCTTCGCCGAGAAGATCGCCCCGCTGAACGAGCCGAGCACCGCCCCCACCACAAACGCCAGCAGCTTGACGTTGACCGTATTGATGCCCATGGCCTCGGCCACCGTCTCGTCTTCGCGCACCGCCATCCAGGCCCGCCCCATGCGTGAGCGTTCCAGCCGCCACGAGACATAGATCGCAATCGCGCAGAACGCCAGCACCAGATAGAAGACGCTGCGCGGATCGGTGCCCGACACCTCAGCGAGGCCGAAGATCTCCGCACCGGGAATGTTGGTGATGCCCTGCGAGCCGCCGAACCAGCCCGACAGCCAGTCCGACAGGAACAGCAGCCGGATGATCTCGCCGAAGCCGAGCGTGACAATGGCGAGATAGTCGCCGCGCATGCGAATGACCGGCGCGCCGATGAACAGCCCGACCAGCCCGGTCAGGATCACGACGCCGATGAGGGCAACGAACCATGGCAGCTCGGGGTTGATCCGCGGTGAGGCAGCCGCGGTGAGGACTGCAGCGCTGTAGCTGCCGACGGCGAAGAACGCCACGTAACCCAGGTCCAAGATGCCGGCGAGCCCGACCACCACGTTCAGACCCAGCGCCAGCAGCACGAACAGGCCCACGTTGGCCAGCAGCTCGTTGGTGAGCTTGCCCGCGAACATCGGCAGGATCACCAGCACCGCGCCGGTAGCCAGGATCAGCCCGAGATGCGCTCGGGTGCGGGCCGGGCCTTCGAGCGAGTCGATACGGGCCTTTGCCCCCTTGACGCGGCCGCGTCCGACCACGGCGAGCACGGCCGACCCGATCGCCAAAGCGATCGCGCCGGTGACGGTCAGCCCGCCCCGGGGGGCGTAGAACCACTCGACCGGCCCTTCGAGACCCATCCCCTCGGCCAGGTCGGTGGTCAGCGATTCCAGCACCGCAGCGCCGAACAGCGTGAGCACCACCGTCCACAGAATCCGCTTGGCGAGCGGCGGTATCACACGCGCCAGCCCGCCCAAGGCACCGATCACCGCGCCCACAGCGAGCCAGATCACCACCGCAAACGCGGTGCCGCGGTTGAACGCCAACAGGTCCGCCAGGATCGGGCTCCAGTTGACCAGCGGCTCGCGCAGGTCGAAGTTGGCAATCAGGATCGCCAGCAGCGACAGCCCCCCGCCGACCACCGCGCCGCACGCTGCCCCGCCGACCACCTCATAGGTGCCGGGTCGGTGGAACGGCACACCCTCGCGGCGGACCTGATACCCAACGCGGCTTCCCACAGCGAAAGGCAGGACCACAAGCGACAGGTACCCCAAACTGAGGATGCCCTCAATGATCGCCCGGCCGTCGAGCTTGACGGGCATGTTGGACAGCGAGATGAAGATCTGCCCGACGGCGCCCACCGCACCCATGCGGGCGATGCGGCCCCAGTCCTGCGCGAATGGCGGGCGCGGCGGCGAGTCATTGCTGGCTGTGCTCGCCGCGGGCCCCGGCGGCGGCTGCGGCCCAGTTTCGGACGGCACAGTGAGGCTCATGTCCGATCCTCCGCAGGCAACCGCTCGCCGAACAGGCCGGCGGGCTTCACCAGCAACACGATGATGAGCATCGAGAACGCAACCGCGTCACGCAGCTGCGACACGCCGCTCACGCCCAGCGGCTCCAAGATCAGCAGCGGCCCGACCGACTCGGCCACGCCGATCGACAGCCCGCCCGCCATCGCACCACCCAGATGCCCGATGCCGCCCACCACCGCAGCACTGAACGCTTTGATGCCCGGCAGGAAACCCGTCGTGTGGATGACGCTGCGAAACAGGATCCCCCACAGGATCCCAGCCATCCCCGCCATGGCACCGCCCACCGCAAACACCTTCACGATGGTGCGGTTCACGTCGATGCCCATGAGCGCCGCTATCTCGGCATCTTCGGCCACGGCACGCATCGCCTTGCCGGTCTTGGTGCGGTCGACGTAGTACCACAGCGCTGCCATCGACAGCGCAGCCACGACCACCACCAGAATCTTCGCCCCCTCAATCTGCAGGAACGTGTGCTTGGCCTTCAGCCAGTCCGGCACATCGGGGTAGGACTTGCTGGCGGGCCCCAGCAGCACCACGGAAGCGTTCTGCAGGAAGAACGACACGCCGATCGAGGTGATCAACGGGATCAGCCGCGGCGAGCCGCGCAGCGGGCGGTACGCGACCCGCTCCATGATCACCGCCGTCAGCGACGACACGATGATCGACACGACCACGATGAACACCAGCGAGCCGATGAAGTTCGACTCCCACAGCCCGGCGTCGGCCAGCTTGTTCGAGGTGATCATGCCGGTCATGGCGCCCACCATGAACACCTCGCCATGGGCGAAGTTGATGAACCCCAGCACGCCGTAGACCATCGAGTAGCCCAGCGCGATCAGCCCGTACATCGAGCCCTGGGCAATGCCCGATACGACCAGCCCCCGGAACTGGGCGCCGGTCAGGCCGGTCGCATCGGGATTCGCCCATTGGGCGAACGGATTGTCGGGGTTGATCTCCTGGGCGATGAAGGCCGCAAAGCCGACCGTGAGAACAATCAGCACCGCCGTCCGGATGACCGTGAGGAACCAGTCGACCCGGGTGCGGGGCCGGAACAGCCGAGCGCTCACCGCCTAGAACTTTCCTCCCTTGCTCACGGAGCGAAGGAGAACACCACGTTGTCCATGCTGGCTTCGGCGTTGTCCTCGCCGCCGATGTTCTGCACAACGGTGATGCGGGCCGCGCCGCAGTCGCCGAAGTCGTCGCAGTTGATCGTGCCGATCAGGCCGCTGTATCCCTCGACGCTGTTGAGGTGGTCGCGGATGCCCTGGCGGTCGACCACGAGCGTGTCACCGTCGAGGAACGAGGCCGCCGCAATCGCGTCCAGCAACAACGTCGTCGCGTCGTAGCCGTGCGCCCAGAACGGCGCTGCCGGAGACTCGCCCCAGCGCTCCTCGTAGACGGCCAAGAAGTCTTGCGCCGTCTTGTCGGTGCTCTGGTTCACGTTCTCGCCGAAGCGTGTGTCCGGACCGGAGAAATACATGCCCGCGGTCTGCGACAGCGCCAAGTAGTGGGTGTTGAGCAGCCCGTCAGCAGCCAGCAGCACCGTGTTCTCCAAGCCGGAGACTCCCGGTGCCTGGTCGGCGATGAAGTCGCCGGCCGGCTGGAAGATCGGGAAGAACAGCGCTTCGGGTCCGCCCGCAGCGATCTCGGTCAGCACCGGCACCATGTCGGTGTCTTCCTTGTTGACCGCTGAGAAGCCGGTCATGGTGCCGCCCTCGGCCTCGAAGGCGTCGGCGAAGGCTTGCGCGAGCCCCTGGGTGTAGGGGTCGCCGTCATGGATCGCCGCGGCCGTGGTCAGCCCCAGCTCGCCGAAGACGAACTTCGCCATGGCAGCGCCCTGGAACAGGTCGTTGTGAGCTGTGCGGTAGTAGCCGACGTTGTAGTTCTCGCCCGCGGTTCCCGCCAGGTCCGATGTGAGCGCAGGCGACGTGTTGCCGCCTGAGATCAGGACCATGCCGGCCTCGGTGATGAGCGGGGCCGCCGCCACCGCAGCGCCCGAGCACGAGGTGCCGATGACGCCGAGCACGTCTTCGTCCGAGACGATGATCTGAGCGGCCGCCTGCCCGCCGTCGTTTGAGCAGAGGTCATCGAGCCCGGAGCCCAAGTCGACCTCGAATCCGTTGATCGGGCCGTAGTCCTCGATGGCCAACATGACCGCACGTTCGAGCGGCAGGCCGAAGAAGGCGACGTCGCCGGTGATCGCATTGAGCGAGCGGATCTGCACCGCCTCGCCTTCGTCAATCTCGACCACTCCGAGTGCACCTGCCTCAGGTCGGTCGTCACCGCACGCAGCGGCAAACAGCGAGAGCGCGAACAGCGCCACCACAAGCGTCAAGAGCTTTCGTTTCATGCGCAAATCCTCCCCGGTGAGTCAGCTTGTCGACCCTGCGCAGTGTGCTCACGCGTCCGGCACTTGCGGCCGCAGCCGTCGGCTTCGTGCACAAGTGCCAGCATGGTTTGCCAAGCTGAATGCGTCTCGTCCAGACCCTAGATGACGCCAGTCATCGGAAGGCACTCATTGAGCGCATCTGTCGAACGCAGTTGGGGGCTGGGCCGGATCTCGCCCGAGGCGCTGTTCGCCGTCGGTGCGGTGTCGCAGTACCTCGGAGCCGCCACGGCGTTCGAGTTGTTCGACGAGATGGGGCCGGGCACCGTCGCACTGCTGAGGGTCGCAGGCGCCGGTGCGGTGCTCGTCGTGCTGCGGCGCTCGTGGCGGCGACACTGGTCACGCATCGAGCTGGCGTGGACGGCCGC
>LXNI01002830.1_pt1 | contig 11197 bp, 11 predicted proteins | sample 809091 | NCBI WGS metagenome assembly LXNI01 (sample SAMN04870527, study PRJNA318959) | sponge metagenome | biome: 01000161; feature: marine sponge reef; material: water | host: Sarcotragus foetidus | place: Greece: Milos, Mediterranean Sea | collected 2013-05-29 | depth 5-7 m | reverse complement strand
CGCGTTTCATAATAGAGCTCGGCGGTCAATCGATATTCGCCGGTGGGGTCATCCAGACCGCGAATATGCATCGTAAACTCGTTTTCAAAGTGCATGGTCGCGATGACATCGAGGTCGCTGACCGCCAGGCCGTCGCTGCGGCGCGCGACGATCAGCAAATTGGGGCGCTCTTGAAAGGGCGTCAGCTTTAGATTGACCTTGACGCGGAAGCGGTCGCGGTAGGGTACAGCGCCGATCTCCTCGATTCTGACTTTGTGCTTGGGCTGCGGCGCCGAGTTGGCGTCGTTAAACAGGTTGATTTCCACCGAATTGCTTCCTCACAAATAGCTGTCTTGTAGCGCGGCCAGCGCCTGCATCGCCGCGGCGAAATGTTCTTGCGGCACAAAGATGTGATCGCGAGAGTAGGCGGCGAAGGCGAGAATCGGAATCTGCGCTTCGGCCAAAGCTGCGCTTATCTCTGCGATGAAACCCACAAGCGAGGGCTCCAGCGACGCTTCAAAAGTGATCTGACGGTAGCTCTGCTCGCTGAAATCAGCCGAGCGCAGCCGCCCGGCGAATTCCTGCATAACATCGTCGCGCAATAGAAGCGACATCTCGTCCTTGTCCGCGATTGCCGCGCAGAAGGGAATCCCGCCCTCCGCCATAATGCCGGCCGCCAAGGTGATGGCTTGGGGCGGCAAACGCAGCAGGCGATAATCATGACCGTCGCTGTAGATTCCTGTGCTGGCCAGCGCCTGCTCAAGCGTCTGTTTCACAGAGAGTTACTCGGCAAACTGAAAGGTGGACTCGGCATAGAAGCGTACGCTGCGCTTGGCGTACTGTTGCCGCATCCATTCCTGGAACTGTTGATTCTTCTCTTCCAGCGGCAGGCTGGCGCGCAACTTCTCCATGGGATAATTGACGTTCAGCGCTCGCCCGTGAATGATGTGCCGGCTGACGCCGGGCGGAAGATAAGCCCGCTGCAGCGCCGCGTCGATGATATCTTGCGGCTGATAAGAAGGGAACATGGCCAAGGCGAACCCGCTGGGGAAGAGCGACCAAATCTGGGCCGGATCAGTCAGTGGCGTTCGATACAAGGTGGCGTTGTTATGATAATTGGCGACCACTTGGCGCAATGTCGCATTTCGCTCCGCCAAGCCGCCAGTAGTCGCATGTATCGAGAATACCGGTCCGTCATGCAGCAAGATTTGCGCTACGGCGTTGCCGTCCCAGCCGTCGCGAATTTCAACCCGGTCGATCGCTTGCAGTTTTTCCAACAGCGCTTGCGAGTTCCAGTCGGCGACAATATGCTGCCAAACGCCCAACTCGACGAAGTCGCTTTCGTAATCGACCACCTGCGCCAATATATGTTCAAAGCCAAGCATAATCATCGATACATGCCGATTAGAACCATCCATAAGCACATATCTGCCATCGGCCAGTTCGCCAACGAGCGGTGGATTAGTGAAGAACTCGGCCCGCTTGATCCGGTCCATCAAGGGTTGCGAACGCTGCACATCGCTCTTTTCGTGCGGCAGAATGTCGTTGACATGAACGATGCGCAGCGCTGGAGGCGGCGCGCTTATCGGATTCGAAAACACTGACATTCCAAGTAGAATAATCTAGTGATCGCGCATAGCGTATCACGAACTGGGGCAGGCGGCAATTGCGCCGCGTTGCGCGGCCAATCGAGGAGCAGGAAAATGGGCGCGAAGCAGCAGGGCGCCGATGCTACGCATGAGCGCTGGCTGGTGATGCCGCGAACCTTGTCATTTGTCCTTAATGGCGACGCGGTACTCTTGATGAAACGCGCGCCGCATCGAAGGGTTTTCCCGGACCAGTATAATGGCTTGGGCGGCCACATTGAGCGGGACGAAGATCCGGCCAGCGGGGCGCTGCGCGAAATCGAAGAAGAAAGCGGCCTGAAAGTGCATTCGCTCCGCCTGCGCAGCATCCACAATATAGACGCGGGCCAGCAGACTGGAATCCTCCTTTTTGTATATACTGCGATTAGCGAGAGCCGCGCCATAAAAGGCGAAAGCACCGAAGGACGATTGGAATGGGTCGAGAAGGGCAGGATCAACGAGCTTGATCTGGTGGAAGATCTGCCCCAACTCTTGCCGAAGATTCTGCAAATGAATGACGACGAGCCGCCGACGAACGTACACGTAAGTTATGATAAATCTGACCGCATCAAGCTGCGTTTCCGCGGCGACCTGTGATATGGCTGAGCAATTCTCCTGCGCTGATTCCGAACTGCAGCCATGCCCCATTCGCCTGCCCATGCGGCTCTACATGCGCTTTGGCAAGGTCGCGCCTGACGAAGCGCTGAACTGCAACTGCGCGCCTGATCCAGGGGCCGGCGGCGACATCGCCTCGGCTTTGAAGTCGACCATGAATCGCTGGCGGGCGGATGGTCTGAACCTGGCGACGGGCCGCGTCGATTATGAGCAACTGGAGCGCAGCAAGGTCGTAGAGGAATACCGCCCCCTCGCGGCCGCGCTGCGGAGCTTTGATCCGGGGTGGCTCGTCAGCGACGACGAGCGCAAGGCATTCTGGATCAACATTTACAATGTCTTGCTGATTCATGGCGTGCTGGCCTATCGAGAGAGCAGGTCGCTTTTGAAGATTCGCGGCGCCTTCGAGCGCATCGCCTACGTCATCGGCCGCCGCTACAGTCTGGACGATATTGAGCATGGCGTTTTGCGCGGCAACCGGGCGCATTTTCTGATCCCGGGTGTTCGATTCTCGCGCCGGGATCCGCGCCGCAAGCACACGCTGGCGCAACTAGACCCCCGCATACATTTCGCGCTCGTCTGCGGCGCCAGCTCCTGCCCGCCCATCGGTATTTATCGGGCGGAGCATCTCGATCATCAGCTCGACCTGGCGGCGACCAACTTCATCAATAACGGCGGCGTCGACCTGAATCGCGACGAGAATACCATCGCGCTTTCGCGCATATTCCAGTGGTACAGTCCCGACTTTGGCGGCAATTGGATGGGCCTGGGCAGCCGGACGCCTGTGCTGCGCTACATCGCCAAGGTTCTCGGCGACGAGGAGCGAGAATATGTCCTGGCCCATGCCGACAGGCTGCGCGTGGGCTACCAGCATTATGACTGGGCGCTAAATGTCTGAGCCAAATCAGTCGACTCAAGCGCCCGCTGATGCGCCTGGCGATGTTGTAGCCCTGCGGAAAAAAAGTCTGCCGCGGCGTATTGGCTGCTGGCTGCTGATAGCGGTCTGGTTCGCGATTCTGCTGACGCCCTGCGGCCTGTTCTATCTGGCGGCCAATGGCGAGATTCGTCTGCAACATAGCCAGATTCCCGACCCGCACGCGCACCCGCGCCTGCTGATCTCGCTGATCAGCGAAAGCGCCGATCGCGGCCTGCGCATCGAAAGCTCGACGATACAGGCTGAGGACGGTGCGCCAACGATCTGTGTGGAAACGTCGGTGAGATTCTTGCTCTGGGAGTCCAGCGGCGGCAACCAGAATGTTAGCTACTGCGACTGTTACAAGCGGCCGAGTGTGGACGCGGCCTGGGAACTGATATCGACTTATGGCACAGCCTGCAAAAAGGCGGGCTAAGGCAGTTTTATGCCATAGGGAGCGCTCTGATGGAGATTCTGCAAAATATCGACCCGGCTCATTTGCCCTATGTCGCCGTGGGCTGCGCGCTGCTATGCCTGGTAGCGTTGGTCATCGGCTTCTTGCTGCAGGCGGTGAGCGGCATCTTTGACGTCATATTCGGCTTGTTTGAAATTGTCATTGACATGCTGCAAGGGGGACCGGTCGCATGGTGCGGCTGCCTGTTCCTGCTGGTCGGTTTGGCGGCTGCGGCGGGCGTCGTCCTGCTTTTCTTTTATGCCCCGGAAGCTTGCGCCGAGCATCCGACCAACTTCTGCAGCTGGTTTGGCTTCTTGCCCTAGGCTGGGTCCGCTGATTCAGCCGCAAGAAAAATTTACTTTGTGTCGCTAAACAAATTCTTGTAGAATAGTTGTAGCAGGACAGCTTGGAGACACTGCATGGCATCCACCGCTCTTCCGTTTTCGCGCGCCGACGCATATAGCGACATCGACAAAGGCAGTTTGTGGCTGCGCAACAAGCGTTGGGATCTCTTCTTTCTCACGCTCAGCGTCGTGGTCGTGCCGCTGCCATACGCGCTTTATTTGCTCGGCGTACATCTCGGCATCGAAGACGACACCAGCCGCAACATGGTCAATTTCTTTGTCGCGGTCGCCATCGGCGGGCCGCACATGATGTCGACCTTTTTGCGCACTGGCTTGGACGAGCGCTTCAAAGAACGTTACCCAACGCTAATACGCTCCTCGATCATCATTCCTATCATCGTGATTTCGCTGGCGTTTTTGAACCTGAGCGTGATGCTGACGTTTTTCTTTTTCTGGGCCTCCCTGCACGTCCTGCATCAGGTCACCTATATCGTTGAGCTATATAATCACAAAGAAGCGAAGTTCGTGCGCCGCAGCGCGCTCAGCTCGTTTTCGCGCATGATCGACTACGCGATCGTCTTGACCAGCCTTTTCCCCATCGCCATGTGGAAGATCAGCCAGGGCAGCTTCGAAATTGGACAGAATGATTTGGGCGAGGCAATCCCCGACTTGTTTCAGCAGCCGGAGAATCCCTGGTTCTTCGTTTTGGTGTCGCTGATATTCGGGTCCGCGTTGGTGTCGTACGTGGTCAAATCCATCTACGAATATCATCACGGCATACTGAATATGCCCAAGTTCGCCTTTGTCTCGCTGACCGTGATCGTGGCTTTTCTGACGCCGCTGCTGCCCAATCTCGATACGGCTTTTCAAGGGCTGAATACCTGGCACTCGTTTCAGTACCTGGCAATCACCTTTTACATCATCAAGATTCGGCAGATGGTCGGCGACCTGGATGAATCGGCGCCGCTGGTGGCGCGCTTCAGCCGCCGCAGCACAGACGCGCGCGCGCTCTATGCTTTCAGCGCGGCTCTGCTGGTCGGGTCAGCCCTGATATTCGCGCTGGTCTACGCGCTAGCCGGAATCGTAAGGCCGGGCATCGACGGCAACAGCCACTTCGATATCGCCTATTACACGGCCATCCTGTCATTCCTGTGGATTCACTATTATCACGACCACTTCCTGTTCACGGACTTTGAAGCGCTGGACGGCGCTCACAGCTCGTGACCCTGCAATCGTGAAGCGTCGCTGACTTAGGGGAAGACTTCCTGCACCCACTGCAGCGGATCAACCGTTAACCCGTTTAGCCACAGCTCCCAGTGCAGATGCGGCCCGGTGCTGCGCCCGGTGGAACCGACAGTGCCGATCACCTGTCCCGATGCCACGACTTGCCCCGGCTGGACCAGAGTCTCTCGCTGGTGGGCGTACAAGGTAAAAACTCCCCAGCCGTGATCAATGATGGTGGTGTTTCCACGTATCTGCAGGCGGTCGGCTATAACCACCGTTCCATCGGCCGCGGCCAGCACCGATGTGCCCGGGGCGCCGGCGAAGTCCACTCCGCGGTGATATCGGTTGTATTCGCCGCCATTGTATGACCGCAGCGTGCCGAAGACAGCATTCATGGCCGCGGCAGCCGGCAGGCTAAGCGAATTCAGCCAGTAGCGATCGGTCGTAAAGCCGCTCATCAGCTGAGTCAGTCGCTCGATCTCTGCTTCTTCGATGGCGGGCGCCAGCAAGTCATTGTTGTTGATCGTGATGGTCTGGTAGCCGTAGCCGCCGCCGACTACCTGCAAGTTAGCCGCGATGGCCACCGCATCGCCCTCGGCGGGCTGCAATTGCAGCGTCAGCGGATAGATGGCCGTCTCGGTGAACATGGGCACGCCGACGATGATATTGTGGCGCCGCGCGTCGTCGCGCTCAATGACGCGCAACTCCCGCCCGAGAAACTGCCCGCTGATGCTCGCTGCTTCGCTAGTCCTTAGCTCGATGCGGACGCTGCGCCCCGTCTCCAGCACTTGTGGATCAATAGTGAAGGCCTCTACAGTGGCGGGCAAATCTTGCGCCAGCCGCGGCAACTGAATGCCCGGTATGATCAACTGCTGACCCACCCGCAGCAAGCCGGGATCCAGCAAGTTATTCTCGCGAGCCAGGGCGTCAACCGTCTGGTTGTAGCGCAGGGCGATTTCGAATAGCGTGTCGCCGCTCCTCACCTTGTACAAAAAGGGCGCGATCGGATCGCCGTAACGAGCGAAGGAAAGACGGCTTTCGTTGCCAGGGGCGGACGCGGCCAAAGGCTCGATCTCATCGGAAGAGTCGGCGCCGGCAGATGGAATCGTCGTTGGCGCTGTTTCAGGTTCGGTTTCGCCGGGGACGATCACCAATTCCTGACCGACATAGATGGCTTCAGCTGATTCCAGGCTGTTAAGCGCAAGCAGATCCGCTTCAGTGCGGCTGTATGCGGCTGCGATGCTGGCGAGCGTCTCGCCGGCGGAAACCGTATGCGCCAACCGTTGATCCGGGGAGACTGTCGCCAGCGGAATGATCAGGCGCTGGCCGACGATTATGCTGTTGCTGTCGGTGATGCCGTTGGCTGCCGCCACTTGCTCGGCGAAGAGGTCGTATTGCAGGGCTATCCTGAACAAGTTCTCGCCGCGCTGCACAACGTGAACGGTGAAGATCGATTCGCTCTCGTCTTGCGCATGCAATGCGAATGTCATTAGCAGCACACTCGCAAGCAGAATTACCACAAATCTGACAATACTATGCTTCACGAGACAGCCTCGTCAATTCGCAATTGATCGCCGATGTCCACTCGCTCCAGGATGCTCGGATCGCCTTCCAAATAATACATCGCCGGCGTAGACGGCACATGGGCGAATCTCCACGATTTTGCCAACATCTTGTCAACTACCTTGGAATCTGCGCTGAGCCAGACTACGCCGATGGGCGCGCGCAGGCCAAGCGTATGGATGGCTGCTGCGAACCGGCCGGGCGACCTGCAAACAAACATGGCGCCTTCGTTTATGACTCTCGGTCCCCGGAAGCTCAATCCGATCAACCGCGAAACGAAGCTCGCGCAAACATGTGCGCGAGCCAGTACAACTTGTCCCGTTCGTTCGTTGACAATCAGCCGCCGCGAACTCATCCAGGTATGGTCAAGACCTGTCCAACACTCAGCTGGTCATAGTTGGTGATGCCGTTGAGCTGCGCCAACTCCACAATGCTTACGCCGTAACGCGCGGCGATCACGAAGAGCGTATCACCCGGCTGCACGATATAGGTGACCGGAACCGAAGTGGGAAGCGGCGTAGGCGTGGGTTGCACCGTCGGCGTCGCTGTCGCTTGCGGCGGGCCGCTCGGCGGACTTACCGGCGTGCCAGTGGCGCTCGGTATCCTCAGGCGCTGGCCGATGAATATCGTCCTGGGATTTGTGATCCCGTTGAGCTGCGATATAGCGGCAACCGTCGTATTGTGGTCCACAGCGATCTGGCTCAGGGTGTCGCCCGCCTGCACGACGTAGATGGTGTAAGCGTCAGCGGTCAAAATCGGGGCGGGCGCTGCTGTCGGCGCCAGGGTGGCGGTCGCTGGTGGCGGTATGGCGGTCGGGATCACCAGAATCACTCCCACGTCAATTTGGTGGACATTGACGATGTTATTCTGCTGCGCCAGCAGATCCACCGTCGTGCCGTATCGTTGAGCGATGCGCTCCAAGGTGTCCCCTGGCAGTATCTGATATGTGATTGGCGTAGCGGTGGGTGAGGGTGTCGGTGTGGCGGTTGGAGTTGGTGTAAAGGTCGACGTGACAGTTGGGGTAAGTGTAGGCAACGATAATTCGCCGCCGCCCGACTCTGCTGGCAGGTTAATTGGGATGATCAACCGCTGTCCTATGTAAATCAAGTTTGCCTCGTTCAATCCATTCGCGCGGTTGATGGCATCGCGTGTGCTGTCGTATTGCAGCGCCAGCTCACTGACCGTGTCTCCCTCTACAACAACGTGCGTGACCGCCTCGGGGAACTCGTTGCTGATCGGCGTAACCGCGCCGTCAGCAGGCGATTCCTCCGCTGCTGTCGTCGCAGAAGGCTGCGTTGTAGCCGTCGCCGTCTGCGTTGGAGTCGCTGTCTCGGTTGCCGTGGCAGTGTAAGTAGCCGATGGTTTCTCTTCTTGCCCACCGCCGTCTGCACCGCGCGGGTCTTCTGCGTTCGGTTCTGGCGTGTCTGTTGCAGTTGGCGTGTCAGTCGCGCTGCCATCGGTCAGCCCGGCATTCGTCTCCGATGTGGGCGTTCCCTCTGGTAAGACGGCTGTATCACTGGCCAACTCAAGAACAGCGTCGTCCAGATAGATGTAATTGTTCGCCCGCGGTCCGCCGACTGTGGATTCCACGAAAACAGTGATTGTCGAACTCTCAGCGGTCGCAATAACCGCATATTGGCGGTAGGCGTCATAGAAGAAAGTGGCGGCTGTAGACCAAATAATGTCGTCGCTCTCGCCGTCTGTGCCACCATTGGGGTCAATCCCCACGCGGACGACTACATCGCCGGGATCTTCGCTGACATTGGCGTCCTCAAAACTTGAGGACCAGACATAGGCGTAGATGCTGAAGCGATAGGCGGCGCCGCTAGTGGCTGAATCAACTTCCTGGTAAATGCCGCCGTGATGTGTCGCGAACAAGGTAAAGTACTTTTGGGCGCTGCCCGCCTCATCCAGTCGAATCCGATCAGTTTCCTCATCGTAATTGGGGTCATGATTGGCGAATGACGGGCTTGAACTGGAACGGCCCACATGCCAAGGCGTCCATCCCGCGGCTACATTGCGGGGATCCGCGCCGTCCAATGCAATGAACTCGCCCTCAAAGTCGCCGTTGTTCAGCAGGTTCGTCGTTTCACTTTCCTGGCCGAAGCTGAACTGAATCGACAAACCCAACATTAGAATGAGATAGACCGCGTAGCGTAACTTCATCATCTTCCCCCGCTGAAGAATCGCGTGGATTAAATTGTCAGACACTAAAGTCTAGTCTACTCAGATTCGAAAAACCGCACAAAGCTATAAGCGGCAATTCCAAAATCAACGATTGTCTCTTGAGAATGTCGTGAGCTTCGCGTAATCTTGCCCAGTCTGCCCGCCGATTTCCCGCTACTCTTGTAGTCTAATATCGCCGCGAGCGCCAAGTTGCGCCGCTGCAAAAGGCAGGAAGATAAGGGAAATCGAGATTGCAGCCTGGCTGATCAATTGCGCATCAGCTTTTTCTTGCAGATGCTTGACGCCCGGCGCTGCGATTCTTGCGGCAAGATTCGTCACTGGCGTCAATAAACTCCGAATTTATACGGACACAAACATCAGACTCGCGGAGGTCCAGGCTTTTGAAGTTGCACGAATATCAGTCCAAGTTTCTATTCCGTGATTTTGGCATCCCGATTCCGCTGGGCAAGGTAGCCACAAGCGCTGACAAAGCCTTCGCGATCGCCAGCGATCTGGACGGGGTAGTGGTGATCAAGGCGCAGGTTCACGTTGGCGGGCGCGGTAAGGCCGGCGGCGTCAAAGTCGCCAAAAATGCCGCTGAAGCGCGCCAATACGCTGAAGACATACTCGGTATGGACATCAAGGGCCTGCGCGTGGATAAAGTGCTGGTCGATCCCGGCGCCGACATTCAGCAGGAGATTTATCTGGCCATCACCAATGATCGCAGCGCCGGCAAGCCGCTAATCATGGCGTCTATGGAAGGCGGAATGGATATCGAGGAGCTGAATCGGCAGCGCCCCGAGGCCATCGTCCGCGAGCATGTTGATCCCTTCGCCGGTCTGCAAGATTACCAGATGACCTTCATCGCCAGCGCTATGGGCCTGCCCCGCGCGCAATGGCGCAGCTTCGGCAAGATTCTGCGCGGGCTCTACCAGTGCTATACCGAGAGCGATGCTGAATTGGCCGAGATCAATCCGCTGGTCATCACGGGAGAGGGCGAATTGCTGGCGGTTGACGGCAAGGTCATCATTGATGACAACGCGCTCTTCCGGCAGCCGGCGTTGGTTGAGCAGCGCGATACCAGCGATGAGCCGGAATCGGAACGTTTGGCGCGCGAAGCTGGCATCACCTACATTAAGCTTGAGGGCCAAATCGGCTGTATGGTCAACGGCGCCGGTCTAGCCATGACCACCATGGACATGACCAAGCTCTATGGCGACGCCGATGGCATTGGCCCGGCGAATTTTCTGGATATCGGCGGCGGCGCGACGCCAGAGCAGGTTGCTGCCGCGCTGCGTATCATTTTGTCCGATGAGAATGTCAAGTGTGTGCTCTTCAATATCTTTGGCGGCATCACCCGCTGTGATGAAGTCGCCAACGGCATCTTGACCGCCTACAACGAAGTCAATCCAAGCGTACCCATGGTCATTCGCCTGCAAGGCACCAACGCAGCCGAAGGCAATAGTATTATCAGCGAGGCGCAAATCCCCAATCTGATCAGCGCCGATACCTTGACCGAAGCCGCCCAGCGCGCAGTCGCCGCAGTGAAGGAGCAGGCCTAAATGTCTATTCTCATCGACCGCAGCGCGAAAGTCCTGATTCAGGGCATCACCGGGCGCCAAGGCGGCTTCCACGCCAAGCTCATGATGGAATACGGCACCGATGTCGTCGGCGGTGTGACGCCAGGCAAAGGCGGCGAATGGTTCGAAGGCAAACCGGTCTTTGATACCATGCGCAGCGCGGTGGAGACGACTAATGCCGATGTCAGCCTGGTCACCGTTCCGGCGCGATTCGCGGGCGACGCCGTGATGGAGGCGGCCGACGCCGGCATACGATTGGTCATCTGTTTGACAGAGCACATTCCCGTTGCCGACATGATGCAGGTTGTCGAGTTCTGCCGGCAGCGGGGCACGCGGCTCATTGGCCCGAATTGCCCGGGTGTCATGACGCCAGGCCAGGCCAAAGTCGGCATCATCCCGGCGATGGTGGCAATGCCGGGCAATGCTGGCGTCGTCTCCAAGAGCGGCACGCTGACCTATGAAGTCGGATTCGCCATGAAAAACGCCGGCATCGGTATTTCCACGATCGTCGGCATCGGCGGCGACCCGGTTATCGGGACGACTTTCGTGGAAGTGCTCGAGATGTTTGAGAACGACCCGGAGACCGAGAAAGTGGCGCTCCTGGGCGAGATCGGCGGTAGCGCCGAGATAGTCGCCGCTGACTACATCCGGAATGCCATGACCAAGCCGGTCGCGGCCTTTATCGCCGGGCGCAGCGCGCCAGCGGGCAAACGCATGGGCCACGCCGGCGCCATCGT
>LXNI01002829.1_pt1 | contig 11198 bp, 10 predicted proteins | sample 809091 | NCBI WGS metagenome assembly LXNI01 (sample SAMN04870527, study PRJNA318959) | sponge metagenome | biome: 01000161; feature: marine sponge reef; material: water | host: Sarcotragus foetidus | place: Greece: Milos, Mediterranean Sea | collected 2013-05-29 | depth 5-7 m | reverse complement strand
CTACGATCTCGGATACATCGATTTGGAACAGAAAACGCTACAGACAATCGACAACCCGTTCGGCGCACGGGTGTCACCTATGTCTTAGGAACATTCCGTTACCCATGTCTCCGGTCTGGACATCTATGAGGATGGCTGGGGTGGGAGGATTCGAACCTCCGAATGCCGGTACCAAAAACCGGTGCCTTGGACCACTTGGCTACACCCCATAACCGGAGGGCTATCCATAGTCGGACGGGCTGTCCCGCGCAAGACCCGGACGCCTAGCCGAACAGCGCCGGGTCGGCGGGGCCGGGCGGGAGCAGGGGGGCCGCTTTGATCCACCAATCCCGGTGAAATTCTTCCAGCGCCATGACGCCGAAATGCGCGCTGGGTTCGTCCCGCATGAGGGAGAAACACGTTGCGCCGCTGCCGGACAACCGTGTCAACAGGGCGCCCGGCAGTTCGGCCATCTCTTCGAGCATCCCGGCAATCACCGGGGCGGTCTCGATCGCCGCGTCCGCGAGGTCATTGCCGGAAACCGCCAACGTTTCGGTCAGCGCCTCCACGTCCGTCCACGAGGCGGGGGTCCGGACCGGATCGCTGAACGGACCTTGCCGGCGGCTAAAAACATCGGGGGTGGAGACCGGGGTGCCCGGATTGGCGAGCACCAGCCATGCGGACGGCAGGTTCGGCGCCGGCTCGATTATGTCCCCGATGCCGCTGACCCGGGAGGGACGTTCGGAGAGGCAGACGGGCACATCCGCGCCCAACGCCAATCCCAGCGCCGCGAGCTCGGTATCGTCGATGGCGAGCTCCCATAGGTCCCGCAGGGCCAACAGTGCCGCGGCGGCGTCGGCGGAACCGCCGCCAATACCGGACGACACGGGCAAGTTTTTCGTCAGGCCAAGTTTTGCCGCGTTTGTCGAACCCGAGGCGGCGCGGAGTGCGTGGGCGGCGCGAAGGACGAGGTTATCGTCGTCCGCGGACAACCCGCCGGCGAACGGACCGTCGATCGTCAGTGACAAATCGTCGGCGGCTCGGGCGGTGACGGTGTCTCCGACGCCGGCAAAGGCAATGAGACTGTCCAGCAGGTGATAGCCGTCCTCCCGTTTGCCGGTTATCCGGAGATAGAGGTTGATCTTGGCGGGGGCTGCCCGGGTTATGACGCGGCTCAACGTGCGCCTCGCTGAGTGGTGGATCGGCTAGTTTCCGGCGGGTTTGCCGTGCTTTTCGGGATCGAACCCGTTTTTGAGCTTGTCCTTGATCTTGAACTCAAGGTCCTTTTCGGGCTCCAGGATCAGGGCCCGCTGCCATTGGAAGCGCGCTTCGTTTTTGCGGCCGACGAGCCAATAGACGTCGCCCAGGTGATCGTTGATGGTGGGATCCTCGGGGCGCAGCTCCACGGCGCGCTCCAGGTTCTTGACCGCGCCGGGCAGGTCGCCGAGCCGGTAAAGAACCCAGCCCAGGCTATCGACGATATAGCCGTCGGTCGGGCGTTTCTCGACCGCCGTTTCGATCATGCTCTTGGCCCGGTCGAGGTTCTTGCCCAATTCAACCCACGAATAGCCGAGATAGTTGAGCACGAAGGGTTGGTCGGGTTGCAGTTCCAGCGCTTTCAGGAAGGCCGGTTCCGCCTTCGGCCATTCCTTCAGCCGTTCGTGTGCAATCCCCGTCGCGTAAAGCAGGGTCCAATGCCGCGGCTCCAGGCTGGGGATGCGGGCTCGGGCATCCGCATAGGCATCGGCCGCCTCACGGTAACGCTCGCGCCGGCGAAGAATGTCCCCCATGCTCACCAGGGCGTCGTAGCGGTCCCTGCGTTCCTGCGCCAGAGAGCGGAGTTCCAGGACGGCCTGTTCGGTTTTGTCCAGCCGGTCCAGGTTCGAGGCAATGCGAAGCCGTGCGGACCAGGAGAAGTCGGAGATCCGGTCGATTCGCCGGTAGACCGCATTGGAGTCCGCCAAGCGTTCGTCCCCTTCGAGCACCTCCGCGACCAGCAATTTCGCGATGTCCATGCGGGGTTTCAAATGCAGCGCCAGCCGGGCGAACAGCATGGTCTCGAAGGAGTCTTGTTGGCGAATCGAGCCTGCGAGGCTGAACAGCGCCTCGGCCACGCCATCCTGGGCCGTCTTCACCCGGACGGGCGGTTTTGGTCCGCCGTCGAGCCGTTTGAAGCTGCCTTCCAGCACCGTCGAGTTCGGATGCTCCGCCATATAGGCGTCATACGCCGCCTTGGCACTCCCTATTTGACCCGCCCGCTCCAGAAATTCTCCCTGGAGCTGCGTGAGTCTAAGGTTTGTTCGTTGTCGCTTGTCGGCGGCTGCTTCGTAGGCCTCCCCGGCGGCCGCCGTGTTCCCCGCGACCTCGTTGATCATTGCCATATGCGTGTTGTAGAGAATTTCGAGGCCTGAATTGGTCGCCTTGTCGGCTAGTTCGGCGAGGGCCTCGTCGTATTTCTTCTCTCCGACCAGCAGCCAGGCATTAACCAGTGGCAGAAAAAATGTGTTGAGACCCGTATTGGGCAACGACTCGAAGTGCTCCCGGGCCGCGGCCGGATTGCCGTTGGCCAGTTCGGCAATGCCGACGGTCATCACCGCCACGGGCGCGTCGGCGCCGGCAAGCTTTAACAGGCGCCGGGCCAGCATGAGCGACTCGCCGACCCGTCCGTCGGCGGCCAGGATCAGAAATGTGCGGCGCAGCAGGTCCTGATTGTCGGGTTCATCCTTGAGGGCCGCGAGGTAGAAATCGGCCGCAGCCGCCGTGCTCCGCTCATGTTGAGCGTGACGGCCGGCAAGATAATTGCCCGCCGCGGTGGGCCCGACCTCAATCTCGGGAGCCGAGGCGCTGAAGCCGGTTGTCGGATGCAGTACGACTACGCCAGCAAAAATGGCAACCGCGGCAGCCTGTAAGAAATGGAGTCTCCGCACCGGGTCTGGATCTCCTGAACTGGCGGTCAATCCCCCAAAGGCCCGCAAGTGTAACGCCTGACCATGGGTCCACAAGCGCCAAATGGCGCGGGGATAATCACGATCGGTTCAAGTATTTACATATTGGGATAATTAGGTCCGCCGCCCCCCTCGGGCACCACCCATACGATGTTCTGGGTGGGGTCCTTGATGTCGCAAGTTTTGCAGTGGACGCAGTTCTGGGCATTGATCTGAAGCCGGGTTTGACCGTTTTCCTCGACGAATTCATAGACGCCCGCCGGGCAGTACCGAGCTTCCGGCCCGTCATAATCCGCAAGATTGACGCGGGTCGGCACGCTGTCGTCCTTGAGCGTCAGATGGACCGGCTGATTTTCCTCATGATTGGTGTTGGAAACGAACACCGAGGACAGCTTGTCGAAAGTGATTTCTCCGTCGGGCTTGGGGTACTCGATCTTCGGCATCTCGGATGCCTTCCGGAGCCGGGTGTGATCCGCGTGATGCTTCAGTGTCCAGGGTGCATTGCCGCCGAACAGATAGGTGTCGATGGCCGAGTAGATCAAGCCCGGCCACAGACCCCAGCGGAACGATGGGCGGATGTTCCGGGCCTTCTTGAGTTCGGTCCATAGCCACGATGATTTGTAGGCGGCCGGGTAAGCGCCAAGTTCGCCCGGTATCCCGTCACCGAGGGCGGCGAAGGCGGCCTCGGCGGCCATCATGCCGGACTTCATGGCGGCGTGACTGCCCTTGATCTTGGGCACGTTCAGAAATCCCGCCGAATCGCCGATCAGGGCGCCGCCCGGAAACGTCAGCTTGGGCTGCGACTGCAATCCGCCCTCGACCAGGGCCCGCGCCCCGTAGGCAATCCGCTTGCCGCCCTCGAATGTCGGACGGATGGCGGGGTGCAGCTTGAACCGTTGCATTTCGTCGAACGGGCTCAGGTGCGGGCTCCGGTAATCGAGGCCGATGACGAAGCCAACCGCCACCTGATTGTCTTCCAGGTGATAGATGAACGAACCCCCATAGGTGTCGCTGCTTAGCGGCCAGCCGACCGTATGAACCACCCGGCCGGCATGGTGCCGTTCCGGCGACACTTCCCACAGTTCCTTGATGCCGATGGCGTAGGTCTGGGGGTCGCTATCCGCATCGAGCTCGAATTTCTCGATCAGCTGCTTGGACAGGGAGCCTCGGCACCCCTCGCCGAACAGGGTGAACTTGGCACGAAGTTCGACGCCCGGCTGGTGCATCTCCGTCGGTCGGCCGTCGCGGCCGACGCCCATATCGCCGGTGGCGATTCCGGAGACCCGCCCCGCTTCGTCGAACAGCACTTCAGCCGCCGCGAAGCCGGGGTAGATCTCAACCTCGAGCGCCGCCGCCTGTTCGGCGAGCCAGCGGCAGAAGTTGCCGAGGCTGATGATGTAGTTGCCCTTGTTGTGCATCTGCGGCGGGGTTGGGAGACGCGTCGCCCCATTTTCGCTCAGCAGCAGAAAACGGTCGTCCTCGGCCGGCGTGTGGAGTGGCGCACCGCGTTCCTTCCAATCGGGGAGAAGTTCATCCAGGGCCCGGGGCTCGAAGACCGCGCCGGAAAGAATGTGCGCGCCCACTTCGGAGCCCTTCTCGACCACACAGACGCTGATCTCGGTTTCCTTTTCGGCCGCCAGCTGTCTGAGACGGATCGCCGCGGCGAGGCCGGAAGGACCCGCGCCGACGATGACCACGTCGAACTCCATAAATTCCCGTTCCATACCGAAAGACTTCGCAAGGTTGGCAGTCCGGAAATCACATCATATCACGCGCCGTCCGTCCAGTTGAGGCGTGGCGCGGCGGCGGGGCTTTGCTATCATCGTCACATGGCCGATCCATCCACCGCCGAAATCCTCCGGTTCCACCTTGAGGCCGGGGTCGACGAGACCATCGGGGAATCCCCGGTCGACCGGTTTGCCTTGGCCGGGCAGGCCGCGGGTGAGCCGGCGCCGGAGAAGCGTCCGCCGCCCGCCCCGCGCGTCGCGCGGGACGGTCCCCGGGCGGCTGCCGGCGAAGCCCCCGCACCTCCGAATGGCGGCCGGGTGAGTCAGGCGGTTCAGGCAGCGTGGTCCTTGGCGGCAGAGGCCAATTCGATTGCCGAGCTCAAGGCGGCGGTTGAGGGCTTTGAGGATTGTGGCCTCAAGAAGACGGCCACAAATACGGTTTTCGCCGATGGCAATCCGGAGGCGCGGCTGATGTTCGTCGGCGAGGCGCCGGGGGCCGAGGAGGACCGGCAAGGCCTGCCTTTCGTCGGACCCAGCGGCCAGCTGCTTGACCGGATGCTCGAAACCATCGGCTGCGACCGGGAAAAATTCTACATCACGAACATCGTCTTCTGGCGGCCGCCCGGGAACCGCAATCCGACCACGGACGAGATTGCTGCTTGTTTGCCGTTCGTGGAACGGCACATCGAATTGGCCGCACCCGATGTGCTGGTACCCCTAGGCGGCCCCGCCGCCAAGACTCTCCTCGGGCGGGCCGAGGGCATTACTCGGCTGCGCGGCTCGTGGCACAGTTATTCGACCGCGCGCATGTCGGCGCCGATTGATACCATGGCGACGTTTCATCCTGCCTACCTGCTGCGCTCGCCGGCCAACAAGCGTCAGGCGTGGCGCGATCTGTTGGAGATTCGCCGGAAACTGGATGGTGCCGCGCACTAGCCGGCCAAAACCTCCAAAATTCTGCGGGCATTTGGCCTTGCTTGCCTGAATGACTCGATTACTCTATCTTCCATAGGTGCGGATCATGCGAAATAAAGTATTTTAAATCAAAGACTTGAGGGAGCGGGTGGAGTTGGGTGCCGCTGTCAGCCTGAGAGCAGCAGTGATTGGGACAATGGCCGCCGGTCTGGCGGCCATGCCTCCGAGTGTGCTCGCCGCCGACAGGCCGCCGTCGCCTGCGCCATCCGAATCGGCCGCGCTCACCGAAGGCGCCTTCGAGAACTGGACCGCCAATCGGCTGCCGTCGATCCTCGGCGCGACCGACGTCAGCCGCTACCGGGTGATCTTCAGTCTGCAGAAGAATGGCGAATGGGAGGCCGCCGACAAGATCATCAATACCCTGGAGAACCGGGTACTGATGGGACATGTCCTGGCGCAACGCTATTTGCATCCCACCAAGTATCGTTCCCGTTACAAGGAGTTGAAGGCCTGGATGGATCGATATGCGGACCATCCGGACGCCCGGCGGCTCTATAATCTGGCGCTCCGTCGCCGGCCCAAGAATTGGAAGATGCCGAAACCGCCCACGGGACAGCGCCTGGCGGGCTCGGGACACGACGGCGCGATCACGACCAAGGTCTACCGGCCGACCAGGAAATTGAACCGGGCCGACCGAAACCGGGCGCGTCAAATCCGGCGCCAGATTTCCTGGCATCTCCGCAAGGGCTGGACCAAGGCCGCAAAGGAGCGGATCCGCGCCAAGGAAACCAAGCGGCTATTCCATCCCGGCCAGTACGACCGGTTCCAAGCCGCTCTCGGCGCCGCCTATTACGCCCATCGACGATATGAGTGGGCCGCTGAATGGACGGGCCGCGCGATCAAGCGCTCGGGCAAGTTCATTCCGTCCGCCCATTGGACCGCCGGCCTCGCGAAATGGCGTCTCGGCAAGTTTGATGAGGCGGCCACCCATTTCGGCGAGGTCGCGACGTCGGATTATTCCTCACCGTGGCTGTCGACCGCCGGCGCCTTCTGGGCGGCACGCGCGGAGCTCAAAGCCAAACGGCCGGGGCGGGTGAACGGCTGGCTTCAAAAAGCCTCGGCCTATCCCCGGACGTTCTACGGCATTCTCGCCCGGCGGCAGCTGGGTCTGGACGTCAGCTACAACTGGGCGCCGCCGCCGCTTGAAGAAGAGGCCCTCCGGCAGCTGGCCGAAGCACCGGGCGGCGCCCGGGCGGTAACGCTGCTGCAGGTGGGGCAGGATCGCCGTGCCGAGCGGGAACTTCGATACCTTTTCAGGCAGGCCTCGCCCGAACTGGCCAGGGCCATGCTGGCGCTCGCCGACCGGGCGCGCATGCCCTCGCTGGCCATGCGCCTTGGCAATATGCTGGTGAAGAGCGGCTCCAGCCTTTACGACAGCACCGCCTATCCGGTACCGAGCCTGCCGGTCGCGGATGAGCGTGTCCAGGACACCGCGCTGGTGCTGGCCTTGATCCGCCAGGAATCAGGCTTCAACCCCGACGCCAAGAGCCGGGCGGGCGCCCGCGGACTGATGCAGATCATGCCCCGTACCGCGAGCTTTATCGCCCGGGACCGGCGCTATCGGGGCGCCAAGCGGCGCGCGCTGTTTGACCCGGAGACAAATGTTGAACTGGGTCAGCGCTACATCGACATTCTTCTGAATGAGCCCTACATCGGTGGTGATCTATTCCGCATGACCATTGCCTGGAACGCCGGACCGGGAAACCTCCGAAAGTGGCTGCGGCATGCGGGCGGCGAGGGCGACCCCTTGCTCTTCATCGAGAGTATCCCGTTGCGGGAAACGCGTATCTTCGTCGAGCGGGTGTTGACCAATTACTGGATCTATCGCGCCCGCTTTGGCCAGCCGACCCCCAGTCTCGATGCGGTTGCCGCGGGGGAATGGCCGTCCTACCATCGGCCCGGTCCGAATGGTGTGGAGGTTGCCCGGGATGAGCAAAAAGAAAAGTGAGCGGGAGTTCCTTCCCGTCAACATCGCGGTCCTGACCGTTTCAGATACCCGAACCCTCGAAGACGATAAATCCGGCGACACGCTGGTCGACCGCATCGCGGGCGCCGGCCACGAACTGGCGGCGCGCGCGATCGTCCCCGACGATCAGGATGCCATTGTCGCCAAGCTCGAGGAATGGATCGCCGATCCGGAAGTCGACGTGGTGCTTTCCACCGGCGGAACCGGCGTAACCGGCCGGGATGTAACTCCCGAGGCCTTCGCATCGGTCTACGAGAAGGAAATAGCGGGGTTTGGTGAACTGTTCCGGATGCTGAGCTACGAGAAGATCGGCACCTCGACCATACAGTCGCGCGCCACCGCCGGCGTGGCGGGCGGCACCTATCTCTTTGCGCTCCCCGGATCTCCCGGCGCCTGCCGGGATGCCTGGGACGACATACTGGTCCACCAGCTGGATTACCGGTTTATGCCGTGCAATTTCGTCGAACTGATGCCGCGGCTCATGGAGAGTTGAGGTCGGCGCTCCGCCGCCAGGCGTCGAAGGCGGCGCCGTCATCTACATCGGAAAGCACGTCGCCCATGGCGACCGTCGTCCCTGGCGGCAGTGAGTTGATCGTATCCGCGAGTGCGTGGGGCGTAGACCAGCGTACATTCGAAAAGGCATTGGGCATGGCTGGCCGCCGGCGGAACCCGACGAGGTAGTAGCCGCCATCCGAGGCCGGCCCGAAGGTCATGTCGTGATCTCCGAGCGCGTTGAAGGCGTCGGCGATGTGGTCTGCATTCAGGTCCGGAATGTCGGTTCCGACGATAACTACGGGTCCCGGAGGCGGCGCTGCGGCCAGGCGAGCCATGCGGGCCCCAAGGTCGCCGCTTCCCTGGGTTATGCGCGGAATCCCCGCAGGCCAGAGACCGCGGTTCCATACATCCCGGTCCGGCGTGACGGCGAGGGAGGTGAGCCACCTCGCGTCGCGGCTCAATTTGCGGACCGTATCGCAAAGCGTGCGGCGGTAAAACCCGGTCGCGGCGACCCAACCGATTTCCCGGGCCAGCCGGCTCTTGACGGTTCCCAGTCGCGGGGACTTTGCAAAGATGATCAGATGATTGCGAAGGCTCATCGATAGAGGCGTTCGATAACCGTCGGCGGGACCCCTAGATAATAGAGCGCAAGGCAAAAATTGTTTCTGAACGCCCGGGCAAGATAGCCGTCCCGCCGATAGCGGATCGCCGATGTTAAGGCCTGGGCGCCCAGCATTTTGAGGCGGCGCCGGCCTATACGGCGAACCATGTCCACGTCCTCGAACATGATCATTGGCCGGAAGCCTCCCAGCTCCTCGTAGAATTTGCGGGAAATAAGCAAACCCTGATCGCCATAGGGAAGGCCGAGGCGGCGGGTCCGCCAGCCGACCAGTCGTTCCAGCCGCCGGGCCTGGGGTGCCTCGTCGTCGAGACCCAACCGAAACACCGCGGCGCAATCGTCTCCTTCAATATTCATGAATTCGGCGACCTGAGACTCCCACGGACCGGTAAGCCGGGTATCCGCGTGAAGAAACAATAACCACTCGCCGGTGGCGTTGCCGGCGCCCGCGCGCAACTGATGGCCGCGCCCGAGCTCGGCCGTGATAACGGTGGCACCCAGAGATCGTGCGATTTCCGGACCCTCGTCCGTCGAGCCGCCGTCCGCGACAAGGATTTCGGTCTCCATATCAAGGGATTGGAGCGAGGCGAGAGTCGCTGCCAAGCCCTCCGCGGCGTTGAATACGGGGATCACGATACTCAGCATGGCGCGGACTATAGCACGCGGGAATCGGCGATCACGGCGATTTTTGTTCTTGATTTGTTCACTGTGATTGCTAGGCTGTTCCGATGATCGACGCGCTGCCAGATGCGCCGCGGAAGGGCCGGGGAGCTGTCGGCAATCCCGCGGGCCGGTTCGAGCTCGAAGACCGGGTTGCCGCCGATGACGGATGGTGGCGGGATCCCGATGCCGGCCGCCTCGAGACCGTCCTCACCAAGGACAGTACGCGGACGATCATTACCCGCAACGACTCCCCCGATATTCCGTTCGATCGGTCGATCAACCCATACCGGGGCTGCGAGCACGGCTGTGTCTATTGCTTTGCCCGTCCCACTCATTCCTACCTGGGCCTTTCCCCGGGGCTCGATTTCGAGAGCCGCATTTTCTTCAAACCCGATGCGGCGCGGCTGCTCGAAACGGAGTTGCGCAAACCGGGCTACCAATGCAAACCCATTGCGCTTGGGGTGAACACTGATGCGTACCAGCCGGCCGAGCGCGAACTGGGAATAACCCGCTCCATCCTGGAGGTGCTGTCCCGATACAATCATCCGGTCTCCTTGATTACCAAGTCCGCGGGAATTCTGAGAGACCTCGATATCCTCTCGTCCATGGCCGAGCGCAATCTTGTCCATGCTTTTTTCTCCATCACCACCCTTGATCCAAAACTGGCTCGTACCATGGAGCCGCGGGCCGCGCGGCCGGACAAGCGTTTGGAGGCTATCGGGCAATTGAGTGCCGCCGGCATTCCCACCGGTGTGATGGCGGCGCCGATGATCCCGGCGATCAATGATCAGGAGCTTGAGGGTATTCTCGAAGCGGCCGCCGGGGTCGGGGCGACACGGGCAGGGTATATCCTGCTGAGACTGCCCTGGGAGCTGAAGGAGGTGTTTTCCGAGTGGCTATGCGCTCATTTTCCCGATCGTGCGCAAAAGGTGGAAACGCTCATTCGGTCCTGCCGGCAGGGCAAACTCAATCAGGCGGGATTTGGCCGGCGAATGCGGGGGGATGGTCCCTATGCCGCGCTACTCAACAACCGGTTCAAGGTCACCGAACGCCGCTTGGGGTTGGACCGGACTTGGCGCGGGCTCGATAGCGGCCGATTTGCGCCGCCGCCGGAGCCGGGTGCCCAGCTGACACTGATTTGACTCAGGCCCGCAAGCTGGGCGCTGGACAACACCCCCCGGGATGTGGCCTATAACCAAACCGGTTTTTTTGACGGAGACAAGCCATGCTGGCGAATTTGGACCGCGCCCAGTTCATCGAATTGCTGCGCAATCTCGGAGAAGAGGAAGACGAGGCCGTGTTGACGGCGGCGCGGGATATTCACGCCAAGATGACCGTAGCAGGCGTCGACTGGGACGATTTGCTGGTTCCCGAGCATCCCGACGAACCGGAGGAAGACGAAGAGGATTATGAAGACGACGCCGGCTTCGACGATGACGAGGACGAACAGGATGGCGACCTCGATGATGATGACGAGGACGAACAGGATGACGACTTCGATGACGATGACGAGGATGATGAGGACGAACGCGCGCTGACCGACGAAGAGAAGGCGGAAGCTCTGTCGCTGATCACCAGGCTTCTCGACAAGGGCGTCTCGGCCGACACCAAGGAAGAGCTGGAAGAATACAAACAGGATATCGACGAAGGTGAATTCGCGGACATGGATCTGCGTTACCTCCGTGCCCTTCACAAACGGCTGGCGTCTTAGAGTTCAACTCGAAACTAGTTGAGTGATTTCAGTCGGTTGTGCCTTACTCGGTTGTGTCAAAGCAAACGAGGAGGCACGACATGTGGACCGAAATCACTCGCCCGAAGTATGAGCGCCG
>LXNI01002827.1_pt1 | contig 11200 bp, 6 predicted proteins | sample 809091 | NCBI WGS metagenome assembly LXNI01 (sample SAMN04870527, study PRJNA318959) | sponge metagenome | biome: 01000161; feature: marine sponge reef; material: water | host: Sarcotragus foetidus | place: Greece: Milos, Mediterranean Sea | collected 2013-05-29 | depth 5-7 m | reverse complement strand
TGTCCACGCCAGCCCCCGATTTTTGACCAATATGAGTGATACATCTGCTTTCATCGCCGCCCTGCCCAAGGCCGAGTTGCACCTGCACATTGAGGGCACGCTGGAGCCTGAGTTGATGTTTGCACTGGCCGGACGCAACGGTATCCGGCTGCCTTATGCCTCGGTGGAGGAAGTGCGCACCGCGTACCGGTTTTCCAACCTGCAGGACTTTCTTGACATCTACTACGCCGGCGCCGGCGCGTTGCTGCACAGGCAGGACTTCTACGACCTGACCTGGGCCTACCTGCAACGGGCTTTTGCGCAGAACGTGCGCCACGTCGAGATCTTCTTCGACCCGCAGACCCACACTGCGCGCGGGGTTGCGTTTGCCACCGTCATCGACGGTATCAGCCAGGCACTGGATGACGCCGAGGCCAGGCTGGGTATCAGCTCACGCCTGATCATGTGTTTCCTGCGCCACCTGGATGAAGCAGATGCCCTGGCAACCCTGGAACTGGCCCTGCCCTACCGGGACCGTATTGCCGGGGTGGGCCTGGATTCGTCCGAGCGCGGCAATCCGCCGGGCAAGTTCCGGGAAGCCTTCCGGCGCGCCCGGGCCGCGGGTTTCATGGCAACCGCCCACGCCGGCGAGGAAGGTCCCGCCGCCTACGTGCGGGAAGCCCTGGACGTGCTGGCGGTGACGCGTATTGACCACGGCAACAACGCGCTGGATGACGCCGACCTGGTGACGGAACTGGCGCGCCGGCGTATCCCGCTCACGGTGTGCCCGCTCAGCAATGTGAAACTCCGGGTGGTGGAGGACATCCGCGCCCACCCACTGCAACGTATGCTGGACCTGGGCCTGTTCGTGACCGTCAACTCCGACGACCCCGCCTATTTCGGCGGCTATATCAATGAGAACTACCTCGCCGTAGCGGAAGCGCTGGACCTGGACCGGGAAACCCTGGCACAACTGGCCCGCAATTCCTTCGCAGCATCCCTGCTGGATGCGGATACCAAGGCCGCGCTGGTTGCGCAAGTGGATGGGGTTAGGGGAATTGGGAATTAGGAATTATAGGGTTTATGGGGTAATGCACAATTCCCAGATTGGTGGGGTCAGAGTAAAATCGCTATTATCGGGGTTGATGGCAGGATCGGTGGTGATTTTACTCTGACCCCGGAATTCATAATGGCGATTTTACTCCCCATCCATCCCGTGACCCCATAACCCCTCTCCGATTGAACGTAGATTGAACGCAGACCTGCAGAACCGGTCAAATTCTTATATTATGGCGTATGCAAGTCCTGATTTTTAATTATCCATGTTGACCACGCATGTTCTTGATACCGCCCACGGCATACCCGCCGCGGGCATGCGCGTTGAATTATTTGCCATCGAGGATGGTGAGCGTACCCTGGTGACGGCCGCGGTCACGAACTCGTCCGGGCGTTGCGAACGTCCGCTGCTCGAAGACGGAGAGGCTTGTGTCGGGGTGTGGGAACTGGTGTTCCACGTAGCCGAGTATTTTGCCGCGCAAGAGGTGGCAGTGCCGGAACCGCCGTTTCTCGACCAGGTGAACCTCCGTTTCGGCATTGCCGCGGCCGAGCACTACCATGTGCCCCTGCTGGTCTCGCCCTGGAGTTACAGCACGTATCGCGGCAGTTGAACAGATGTCTGAAGCAGGTCAGAAAGCCATGGAACGCGGGACGATACGTTTCCTGCTGGATGGCCGCGTGCACGAAGTCACCGGCGTCGCGCCCACTACTACCGTACTGAACTACCTCAGGGAGACGCTGCAACGCACCGGCACCAAGGAAGGTTGCGCCGAGGGCGATTGCGGCGCCTGTACCGTGGTCGTTGCCGAGGCCGGCGCACCGCGGCAGGTGCGGTTCCGCGCCATCAACGCCTGCATACAGTTCCTGCCGACCCTGCACGGCAAGGCCTTGTACACCGTGGAGAGTTTGCACAAGCTGGCCCACAACGGCCTGCACCCGGTACAACAGGCCATGGTGGACTGTCACGGTTCCCAGTGCGGTTTCTGTACGCCCGGCTTTGTCATGTCGCTGTTCGCCCTGTACCGGCATAATGCCCGGCCCACGCGGGCCGGGATCGAGGATGCGCTATCCGGCAACCTGTGCCGCTGCACCGGCTACCGGCCCATCATCAGCGCCGCGGGCAGGATGTACGACTACGGCTCAGACCGGCTTGATGAGCCGGAGCTGCTGCGCCAACTCGAGCAGCTTCGCCCTGATGCTTGCGTGGAGTTGGACGTGCGGGGCCGCGGCGCGGCAGGAAAACGCTATTATGCGCCGCACAGCCTGTCCGAACTGGCAGGCCTGTTGTTGCAACACCCGCAGGCCACCCTGCTGGCGGGCGGCACCGACGTGGGGCTGTGGGTGACCAAGGCGTACCGGGAGCTTCCCATCATCATTTACCTGGGTGGCGTGACCGGACTGGAACGCATCGATGAGTCCGCCGGACAGCTTGATATCGGCGCCGCGGTCAGCCTTGCCGATGCGTTTGCGGCCCTGGAAAAACATTATCCCGAACTGTCGGAAATCATGCGCCGGTTTGCCTCGCCTCCCATCCGCAATGCCGGCACCTTGTGCGGTAACGTCGCCAACGGTTCGCCCATCGGCGATACCATGCCGGCGCTGGTCAGCCTGGGTGCGGAACTGGTGCTGCGCCGCGGCGAGCAGGTACGCGTCCTGCCTCTGGATGAATTTTACCTGGGCTATCGTAATACCGCCCTGCGGCCCGCCGAGTTCATACAGGCGGTACGGGTTCCCTTACACCCCGGCGCCGGCCGCTGTTTCCGTTCCTACAAGATCGCCAAGCGCCACGACCAGGATATCTCCGCGGTCTGCGGCGCGTATTTTGTGCGCATGGAGGCGGATACCGTGGCCGATGCGCGCATCTGTTACGGCGGCATGGCGGCAGTGCCGCAACGGGCCAGGCGCTGCGAAGCTGCCCTGCGCGGACAACCCTGGAATGAAACCACGCTGGCAACGGCCAGCCAGGCCCTGGCTGAGGATTACCAGCCGCTCACCGACCTGCGCGCCTCATCCGCGTACCGCCAGCGCGTGGCCGGCAACCTGTTGCAACGGTTTTACCTGGAAACAACGGGCGTGCAGGCCGCCAGTGTCTGGGAACAGGGTGCAACACAACGTCCCGGGGACGAGCCCACGCTGGCTTGATCAGCAATTATGGCAGGTAAAACAGATAGTTTCGTTATCGGCGCGGCGTTGCCCCATGAAAGCGCACACCTGCACGTGCGCGGGGAAGCCACATACGTGGATGACCAGCCGGAGCCGCGGGGCCTGCTGTATGCCGCCCTCGGTTGCAGCACAAAAGCCCATGCCCGCATCCGGGATATCGATTTCTCCGACGTGTGCGCCGCGCCCGGCGTGGTTGGAATCATCACCGCCGCGGACATCCCCGGCGCCAACAATCATGGTCCGATGCTGGCCGATGATCCTGTGTTTGCCGACGGCCTGGTGGAATACGTGGGGCAGTCCGTGTTTGCCGTACTCGCCGATAGCGCAGACAACGCCCGCCGCGCCGCGCGCCGCGCCCGGATCGATTATGAAGAATTGCCGGCCATCCTGGATATAGACCGCGCGCTGGCGCAGCAATCCTTTGTGCTGCCGTCAGAGACTCTGGCGCGCGGCCGCCCGGAGCAGGCGCTTGCCGACTCAGAGCACAGGTTGCAAGGGCGCTTGCGCGTGGGCGGACAGGACCACTTCTACCTGGAGGGGCAGATCGCCATTGCCCATCCCCAGGAGGACGGCGCCATGCTGGTGCAGGTTTCCACCCAGCACCCGACCGAGGTGCAGCACCTGGTAGCCGAGGCCCTGGGCAGGTCCTCCAAGGACGTGGTGGTCGAGTGCCGGCGCATGGGCGGCGGTTTCGGCGGCAAGGAGACCACGCCGGCCCTGTTCGCGGTGATTGCCGCGCTGGCCGCGCACAAAACGGGGCAGCCGGTGAAATTGCGGGTTGATCGTGACGCTGACATGACTATCACCGGCAAGCGCCACGGTTTCCGCATTGACTATCAGGTCGGTTTCGACACAAGCGGCCGCATCCGCGGCATCGACCTGGAACTGGCCTCGGATTGCGGGCGTTCAGCGGACCTGTCCGGCCCCATCAACGTGCGCGCCATGTTCCACAGTGACAACTGTTATTTCCTGGAACACGTGCGTATTACCTCGCACCGCTGCAAGACCCACAAGGCGTCCAACGTGGCCTTCCGCGGGTTTGGCGGCCCCCAGGGGATGATGGGGATCGAGCACGTGGTCGATGACATCGCCCGTTTTCTCGATAAAGACCCGCTGGACGTGCGCAAGATCAACTTCTACGGGAAGCAGGACAGGAACGTCACGCCCTACCGCATGACGGTGGAGGACAACATCATCCATGAACTGGTGGACGAACTGGAACAAAAATCAGGCTACCGGGAACGGCGTCAGGCAGTGCGGGCGTACAACACTGCCGGCGGAGCGCTCAAACGGGGGATTGCGCTGACCCCGGTGAAGTTCGGGATTTCATTTACCGCGACCTTCTACAACCAGGCCGGGGCGCTGCTGCACGTGTATCGCGACGGCAGCATCATGTTGAACCACGGCGGCACGGAGATGGGGCAGGGCTTGTACACCAAGGTTGCCCAGGTGATTGCCGAGGAATTCCAGGTGGACCGGGAGCGCATCAAGTGCACTGCGGCCAATACCGGGAAGGTGCCGAATACCTCCGCCACCGCGGCCTCATCCGGCAGCGACCTGAACGGCATGGCGGCGCGGGCGGCTGCCGCCACCATCCGGCAACGCCTGACGGCGTTTGCCGCCGAGCGCTACGACGTGCCGCAGGAACAGGTACGTTTCACGCCGTCCGGTGTGCGGGTAGGCGCAGACCTGCTCGATTTTGCCGAGTTGACCGAGCAGGCTTACCTGGGGCGTATTTCCCTGTCCGCGACCGGTTATTATCGCACGCCGAAGATCAAGTATGACCCGGAGGCCTTGAGCGGCCGGCCGTTTTTCTATTTTGCCTATGGCGCGGCGGTTACCGAGGTGGCGCTGGACACCCTCACCGGGGAACACAAGCTGCTGCGGGTGGACATCCTGCACGATGTCGGGGAGTCGTTGAACCCGGCCATCGACCTGGGACAAGTGGAGGGCGGCTTCCTGCAGGGAGCCGGCTGGTTGACCAGTGAGGAGTTGTGGTGGGACCCGTCCGGCAAACTCATGACCCATGCCCCGTCCACCTACAAAATCCCGACTGTCAGCGACTGGCCGCGGGAATTCAATGTGGAACTGATCGACTGGGGCCGCAACCGGGAACAGACCATCTACCGCTCCAAGGCAGTGGGCGAACCCCCGCTGATGCTGGCCATCTCGGTATTCCACGCGCTGAAAGACGCCATCGCCTCAGCCCGGGGCGCCGGTTCCAGACCGGTGTTGAATGCACCGGCTACTCCGGAGCAGGTGTTGAATTGTATTGTCAGCGATTAGAGGTTGGCAATGAACCATTGTTTCTCAACGTTACAGGCGCTGATTGCCAACGGCCGGCCAGCCGTGCTGGTGACGGTCGCGCATATTGCCGGGTCCGCGCCGCGGGAACCGGGCGCGCGCATGATCGTGACCGCGACGGAAGTGATGGGCACCATCGGCGGCGGCAACCTTGAGTTTGAAGCCATACGTATCGCCCGCGCCCGCCTGGATGATGCCGGTGCGCCGCGCGGCATCGAACTGTTTCCCCTGGGCCCCATGCTGCAACAGTGTTGCGGTGGTGCGGTATTCCTGCATTTTGAAGTGGTCAGGGAACAAAGCAACTGGTTGAGTGTGGCCGCACAGGGCGAACGGGATAATGTCCCGGTAATATTGGCAAGCAGGACAAGGGGCGATGAACCAGACTCTGAAAAGATCATTTTCACCCCAACCGCCCTCATTGGCAGCCTGGGTGACAAACACCTGGATGAACTTGCCAAACGCCAGGCTTCAGTGTTTTTATCCAATAAAAAAAATAATGAAATTAAACTGTTACAATCTCTTGTTGAGACAAAATCCAGTTTACCCGACACCACCGATGCGCTGTTTTTTGAAATGATCTCGCCCTGCAGTTTCCACGTCGCCCTGTTCGGCGCCGGCCACGTCGGGCGCGCCCTGGTAAACACCCTGGCCGCAGTCCCGGATTGCCACATCACCTGGGTGGACAGCCGCCCCGGCCAGTTTCCGCCGGAGCTGCCGGCCAACGTGGAGGCCCGGCCCGGCGCAAACCCGCCGGCAGAGGTCGAAACCCTGCCGGGACAGGCGTATTGCCTGGTCATGACCCATGATCACCAGCTCGACCAGGATATATGCGAAGCCCTGCTGCGCCGCAACGACGCTGCCTTCCTCGGCCTGATCGGTTCGGCCACCAAACAGCGCCGCTTCATGCAAAGGCTGCGTGAGAAGGGAATAACTGAACAGCAACTGGAACGCCTGACCTGCCCCATCGGCATCCCCGGTATCGAATCAAAAGAACCCGGGGTCATCGCCATTTCCGTTGCCGCCCAGTTGTTTAAAATGTTACCCGCGGATGACGCAAATTAACGCAGGTTGTTTTTTGCCACAGAGCACACAGAGATTATATTCAGTTAAGATGTATCACAATCTCAAAATCTACTCGAACCACTCTGTGAACCCTGTGGCTTTAATATCTTTTATCTGCGTTAATCTGCGTCATCTGCGGATAATAATCTCGTGATGGAAGCGTACATTCTTGAATGGCTGAACCTGTTGTTGCGCTGGGCGCACCTGATCGTGGGCATTGCCTGGATCGGTTCCTCGTTTTATTTCGTCTGGCTCGATTTGAACCTCAACGTCCCGCCCCGGGACCCTGAAGATGAAGCGGTGGCCGGCGACCTGTGGGCGGTGCACGGCGGCGGGTTTTACCATGCGCAAAAGTACAAGGTGGCGCCCGGTGAGTTACCCGAACCGCTGCACTGGTTCAAGTGGGAGGCGTACAGCACCTGGCTGACGGGGTTCGCCCTGCTGGTGTTGATGTATTACCTCAAGGCAGACGTTTACCTGATCGATACATCCGTTGCCGACATCACGCCTTTCATGGCGGTTGCCGCCAGCATCGGTTTGCTCATGGCAGGCTGGATCGTCTATGACCTGTTATGCCGCAGTGGCCTGAGCGACGCCCGCATCGGGTTGATTGGTTTCCTGCTGGCGTTTGCCGCGATTTATCTCGTTTCCCACCTGTTCAGCGGGCGTGGCGCCTATATCCAGATCGGCGCCATGCTGGGCACCATCATGGTTGCCAACGTGTTGCTGGTCATCATTCCGGGACAACGTGAACTGGCGCAGGCCAAACAGCGCGGGGAGGAACCGGACCCGCTGCCGGGTATCAAGGCCAGGCAGCGCTCGGTGCACAACAACTACCTGACCCTGCCGGTGCTGTTCGTCATGCTCAGTCCGCACTATCCCATCACCTACGCACATGAATACAACTGGCTGTTACTGGTTGCCATCTTCAGCGCCGGGGCGCTGATCCGGCATTTCTTCAACCTGAAAAACCAGGGCCGGCTGGCGCCCGCCCTGATCCTGCTTGCCCTGCTGCTCCTCATCCTGGCCGCATTCATCGCCGCGCCAAAATCCGGGGGCGGCGCGCAGCGGGACACCACCGCGCAAGCAGGGCAACCTGTTGCCCCCGTGTCATTTGCCGCGCTGCGGCAGGTCATCGTGCAGCGCTGCAACGACTGCCATTCCGCCACGCCCAACCATCCCACCGCGCCGGTCGCGCCCAGGGGCGTGATGTTCGACACCCCCGAACAAATCCGGCAATGGGCAATTCGCATACATGCCAGCGTCGTCACCAGCAGGACCATGCCCCTGGCCAACCTGACGCAGATGACGGATGAGGAACGCCAACTTGTGGATCGTTGGTATAACACAGGCGCGGTTGTAGAATAAGATTTCGCTGAAATGGTTGTTCCTGGTGCCTTGGGAGAGTTTTTAGGAAACAGGTAGTTGATATTGTAGGGTAGAATGGTCTCTTTCCATTAGGTAAGTTGCAATGTCGTGGGACAGCAATAGCATTTTACGGCAACTTGAACTTGGTGAAGACAGCCGGGTAGAGTTCAAGGAAGCCCATTTTACCGAAAACCGCGTGCAGGCGCCTCATCGCAATGCCATTGCCGATGAGTTAGCCGCATTTGGCAACACGATCGGCGGCACATTGATTTTCAGTGTGTCCGACTCCGGTGAGGTGCGTTCGATGAACCGGCAACAGATGGATGCATTAGAAGCCTTTGTCACCGAGATTTGTGCTGACAGCATTCGTCCTCCACTGCAATTCGTTACTCAACGTCTGTCTTTGTCTGATAATTCGTCTGTGCTTGTCGTGGAAGTTGAACAGAGTGCATTGGTGCACAAAAGCCCCGGTGGTTATCTGGTCAGGCAAGGCAGTTCCAAGCGTGAACTGTCTGCCGAAGCATTGCAGCGACTGTTCCAGCAGCGCGGCCGTTCCGGGCTGCTTGGCCCTGATGAGGCAATCGTTACCGGAACCGGACGAAATACACTTGATGCAAATCTGGTAGAGCGTTTTTTAAGTTCGCGCGCGACCGAGATCGAAACGGTGCAGCTTACCAAACTAAGTTTGTTGCGGGAAGATGACAGCGGCATACTGCGAGCAACAGTCGCCGGTATTTTGCTGTGCTGCACCCAGCCCGAGGAATATATAAATGGCGCCCTGATTGAAGCTGTTCGCTACCGCGGCACAGTGCTTGGCCGCGCAAGTCAACACGATGCGTTGACTGTGACGGGGCCGTTGGATAAGCAGATACGTGATGCCGTGAATTTCGTAAAGTTGAATATGCGCGTCGCCGCGCGCAAGGACCCGGGGCGCGTGGAAATACCGCAATTCAGTCTGCGATCCATATTTGAGGCTGTTGTTAATGCCGTGGTGCATCGAGACTATTCGATGCACAACCAGAAAATACGTTTGTTCATCTTCGATGACCGTCTCGAATTATATTCACCCGGCGCCTTGCCGAATACCCTGCCACTTGAAGCCATGCGCAATCGCCAGGCCACGCGTAATGAAACCCTGGCATCAGGACTGAGAATGCTTGCGACAGGGGATATTGCCGGTGCCGGTGATCGGCAGTATTTCCTCGAGCAACGCGGAGAGGGCGTGCCGGTAATTTTCGAACAGACCCGGGAATTGACCGGACATGATCCGGAATACAAACTTAACGGCGCGGCGGAGCTGTGTCTCACCATCCCCTCTGCCAATCCGCCGGTAGAGGGTATAGAAGCGGAAATATTGGTGACCAGTTCAGCCGAACCACTTGTGGGCGCAAAACTCCTGGCTCTCTATCCCAACAACACCTGGATGCAAGGTGAAACTGATACCTTCGGACGGGTCAGCTTCGGATTTCATTCAGATTTACCCATCACCGTCTACTGCGCTGCGCCCGGATACCATGCATGCGTTGCTCACGACTGGCTTCCGCCGGAATCCCTTTCCATAGAACTTGATCCTCTGCCTGAAGGAGGTTCTGTGATATTCCCTGAACGGAAAGGCTATTTACCCAATTTAACCGGTCGGCTTAACCCAATTCTCGACAATCTCGATCGTATGTATCTCTATACCACCAATGTTGCAATCAATGAAGGGAAGCAGCAACCGGTACACTTCAAACTGAACCAGCCTTTGCGCATCACCGACATAAATGGGGTTGAATGGATGGTGCAGTTCATTGAATTTATTGGGAAATCGGCATTATTGGAATATTGGCCGCCGGATGGGAAACTCAAGCATGAAACTTAACAAGATACTCTCACAACTACGCCGGTTGGCAGATAACCAGAGGCTGAAGGGCGAGCTGTTTGAACGGCTGATTGCGGAGTACTTGCAAGCATCGCCGTTATATCGGGATGCCATCGTCACAGTCCAACCTTGGAGCGAATGGGCGCAGAGCCAAGGAATAGACCAGACTGACCTTGGTATTGATCTGGTTGTCCACACCCATGACGGCGAGTATTGGGCAGTGCAGTGCAAGTGTTATGCTGAGGAGCATGAAGTCAGTAAGCGGGATGTAGCCGCGTTCCTGGCGGCGGCAGGGAAGACCTGGGGTGGTGTCCGATTCTCTTACAATTTGATTATCGCAACTACCACGCGCTGGTCAAAACACGCTGAGACCATGCTGCAAGGCCAGCAGACACCCTGTGTCCGGTTGGGACTGAATGATCTGGCAAATGATTCCGGCGTCGATTGGTCAGCCCTACTACCCGATCTCTCCCCAGGAGTTGGCAAGCCCGTCAAGCATACGCTCAAGCCGCACCAGAGCGAGGCTGTCAGTGATGTCATCGCCGGTTTCCAGCAGTGCGAACGCGGCCAGCTTATTATGGCCTGCGGCACTGGCAAGACTTTTACTGCCTTGAAGATAGCCGAACGACAGGTAAACACCGACGGTTGTATATTGTTTCTGGTGCCTTCCCTGGCCCTGCTATCACAAACTCTGCGCGAGTGGTCAGCACAGCATGAATGGGATGCCATGCGTAGCTTTGCCGTGTGTTCGGATAGCAAAGTTGGACGAAATAATGAAGATATCAGTGCTTATGACCTGATGATTCCACCCACCACGGAAGGAAAACGCTTGTATCAGGGATTATGCGCGCCATTACCGCAAGGGCAGAGTAAAGCGTTGCGGATTGTATTTGCCACTTACCATTCCATCGATGTGGTGCATGAGGCGCAACAAATGGGGGCGCCGGCGTTCGATCTGGTTATCTGCGATGAAGCCCATCGCACCACCGGTGTGGAGTTACCTGGAGAGGAGGGATCCTATTACGTGCGGGCGCACGATGCCGATTATTTGAAGGCTCATAAACGCTTATACATGACCGCCACCCCGCGCATCTACAGCGATACCGCCCGTCAACGCGCCAGAGAACAGGACATCGAGGTCTTTTCCATGGATGATCCTGCCCGCTATGGCCCGGAGTTTCACCGACTTGATTTCTCACGAGCGGTAGCAAAAGACCTGCTCAGCGATTACAAGGTCTTGATCCTGGCAGTCAACGAGGAATATGCCAGCCACTCGATACAAAACCTGCTGGCCGGTAGTGGCGAGATTGATTTGGAGGACGCGGCCCGCATTATCGGTTGCTGGAACGGTCTGTCAAAACAGGTTGACCAGGCTGATGCTGCTGCCATGACAGACTTCATGCCCAT
>LXNI01002826.1_pt1 | contig 11209 bp, 7 predicted proteins | sample 809091 | NCBI WGS metagenome assembly LXNI01 (sample SAMN04870527, study PRJNA318959) | sponge metagenome | biome: 01000161; feature: marine sponge reef; material: water | host: Sarcotragus foetidus | place: Greece: Milos, Mediterranean Sea | collected 2013-05-29 | depth 5-7 m | reverse complement strand
CCAGGCCGGCGCGATAGTCCGGCAGGTCGCCAAAGCCGTTATCGGCCAGGACTTCCAGGAACAGGGCGTTATCCGTCACGTCGTGTGTCAACGGGCCGATGTATTCGATGGATGCCTCCATGGGTATGCCGCCGCTGAAGGGAACCACGCCGCGGGTAGCCTTCATGCCGACTACGCCGGTCCAACTCGCCGGTATGCGCACGGAGCCGCCCTGGTCGGTGCCCAGCGCCATGTCCACTTCCCCCGCCGCCACCAGGGCCGCGCTGCCGGAGGAAGAACCACCGGTGGAATAACCCGGTTTGCGCGGGTTCTGCACAATCCCGTTGGCGGAGGTGGCGCTGCCGCCCGACAAGCACATGTATTCGCACGTGGTCTTGCCGACAATATCGGCGCCGGCGTCGAGCAACCTGAGCACCGCAGTCGCGTCAAAATCGGCTACCAGGTCGGCCAGCGCGTCCGAACCGTTGGTAAGCGGCAGGTCGGCCACAAAAATATTGTCCTTGACCGCCACCTTCCTGCCGGACAAGGGACCCGTGGGCGCGCCTGTGATGTTGCATTTCAGCAGCCAGGCGTTGAAGGGGTTTTCGTCCGCTCGCGGGTAGCGGTAGTCCCGGCTGCCCCAGTGTGAGACCGGCAACTCATCCCGGCATTGATCGATATACTCGTAACCCGCGGAAAACGGTTGCAGGTACTCCAGCAACACCTGCGCTTGCCGTTCATCCAGGGACAGGTTCAGGCTGGCTGCCAGTCCTTGCAGTTCGGCGGTATCGGGAAGTTTGAATGTCATGGTCGGAAAGCCTCTGTATTGTTGCAGTATTAACTACACGGGTTAATAATATCCGAATGGGGGGCATATAACATGAATAACCGCAGCAGCCACGTGGATACCTTTGTCAGTGACAACCTGCCACCGCCTGAGCAGTTGCCTGAATTCCTGTTCACCACCGCAGCATTGCAGTTCCCGGCGCGCCTGAACTGTGCGCAGGAGTTGCTGGACAGCAAAATAGCGGCAGGATGCGGCGCGCGCAACGCCATACTCACTCCCAACGAGGTCTGGAGCTACCGGGACCTGTACGAGCAATCCAACCGGATTGCCCACGTGCTGGTTGACGAACTGGGCCTTGTCCCCGGCAACCGCGTGTTGCTGCGCGCGCCCAACAATCCGCTGCTGGTGGCCTGCTGGTTCGGGGTGATCAAAGCCGGCGGGGTTGCGGTCACCACCATGCCGTTGCTGCGCAAGCGGGAACTGGAGCCGATCATCGACAAGGCGCAGGTTCAGTTTGCGCTGTGCGATGAGCGCCTGATGGAGGAATTGTCTGGAGCGCTGGCAACCACCGGGTTTGTGCAACGGACGCTGCAGTTCAACGGCTCGGGTGAGACCGGCGCGGGCGCGGAACTGGAGCGCCTCATGGCCGCCAAGGCAACTTCCTTCGACCCGGTTGATACTGCCGCCGACGATCCGGCCCTGATCGCGTTCACCAGTGGCACCACGGGCCTGCCCAAGGGCACCATCCATTTCCATCGGGACGTCATGGCCATGTGTGTCTGTGTCGGGACCTATATGGTCAAGCCGGCGCCGGATGATATCTTTATCGGCAGCCCGCCCATTGCCTTTACCTTCGGCCTGGGTATGCACGTGGGGTTGCCCCTGTATGCCGGCGCCAGCGTTGTGCTGCTGGAAGCTGCGCCGCCGTTAGCACTGGGCAAGGCGATAGGCAGGTTTGGCGCCACCATTTGTTCCAGCGCGCCGACCGGCTACCGCGTGCTGTTGAACCACCTGGATGATATGGATTTGAGCAGCCTGAAAAAAAGCGTCAGCGCCGGTGAGAAGCTGCCGCTGCCCACCTGCCAGGATTGGCTGGCGGCCACCGGGATACGGATGATAGACGGTTTCGGCGCCACGGAAATGATCCATATTTTTGTCTCCGCCAGTGGCGACGACATTCGTGCCGGGGCCACCGGCAAGGCAATCAAAGGCTACCGGGCCTGTATCCTGGGTGACGACGACCAACCTGCGCCGCCGGGGACGTTGGGACGCATGGCAGTCAAAGGTCCGACCGGTTGCAAGTACCTGGCCGATGAACGGCAGAAAAATTACGTGGTGAACGGCTGGAACCTCACCGGGGACGTCTGCACCATGGACGCGGACGGCTATGTCTGGTACCAGGGGCGCACCGACGACATGATCATCTCATCCGGTTACAACATCTCGGGGGCGGAGGTCGAAGCAGCCCTGTTACCGCACCCGGCGGTCAGTGAATGTGGTGTGGTCGGCATCCCGGACGCATCCAGGGGCATGCTCGTCAAAGCCTTTATCGTTCCTGCCGGAGGCGTTCAGGCATCGGCACAACTGGCAAGCGAACTGCAGGAGTTCGCAAAACAGACCATCGCGCCCTACAAGTACCCAAGAGTGATAGAATTCATTGCGGAACTGCCGAAGACCCAGACCGGCAAAATCCAGAGACATAAATTACGGGCATTACCCACCAAGAATCTTGAGGCGAATTAAATGGTCACAGCAATCGTACTAATCAATACCCGGCACGGCATGATCAACGAGGTCGCTGAGGCCTTGGCCGAGATACCGGAGTTTTCCGAAGTTTACTCCGTGGGCGGCAGTTACGACATCGTCGGCATCCTGCGCGTCGAAACCAATGAGGCCATTGCCGACATGGTCACCAGCCGTCTGGTGCACGTTGAAGGCATAGACAACACCGAAACCATGATTGCGTTCAAGACCTATTCACGCCACGATCTCGAACAGATATTTTCCATCGGCATGGACTGACGCCGTAGATGACTTTCGTAGTCGCAACAGACGTAGGCGGCACCTGTACCGATACGGTGATCGTTGAGGACGGCCGCTCCGTCTTTATCGGCAAGGCGCTGTCCACGCCGCCGGATTTTGCCGATGGCGTGATCGCCTCCATCCGCTCCGCCGCGACCGTGATGCAGGCAGGACTGGATGAGATTTTCCGGAACACATCCCTGTTTATCCACGGTTCCACTGTGGTTGACAATACCTTGCTGGAGCGCAAGGGCGCGCGTACCGGGCTGATCACCACGGCCGGCTTTGAGGACACCCTGCTGGTCACCCGGGGGGCGTATGGGCGCTGGTCGGGCCTGTCGGAAGAAGGTCTCAAACACCCGGTTGCCACGAACCGTCCGGCGCCACTGGCGCCGTTTGAGCTGATCCGGGGCGTGACGGAACGGGTGGACTACAAGGGCGCGGTCATCCGCGCGCTGGATGAAGCCGAGGTCGAACAGGCCGTCAGCGACCTCATCGATGCACAGCAGGTTGAATCGATTGCCGTGGCGCTGCTGTGGTCGTTTGCCAACCCCGTCCATGAACAGCGTATCCGCGCCCTCATCAAGGCGCACAACCCGGACGTTCACGTCTCCATCAGCAGCGAGGTGGCGCCGGTCCCGGGTGAATACGAGCGCACCTCAACCACTGTCATCAACGCCTATGCCGGGAAGGTAGTCAACAACTACATTAACAACCTGCAAAGACTGCTGGGCGAGTTTAATTACCGCGGACCGGTGCTGGTCATGCAGGGCTACGGCGGCCTGCTGCCGGCCGAACAGGCGGCGGCGCGGGCGGTGAACATGCTGGAATGCGGGCCGGTCGCCGGGGTCATCGGCAGCAAGTTTCTCGGTGACAGCATGGGCGACAGCAATATCATCGCCGCGGACATGGGCGGCACTACCTTCAAGGTGGGGATCATCCAGAACGGTGAGGTGGAATACGCCCGGGAACCCCTGATAGACCGTTACCACTACTCGGCGCCGAAGATCGACGTGGCCTCCATCGGCGCCGGTGGCGGCAGCCTGATTACCCTGGAAGAAGACACGGGCGCGCCCCTGGTGGGACCGCAGAGCGCCGGGGCGGCGCCCGGACCGATCTGTTACGGGCTTGGTGGAACCCGCCCCACCGTCACCGACGTCTTGCTGCTGCTGGGCTATATCGACCCGCAACGTTTCCTCAACGGCGCCATGACCCTGGACACGGACGCCACCGCGCGGCTGTTCCGGGAACAGATCGCAGACCCGCTGGGCCTATCGGTGGAAGACGCGGCGATGGGCATATTCCGGGTTGCCAACGCCCAGGTCACCGACCTGATCCACAAAATCACCGTTGAGCAAGGCCTGGACCCGCGGGATTTTGTCCTGCACGCGTTCGGCGGCACCTGCCCCATCCTGGCCGGCGCGTTCGCGCGGGAACTGAGCGTGCAACGGGTTGTGGTGCCGTACACGGCGTCGGTGAACTGCGCCTTTGGCCTGGCCAGCACCGACGTCATGCACGATTACAGCGTGATCCTGACCAAATCCGCGCCCTGCCCCGCGCAGGAGGTCAACGCCATTTTTGCACCCATGCTGGAGACAGCCACAGAGATGCTGGAACAGGAGGGCTTCGCGCAGGATAAAATGAGCTTCAGGTGGTCGGTTGGTTTCCGTTACGCGCTGCAAGTGCACGAAATCATCACCCCGGTGCGCGCCGCCACCCCGCTGGACCAGGACGGCCTGGACCGATTGGTCAACGATTTCGAGGCCCTGTATGAAAACCGCTACGGCAAAGGCTCCGCGTATCGCGACGCGGGCATTGAGATGACCCGCTTTCGCCTCAGCGCGTCCGGCCGCATTGATCACCCCGATGTTGCCGCGCAAGCTTTGGTCGATGCCTCCCCGCGCGCGGCGCTCAGCGGACGGCGCAGGATCTTCGTCAGCGGCCATGACGGCCTGACCGAGGCTGACATTTATGACTTCGACAAACTGCGTCCCGGTAATATCATGCGCGGACCGGCGGTGATTCACACACCGATCACCACCATCGTAATCCAGGACAGGCAACAGGGGTTCATGGACGGGCACAAAAATATTATTATCGACCTGACATGATCGATCCGATTACCTTTTCAATTATCCGTCATCGCCTGTTCCGGGTCGTGGACGAGGCGGTAATCACATTGAAGAACGTGTCCGGCAGCGCCATCACCAACGAAGGCCATGACCTGATGGTATCGCTGTACCGGGCCGACGGTTCCCTGCTGATGGGCGGCGTGGGTTTCCTGCACCACCTGACCAGCGCCGCAGAGGCGTGCAAATCCATTATCCGGCGCTTCCGGGGTGACATCCATCCCGGCGACGTATTCCTGTTGAACGATCCCTACACCGCGGCCCTGCATACCTCGGACGTGTACCTGGTGGCGCCCATCCACTACCAGGGGGAACTGGTGGCCTGGAGCGCCTGTTTCGTGCACGTGTACGACATCGGCGCCACCAACCCCGGCGGTTTCTGTCCCGACGCGGAGAACATCTACACTGAAGGCTTCAGTTCCCCGGGCCTGCGGCTGGTGGAGCGGGGCGAGATCAACCGGGCGGTGATGGATACCTTCCTCAACATGGTGCGCTCCCCCGACATGGTGGCGCTGGATATCAATTCCATGATCGCCTGCAATAACGTCGCCCGTGAACGGATGCTGACCTTGATCGAAAAGTACGGGTTTGCAACGGTGGACGAGACCTGCCAAACGCTGATCGTCAAGTCCGAAGAAAAACTGCGCGCGCGTCTGCGGGAATTGCCGGACGGGCAGTGGCAAGCGCGCCAGTACCTGAGCGTTAAGGACGAGATCTATCGGGTCGAGTTGACCATGACCAAGCAGGATGATGCGCTCACCTTCGACTTCACCGGGTCCAGCGAGCAGAGTCGCTACGCCATTAACTGCACCAAGTGGGCTTCCCTGGGCGGCCTGTTCGCGCCCCTGTTTCCGTTGCTGTGTTATGACATCACCTGGAACGAGGGGGTGATCGGCCCCATCACCATGATCGCACCGGAGGGGACCATCGTAAACTGCACGCGCCCGGCGCCGGTTTCCGTTGCCACCGTGGGCGCCATACAGTCTGTCAATAATGCGGCCTGCACCACCATCGGCAAGCTGCTCAGCGCCAGCGAAAAATACGCCCCGGAAGCCACCGCGGTATGGCACGCCAACCATTTTGCCGTGTTCCTGTTCGGGCAGAACCAGCACCACAAGCAGGCCATCGGCATCCTCACCGAGACCTTCGCCGGGGCCGGCGGCGCCCGCGCCTGGGCGGACGGCATCGAGGTGGGTGGCGAGATCCCGAATCCGATCTCGCGCATGGCCAACGTGGAGACCGTCGAATATACCTTCCCGATCCGTTACCTGTACCGCCGCCGCCTGCAGGATTCCGGCGGCCCCGGGCGTTACCGCGGCGGCGTCGGCATGGAACTCTCCTTCGTGCCGCACGATGCGCCGGACGGCGGCATGCACTACGTAGTCTCCGGCAAAGGCTCGAAGTTCCCCATGAGCGAGGGCCTGGCCGGGGGTTATCCCGGCTCGCCCAACGCCTACATGTGGATCAGGAACGGCGCAACGGAGTCCGGCAACGGCGCGGCGGAGTCCGGGCAGGATGAACAACAGAGTGTGGATTGGGGCGTGTTTCCACTGATGGGTGAAGACGCCCTGTACGTGCGCTGGAACGGCGGCGGCGGTTACGGCGACCCGCTGGCGCGCCCGCCGGAAGACGTGGCCCATGACGTACGGGACGGGCTGACCTCGGCGGAATTTGCGGAGACCGTGTACGGCGTCATTATCGACGCCGGGACGGGAGAAGCCGATCAGGCGCTGACGGAGGAAAAGCGGGCCGGGTTGATCCGGTACAGGAAAAACGGCACGCAGGCCGCCACTGCCGCAAACACGCAACTCACCTGCAAACATTGCCGCTCAAGCCTGGCTGATGGCGAAGGCAACTGGAAGGAATCCGCTGTCCTGCAGGAAACGCCCATGCAAAGCCTGGGTGGACCCTACGCCAGCGGCGGCGACGTAGTGTTGCGTTCTTTCTCCTGTCCGGGTTGCGGTGTCCTGCTGGATACCGAAACGGCAATGCGGGGCGATCCGTACCTGCATGATAAAATTTTCAGCCGCGGATGAAAAAGGTAAAGTGATATGCATAATATTGGAATAAGTGAAGAGATCGTCGAGCGGGTGATGAAACGGCGCGGACGGTTTCACCTGTACGACAGTTTTGACCCGGCAAAATGCGCCCTGGTGGTCATCGATATGCAGAATGCCTTCTGCAAGCCGGGGGCGCCGGCGGAGGTACCGGCCAGTCGCGGGACGATTGGGAATATCAATTTCCTGGCCAGGGAGTTACGCGCGCGCGGCGGCGATATCATCTGGGTGGTAAGCGAATTCCACTGCAACGGTGGCAAATCGGAATGGGAGAATTTCTTCAGCACCATGGTCTCCGGCGAGGTACGCGAGCGCACCATGCAATACATGGCGCCCGGGCAGGAAGGTGGCAAACTCTGGCACGAACTGGAACCGGATGAGAACGACATCCACCTGGTCAAGAACCGCTACGGCTGCCTGAGTCCCGGCGCCTCGAAACTGGAACGGGTGTTGCGCAGCCGCGCCATCGAGATCCTGTTGATAGCCGGGACAAAGACTAACATCTGTTGTGAGACCACTGCACGCACTGCATTTGACATGGACTTCAACGTGGTCATGGTCGAAGACTGCTGCTCCACCCTGTCCGACCGCGAACACCAGGCGACGCTGGAATCCATCATCCAGCAGTTCGGCGACGTGATGACCGGGCAGGAGTTTATTGAGCGTTGTATGTAGATGAAGATTTATCCACAGATTACACAGGATGCAGATTTCAAGGACTTGAAAAACGTCACCAGGGTAACACCTTTCACTGCTTATTCTCCGCCACTGCAAGCTGCTTATGTGATAGACTCCCGCACCTGACTGAACTTACCATCCAAGGAGATTTTGACGTGGCCGAAGCAGCTACCTCGTTATACCCCGCAGGGGAAAAAATTACTATTGACAATGGGCGACTCCAAGTCCCCGACAACCCGGTCATTCCGTTTATTGAAGGAGACGGGATTGGACCTGACGTCTGGCGGGCGTCAAAAGAAGTATTGGATGCCGCAGTTGCCAAAGCTTACAACGGCACGCGGGAGATCTGCTGGCTGGAAGTGTATGCCGGGGAGAAGGCCAATGAACTGACCGGTTCCTGGCTGCCGGACGAGACCCTGGATCGCTGCCGGGAATACCTGGTTGCCATCAAGGGTCCGCTGACTACGCCCATCGGTGGCGGTATCCGTTCCCTGAACGTCGCCCTGCGCCAGATCCTGGACCTGTATGTGTGCCTGCGGCCGGTCAGGTGGTTTCAGGGTGTACCCTCGCCGACAAAAAACCCGCAGGATGTGGACATGGTGATCTTCCGGGAAAACACCGAAGACATCTATGCCGGCATAGAGTTCGAGCAGGGTAGTGAGGACAACCGGAAATTCCTGGAACTGTTGCAGGAGGCATTTCCCAACTACTACCGTAAAATCCGCTTCCCGGATACCACCGGCATCGGCATCAAGCCGATCTCACAGGAGGGGACGGGACGCCTGGTGCAGGCGGCAATCCGTTATGCAATGGACAACAAACGCAAGAGCGTGACCTTTGTCCACAAGGGCAATATCATGAAGTACACCGAGGGGGCGTTCCGCAACTGGGGTTATGAACTGGCGGAAACCTCCTTCCCGACGCAGACCTATACCTGGGACCAATGGGAACGCACCCGCGCGGCACAGGGCACGGAGGCGGCCAACAAGGAACAGGAAGAAGCGCTGGCCGGTGGCAAGATACTCATCAAGGACGCCATTGCCGACATCACCCTGCAACAGGTGTTGACCCGACCGAGGGAATTTGACGTGATTGCCACCATGAACCTGAACGGTGATTACCTGTCCGACGCGCTGGCGGCGCAGGTCGGCGGTATCGGCATCGCACCGGGCGGCAATATCAACTACGACACCGGCCACGCGGTCTTCGAGGCAACCCACGGCACCGCGCCCAAGTACGCCAACCAGGACAAGGTCAACCCGGGTTCCCTGGTGCTCTCCGGTGAGATGATGCTGCGCTATATGGGCTGGACGGAAGCGGCGGACCTGGTTATCTCCGGCATGGACAACACGATTTCCTCCAAGACTGTCACCTATGATTTCGCCCGGTTGATGGAGGGGGCGAACAAGGTCAGTTGCAGTGAGTTCGGCCAGGCCATGATTACCAATATGTAAGCCCGGCTTCACCCATGTCCGAGCAACGCAAACAGACCATCGCCCGCATCTCGGAATTTATCTACGAAGGCTTCCTGAAATACAACGAGAACTTCGCGCGCATCACCGAGCGGGCCCGGCGCCGTTTCGAGCATCAGGACTGGGGCGGACACCAACAGGACATCATTGAACGGGTTGAACTCTACGAGAAATCCGTAGGCCGCATTGTCGTCTCCCTGCGCAAGAACCTGGGCCCCAGGGTGATAGACCGCAAGCTCTGGCACAGCGCCCGCAGGTATTACGGCGATCGCTTGTTTAACGTGCCGGACGCCGGGTTCATGAAGACATTCTTCAATTCCATTACCCGGCGTATTTTCGATACGGTGGGTATAGACCCGGAGATCGAGTTCACGTCGGCGCCGCCGGATGAAGGTTTTAATCCGTTGGAAACCCTGACCCTGAACCGCTACCCGCACTGGGGCTCACTGGAAAAGACCTTCAAAACCATCCTGGATGACTTCGCCTTCAAGGTCCCCTACAAGGATATGGATGCTGACACCAGGACCATCAGCCAGTTACTGCAGCGTTATTTCCAGGCACACCTGAAACAGCATGGTGAGTTTCTCCGGTTTGAATTTATCAACTCGGCATTTTTTCAGTCGGCCCGCGCTTACCTGATTGGACGCACCATCCAGCAAGACCATGCCAACCCCATCGTCATCGCCCTGAAAAACACCAGCCGGGGCATCGAAGTGGACGCGGCGCTGCTGTCCGAGGAAGAAGTGAGCATCGTATTCAGTTATACCCGCTCCTATTACTTCGCCAACCCCCATTCCGTCATCGGCGCGGTACATTTCCTGCATTCCATCCTGCCGGGCAAACCGATTGACGAACTGTACACGGTGCTGGGCAGGCTGCGCCAGGGCAAGACCGAGCGTTACCGGATTTTCTCACACCACCTGCAGAATACCGACGACAAGTTCACGCACGCAGAGGGCGACAAGGGACTGGTAATGCTGGTGTTCAACCTGCCCTCCTACGATCTGGTGTTCAAGGTTATCCGGGACCAGTTCGGCTACCCCAAGACCATTAACCGGGACGAGGTGCAAAGCAAGTACCGACTGGTGTCCCGGCACGACCGGGCCGGCCGCCTGATCGACACCCAGGAATTTCGTAACCTGGAGTTCCCGGTCAGTCGTTTCGATAAGTCATTGCTGGATGAATTGTTGAGTGAAGCGGCGGAAACCGTGCGTGTCGATGATGATCAAGTCATTATCGACCACGTTTATATCGAGCGGCGGGTACGGCCGTTGAACCTCTACCTGAAGGAAGTCGAGCGTACCGACGCCAGGGAAGCCATCCTGGATTATGGGCAAACCATCAAGGACCTGGCCAATACCAACATTTTTCCCGGCGACCTGCTGTTGAAAAACTTTGGTGTGACCCGGCACCGGCGCGTGGTGTTCTACGATTACGATGAGGTGGCGCTGGTAACGGAATGCGACTTTCGCGACATCCCGGACAGTGACGATGATGAAGACCTGATGCGTTCGGACGTCTGGTTCCACGTCAACAAAAACGATATTTTCCCGGAAGAATTCATCAAGTTCCTGTCCATGGACGCAGAGTTGCGCAGCCTGTTCCTGGAGGTGCACAGCGACCTGCTCACGGCGGACTACTGGAACCGCGTGAAGAACAAACACATGAAGGGCGACATTGAGCTGGTGATTCCCTATTTCCGGCACGTGCTGCCGTTCGGAGCACAGGCGCCAGGGGCCGGGAAACGGGCATAGTAGCAGGGAGCAGTAGCCGGCAGAGGAAACACGGCTTCATGAAAATCCTGCTGCACGCCGGTTTTTCCCAACTACCTTCCGGCAGGACTCTGTTCCTTGGCGCTTGCCTGTTTGGCTGTTTGTTGTCCTCATGCACGTCGGAACGGCCGGAAGAGTTACATGAATTCACTGGCCTGACGATGGGCACCAGCTATTCCGTGCTGCTCAACACGGAAACCCTGCCACTGGCCAGGCAACCACTGCAAGCACAGTTCGACGCCATCCTGAAGCGCATCAACGGGGAGATGTCCACTTACCTGCCCGAGTCGGAACTATCACGTATCAACGCCAG
>LXNI01002825.1_pt1 | contig 11214 bp, 11 predicted proteins | sample 809091 | NCBI WGS metagenome assembly LXNI01 (sample SAMN04870527, study PRJNA318959) | sponge metagenome | biome: 01000161; feature: marine sponge reef; material: water | host: Sarcotragus foetidus | place: Greece: Milos, Mediterranean Sea | collected 2013-05-29 | depth 5-7 m | reverse complement strand
AGAAGGTGTTTGTGGACGATGTCTACCACTGACACGTGCACCACAAGCACCAAGCAATCGTCTTTTTCGTAAACCCACCCATTCGCGACAACTCGACCTCTAATTTCGGTGATAGCCATGGGCATCGCAACACCAGGCTGAAGCTCGTCTAAATCGCACGTGATGTATCCCTGAAGGAACGCCCGTAGATTCGGACCACTCAGTGTCGCATACGAAAGATGGTGGTTGGTCATGTGTCTCCATTAGGAGGTCTGGCGGCGTGACGAGGCACGTCTCGGCAAATTTTAGGACGCGGTGAATCCATGAATAATCAGGGTAATAGCAAGAATCCAACCGTTTCACGAGTTTATGAGCGGCTCAAGGTTTAGTCGAAATCAAGCGATTTGGCGGTCTCGTCGAGGATTGCTTGAGCTAGATCTGTATCTGACTCCGTTCGCGGAGGCGTGCTTCGACAAGCTTCCGGCAAACTTGAAAACAGTCTACGGTGAGTTACTTGAATGCGAAGATCCAGAGATCTTGGGTTGGTTGAAGGACGGTGCCGATGTTCCTTCAGATTATGTGTCAATCGTCGCCAAAATCACGGATTTCGCGCGAAGTAGCACTAGCTGTGACAGCAGTAACTGACTTCAGTTGATGTCAGATGACGTGGGACGTAGCTGATTCGGCCAATAACCTGACTTGTCTTCGCCTCGGCAGATCACGGAATTTCTAATCCAACCTGAATAGCGCGGGTCAACGAGACGAACGTCCGGAGGCACATACCGCAGCGTCAATCCACATCGTCTCGAGTCGGAGTCATTACCCTTGGAGCCATGCACCAGCAGATCGGTGTGCAAAGAGAACTCGCCCGCATCCAATAAAAGCGGGTAAGGCTTGCCAAATCTCGAGTATTCCTCGACTTCAAGTTCGAGCACGACGTTTTCATCGCGCCGTTTCCACGCCAGTTTGCCATGTAGGTGGGATCCAGGAAGAAAGCACATCGGTCCAGCATCCTCGGTGATTTCGTCAACGGCAAGCCACACGGTTACTGTTTTAAACGGGCGAAAAGGCCAGTAGGTCGCATCTTGGTGGAATGGCACCTCACGCTGATCTAAAGGCATCTTACAGAAATAGTGGCTGCCCCAGAGCACGATATTGGGTCCGAGTAGATCCTCGATATAGTCCAGGAGGACCGGATTCGTAGCGATATCCCATATGAAATCTACTTGCGCGTGGTACCCGTTAATCGAATATGCGTCTTTCGCTCGACGTTGAAAGTCAGAAAGTAACGCATCGAATCGAGATCGGTGCTGGTCGGCGTCCGCCTCATTGAACAAGCGGAGCTTGTCGATGAAGCCTCGTTGGTTGAATCGCGCAATTTGAATTGGCGTAAGCGTTTTGGGAGATTCATTAATAACCGGCTGAAACCGGTGAGTCTCCGATTTATCGATCGCCCAATAGTCAGGCTGTTGACGCATTTGTTGGGATTCTGCCATCAAAGGTAGGTCGCATGCACCGTGGATTGTGGAGTGACGCTATTATGTTTTGTGAATGCGAGGAGGTCGTGTCATGGCTACAGCTCCAAAAATCTCACTAGACGAACGCGTCGAATTCGGCACGGATTCCTGGATGAGGGCATTAGCAGCGTGCTTGGAAGACGCCGACTTACCGGTTGGGGTGACCTTCCGACACGCAGTTCTGCTGCGGAACGCGCCTCGTCACTTGACAGATCAAGCCGATTCATCGCTTGGATTTGTCGTCGACATTGACGATCGACGCGTTACGGTGCAAGCAAGCGTCCTTGACGAAAGTAATAACGTGTCGTCACTGGATTACAACCGCGCTCAGATGCTTGCGACGACCGTACTTGGGACGGACCCAGACGTTGCTGCTCGACGACTAAAAGACGCGCGTCATATTGCCCAATCTGAATTTCCGCTTCCTTTCGATTCACCCGACCTCGACGATGACCTAAAGATTGCGCTGCACCGAGCGCACGACCACATGGCATTACGAACGATCGCGAATCCGGATGTTGTCCAGCGTGCGCACGCACTAGGTTTAGCCGAAAACTTGGATGAGCTTGACGAACGCGGGTATACCGTATTGCACGACGCGTTCTCGAGCGAATTCGCCGACGAACTAAGAGACGAAGCGCATCGAAACCATGACTCTGCGCCACCCGATGTGGGATTTCGCGCCACGATGCTGCTTAAACGGGGGCGACTGTGGGAGGAAGCGGTCATACATCCTTGGGTCATCACGCTTGCGGAGTACTTGCTCGGGCGAGGCTGTTTGGTCTATCAGTCTGACTCAATCGTCAAGGGTCCTGAACTCGACACACATCCAGGTTTACACGCTGATTACGGTGCGTCCAGGGTCGCCGAGCCTTTCCCTGAATACTGTGTCGAAGCAACTGCTGTATGGGCAATCGATGACTTTGACGCAGCCGCAGGTCCGACTGTGATCGTACCGGGAAGTTTCAGGAATCGGCGTCAAGTGCCCCCTGGTACAACCCGGGAAGGCGGTGTGTTGATCGAAATGCCAAAGGGTTCGATTGCATTTTGGCATGGCGCGTCGTGGCACGGTGCGATGCCACGAAAGCGTTCCGGCCGAAGGACCTCGCTGCATAACGCGTATGCTCGATTTTTCATGCGCCCTCTGGAACGATACGACGATATTGATCAAGAAATCGTTGACCGCAATCCGCCAATCCTCTCGACCTTGTGTGGTCTTGACGACCCGTTTGGCAAGAGTGGTTATCACGGCGCAGATTTCGATCGGATGCGCTACGCGGCGCAGTCTAAATACGGCACAACTGCGTATTGAGTAGTGATCAGTCGTTTCGGCAGCGCGGAAACCGCTACAGCTGCTGATTTGGTTTTAAGAGATTTAGCAAGTCTGCGTTGCTATGCTGATCGGCAACTGTACATTGTGTGAGAACGGAGAGCTGATAACCCGGTTATCAGGATTGCGTCGAACGAATTAGCTCTTGCTGACCCGCACTCGAACTTGTGTCAACTCGACATAGTCGGGAAGTGCATGCAGTTCTGTGAGCAATCTCTTCGAGTCAAGTCGTATATGAGTCGCCCAACTTGAGGAATCTACGCAGAGTGTCATGGTTTTGGCGGTGCAGCTCACGTAGACGCAATGTTCGGCGCAATCGTTCGGCAACATTGAGCGGATAACCATTAAATGTTGCCGATTCGCTTCTAGCTTCAGCAACAATGGACGCAATCCGACGCGTGCCGAAGTGGGGTGATTGGGATCGATGGCGTCTCGAAGCGTGAAGGTCTTCATAGGTCGTGAAGAGTCGGAAAATGCATTCGCCAATCTCAATCGTACCCATCGGAGGTAAGTCGCGACCAGATTTCGCTTGAAACCATTGAACGGTATGTTGCGCTAAATAGTCCGAAGGCAGTTCAAAAGTCGATAATTGCCTGATTGGGTCAAGCCGACTCCTATATCTCTATATGCCAGTAAAACTCCTCCGAAAGATGTTCGGGGACCATAACAGCCGCGAATTGAAGCGGATGTCGAAGGTCGTGGAACAGATTAATGATCTAGAGCCCGAGATCAGCGAACTCTCGGATGCGGACATCATGGCGCGTACTGAGGTTCTGAAAGCGCGCTATCAAGAATCACAAGATCTAGACCCCCTCCTACCTGAGGCGTTCGCGCTTGCGCGTGAAGCGGCTCGCCGAACGCTTGATATGCGGCCGTTTGACGTGCAGCTAATAGGCGGCATGGTGCTGAACGAAGGCTGTATCGCGGAGATGCGCACGGGCGAAGGCAAGACGCTGGTAGCGGTTCTCTCAGCGTACTTGAATGCACTCTCGGGTAAAGGCGTGCACATCGTCACGGTGAACGACTACCTAGCGCGTCGCGACGCAGAGTGGATGGGTCCGGCATACGAAGCGCTGGGGTTAACTGTCGGTGTGATCCAATCTGGCCAAGAACACAGCGAGAAGCAAGCCGCGTATCAAGCGGACGTCACGTACGGCACGAACCACGAATTCGGTTTCGACTACCTACGCGACAACATGGCGTATCGACTAGAAGACAGAGTTCAGCGCGAGATGCACTACGCCATCGTTGACGAAGTTGACTCGATCCTCATCGACGAAGCCAGAACACCTTTGTTGATTGCCGGTCCCGCGTCTGAGTCCGTGGACCTGTATACGAAGATCAATCGCATTCCGCCAAAGCTGATTCAGCAAGAGAAAGTCGAATCAACTTTGCCAGCCGCGTTGGGCGGTGAAGCACCGGAGGATACTGGCGACTACTACATAGACGAACAAAACCGCCAGGTCGAATTGACGGAACGCGGACATGCGACGGTCGAAGCGGAACTGCACAGGCTGAAACTGCTAGAAGAGGGCGACAGTCTCTATGCAGCTTCCAATCTGTCGTTACTTCACCATGTTCTTGCTGCACTGAAAGCTCACTGTATCTACAAGCGTGATGTCGACTACATGGTGCGCGATGGTGAAGTCGTGATCATCGATGAGCATACCGGCCGAGCGATGGAGGGGAGGCGCTGGTCCGAAGGTATTCATCAAGCCGTCGAAGCGAAGGAAGCACTCTCGATCCGCCAAGAAACTCAGACCATGGCGTCGACGACGTATCAGAACTATTTCCGCCTTTATCCACGCTTGGCGGGAATGACAGGTACCGCTGATACCGAGGCGTTTGAGTTTAGGCAGACCTATGGTTTAACTGTCGTCATTGTTCCGACCCATCTACCGATGGTGCGTGCAGACCACAACGACCTCGTCTTCATGTCGTTAGAAGAGAAGTACGAAGCGATCATTGAAGATATCCGCGAATGCCAAGAGCGCCAACAACCGGTCTTGATTGGTACGGCTTCGATAGAAGCTTCAGAACTTATCTCGAAGGAATTAGCTAAGCACAAGATTGCGCACAACGTGCTCAATGCAAAACAGCATGAGCGCGAAGCGGACGTAATCGCGCAAGCTGGTAGTCCTGGTATGGTCACGATCGCAACGAACATGGCAGGTCGCGGTACGGACATCATGCTCGGCGGGAACTGGCAGGCTGAGATCGAGGCGCTAGGCGATGCGGCAACTCCTGATATCGTTGACAAGGTGCGCAGCGAATGGCAGAAACGGCACGATCAAGTTTTAGAAGCGGGTGGACTGCACATCTGCGGCACTGAGCGTCATGAGTCGCGTCGGATCGACAACCAATTACGCGGTCGAGCCGGACGACAAGGCGATCCTGGTTCCTCGCGTTTCTATCTCTCATTAGAAGACGATCTTTTACGCTTGTTTGCAACCCCGCGATGGCAATCGACGATGAAATCCATCGGTTTAGAGCGCGGCGAAGCAATCGAAGCGAAGATGGTGAACACCTCAATCGAGCGAGCGCAGAAAAAAATCGAGGGGCGTAATTTCGATATTCGCAAGAATCTACTCGAATATGACGACGTGGCGAATGATCAGCGCCAGATGATCTATCAACAGCGCAATGAGCTGATGTCGTCAGGTGACATCACAAGCATGATTGAAGGCATGCGTGAAACCGTCGTGTTGGACATCATCGATGATCACTTACCTCCGCAGTCAATCCCTGAGCAATGGGACATTGAGGGACTCGAAGCGAGTGTGCGTCGCGAGTTGGGTATTCAACTACCTATCGAATCATGGCTCGAAGGTGAGGATGCAATTGAAGACTCGGATGCACTGAGCGACCGGATTCTTGACGAGGTCGTCTCTGCTTATCAATCGAAGCGTAAGAGTTGGGGTGAAGCGGGATTTGAAGTTGAGGCTATTGAGCACCAGGTGATGCTCCAGATCCTCGATAGTAGGTGGAAGGAACACCTGCTGTCAATGGACCACCTCCGACAGGGAATTCATCTCCGCGCATACGCACAGAAGCAACCGAAACAGGAATACAAGCGCGAATCATTCGAACTATTTCAGGAAATGCTCTATGACGTGCAGCGTACCGCAACCAGCACGTTGTGCCGTATGCAGATTGAAAGCGAAGAACAGGCTCGCGTGCAGGAACGGGAGCGCCGCCGCCGCGAGGAGCTGAATAGACGCTTGAAGTATCAACACGAAGGTGCGAACGGTGAACAGCCTTCTGCACCTCAACGCATCCAACCGGTTCGGCGAGAGGAGCCGAAGGTGGGACGAAACGCACCATGTCCATGTGGCAGCGGTAAGAAATACAAACACTGCTGCGGCAAAGCAGCGTAATCCGAACTTAAGCGTGTCGCTGTATTCGCATGGGCAACCTACGCTAAAGCGCCTCTAAAATCTCGTGCGTTTTGTCGGCTCAATACCGATCAACTAACGCGAATTTACTTCCAAGACTGAAAACACATCATGGCTGTTAACCTACCGGATATTGGCTCGCTCAAGCCTGTTTCGGGTATCGAGCTTGGCGTAGCGGAAGCAAATATCCGATACGAAGGACGCCCGGACGTCGCGGTCATGATGTGTGCGACCGGCTCGGTTGCGGGCGGCGTGTTCACGCAGAACAGTTATCGAGCGGCTCCTGTACTCATCGCAGAACGTCATTGCGGCGCTATCCGTGGACTAGTCGTGAATAGTGGAAATGCCAATGCGGCTACGGGTGATATCGGTATGCGCGACGCCGAAGCAATGTGTAGTCTGCTTGCGCGGCACATTGGTTGTGGTGCAGAGGAAGTTCTGCCGTTCTCGACGGGCGTTATTGGCGAACCGTTACCAATGGATCGAATGGCTGTGGGTATTAATGACGCGTTCGTAACGTGTCGCTCGGATGGCTGGAACGCGACTGCGGAAGCGATCATGACCACTGATACCGCACCGAAAGGCGTATCGGTTGGTTTTGACGTGGACGGTCACGAAATTACCGCGACTGGGATCGTCAAGGGCTCGGGCATGATTCGACCCGATATGGCAACGATGCTAGCGTTTCTCGGTACGGATGCGTCGATGTCGCACGAAGTTGCTAAGCGACTTGCGTGGGACTTGGCGGAGCGAAGCTTTAACCGACTCACGATTGATGGTGACACGTCGACAAATGACTCGTTCGTGGTTGTTGGCACAGGTCGTGCCACACTGCCTCGCATCACTGACATCGATTCGCACGCTTATTCACAGCTGCGAGGCGGGTTGCTGCCGCTGGTTCAGGAGCTGGCGATCCGCACGGTGCGCGATGGTGAAGGCGCTACAAAGTTCGTGACTGTATGCATTGAAGGCGGTCGTACCGAACACGAGTGTTTGGAGGTGGCATACACGGTTGCACACTCGCCGTTGGTCAAGACCGCGATTTTCGCCGGTGATCCGAATTGGGGTCGATTCTGCATGGCGATAGGTCGCGCGGGTATTGCGGATTTGGAGCCATATCGAGTGTCGTTGCATCTGAACGATGTTTGCATCGCAACTGACGGGAAGATTGATGCCAATTACGTTGAGTCTGATGCCGCTAAAGTTATGGCTTTAGATGAGTTCACCGTACGCATCCATCTGGGTAGGGGATCGGCGACAGCGCAAGTTTGGACGAGTGATCTCTCCTATGAATACGTCAAAATCAACGCGGAATATCGAACCTAGATTCGACTACGGTAGGTCTAGCACCTACTCTTGATGATTAACGTCCGGCGATTCTTCGTCCATTCCCGGTTCGCCCGGTATGTGATGCTCTTCGTCAAACCACTTGCCTAAGTCAATCATCTGGCACCGCTTGGAACAGAACGGTCGTGCCGAGTTATTTGTATCCCAGATCACGGCCTTACGGCAACGGGGACAGGGAACTAAGCGCTCGGGATTTGGCATTTCACTCTCGACTATTCAATGTCATCATCGTTAGCGTTCAGTCGTGAGGTTTATTCGAGTCGTAGACATCATATCGATCAACTCGCCATAACGAGATAACGGCGGTGAAGACGGTCAACTTGCTCGTCAACGCTCTCGATCGGGCCGTCATTCACGATTACGTCGTCCGCAAGTCGAAGACGTGTATCGCGCGCTGCTTGTGACGCGACCATTTTCTGCGCTAATTCTCGTTTCATGCCATCTCGTTGCATGGCGCGTTCAATTTGTAGTTCGACAGGCGTGTCCACAACGACGAAACGGTCGTATTGTGGTTGACGGGTATGCAATAGCGGGTTAACAACAATCACGTAGCGCGACTGTGCACTCAACATGTGGTGCATGGTGCGCTGCCCGATGAGGGGATGCAACAGTCGTTCGAGCCAAATCTTGTCATCTTCGTCGCCGAAGATTCGATGACGCAGTTCTGAACGATTTAGTGCACCGTTCGTATCTACGATGTCGTCACCGAAACGCTCGACGATTTGATCAAGTGCGGGCTCACCGGGTTCGACGACTTCTCGCGAAACGTCATCCTGCTCGACGATTGTGATCCCTCGCTGTTCGAAGCAGGAAGCAGCAAGACTCTTACCGCTCCCGATGCCGCCCGTCAGGACGACGAACCAACTCGACATGAAATGGTGACTATTGCTATTGTGTGACGTGCGAGTTATATTGACGGAAGCTTGACGATTACCCGCCGAGGTAGGAAGGCACTAAACCTACGTCGCGCCCCAGCAGCAAGCCAATACCGACGACGCTTAGAAACGGCGCGAATCGGATTCCCACGTCACGTTGATACGTTCCCACAATGATCATATAGATTCCAAAAGCGAACGCGATCAATGCAGCAAACAAAAGATTGAGTGGCAGTAGCACCCAACCAAGCCAAGCTCCGAGTGCTGCGACTAATTTGAAATCTCCGTATCCCAACCCGTTGCGTCCTGTCAGACTTCTATAGACGAAGTTCAACAGCCAAAACAATCCATAGCCAGTAACCGCACCAATGATCGCGTCGACAGGGCTCAGCGCATCGGGATGAGCGACCATGAACACACTGAATAGGAGTCCAGCGCCGATGAGCGGGATGGTCGCTGCATCCGGCAACCACCCAGTCTCCCAATCCATGTACCCAACCGCAACTAGACCTAAGCAGAAAAACGCTTTAAAACAGAATTCAAGCGTCGGTCCGTAGCTTACGAACAGCAAGATAAGCAGTAGTGCGGACGTTGCTTCGACCAATGGATAGCGCACTGAAATTGGTGCGTCGCAATTGGCGCATCGACCACGCAACATCAACCAACTCAGCAGTGGGATGTTGTGGTGCCAGCGGATTGTTGCGCGACATTTCGGACAAAATGATCGCGGCCATGCGAGATTTAGCGGCGTCGCGGCTGGTGGTTCAATGTTCAGCTGACTTAGGCTCAAGTGTCGTTCATCCCGTTCAACCATCATGGGTAGACGAGTGATCACGACGTTTAAGAAACTACCCACCACCAGCCCGATCAAACCCACGAAGACAGTTCCGAGTGGGGTCGCGAGCAGCGCTCCGAGATCAAAAACCATGGATTAGGTAGTTATCGGTGTCGAAGCAATTCTGCTTCGACGGATAGAGGCGACAAAGGGATTGACCATCCTTTGTTGTCGCGATTACTTTGTAGGCGTTCGTACCGATTACGTGGGCGATGTAGCGATTCGTATCGGTAATACTCGGTTTCCAATCGATTGCAGTGTTGAGACTCCACACGTCTCGAGCACGGTCGAAGATGCCGAACGCGTATCGATCATGGCTTGTATGGAATCGTTCTTGGAACGGTAGCATTGAATCCATGACGCGATACGTGACTTGCTGCCAAGAAGCAGTATTCGCCACTAAATAGTCTCGGTACACGAATATGAACGAGGCTGAGATCACAAGAACCAGGGCGGAAATAATCGGGAGTTCAATTAATAAAGTTCGTTTCATGGTGCGGCCATCGAACTACTGAGGTTAGTAGCGAAATCGCGCTTCGTACAAGGAATAGCGCTGATTTGAGGGTAATGTCCAGAAGAGTCCGCTTCCTATAATTTTGCGCGCGCCGGGATAGCTCAGTGGTAGAGCAACTGTTTCGTAAACAGTAGGTCCGCAGTTCGAATCTGCGTCTCGGCACCAGTCATGGCGCACCAAGAAGATCCGCATTCACTGTACGTTTGTCTCCGTAAATCGTAACGAAAGGTCAAGCGCGACGACATCCTTTGTGAGTGCACCTACCGATATATAGTGCACGCCGGTTTCGGCGAGCTGTCTTACGTTTTCAAGCGACACACCTCCCGACGCTTCGAGTTCAATCTGATCGCCGTAGCGCGAAACCGCTTCTCTCGTCTCAGCTAGTGAAAAATTGTCGAGCAATGCTCGTGGTACGCCTAATGCAACACATTCTGCGAGTTGCTGAAGGGTCTCCACTTCAACTTCAAGAGGCAATTTAGGGTGTTCTGCTCGTGCTGCGTAAACGGCATCATGGATCGACCCCGCTGCCTCGATGTGGTTTTCCTTAATCAGATACGCGTCAAAAAGACCGATGCGATGGTTTCGTCCGCCACCGACTGACACGGCGTACTTTTGGGCGATTCGGAGTCCCGGAAGCGTTTTACGAGTGTCAAGGAGCTTCGTATTCGCGTGACTGATGCGGTCGCAGTAAGTCTTTGTTAGCGTCGCTGTTCCAGAGAGTAACTGTAGAAAGTTGATCATGACTCGCTCTGCGCTTAGGATCGAGCGACTCGTGCCTTGAATGGTTGCCAACTCCTGATTAGGTTCAATTGAATCACCATCATCAACTTGCCAATCGATCGCGAAACCACTAATTTGCCTAGCTGTTTCATCTGCCCAGGGCTTGCCGCAAAACACTCCGCGTGATCGGCTAATTAGCACGGCGAGCGACTCATTTTGGGACGGGATTAGTGACGCATTGACGTCACCTTCGCCAACATCTTCAGCAATTGCGTTTGAAACGTTTCGCTCAATCGCGCATTGCATCTGATCGCGTTTCATATTCACGACAAGATTGATTCAATATCGAATTATTGAGGTAACAGTGACGTATCGGAAGGTCCGCTGGATCGTTCGACGAAGAACCCTCGATACCCGCGCGAGAGAAGAAAGACTGTCAACACGTACTCGCTCTCAAAATAAGGCTTCGGTCCACTGTATGCACTCGGGTCCTCGTTTGAGAAGATATGTCGTACGAGGGATGTGTGTCGATTGGAGAACTAAGAAACTAGATCTGCATTAAGGAATTTCCGATCGTACCTCACGCGCGCTAAGTAGCGTACGGTGACGCAGATTACTAAACCGAGTAGGATAGAAACGGCGTATGTCGTGTAGTTTTTATACATCCACGATGCTAAAGTGTGGTAGATGACAACTCCGCAT
>LXNI01002824.1_pt1 | contig 11220 bp, 11 predicted proteins | sample 809091 | NCBI WGS metagenome assembly LXNI01 (sample SAMN04870527, study PRJNA318959) | sponge metagenome | biome: 01000161; feature: marine sponge reef; material: water | host: Sarcotragus foetidus | place: Greece: Milos, Mediterranean Sea | collected 2013-05-29 | depth 5-7 m | reverse complement strand
GGGACAAAGCCCGCATCGGCTGACCGCACCCCCCACCCTGAGACGATGTAGTGGAAACACTCAACAGCCGCGCCCCCGCTGACCAGCACAAATACAAAACACGCGCCAAATTCGGGTCAGATTCAGCTCTATCAGGTTGTGCAACCCGTGGAAGATATCCGCCGGTAGTGCAGTCAACCCGGGTTCGTATGTGTAGGAGTCCAGTTCCAGAATTTGCAGATTGGCCAGACCTTGGAATACATCCTCGGGCAGCTCCGTGAATTCGTTGGAACTCAGATCCAGATCTTCCAGGCTGGACAAGTCGTCGAAAATGTCCTCGGGAAGCTCGGTCAGCCCGACGCCGCTCAGAATCAGCAGTCGCAGGTTGGACAGGCCGTCGAAGACGCCTTCGGGCAACGTGGTCAATGAGGGATCATCGCCGTAACGGAATCCGTCAACCACGCTCTGATAGCCCATGTCCAGGTGTTGCAGGTTGGACAACCCGTCGAACACATCCTCGGGCAGCGCTTCCAGACCGTTGTCGTCGAGCTCGAGCTGTTCCAGGTTGGACAACCCGTCGAACAGGTCCTCGGGCAGTTCGGTCAGGAGGTTGCCATCCAGCTCCAGCCGTTGCAGCTTGGACAGCCCGCCGAATACATTCTCGTCAAGCTCGGTCAGGCTGTTGCCGTCCAGAATCAGGTGTTCCAGATTGGTCAGGCGGGCGAAGATTCCTTCGGGCAGTGCGGTCAATCCGAGGCCACGTGAGAACCATTCTCGAGCATTGGCCTCCAAGCTCAGAATCTTCAGGTTGGAAAGGTGGTCGAAGACGCCCGCGGGCAACGTGGACAGGCCTATCAGTTCCAAGTCCAACTCTTCCAGGTTGGACAGGCGGTCAAAGATTCCCTCAGGAAGGGCGTGCACGCGATAGTTGCCGCTCAGATCCAACTCTTCCAAGTTGGTCAAGTCGTCGAAGATGCCCGCGGGCAGAGCGGTCAACCCGTAGCTCTCGCCAATGTACCCAGGCCTGCTCGGCTGGGGGACTCCCAGTCTCAGTCGATGCAGTCGGTACAGGCCGTCGAAGATGTCGGCGGGCAAAGTAGTCAGACTGTGCTCGCCAAAGCTCAGAGTCCGCAGGTTGCGCAAACCCTCGAAATCGCCGGATTTCAGGTTCAGGGCAATCACACGTCTCTCGGCTCCGCTGAAGCTAACGGACCTCACCTTGGCCAGATCGCCGACGGTGATGTCGCCGCATTCCTTGTTGCCACCGACCCTTGCCACTATGACGTCGCGCACTGCCGGCGTGCGGTCGCATACCGAAACCGAGAGCTCGGGCAGCACCACCGTGATTTCCTGCGCGGTGAAGCCGGTCACATGATCGCCGCCGCCTGCTCGCTGCAAGGACGCATCGGCGTTGTGGGCGTAGTCCAGAGTGACCCTCTGCCCCGGCTCCAGGGCCTCTGCCACTCTCAGCGTCACCACTGGCCCGCTCACCGACGCGCCAGTGACCGCCACAGCAGTCTCGTCGCCGTCGCCATCGAGCACATTCACTGCGAACTGTTCGGGCGAAGGGGTTCCCTGCATCGCCTGATCGAAGGTCAGCTCGACGGCATCCGGGCTCGCTGAGGCACTCAGCAAGCCCGGTTCGCTGTCCCAGTTGGTGAGAAAGTACCCGTCCACAGAGACCGACAGGCCACCGGGGTCGGTCGCCGTCAGCGTCACCGTCGTGACCAGCGGGTCGGGCAGCGCCGGGCCGACGGCCTTCCAGGCAGCGTCCTCCTCCGGCAGGGTCTCGAAGAACACCCGGTCGTATGTCCCGATCGGCTGCCACAGTTCACGGGTTCGTCGTACTTCTGCGTCGACGGTGACAGCGAGTGTCGCCACCAGTCCGCTGTCGCCGCCCGTGACAGCGGCGGTGTAGGTCAGTTTGTCGCCATCGGGATCGGAGAAGATGCCGTGGTATTCCTTGCTGACCAGCATGCTGGGGGGAGCGTTGTTCTTCCCGGTGAACCATCCGTAGTTATAGGTCTGCGTGTTGACCACCGGGGCCTCGTTGGGCGTTGCGGCGAGCTGCCAGTTCACCTTGTGGTCGGCGTCGTGGCCCAGGCCTGTGTGGGACAGGTCGGCGTTTGCCTGCGAAGCGGCCGAGAGAATCGAGCCGTTGTTGAGCTCCAGGCTGTTGGCCAGCACGGCGATGCCTTGGGAGGAGAAGTTGGGTTCCACCACCGTGTGGGCGAAGGTCAGTTCCGTGGTGCCGCTGCCGCTGTCATAGCTGGCCCATTTCTCGCCCCAAGGCGCGGGGTCCATGTCGATCTTCAACCGCGGCGCACCTGAAACGTTCACTGGCTCGCTGAAGGTGAGCGTCACCAAGATGCTCTCGCCCAAGACGTAGGTGTCGCCGACGGCGGCGACCGAGGCCACATCCACGCCGACCACCGAGGGCGGCTGCGGGGAAAGTTGCCAGTTCACCTTGTGTTCGGCGTCGTGTTCAAGGCCCGCGTGGGACAGCGAGGCGTGGGACAACGACGATTGCGTGCGGATCTCGCCGTAGTTGAGTTCCAGGCTGTTGGCCAGCACGGCGATGCCTTGGGAGGAGAAGTTGGGTTCCACCACCGTGTGGGCGAAGGTCAGCTCCGTGGTGCCGCTGCCGCTCTCATAGCCGGCCCATTTCTCGCCCCAAGGCGCGGGGTCCATGTCGATCTTCAATCGCGGCGCACCCGCCACTCTCACCGGCTCGCTGAACGTGAGCGTCACCAGAATCGTCTCGCCCATGGCATAGGTGTCGTCTCCGCCGGCGTCGGAAGTGATCGCCACGTCCGCCACCGAAGCGGCGCTGGTTTGCGCTTGCGCTGGCGCGGCCACAAGCGGCAGCGCAGCCAACCCGAGCAGCACTGCAGCGAGCGCGGGCCCCAGCCCGCGAATCCGAGTGCACATGCCGGTTACGGGCGGCCGATCCGGGGGGGGGGGGTAGAAGCGGTCCACCGACACCGCTGCTTCGTCAATGAGAGCACGGATGACCTCCTGTACGGAAATGGCTGAGGCCAAAGCATGCCACAGTCACTGCATCCGGTAAGTGTCCAGAGATACATGTTCCGAGCTTGTATGACTAAATCCTCACTCTCAACCTGTACGAGCCCTCATGTCCAACTCAACCTTGGGTGGAGCTCAGATAGCGGTGAGGCATCGACCCGGCTGTACAGCGAGGTGCTCGCCGTCTCGCAAGCTGCTGTCGGCAGGCGTCATGCTTGGGACGCCGGTGCATGTGGCACACGGCAACGTAGGCCGCACGTGGCCCGAGGTTGCCGAAGCCGAAGGCATCGATCTGCACGTCGAGCCCGCCAACCCGACCGACTGACGGCCTTGGGCCGATGCTGTGGTGATTGATGAGGTGCACCACTTCCGGAACCATGGTCGGCCGGGTGACTCGCTGCTGTCGAAAATGTTGCAGTTTGAGAGCGCAATTTCCTACAGTGTCGAAGTCAGATTATCTACACTTTCAAGCATCGGGAAGAGATTCCCGGGAATGACGAGCGCTCTGGGAGCAGGTTCAGGGGCATGTTGACGGCAGCCACGGCATCAGCAGCGACGGACGGCGAGAGCGAGATGCTGACGCCTGCCGGCTATCAGTCTCGGGTCGCGGACGGTGTGGTCGCTGAGCAGTTGCGCACGATGGGAGCAGTGCTCATCGAGGGGCCCAAGGGCTGCGGCAAGACGTGGACGGGATTGCGGCACGCCCGCAGCGTGGTTCGTTTCGACGCAGACGCTTCCGCCCGCGATCTCGCCACGATCAGCCCCGATGCCGTACTCAACGGCAACCGCCCGCGGCTGCTTGACGAATGGCAGCTTGCACCGACCATCTGGAACCATGTCCGCCATGCCTGCGACCGCGCCGCGGAACCGGGTCAATTCCTGCTGACCGGGTCGGCCGTACCGGCGAACGACATCGTGCGTCACTCCGGCGCAGGCCGCATCGCACGAACGCGCTTGCGTCCGATGTCGCTGTTCGAATCGCAGCTATCGACCGGGCATGTGTCGCTCGGGGCGCTGCTTGCGGGCGAGCCGGTCGAATCCGCCAAGGCTGAACCTGAATTCGGTGATGTGCTTGATGCGTTGTGCGCGGGTGGCTGGCCGTGGCTCACCGCTGCGGCGCCGGCCGAAGCGCAGCGGCGGTTGCGCGAGTACCTCGACGAAGTGCGCCACGTTCAGATCAATGCCGATTCGACGCGCAGCCGCAACCCGGTACTCGTGGAGCGTTTGATGATCTCGCTCGCCCGCAACACGGCTGCCACCGCGCCAGTCTCACGGCTGGCCGCGGACGGGGGCGGCGAGCAGCCGCTGAACCACCAGACCGCAAGCGCCTATCTCGATGCACTGCATCAACTCTTCGTCATCGAAGACCAGCCGGCATGGGCGACGCATCTGCGCTCGCGTTCGCGGCTCGCAAAGTCACCGAAGCGACACTTCGCCGATCCGTCGCTGGCGGCAGCCGTGCTGCGGGCAAGCCCGAGCGCCCTGCTGAGCGATTTGGAGACCTGTGGGCTGCTGTTCGAGTCGTTGGTTGTGCGCGACCTGCGCATCTACGGCGATGCGGCCGACTGTGACGTCTCCCACTACCGACTCGACAACGGCATCGAAGCCGACGCCATCGTCAGCCAGCGCTTCGAAGGCGAATGGATCGGCGTCGAAGTCAAGCTGTCTCCGGCGCCCGACTCCATCGATGCAGCAGCAGCGTCGTTGCAACGAGCCGTGAACAGCATCGACACCGAACGGATCGGGGCGCCGGCCGCGTTGCTGGTGGTGACGCCCATCGGCTACGCCTACACCCGACCAGACGGAGTCTCGGTCGTGCCGATCACTGCACTCGGTCCCTGACCACCGGCGCCATCGGCCAGGCCCCCGGGCCGAATGCTGTCCCCGAGTGCGATTCCGTTCCGATCAGGCGCCCAGATGCTGCAGCGCACCTCGCGGGTCCCGTGGCGCAGTGCCGGACAGGCGCTCACTGCTCATGATCAGCGACCGGTGCATGTGGGGCGGTGTACGATGTGGTGTATACAGCGCACGAACGTTTACTTGACGGCGGAACAGGCCGAGTATCTCGATGCTCGCGCCGCCGTTGACGGCACGACTCGCAGCGCTGTCCTGCGAGGCATCATCGACGATGCTGCTGCCCAGCCGGTTGTGCTCGACGCCGAGATTCGCCGAGCCCTGACGGAACTCGCGGACGGTTACACCGCGGTGTCGCGACGCTTGTTTGACGGAGATCCGCAGCTCGGCATCGACCCGATCGAGACTCAGCCCGGTTAGGCCCGGCGCCGGATCTCAGCGGCAATGCCGGTAGTCGACGACCATCTCGCGCTGTCGATCCTCTCAGGGCGGCAGGTTCGGCAGTGGCCCGACGGAGCTCCGTGGATTCCGTGGGGATTCCACTTCCGGCTGGTGCGGGCCGTTCTGGACATGCGCTTGCAGAGACGCTTGAGCAGCGGGGTCGACGAGCGGGTGCTGCGTCTTGTCGTGGCGCCCCCTGTGGACATGTTGCGTGTTATCGATCCGCGCCATCTCACCGCCACCGCCGCTCGCCTGATGACCCTGCATCCGCTGAGCCTCGTGGGTGCAGAACTGCTGTCGGCAGGCGTCGTGCTCGGGACGCCGGTACATGTGGCGCACGGCAACGTAGGTCGCTCGTGGCCCGAGGTTGCCGAGGCCGAAGGCATCGACCTGCACGTCGAGCCCGCCAACCCGACCGACTGATGGCCTTGCCAGCCCTGCCGTTGGATCGCGGTATTCAAGTGGATGATGCAATCAAGTACGCACGCGACAACATCGCCGATGACAAAGCCCTCGGCTACACCGTCCGGCGAGTAGCTCGTGACGGAACGATCGCCGACCTTGCTGCCTTGGTGACGGCTCTCCGCGACGATCTGCGCCGCTGAAGATCACTCGCAGCCGGCATCACTGAAGATGGTTAGCTGTCGTGCCGACTCCTGATCGCCGTCCGCCAACTCGGCTTCGGTAACGAGCCGGCCGTCGCCTCGAATGTGCATCACTGTCGGCGGGGTGTCGCTGTTGAGCAGTTCCCGGGTGATGAGCAGCCGTCGATGGCAGCGCGTCGGATCTTCTTCGCTGCACATGGCTGCAACCTGCTGCGTCTCCGCAGTGGCCATCAATCGACGCAGTCCTTTGGCGAAGCGTTCAGTTCGTGCAACGCGGTCGTAGAGCACGTTGCCGGCACTGTTGTAAAGCCCCGCTTCCTTGGGCCGGCCACCTAGCTCGTCACCCAAGAACAGGTAGCTGATGCCGATGTCCAAAAGCAGCTCCCACAGGCGCGCCTGCCTGAAGTGGGGAGAGAAGCGGCTGTACGGCTGCGAGCGGACATCGACGACGGTCTCGATGCGGTGTTGTTGGAGCAGGGCACTGAAGCGATCAGCAGGGTGATTGGAGTGGCCGATCGTCCAGAGCTTGGCGGAAGTGCTCACAGAAGGAGCCTTGACCAGCGATTCGGCCCGGTCAACAGGAGTCTGAACCACCAATCGGGGATCGTCACGTAACACTCGGATGCGGTGCATCGCCCGGTAAAGGCCGAGGCTGCAGGTCGACTCGCAGCCGTACGGACTGGCTTGTATGCCGTGGGAGAATCGCGACCCTGCGGGGCGCCGAGCGGGGCGCGGAGGGACTGTGATGAGCGAGACAGCGCAGCCTTCGTCGGAGCCGGTGGCCTCGGGTCACTGCCTGTGCGGCGGTGTGAGCTACGAGGTGCACGGACCGATCCGCCAGGTGTGGAACTGCCACTGCTGGCGGTGCCGTCGCTGGACGGGCCACTTCATGGCGGCGACGGGGTGCAAGACCGCTGATCTGCGGTTGGTTTCAGATGCCTCACTGGCCTGGCACCATCCGGCCGACGACCCCAACGTCACCTACGGATTCTGTCGGGAGTGCGGCGGATCGCTGTTCTGGAAGGTGTCAGAGGGCGAACCTCACCAGATCGACACCATCGCGATCTGCGCCGGCACCCTCGACCTCCCCTCGGGCCTGCACACCGAGCGGGCCATCTTCGTCGACGATGCCGCCGACTACCACGCCGTGGATTCGACGATTCCCGCTGAGAGTCGAGAATAGATCCACCGCGGGCGAGCTTCACGTGTCGTAGACGGCGTCGTCGATCTCGCCTGGCTCCACGCTCAGTCCTTCTGGCCCGAAGCCTGCGCGGTCCTGCCACGGATCTTCAGCCCTGGTGAGTTCGTCGGACTGGCGGGTGTCGGGGGTGCGGTGGGCGAGGTTCGCTACGGCCTGCGGCGTGGGAATGCCTTCGGTGAGATCGGCGGCTCGTGTTGGCAGCTCGAAGCGGGTGGTGAGCGGGACGACACCGGCCCACCAGTTGCCGGCCATGTCCTCGGCGTCGTCGACGGGGTCGCCGGTTCGAACCTTGGCCGATGCCTCTGCCAGCGGCAGCTCGAGCACCAGCGTGGCTCGCAGATCCTCGGCGCTTGGCGGCCGGGAGGTGTCCCAGTTGGCGACGATGTGGTCGGTCACCAGCTTGAGTGCCCGTTCCTTGGCCGCCGCTTCCTCGATGCGATGGGCAGGACCGCGCACCACGACGCAGCGGTAGTTCATCGAGTTGTGGAACGGCGTGCGTGCCATGACCAGGCCGTCGAGGTGGGTGACCGTCACGCAGATCTCGGTGCCTTCGCCGGAGTTCAGCAAGTGGTTCGCCAGCGCCCCGTGCAGGTAGAGGTTCTCGTCATCGCGGGCGTAGGCCATTGGTAGCACCAATGGTCCGTCGGGCGTGTCGACTCCGACATGTGCAATGAGTCCAGCATCGAGGATCTCGTCCACTTCATCGCGGCCGTAGCGACCCCGCTCGGCCATGCGCCGCAGCCTCGTTCGGGCCGACGGTGCCTGCGCCCTGTTCTTGTCTGACTCGCTTGATTCGCTCACGCCAGCACCGTACGCGGCACATGCCTCGCCGCAGCGGTGATTTTCTGGCGCCGATTCCAGAGCGCTCGTCAGTCGAGCAGGTCGTCCTCTCGCACGCGTTGCCGCTCGGCCTCTTCATGCTCGGGCAGCACGCGGCCGAACAGTTGGAGGGTGCGCTCGACCCTCCCGATCACACCGGGCTGGTGGGTATAGGCGAAGATCGCTGCGTGTCGGGGCTGCGAGCTTGCGGCCACCCGGGTCACCCGATGCAGCGAGTGGCGCCCGCGGAAGATTTGCAGGTCGCCCGGTTGTAGATCGAGCGTGTGCACGCCGTCACGACTGCCGCCGAGCAAGGCGCCGACCGCGTCGAATCCCTCGTCGTCCGCAGACCGGACCGCCGGTGCGTACTCGAACAGGCCGCCCTCGTCGGCTGGCCGCACCAGCACCGTCACGGCAAAGTCGTTGGTGTCGAAGTGCCAAGGGAATTGCTGGCCGGGATCCAGGATGTTCGCGGTCAAGCCCGCCAGCGGATCGTCGTAGCAATGAAGCTCGTCGATTTCCAGGCAGTCAGCCAGCAGGCGGCGCACCCGCGGCGCCCGAAACAGCGCTTCCATGGCGCACTCCGGCGGCCAGGCGTCGCCCGGGATGAATCCGCTCGACCGCTCAGTGAACGTATTCACCGGATGATCGTCGCCGAAGGAGGGATTGACCTGAGTGTGGAAGTACGGGTTGATGACCTGCGTCGAGAAATGAGTTTGTGGCTTTGCTGCAACTATCTCGTCGTCGAGCAAGCGCACAGCTGCGGGCGTGACGAACTCTTTCAACAACGCGCAGCCATCGGCTCGCAAGCCGGAGCGGGCATGCTCCACTGCGGCCCAGTACGCGATGTGGATCGGCTCGGAGGCCGGCAGGTCTCGTCCGTCGAGCGGGTAATGAGCAACGTCGACTAACTCGGAGATGTCCATGACGTCGATGTCGACTGCGCTCATGTCATGACTCCCAGTGCGGCACCCAGTCGCCCTCGAGCCGCAATGACAGATCGGCGTCATCCTCGATGCGACGGGCCACGCTCAACTCGGGTGCGTCGGCGCCATAGCGCTGGGCGGCGCGGGCGAAGGCACTACGTGCTGCCGCGGTCATCGGCAGGTCGGCGCCCACGGCGGACTCCAGCTCCGCCAGCAATCCCAGATCCTTCAGGCACAGCTCCAGGCTGAACGACGGGTCGTAGTGGCCGGCGAAGATGCTGGGCGCATCGTGCCGGGCAACGAAGCTGTCGCCAACGCTGGCCGTGATCGCCTCCCACAGTTCGCTGAGCTCGACGCCGTTGCGCACCCCGACGGCCAAGCCTTCCGCCAATGCGGCAGCGCCGACGAACCACAACTGGTTGGTCACCAGTTTCACCACGCACCCGGTTCCCAGATCGCCGCATGCGATCACTCGGCCCAGGCGTTCAAGCAGCGAGCGGGCGCGTTCGATGGTCTCGGCGTCGCCGCCTGCGAACAGCGTGAGCGTGCCGTTGCGTGCGCCGTCCACGGCCCCGGTCACCGGCGAGTCGATCACCGTGACACCTGGTGGTGCCTCCTTTGCCAGGCGCTGGATCAGCTCGGGACGGCTGGTCGTCAAATCCACCCAGATCGAGCCCGCTGATAGCGCTGCGAGCGCGCCCGAATCGCACATCACTGCTTCGACCTGCGCCGGTGCGGGCAAAGACGTCAGCAGGACCTCGACCCCCGTCGCCGCTTCGGCAGCCGAACCGGCTGGCGATGCCCCGGCCGCAACAGAAGCCTCCAGCGCCTCTGGATTCAGATCGAAGGCCTGAACTGCGTGACCCGCACCGACCAAGCGGGCGCACATCGGCCCGCCCATCGTGCCCAATCCGATGAATCCGACGGTCTCCATCGCCGCTACGTCCTCGCCGCCACGCTGCGCTCCAAACACTAATGTTTGTTCGGCTCCTGGATGGCCGCTCGGCCCGTTCCTCCGACTCGCTGAAGACCTCCCGCTTAGGATGACCGGCGGCCGTCGACGAGGGGAACTGCCATGAAGTTCGGGATCTTCTACGAGCTGCAGCTGCCGAGGCCGTGGAACGACGACTCCGAGTACGTCCTGTTCCAGCAGGCACTCGACCAGATCGCGCTGGCCGACAAGCTCGGCTACGACTACGCGTGGGAGGTCGAGCACCACTTCCTCGAGGAATACAGCCACAGCTCTGCGCCCGAGGTTTTCCTTGCGGCTGCCAGCCAGCGCACGAAGAACATCCGCCTCGGGCACGGCATCGTGCAGCTGCCCACCAATCACCCTGCCCGCGTCGCCGAACGGGTCTCCACCCTCGACATCGTCAGCGGCGGCCGGGTCGAACTCGGCATCGGCGAAGGCTCATCGGTCACCGAGCTGCACCCCTTCGATCGCCGCTTCCGCGACAAGCGCGTCGTCTGGGAAGACGCCGTGCGCTGCCTCATGCCGATGTTCCAGGAGGTGAATCACTCCTACGACGGGGAGATCTTCAAGTTTCCTGCCCGCAACGTGGTGCCCAAGCCGTACCAGAAGCCGCACCCGCCCTTGTGGGTGGCATGCAGCCAGCTCGACACGATCGTCATGGCAGCCCAGCGAGGCATGGGAGCGCTGGGCTTCTCGTTCGTGTCAGCCGACGCAGCCCGGGCCTGGGTGAACGCCTACTACCTCAACTACCTCAACCACCTCGACCTGCTGTGCGACTACCAGACCAACCCCGGCGTGGCGGTCGTCAGCCCGTTCATGTGCGCGGAGACCGACGAGGAAGCCCAGGCCAAGGCTGAAGGCTGGACGTTCTTCCAGTTTTCGCTGGTCTTCTACAACTCCCACGGCCCCGTCGAGCCGGGCTCGGTCAACCTGTGGGACGAGTACCAAGAGTGGAAGAAGTCGCCGAAAGGGCAGAAGGCCAGCAACAACGTCGGCCTGGTGGGCTCACCCGAGACCATCCGACGGAAGCTGGAGATGTACGAGGACGCCCACGTCGATCAGCTCATCCTGCTGAACCAGGCCGGCAAGAACACCCATGAAGACATCTGCTCGAGCCTGGAGCTGTTCGCCGCTGAGGTCATGCCGGAATTCCACGAGCGCGATGCGGAGCATCAGGACTGGAAGTCAGCGGTGCTGGCCGGCGACGTCCTCCTCGACGACATCGATACCGACCTGTTCCAGGTGATCACCAACCAGACGCCGGTGGAGAAGCGCGAGGAGATCGAGCGCAAGCAGCGCGAAGCCCGCGCCCGCCAAGCCGTCGGACTCAGCTGACCGAGGCCAGCCAAGCCCGCTGTATCAGCGGTTCTGGAGCCAGTCGGCGATGGCTTGGCC
>LXNI01002823.1_pt1 | contig 11221 bp, 10 predicted proteins | sample 809091 | NCBI WGS metagenome assembly LXNI01 (sample SAMN04870527, study PRJNA318959) | sponge metagenome | biome: 01000161; feature: marine sponge reef; material: water | host: Sarcotragus foetidus | place: Greece: Milos, Mediterranean Sea | collected 2013-05-29 | depth 5-7 m | reverse complement strand
TCGGCGGCGCCGTCGTCAGCGCCGGCGGCGGCCCCGTCGGCGTCGCTCACCGGTGACACCTCCAGCAGCAGCCCGTCGATGCCGGTGACCTCCACCGGCCCCCCGGGCGGGATCGGCGAGGCTCGGAAGGTGCGCGCCCGCCAGAGGCTCTCGGCGATGCGCACCACGCCGAACGGGCGCAGAGGCTCCACCGCCTCGCCGCGCATCCCGATCATCCATTCGCGGCCGATGGTGGGCGTGGAGAAGCGGCTGCGAATGAGCGGCGGCATGCCGCCCAGGATCCCGAACATGAGCCCGACGAGCCCGCCCAGCATGGGCACCCACGACATGGAGACGCCGTCGTAGAGCGTGAGGGTGCCGGCGACGACGCAGCCCGTGCCGATTGCGGTCCACAGACGCGGCACGCCGGTCTGCACGTCGACGGCGAAGGCGAAGAAGGCGAAGACGATGAGGGCGATGGCGTAGCCGTTGGTCGGCAGCACCGCTAGCCCGTACAGCGCCAGGATGCCGCTGGCGGCACCGGTCACGCCGGCGATCCCCACGCCCGCGGTGTACAACTCCAGCAGCAGCAGCGACAAGGCGATCAGCAGCAGCAGGTAGGCCATCGGCGGGCTCGCCACCGTGTGCATGATCCCGCCGACGAACGGCAGGCTCACGAACCGCACCGACGTCTGCGGCTCGAGCCGCGTCTCGCCCGTCTCGCCGTCGGCGACCTCGACGGTCTCGAAGCCCAAGTCCTCGAGCGTGAACAGGAACTCGCCGAGCGTGGGCGCCGGCGCCGGCGCCGCGCCCGAAGCGACGGCCTCGCTGTGGTTGACGGTCCGGTCCGCCAGCAGGGGCGCATTCGGTCCCCACAGCCGTCCGAACTCGGCGCAGTCCAGCACCTGGGTACCGGTCGCGCCCAACCGCGCGCCCGGCGCCACGCCCACACGGTCGGTCAGCGCCAGGAGCTGGGCCACTTCCCCGGTGGCTCGGGCGCCCGAGGGGCCCACCCAGGCGGTGACCGGCACCCGCGAGTCCATGATGTCCCGAGCGATGACCGCCAACTCGTCGGCGTCGATCACGGCCCGCCGGCTGTCGACCCGCAGGACCACCGCCAAGACGCCGCTGCCGGGGTGCGAGGCGGTGCGGATCTGTTCGATCACGAAGTCGGCGAGCACCGGGTCGATGAGACCGACGACCTCCACAACCTCGACGGTGTCCGCGCCGGGCGCCGGCACCCGAGCCTCCGCTCTTGCGACGGCGGCCGTGTCCTCGCGGCAGTCCTCGTGCCCCGCGGTCGCCGCCCCCGCGGCCACCGTCGACCAAGCGGTCGCCGCCACCGCCGCAACGACGAGTATGCGCCGCGCCCACCGCGCCCCGGCGGGGCGACAGGTGTGGCGGTCCCGGCGCGCGCCGAAAGTACGAGAGGTGTTCGGGAGCATCGAACGATCAGGATTCGTCGCTGTGACCGAGCGCCTCGAGAGCCGCCTCCATCGTCTCGACCATGGGGACGATCCGGTCGAAACCGGTCGTGTGCAGCAGCCGGATGATCGCAGGCCGATCGCACAGCACCGAGATCGAGCCGCCGCCGTCGCGCACCCGCCGGATGCCCCCGATGAGAGCGCCGAGACCGGCCGAGTCCATGAACGGGACGCCGCTCAGGTCCACCACCAAGCGGGCCGTCTCGTCGACGCCGTTGAGGGCCTCGCGGAAGTCGCCGACCGTGTAGGCGTCCAGTTCGCCGATCGGCCGGCAGACGGTGTGGTCCTCCCCGACTTCCACCTGAACCTCGAACACGCGGCGACCTCCCGTCTCGCCGGGGATGCTACCGCGCCGGTAGCCTCACGGTATGGCCGACGTGCTGCTGGCAACCGACGCCGATTGGACCTTCGACGAGGTTGCCGGCGCTCTCGCCGACGATGACACCCGCGTCAGCCGGGTTCGCTCGGGGCGGGACTTGCTGGCCGTCACCGAGGAGCTGCAGCCCGAGTTGGTGATCCTCGACCTCCAGATCGGCAGCATGGGCGGGATGGCGTCGTGCCTGGAACTGCGGGCCGAGAGCGACGCCGGCCGGCTGCGGTACCAGAAGGTGCTGATGCTGCTCGACCGGACCGCGGATGTGTTCCTGGCCCAGCAGGCGCGGGCCGACGGCTGGTTGGTCAAACCCCTCAACGCCTTCGGTCTGCGTCGGGGGCGCGCCGCCCTCGCCGAGGGTGGAACCTTCCACGAGAGCGCCGGCTGAGCCGCCCGGCGCGGCGGGCCGGCTTGGTATCCTCGGCCCGCAACGGGCAGTGGCGCAGCTTGGTAGCGCGCTTCGTTCGGGACGAAGAGGTCGTGGGTTCAAATCCCGCCTGCCCGACTCCCCAGCAGTTCTCGGGCGCTGACCGGTAGGCACCGGAGCAGCGGCCGTGATTCCCGCGGCGGCGCGCCCGGACTCGACGAACCCCCCGCGATGAACCCCCCGCGATGAACCCCCCGCGATGAACCTCCTGGCGAACCCCCTGGCCGCCTTGCGGAACCGCTTGGCGTGGTCGATCCGCACGGTGCTTTCGGGCAGCGGATCCCGCAAGTTCGCCCCCACCCCCGGGGCGCCGACGCTGCTGCCGGTCGGCGGGGCGGCGTGGCTGGTGCACGCCGAGGCCTCGATGATGGTGGGCGGCATCCGGGCGCTGCTGCTGCAGTCTCTGCACCCCGTCGCCATGCAGGGTGTCGGCGAGCACTCGGACTTCCGCGCCGACCCGCTGGGGCGGCTGCGGCGCACCGTGTTCTTCCTGGGCACCACCACGTATTGCGCCCTCCCGGAAGCCGAAGCGGCCATCGAGGCGGTGCGGCGGGTACACCTGAGCGTCTCGGGCGTGACCCCCGAGGGTCGCCGCTACCGGGCCGAGGATCCGGACCTGCTGGCCTGGGTGCACGCCACCGAAGTGGACAGCTTCCTAGAGGCCTTCCTGCGCTACGGCCGCCGGCCCCGGCGCGACGGCACAGTGCCGACCCCCGACCTGCCGGCGCGCCACGGCGACGCCGCGGGTGCGGGCCACGGCGGCGGCGCGGCTGCGGGCGACGGCGCTGAGCCGCGTCCCGGCGGCGGGAAGGATCCCGGTGCGGGGGGAATACCGCTGGCCGAGCTGCCCGATCGCTACGTGGCGGAGATGGCCACGGTGGCCGAGCGCCTAGGCGTCGACGAGCCGCCGCGCAGCCGGGCTGAGCTTGCGGCAACCATTCAGGGTTTCGGCCCCGTCGTGGCCGCCACCGACCTGAGCCGGGAGGCCGCCTACTTCCTGCGCGCCTTCCCGCTGCGGGCTGTGGCGCGCCTGGCCTACGGCGTGCTGTTCTGGGCGGCGTTCGACAGCCTGCCCCCGTGGGCACAGGCTCTCCACGAGCTGCGCTGCGGGCCGCTGCGCCGCAGCCTGGTGCGCCCGGCGGCACGGGCAATGCTGCGCCTCATGGGCTGGGCGCTGCGCGACGCTCCGGACCCCGAGCCGCCCGCACCATCGGGGGACGCCGCCGCAACGATCACTCCACGGCCGCCCGGAGCGTCCTAACCGGCCCGGCGCCGCGCCGCGCCGGCCGGGCGGCAGCCACACCGGTCTCGGTAGCCTGACCGCATGGAAGTAACCGCATGGAAGTAGCGATCGTCGGCGCCACCGGGCAGGTGGGCGGGGTGATGCGGGCCCTGCTCGTCGAGCGCGCCTTCCCGGCCCAGCGGGTGCGGTTCATGGCTTCGGCACGCTCGGCGGGGCGGCAACTGGCCTTCAACGGCGCCGAGGTCACCGTCGAGGACGCCGTGAGCGCCGACTACTCCACGACGGACATCGCCCTGTTCTCGGCCGGAAAGACCACCTCGCGCGCCCTGGCGCCGCTGGTGGCACAGGCCGGGGCGACGGTGATCGACAACTCTTCGGCGTGGCGGATGGACCCCGACGTGCCGCTGGTGGTGCCCGAGGTGAACGCCGCGGCCCTGGCGCACCGGCCGAAGGGCATCATCGCCAATCCCAACTGCACGACCATGGTGGCCATGCCGGTGCTGCGGCCCCTCCACGTCGCCGCCGGGCTGCGGCGCCTGGTCATCAGCACGTATCAGGCCGCCTCCGGCGCCGGGCGGGCCGGCGTGAGCGCCCTGGCGGGCCAGATCGCCGCCCCCGGCGAGGCCGCGGCCGGGCTGGCTTTCGACCCGCAGGCCGCCGGGGTGCCCGGCGACGGGCCTTTCGGCGCGCCGCTGGCCTACAACGTTCTGCCGGTCTGCGGCGGGGCCGCCGACGACGGCAGCGGCGAGACCGACGAGGAGCAGAAGCTGCGCAACGAGAGCCGCAAGATCCTCGGCATCCCGGACCTGGCCGTCTCGGCCACCTGCGTGCGGGTCCCGGCCTTCACCGGGCACGCCCTGTCCATCAACGCCACTTTCGAGCAGCCGCTCAGCCCCACGCAGGCCACCGAACTCCTGGCCGCCGCGCCCGGCGTGGCACTGGACGACCTGCCCACGCCGCTGGGGGCCACCGGCATCGACGACACCCTCGTGGGGCGCATCCGCCGCGATCCCACCGTGCCGGACGGGCTGGCGCTGTTCGTGGTGGGCGACAACCTGCGCAAGGGCGCCGCGCTCAACGCCGTGCAGATCGCCGAGGAACTGCTGGCTGAACAGCCCTGACGACACTCTCTCGCCAACGGACCGGGGCCCGCAGGGTTTGATTCACGGCCCGGGTCGAATCCGGGGGAGGCTCGGGGCCGGGACGACAGTCTGAGAACCAGCGGATCTGCCCGATCCGAGAATCCCCACGAAAACCTCACCGTGAATCCATACATCAATGCGGCGTGAATTCATACATGAATTAGCCGTTAATTTGTACATTAAGCAGTGGGCTCAGGTACGGTTGGAGCATCGACGACCAGATCAAAGACGGCGGCTACATCGCGCGTATCGCCGACAGCACCCTGGCCCGCCACATGGAGGCATGGCCGGCGGAGTTCATCACCGGGCCGCGCGCGGTCGGCAAGACGACCACAGCGCTGCGACACGCACGGTCGGTGCTGCGGGTCGACGTTGCGGCGGAGCGGGGAATCGTCCTCGACGATCCGGACGCGGCCATCCGTGACGGCCCGTTCCCGCTGCTGATCGACGAGTGGCAGCACGCCCCCGGCGTGCTCGGGGCCGTGAAGAGGGCGGTCGACGCCGCACCGTCGCCACCGGGGCGCTACCTACTCACCGGATCGGCCCGCAACGACCTCCACGTGGGCCCGTGGCCGTTGACCGGTCGTGTCCTGACCACGCAGCTGTGGCCGCTGACGGGCCGTGAGCGCTTCGGCGACGCCACCGCTCCCTCACTGTTCGACCGCTGGGACAGCGACCTGCGCTTCGCCCTGCCGCCCGAGCGGCCCGACGTGCTCGGCTACGTCGACATCGCCCTCGACGGCGGATTTCCCGGCGCAATGGCGGCCTCGGCGGCCGGTGCGCGCGACGACTGGATGCGGACCTATGTCGACGTGACGGTGACCCGCGACCTCGGCGAGTTCGCAGCCGGCAACGGCCGGCGCCGCAGCCCCGAGCCTCTGCGCCGCTGCCTCGCCGCGTTCGCCCTGCACACCGCCGGCGTGGTCCACGACACCGCGCTGGCGCGGGCCGCCGGCCTGGATCGCCGCACGACGCTGGACTACCACGAGATGCTGACCGTGCTGCGCCTCGTGGCCGACGTGCCAGCGTGGCACTCGAACCGGCTCAAACGGCTCACCTCGATGCCGAAGCGATACCTCGCCGACTCCGGCCTGGCCGCCTGGCTGATGGGCGTCGACCGCGACAGCCTCCGGCGCGACGCCGACGCCAGGGGGCGGATCATCGACACCTACGCGGCCGCGCAGCTTCGCGCCGAGGTGTCAGCGGCGGGCGGCCGCGCCCAGATGTTCCATCTCCGCACGCAGGGCGGCGAGCACGAGATCGACCTGGTCGTGGAGTTCGGGCGCCGGCTGGCCGCCTTCGAGGTGAAGACGGCGAGCGCGCCGCGCGCCCGCGACGCCCGCCACATCGCCTGGCTGCGCGACCTGCTCCCGCCCGAGCGGTTCGCCGGCGGGGTCGTCTTCCACACCGGCCCGCACCGTTACGGGCTGGGCGAGCAGATCGAGGCGGTCCCCATCGCCGGGCTCTGGGGCTGACGCAGCCGCGGCGGCCCGCAGCTCCCCTCTGGCGTGTCGCTAATCCTCCGGTGTGACAGAACTATCCCACGAGGCCCTATTACAATTGACCGTTGTTGACGGCTCACCCGTTGGTGAGCCGCGGGGTCCGATTGGTTGGGGCCACGCCCCAGTTGGAGGAAGCACCGTGCGCAACATGATCCGAGATGGCCTGGCCGAATGTGTCGAGCGACGCCGGCCCCGGACGAGGTATCAGGCCATGCTGCGGCGAAACCTCCGACGCCGCCAGCAACTCCTGAACATGCCGGCCGACGCCTGAGGTGATCCACCTCGGGCCTAACGGCGTGCTCGCCGGAGGCTCGACCCTGACAACCGAGTGTTCTCTGTTCTTGTACACACGTACAGCGAACGTTATAGTTCGGTCATGGCGAGGACGCCAACTGATATCGAGAGAGAGGTCGCGGAGGCGCTGGCCGACGCACTCGAGAGTCTGGGGATCGTGATGGCCGTCTCCCATGGCACGAACGACCGCGGCCTGCCTGGATCCGATCTCGTCGTTGATGTAGCGGGACGAGTGTTCGACGCCGAAGTGAAGACGGTCGTCACCGCCGCACACGGCGATCAACTCGCTCGGCGCCTCAGTGATCGAAACCAGCCGGTGATCGTGCTGGCGCAGCGCATCGCTTCTGATGCGAAACGGGTACTGCGTCGCCGCGGCGTGAACTTCTTCGACATGCGGGGCGAGCTGCGAATCGTCGACCCGCCGCTGATCATCGACACGCGGGTGCCCGCCGCCTCGGACACGCTCTCGGCGCCGGTCGGGCCACTGGGGAGCCAGGTGGCCAAAGAAGTGGCGATCGCGTGCCTTCTCGCGCCGGATCAACGCCACGGCGTCCGCGAACTCGCGCGGCAACTGGCCCGGGCACCCAGCGCAGTGTCCGCCGCCATGAACGGCCTCCGCTCAGCAGGCCTCCTGACCTCTGCGGGCGAACCGATGCGTCCAGACCTGTTCCACGAGCTGCTGAGCGTGTGGCAGCGGCGCCCCGTACCGCTGGCCGGCCTGCCCGACCCGACACCGGGTCGAGAAGCGACCCGGCTCGGCCTCGGCCTCGACGATATCCACGGCACCGCAGGCTGGGCACTCACCGACACGCTCGCAGCGGCCTCGTGGGGCATGCCGATCGTGGCCCGCGGCGACTACCCGCCGGACTTCTACGTCCCCTCCCAGGCCGAACTACGTACCGCGCGGTTGTTGCTCGGCGGCGTTGTCGATTCCGCCGACCGGGCCTGCACCGTAGCGGTGGCACCTGTACGGCTGGTCTGCCGCCGCCGCTTCGATCGCGCCGAGACATCCGGGCGGCGGTGGCCTGTCGTCAACCACATCGTCGCCGCCCTAGACATCGCCCAGGACAAGGCACGCGGACTCGAAGCGTTGTCCGACTGGCAGCCCGAGAGGATTGCTCGTGCCTGGTGAACGAGTCGTCCTGCTGGGCGACAGCGAAGGCCGCCTCCGCTCCTTCGTCGCCGCGCTCGAACGCTTCCCCTCCGAGCCGGAGTGGGTGGTCGTCGGCGGCTTCGCCGTGAATGTACGCGTCTCCTATGCACACCGTCTCACCAACGACCTCGACACCGTCAGCCGGGACCAGACGGAACTCGTCGACATCCTCGTCGAGACGACCGGTTCCGAACGCATCGGCACAGGCAGTCTCCGATTCACCGAGGACGGCACGGAGGTCACCATTGATGTGATGGCAGACACAACCGACGCGGCGCTGCCCGGAGAACCAAGCGACCGTGCGTTCGCCCTCGCACGACGCTTGGCTGTCGTGACATCCGAGCCGACCGAACTCGTGGTGATCGAGGGAACGCAGACCGTCGCCGCCGCAACGGCCCCGGTGGCTACTTCTGCCGCACTCATCGCGCTCAAGGCCGTCGCCATTCCTCGCCGCGCGAGCAGCACCAGCCCCGCGAAGGTCGGCTCGGACATCCACGACCTCGTGCGGCTCGTGCAACACAACGACGTAGGCACTGTCGCCGAGGAGATCGCGGCTAACAGCGAGGAACTCTGCAAATGGGTAGCTGCCACGCTGCTAAAGCGGTTCTCCCCCGAACATGACCTCCGGTACACCCACGCTCGCCTCCGCCGATTCCACAACTCGCTCGACGCCCAGGACCTCACCCAGGACGACCTCGCTTCAGTCGCCGAACTCGGCTACGCCATGCTCATCACTGAGCCTTGACCAACCGTCGGGCGAGGAGTTGAGGGGAGATCCGTCCTCGCGTCGGCTGGCTAGGATCGCCGATTCTGCCGACCGGCAGCCAGCACCTGACGCTACAGCCGTACCCGCCGGCCCCGGAGGCCCGTAGACCTTGCGCGCACCAGCCGGATGTCGGAGGCTCGAGCCCCCGGGCTCTGGAGGTTCAGGGGCCGCGGTGGTGGGCGTGGGTCGCTTCGGTGCGGGCACCGCAGTGGGCGCAGCCGCGGCGCGCCCAGGGTTCAGTCGCCGAGGTGCAGGACGACGTCCACTTCGATCCCGAAGCCCGGCAGCAGCGTCTGGATCGTGGTGCGCGCCGGCAACGGCTCCGGGAACGTCTGGCGGTAGATGGCGTTCATCTCCGGAAAGTCAGCCATGTCGTGCAGGTACACACCCACTCGCACGGCGTCGGCCAGCGATCCACCGGCGACCTCGGCGACCGCCGCCAGGTTGGCGAAGACCTGCCGGGCCTGCGCGCCGAAGCCGCCGTCGGGGATCTCCCCGTCGGGCGTGAACGGCCCCTGCCCCGACAGGAACACGAAGCCTCCCGCCGAGATGCCCTGCGAGTAGGCCCCCGACGGCTGGGGTGCGGACGCACTGGTGATCTGCTGCTTCGCCATCGCTGTCTCCTCAACTAGCAGGCTGTCTTACCGGAGTCCGGATCGGCGTGCACACGCACCACGTGCATCGTTCATCCTCTTCCGGGGGTCGGCCACCTCAAAGCAACTCCGCGGTCTCGTCCTCGCTGAGGCCGACCTCTCGTTCGAGGATATGCCTCAGGACACGCGGCGGCACGGTCACGCCCCCTGCGGATGGGTCGGTAAAGCGGGTGGCCGGCCCGGGTCGGCGGGCACAGCAGCGGCAAGCCGCGCGTCGACCGAGTCGAAGATCGCCGCGAAGTCCAGGCGGTCGGGGGGCACGACGCCCCGCGTGGCGCTGGCTGACCACCGCGACACGAGAGTCTCGTGGTGCTGGTAGCCGGGGCCGAGGAGCGCCTCGTGCAGCTGGTTCCCGTGCGGGCGCGTGAGCGGTGGGGGATAGCGCAGCGCGAGGAAGGATCCCAGCGCCGCGTGGACGTCCACCTCTCCGGAACGGAGCAGTTCGTCCACGTCGAAGAAGTCTCGCGGTGCCACGCGGTCGGGCTCGGCCAAGCATGCAAGCTTCGCCGCTAGCACCGCCTCCAGCGTGTAGCCGGTGATGGCGTGACGCCCCGTGAGGCCCGGGTAGCGGCGGCGCACGACCCAGTCGCGAGTCGCCGGACTGTAGCTCGGGTGTGCGCGGCGACTGACGTCGATCCTGATGACACCGGGCTGGCCGTCTGGGGCGGGCCACGTGACTGCCAGGCGGCCGCGGTGGTCTCGCAGATCGAGATCCGCCCGCGCGGCGCTTGAGGCGTCGGTGAGTGCCGCCCGAATGAAATGGCCGAGTTCTTCCCGGCTCTCGGCGGGATCCGCCACCCAATCGAAATCGAGATCCTCCGAGTAGCGGTAGTCCTCACGCCAGCACACCCGCAACAGCGTGCCGCCCTTGAACACCAGGCGGCGACGACATTGAGGGCGGCCGGCCAGCGCCTCGACAACGAAGTGTTGGAGACGGTCGCGTGTGGCGGTGCCGGACGCGGTGGTCGGATACTCAGACTGGGTCATCCGGCGATCTGGCGGGCCAAGGCATCCGGCGTCGTCCACCAGGCCACCCGCCTCTCGGCATCCACGAACCCGGCGGCGGCGTCGGCTGGCCGGCCGGTGAGACTGAGCCACCGATCGCCTCGCCGCGGCGCCGCCTCCATCTCCGCCCAGCCCGGCGTCGGGCAGACCGCGAGGTCCCCCACCGGTTCGGTGTCGGCGAGGCCCGCAGCGATGGACGCGATGCGGCGCAGCCCAGCGCGCCAACCCAGCAAGTCCGATAGTGCCTGGACCCGCTCGGGGCTGAAATCGCCGCCGCCCCAACACACCGCGTAGCCGACGTACTCCTCCCAGCGCGGCGCGTGGTGGGGAAACTGAGCGCACTCCAACAAGGCGCGGTCCGGCTCAGAGACCGCCGTCCGTTCCGTGAACTGGCGGGCGGCGAGAGCGAAGACGGCCTCCGGCTCGCGCACATGGACAAGGCCTGCGGACACGACCCGGGCACTGGCCCGGCCGGTGGTCGCCAACGTCGGCGCGGCCGTCGCGGGAACCCCCGCCGCGTCGAGGGCAGTTAGATAGCCCAAGCGGCGCGGCGCGGCGGCGAAGAGAGAATCCAGCAGGCACTCAAGGTCCGGCGACCACAACCACGGCGGGGGCGCGAGAAGCGGCGGCGAGGCCCCGCCGCCGACAAATGGCTGATACCACCAACCTCGCCCCAGTGAACGCACCTGGCCGCGTTCGGCGAGAGCACGCAGAGCGCGAGACGCCGACGAGGCAGCGACCCCGGCCTCGTCCCGATACTGCGCCGTGGCGAATGTCCGCGGCAGAGACCCGAGCACCGATGCAGCACGCATACGAGAAGCATACCTCCGCTGTTCTGCGCCCACGGCCGCAGAGAGTCGCGGTCCGGGCCGGGAAGGCGCCGATAGCGACCACCGGACCCACGGCGCGCTCAGCTGGCACCCATCATGACCACACTCAACCAACTCCGCTGGGACAACCTCCCTGCCCGTCCTCAGCCCGGTGGACCCGCTCGTCGGCGGGTTGCGGCGTCTTGTGACCGCCGATCAGAATATTCGCTGTCAGCAGAATATCGGGCTCTTCGGATTGGCAGTAGCTCTTGCGCACTGCGGGCGCGGCAACTAAATTGGCAGCGCAGCTCTACAATTGAGATGGCAGCCCTACAACCGAGACGAACGTGGGTTCACCTGCTATGCGATCCATTCTCCCACCCCCCCCCCC
>LXNI01002821.1_pt1 | contig 11229 bp, 8 predicted proteins | sample 809091 | NCBI WGS metagenome assembly LXNI01 (sample SAMN04870527, study PRJNA318959) | sponge metagenome | biome: 01000161; feature: marine sponge reef; material: water | host: Sarcotragus foetidus | place: Greece: Milos, Mediterranean Sea | collected 2013-05-29 | depth 5-7 m | reverse complement strand
GCCACCGTGTCGCAGGCGGACGGGTCCGGAGCCAGGGCGTCGGCCACCGTGTCCGTGCGGCGGGGCGAATCGAAGTCCAGCGGCGCGCGCCGGGAAGCGGGGGGCGGAAAGTCGTACATGGGATGTTCTCCTGAAAAGGTTGGCGGAAACCCCGAAGCCGAAACTCTCTCTGCACCCCGGGGAGCTTGTCCTCCCCCGCGCCTGTCCCGGACCCTGGCTGCCTGACCGCCGAGGCGACGCCGGTGGCAACGACTGGTGTAGGATGGCGCTCCCGCGTCCCGGTCGAATCGAAGCCCATCCACACCCCGACAGACACAATGGATGTCCGCATCGAAACACTGGCCCGCATCCACGTGGCCCGCATCCGTCATCTCGGTCCCTACAACGAGGTGGGCCCCTGTTTCGAGCGGCTGTTCCGATGGGCGTCCGGCGCCGGCGTGCCGACCGGTCGCGTGCTCACCCTTTCGTACGACGACCCGGAGACGGTCGCCCCCGAGAAGCTGCGTTCGGACGCCTGCGTGGAGCTGCGCACGAGGGAAGAACCGCCCCCCGGCATCGTGCTGGGTCCGGTGGGCGGCGGGCGTTTCGCCGTCTACCGCCTGACCGGCCCGTACGACGGGATTGCCGGGGCCTACCGCCGGCTGTTCGAGGAATGGCTGCCGGGGAGCGGCGAGAAGCGGGCAGACGGGCCGTGCATGGAACTGTACCGGCATGCGCAGACGGACAGGCCACCCGAGACGCTCGTGACGGACCTGTGCGTGCCTCTGCGCGACTCTACGGCCGGGTGACGGCGGCGGGCCGGCGGTCTGACGGATTGAGTGTTCACCGATTGTGCCGCCATGAAATGGAACGCACGAAAGGCCGTGGCCGGGCTGGGCGTTGGTTGCGCCCTCGGGCCGGCGACACGGGTGGAATGGGTGCTTGAGTACCGCCCGAGCGAGCCTTTCGCGGACATGGCGAGCTTCCTTGCGTCGCAGCGCGAGCAATTGGCAAGCGTGGAGCGATCGAGGAAGCCGATGACGGTCGGGATGGAGATGGCGGTCGATCACGGCGAATCGCCGGACACGGTCCATGTCCAGGGACTGTTCGCATGAGCGAGGGATTCGCGGAGCCCGACATCGAACCGGACGGCGGTGACGTGGTACGAATGACCGTGGAGGACGCGCAGGATGGCGCAAGTGCCGCTGGGTGCAACGCTTCGGGGCGATGCCCGCGCGCCGGCAGAACCGGACCCAGGCCATGATGCCGACGGTTCCCGAGGAGGTCCGTGTGTTTTTCTGCGCCGCGATGGCGGCTGGATACGGGCTCCGGGTCGGGCTTTGCATTGGAGCACTGCGGAGCCGGTCAGCGGACACTCCTTCGCGCCGAACCGCCGAGTCGAGGTGGTGTATCGTCAACATCCAATCACACGCACGAGGCGACCGCGATGGACGATCCCGTGAATGCCGTTCGGATTGCGCTGCTGGCCACGATGCTGGCCGGGTGCGCGAGCACGCCTGGCCCCGACCATGATCCGGTCGTACCGATACTGACCGATCTGCAAGCCCGCCTGATTCGCATCGAGCGCATCGTGGACGATCGGAGCCCGATGGAAGCGGCCAGACGTGTCGAACAACTTCAATCCGACGTCCGGGTCGGGCAGGGCGAGGCACAGGCGCTCGCCGTTCAGACCGGCCGCTTCGGCGAACGGCAGCGGGATCTATACATGAATGCCGACGGGCGCGTGCGGGAGCTGGAACTGTTCCGGTCTCAGTTGCGGATATTGATCGATGAGAGGGTGGCGCAGCACCAAGCGGCACCGCCGCCGGTGTGGCTCCGGGGCAGCGAGCGGGAGAACTATCGGGCCGCTTTCAATCTGCTGCGCCACGGCGACTACGGGAAATCGGCACGCGCGTTCGAGCAGTTCCTTGCCGTGTTTCCGTCCAGTCCCTTGGCGGACAACGCCCAGTACTGGCTCGGTGAAACGCTCTACGCGCAACGGCAATACCTGGCGGCGCTGCGGGCGTTCCAGCGGCTCGTGGAGGCCTACCCCGGTTCAGGCAAGCTTCCGGAGACACTTCTCAAGATCGGCTATTGCAACCACGAACTGCAGCAGTGGGACGCTGCCCGGGAAGCCTTGCGCAGAGTGATTCGGGCGTTTCCCGCGACCACGGCGGCTCGGCTGGCCACCCGGCGTCTTGAGGGCATCTCCAGGGAACGGGGTTGAGTGCGGGCGGGTTTCTCACATTGCCTTGATATTGCCGGGTAATTTGCTGGCAGATGCGGCGTCGACTTGCGCAGGCGCGCCTGGCAGCGAAACCGGCCGGGGTTTGTCGAGGTCGTGGACTTGCGCGGTATCGATTCGCAACGGCGGGCAAGGCAGGGTGCCTCGGAGACGAAGCAGCGGGGCGGACATACAGCCCGTGCGGCCATCCGGGCGTCCCCTCCGTCGGCCATTGAGGCTCACCGTGTACATCGGCGCCAGGGGCGCAATGTGGCCTTACCCGTGCGGCCGGGACGTGCTGTGCGGATCGCCGGTCTCGATCCTTGCCGTACCCGTTGGCGGGGCGTCCCTGCGCGCGCTGGACAATTGGCACCGCCCGGCTTCGACCCCATGAAAGACCGCGATCATGGCGTCGACAACCTGGGAATCCGTCACGGCGCCAAGGTCGTTGTGACGCTGGGCGAGCGCCCGGCGGATCTCAGCCAGTCTGGCGAATTCCGACAGCCTCACCGTGCGCGACCGGGCCGGGTCGCCGGCGATCCGGCGTCGCACCAGCTCGCCCAACAGTGCGTCATCCCGGTCGAACACCGTGACGGGCGGGCTCGATTCGCCACGCCCGGATGGCCTGTTCGAGCCCGTGACCGTCGTGCGCCCGGGCCGGTTCGTCCCGTTGTTCATTGGCACAGGGGCATAGCGCCAGTGCGGACGCCTGTATGTTCGCGCGATGTTCAGCAGCATGATGTCGAGCATGGCCGACTCAGTGAACAGCCGCAAATCCAAACCCCAGCCCGCCGCGTGACGGCGTTTCCATCGCTCGAACTCCGGCGTGCGCAGCAACCCCCAATACCGAAGGCGCAGGTCGACCGTCCGTCGCGATGGCGACAGCGCTCCACCGCCAGACTCGGCGTCATCGACGTCACGCCGGATGCCGGGCACAGGATCATGATCGGTCATGCGGGGAGCCTATCAAATTCCGTGTCCGTTGCCACTCTGTCTTGCGGCGTTGGATCGTGGGGCATACCTCTTGATCGCCGCGAGCGTGCCGGCGGGAGAGCGCAATGATGACGGACGCCCGGCTCGCCCGGATTCGGGAAACGGCGAGCGGATCAGGAAAACCCCGTCAGCACGGCTCGCATCGGCTCATGCTCCTGAAGCACGTCCACCTCATCGAACGACAGCCCCGCGAACGACAGGCACAGCACCACATCCTCCCAGTGCTCCAGATGATCGAGTATCTCCCCCGTGGCGAGGTGCACGACGGTGAATTCGGACCCGTACACGGGCAACCCCCGGACATGCTCGGATCGCGCGTACGCCCTGCGGGCACAGCGCTCGCAGCGAGACGCTCCGAAGCTCGGGGCTTTTCCGCAGTGCGTACAGATCTGCCGGGCAGTTCTCTCGGCGTATCGCCGGCGCGCGGCGGCGTTACGGACCGGCTGTTTCCTGGCGTCGATCACTGCGCAGGGACCGCACAGCGGCTCGCCTTCGAACGTGGTTGTGGCGCATCGAACGCATCGGCCGGCGGATCGCCTGGAGCTGTAAATGGCCTTCTCGGCGGTCCGTCGCAGCTGGAGGCATGGCTCGCAGCTGGCTCCGCCGCGCACGGGCGGGCGGCGCCCGCAGCGGATGCAAAGGCCTGCATCGGTGCGGGCTTGCCGGCGCTTGCGGGAACGGACCCGGGCCTGACGGCGTTTTGCATGAGGCGATCGTCGTCCATATTTCAGGCCGGCCGCGCGGGCTTCTGCGTAGCGCTTGCGCTCGGCCCGGCGGGCTTGTTCGCCGCAGCCGGCGCACAGCCGACGGTCCGGCTCGCGGGGGAATCGACCGCATTTTCCGCACAGCCCGCGGGCCAGCCGATCCCCGGCCCGTTGGCGGGCGCGGCGGTATTCGGCCTTGCGCGCCTCGGGATCCCGGAGGCGTGCAATGCCGGCGTCACGGCGCCGGGCGGCCCGTAGGCGATCCGCGGCTCTGCGCCTGGCTCGGCATCCCTCGCAGGTGCGCCCGCCCTCCACGGGCGCCACGCGTGCGCATCTCACGCACAGTCCGAGGGCAATGCGCTGCTCGACGCGCCGGCGGCGGCGCTCACTGTCACCGCGGCGGCGTTTCTCCGGATCTCTCCCGGGCATGGCGAATCCCCCGTCGGTGGCGGTGACAATCAAAGCGGACGACGGTCGGCCGGCGCCGGCGTCAGCGCCGCCTGCGGTCCGGGAACAACCCCCAGGCGGCATAGTAGCCCCAGAGCTGGCGGCCCGAACGGCTGCCCAGCGCCGTGCACACGATCACCTCATTGTAGGCCGGGCGCAGTTCCCGGACCTGCCCGAACGTGGCCACCTCGGGTTTCGGGCGGCTGCGCCCGTTGCCCGACGGCGCCTCCAGCGGCCAGCGCCGCAGTTCCCCGTCGCTCATGGCGCGAAAACGCTCCACCGCATAGGTTCGGTCCTCGTGCAGCCCGCGCCCGAAATCATGAACCAGAAAGGTGGACGCAGGCGCGCGCCTGTCGGAGTGTTTGCTCATCGTCTGCCTCGTGCCGAAGTTGGGATTCGGGCCGGTCCTCTCCCCGGACTCCGGCCTCCGTCGCGGTCGCTGCGCGCCGCGGCCTCCTCGGGGCGATTCGCGAGGCATGGGCCGGGACGGCGAGTGTCCGGCGCGGCGGTGCGGGCTTCAGTGACCGGCCAATCGGGGCCATGGTTGCGCGCGGCCCGGCGGGCGCTCGATCGTCACGTCGGCGAGCGGGGTGTCGATATCGGCCACGAGCCCGCCCTCGCCGGCGCAGCGGCCCGATCCGTTCGGCCCGACATGGCCGTTGATGTCGCTCGGGCTTGACTCGTCGCGGAACAGGCGCTGCAGGCGGGATCGCCAAACGACGAGGAATCGATGGCCGTCGCCCGCCCGGAAGGGACCTGTGCGGCGCGCTGCGATGGCCCGTGTTGACGCCGCCGGTGGGCGGGCGCATAGTGGCCGCATGGCCGTTTCATTCGACACGCTGAGCGCCGCCGAAGCCATGGAGTCCGCAGGCGTGGAATCCCGCCAGGCTCGGGCCATCGCCGCGCAACTGCACGTCGCCGCCAGCACGGGCGAGGCGGTCACGCGCCCCGAACTGGAGGCGTCGCTCGCGTCGCTGAAGACGGAATTGCTCGACCGTATCGCGGACAGCGAGCGCGGCCTGATTGAGCGGCTCGCGGAGAGCGAGCGCAGCTTGATAGACCGAATCGCGCAGAGCGAGCGCGGACTGGTTGAGCGTCTCGCGGAGAGCGAGCGCGGACTGGTCGATCGAATCGCGGACAGCGAGCGCGGCTTGATTGACCGAATCGCGCAGAGCGAGCGCCGCACGGCGGCATTGCTGTGGCGGCTGTTCGGCGGCATGGTGGCGGTTGCGGGCGTCGCGGTGGCCGTGCTCAGGTACCTGCCCTGAACGGGCTGCGGCATTTCCCACACCGACGGCGGGCGTGGCGATGGCCATCGGCGGACAGACCCGCCGACAGTCGGGCCTGCTCGCCGCGCCGATTGACCCAGGGGATCGCGCCCGTGCGCCGGTCAAGGCGCTGAAACGGTTGCGATGCGTTCGCAACCGGCGGCCCGTCGCGGTGGCGCCCTGACTCGGGCATTGCACGCTGGCGTCCACGCCAGGACCGAATCCACAAAGGCCGCAGTCGCGCACGAATCGCAACGGCGAACATAATGGTAAACGCTCAACGTGCAACCGGCGGCCGCTTGTCCGGACCATCGCATTTGACTACAGTTTCGAGAGCCTCTCGCCGAAACGGTGATCACCTTGAACGAACCGTCCTTCGCATGGGATTCGTCTCATTGACTGACGGCCTTGCCGCGACCGCGTGCGGCTCGCGGCAAGGCCGGGAGTTGCCCAGCTGCGTGGCATTCAGGCGCCGCGCCGGTCGATTCGTGGACAAGACCGTCCGGTTGCATTTGCTCTCACGGTAGGGCAATGCAATCGAGCACGCCGGGCAAGCCGCCGGACCGCGGCACGGAGATGGGACAGGACACGCTCCAGACCGAAGCCATCCGGCGGGCGCTTGGGGAGCCGTCGTTCTCGCGGGGGCAGTCGTACTACCGGCTGGGCGCGGTTCGCACGGTCGAATTCGAACCGCCGGACTGGGTGCGGGCGCAGGTCCAGGGGACGGATTCGCAACCGTATTCGGTGTCCGCCACGCTCGTGTACGGACCCGGCGGAACGCTTCGCTCGGTGGAGGGCGATTGCTCCTGCCCGATGGAATTCAACTGCAAGCACGTGGCCGCGGCGCTGCTGGCGTCGGATGGCTCGGCGCACCGGTTCGACGATCCCGACGGCGCCGGCGCGGCGCCGAGGGACACCAATATCAGCCAGTGGCTCGGGCGGCGGCCCGAGGGTCGAACCGAGCCGGCCGGGGTTCCCGCGCCCGCGCCCGCCCAACCCGGGCGCGAGCATCTGTTCTACGTGATCGGACCCAACTGGTTCGGCGGCATGGGCGTCACGCCCTACCGGGCGTACCTGAAGCAGGACGGCGCGATCGGCACGAACTTCCGGGAATTTTCCGACCGGCACTCGAGCTGGGCGCGTCGCAACCTGACGTTCAGGGACGCCGCGCTGCTTGGGCAGCTGGAATTCTTCGGCTACGGCGATCAGGGGCCGGGCGGGGACTGGCCGCAGGGGCAGGAACTGATCGACCTGATCCGCTCGGTCGTGGAGACGGGCCGGGCGCTTGAGGGCAGCATCCACGGCCGCGCGCTGTCGTGGTCGGCGCCGCGGCGGTGCGAGCTGCGGTGGGAGGTGGGCGAGGGCGGCGAGCAGAACGCGGTGGCCCGCGACGGCGCCGGATCGGCGTTGACGCTGCTGGCGTTTTCCACGCCCATCTACTTCGATGCGCACACGGGCGAGATCGGCGTGGCCGAAACGGGGCTTGAGCCTGCCACGGCCGCGTGGCTGGCGCGCGCCCCTGCGGTGCCGCCGTGCGCGGTGGCGTCGGTCGCGTCGTCTCTGTCCGAGATGGCCGGGCACGGACCCGTGCCGCTCCCGAAACGCGTGGAGGAACGCACCGGGGTGAAACCCGAGCCCGTGCTGACGCTGTACGGCTGCGAGCGGCCCCCGGTTTCGTACGGGTACGGCGGCTACGGGGCGAACTTCGTGGCGCCCGCCCCGGCGGTGTACCCGTGCGCACGCCTTGAGATCGCCTACGAGGGCGCCGCCGAACGGGTGCGACCCGGCAAGGGCGGCGAGCTGCTGGCCGAGGGTGGCCACCGGCTGGCCATCGTCGCGCGCAACCGCGCCAAGGAGAGGGCGCTGCGGGGCAGGCTGGTGCGGGCGGGCAAAGCCCACGGCGGGCGCGAGCCGCACGGGCTCGGCTTCCATACCGCGCCGCCGGAGGGACTTCTCGAGGCCGACATGGTGCTGCCGGCGTTCGAGCAAGGGGACGAGGCGGCGGCCGGCGCCGGCGTCGGGTTCGCCGCCCAGGCGGTGCCCGAACTGCGCAAGGAGGGCTGGCGGGTGCGGATCGAGGAGACCTGGCCGTTTCGCGTGTTCGACGGGCCGGTGTCGTTTGCCACGTCGCTTGAGCCCTCGGACACGGACTGGTTCTCCCTGTGCCTGCGCCTTGAGGCGAACGGGACGGCATTCGACATCGCCCCGGTGGTGATGCAGCTGGTGGAATCGCTGCCGGTGGACGAACGGGGCCGGCTGGAGAAGGGCTTCGACGTCGAGCGCCACCTCGCCGGGCAGGTGTTTCACGCGGAGATGGAGGACGGCACGTACCTGGCGATCGACGCGTCGCGTTTCTCTCGCTTTGCCGAGGCGTTCCTGGAAGCGCAGGGGCTGGTGGGGTTGCACCGCGCCGAGGCGGGGCGGCTGTTCGAACTGGCCGAGGCGCTGGAGGGCTGCGGGGCGCCGTGGTCCGGCGGGCGCGAGCTGCTGGACCTGGGCGCGCGCCTGAACGCCCTGGCCGAGGCGCCGGACGTGGCGCAGCCCGCGGCCCTGCGCGGGGAACTGCGCGCCTACCAGCGCACCGGCTACGGCTGGCTGAAGGCGTTGTCCGAGTGCGGCTTCGGCGGCGTGCTGGCCGACGACATGGGGCTGGGCAAGACGGTTCAGACGCTCGCGCTGCTGGCGCACCGGCACCTGGAACTCGGCGTGCGGCGCCCGAGCCTGCTGGTGGTGCCGACGAGCCTGGTGGGCAACTGGCGGCGCGAGGCCGAGCGCTTCGTGCCGGAACTGAAGGTCCTGGTACTGCATGGCCCGGACAGGCGCCGTCGCTTCGGCGACATCCCCGATCACCACCTGATTCTGACGACCTACCCGCTCGTGTACCGCGATCACGAGGCGTTGTTTTCTCATGAGTACGACACCGCGGTGCTGGACGAGGCGCAGGCGGTGAAGAACCCGGCCGCGGGCACTTCGAAGCGGATCCGGGGCATTCGCGCCAGTCAGCGCCTGGCCTTGACCGGCACGCCGATGGAGAACAGCCTGCAGGAGTTGTGGTCGCTGTACGACTGGCTGATACCGGGTCTGCTGGGGCCGAGGAAGTCGTTCACGAAGCATTACCGCACCCCGATCGAGAAGCACGGCGATCGAGCCCGCCAGCGGCTTCTATCGACACGGATCAAGCCGTTTTTGATGCGGCGCACCAAGGACGAGGTGGCCTCGGAGCTGCCCGCCAAGACGTTGATCGACGAGCGGGTGCCGCTGTCGGGCGCTCAGGCGGCGTTGTACGAGAGCATCCGCGCGGCGATGGACGAGAAAGTTCGCGAAGCGGTTGCGGCCCGCGGCCTCGCCGCCTCGCGCATCGCGATTCTGGACGCGCTGCTGAAGCTGCGACAGGTCTGCTGCGATCCGGGACTTGTGAAGCTCGATGCGGCGCGCAAGGTGAAGGCGAGCGCCAAGCGGGAGAGGTTGCTGGAGTTGCTGGAGGAACTCGTCGCCGAAGGGCGCAGCGTCCTGGTGTTCTCCCAGTTCGTCACGATGCTGCGCCTGGTGGAGGCCGATGTCACGGCCCGGGGCTGGGGCTACGCGATGCTGCACGGCGGCACGAAGGACCGCGACGAACAGGTCGAGCGGTTTCAGTTCGGCGCCGTGCCGCTGTTCCTGATCAGCCTGAAGGCGGGCGGCACGGGGCTGAACCTGACCGCGGCAGACACCGTGGTGGTGTACGACCCGTGGTGGAACCCGGCGGTGGAACGCCAGGCCATGGACCGGGCGCACCGCATCGGTCAGGACAAGCCGGTGTTCGTGCACCGGCTGATCGCCGACAACACCGTGGAGGCCACAATCCAGCGCATGCAGGCCAAAAAACAGGCGCTCGCCGATGCGCTGTTCGACGGCACGGGCCAAGGCCCACTGGCGCTCGACGAAGCGGATCTCCATGCGCTGTTCGCCTCCTCGCCCGCCTCAACGGGGCGCTGAGCGAATCACCGGCGCCGCGATGCCGTGGGCGCGATGGCGCCAGCGGCCCGGTTGCGATGTCGCCATGGTTGTTCGAAGCGGGTCGGGCCGCTCGCGCCAAACCGAACGTGCAGTGAACCCGTGTTGTCGCTCACATTATTTGGTCAGCTCGACCCGGTCTTTTCTCACATTCTTTGGTAACCGACTTTCCTGGGATGCCGGAATAATCCGGACGGGTTGACTGCCGGCGCCGGGCGAGCGCTTGATCTTCTTGAAATGCAATCGTCGGTGGGTCCTGTGGAGTTCGTGGGCGAGAGGCCCGCGAGTGGGGTCAGGCGGTGGTCAACACAAGGGCGAGCTGCATTGGAAGCCGCTTAGGTTCGGCCGGGCAGTGCGGGTGCTGCACAACCCGCGATACGCCGGCGCGTTCGCGTACGGGCGGACCCGCAGTCGGCGACGCCCCGGCGGCGGTGTCGTGTGCAGCAACGTTCCGCGTGAGCAATGGACGGTGCTGCTACCCGATGCCCACCCGGGCTACATCACGTGGGAGCGGTTCGAACAGAACGAACGCCAGCTTCGCGACAACAACACGGCCCGAGGGCGGGGCGCGACACGCCGGCCTCCGCCACGCGAGGGGCCTGCACTGCTGCAGGGCCTGGCGATCTGTGGCGTGTGCGGCCGGAGCATGGCCGTACGCTACCACAAGCAAAAAAAGGGCCTGCATCCCAACTACCTGTGCAACTATGAAGGCAGCCAGACGGCGAGTCGCTGGTGTCAGAACATCCCCGGCGCCGCCATCGACCGCAAAGTCGGCGAGCTGCTGGTGGGGCTTATGACACCGCTGACGCTGGACGTGGCGCTGCAGGTGCAGGACGAACTCGACGCGCGCGCCGAGGAGAACGACCGTTGGCGCGCTCAGCAGGTGCAGCGCGCCCGCGAGGACGCGGACCTGGCGCGGCAGCGGTTCATGCAGACCCATCCCGACAACCGGATGGTCGCCGACGTGCTGGAGGCGGAGTGGAACGCGAAGCTTCGGGTGCTCGAGGAGGCGCAGCGCGAACTGGAGCGCGGCCGCGCCGACCCGGGCCAGGGGATGGACGACGAGCAACGCAAGAGGATCCTCGCGCTGGCCAGCGACTTCCCGCGTCTGTGGAACGATCCGGCCACGCCGCACCGCGAACGCAAGCGGATGGCGCGGCTGCTGATCGAGGACGTGACGATCACCAAGTCGACACGGAGCCTGGGCGTGAGGCTGCGCGGCGGCGCGACCCGCCAGCTCACCTGGGTGCCGGACCCGCACACGTCCGAGATGTACAAGACCAGCAAGGAGGTCGTCGCCGAGATCGACAGGCTGTTGGACGACCACACCGACGGCGAAGTCGCCAAAATCCTGAATGAGCATGGACACCGAAGCGGTCACGGTCTCGCCTTCACTGCGAAGTTGGTCAGCGTGGTGAGAAAACGATACGCCTTGAAGTCGCGCTATCAGCGGCTGCGCGAACGCGGACTGTTGCGGATCAACGAGATCGCCGAGCGGCTGCGCCAGCCGATTCTCGGCCCGTTGCCGAGCCCTTCGATATTCCGCCTTGCGGGTCTCGGGACTCCGGACGCGTTTGATGCCGGCCTGGCGGCGTGCGGCGGCTCTGGCCCGGTCGGCGAG
>LXNI01002820.1_pt1 | contig 11237 bp, 5 predicted proteins | sample 809091 | NCBI WGS metagenome assembly LXNI01 (sample SAMN04870527, study PRJNA318959) | sponge metagenome | biome: 01000161; feature: marine sponge reef; material: water | host: Sarcotragus foetidus | place: Greece: Milos, Mediterranean Sea | collected 2013-05-29 | depth 5-7 m | reverse complement strand
CGCTTGGCTGAGGCTCCATCTTCGTCGGCGTGGTCCGGGAGAAACTCGCATCTCAGCTGAATGTCATCCCACCCGTACTCGTCGAGCACAGCCCGATCCATCTGCTCGTGCAGTTCGCGCAGTTTGACAATATCGGGATTGTTCTCATATCGGTCATGGAACCGGTTGTAGGTCTTTGTCATGCCCTCTGATCGCTTCACCATTAGGACGGAGCGGAACTTATGGTACTCGTTCCCGATCTTTTCCAACATTGGATTTTTCGACCATCCCTTGGGGAATGGGAATGTCTCGAAGCAATCCGTCGGGCTGTAGCACAAACGATCTTCTAGGGTGGAACTAAAGCGGCGGATCCAGATCTCATGAAGTCGGCACTGAAGAGCACAGAAGGCGCTGTACGACTCAAGGGGAAAGATGATCAGCCGGTGTGCATATACCATTCCGGTGGGAAGGAACCCGAATGCCGCATGCTGCCCGACCGCCGAAATCGCAAGAACTCGATCAAGTCCGTTGATCGCTCGGTGGAGAGCGGGTGTTCTTCGTCCGTACTGCCACCATCGCTCGCGACGATCCTTTGCCTTCAGTCCCCTTCGCGATGGCAATACCCTGGCCCGAACGATTTCCAGTAGCTCCGGCCAATCCGCAGCCACTGGCTTGGGATAGTCCCGAGGAACTACTCCCTCCCGCATCCACCTCTTCTGGCGCTCCTCAGACGCCTTGAACCACGAATCCTCCAGTTCCTCATCCCGGCGCAGGGGGTAGTCCCAGAAATTGATGACGTACCGATGATGGGCGTGCGTGGGACTGGAATTCAGTTCTTCGCCGCCGATGTAAGGAAAGATCGCCTCCTTGTTCTTCGGGTTCAGGTCGATCAGTCTCTTCATCTCTGCCAAAGTCGATGCGACACCCTTCTTGTCCGTGTCATCGAATGTGAACCCCATTCCAAGCACGATGCTTCCCTGAAAGCTCTGATTTTCGTTCTCGGTCAGTCGAGCCGGGTCTTCGTGCGTCGCGCCTTCAGCGAGAAATGCTGAGATTGCCGAGACTTCGGAACCATCCAATGTTCTCCGGCGTACCCACGCTCCCCTATGGATGTGGAGCACGCTCACGATCACAGCCGCCAGCCCAGGCCACTGCAGGCGTCGAGTAGCGTCGTAGATCTGGCCGCCATGCGTGCAGATCCATCGCAGGCCCGTCGAGCGCGTATCCCCTTGCCCGATCGTGTTCGTCGCGATAAGGCCGAGACTACCCCCATTCCTCAACAACGAAAACGCCCTGCGGAAGAAGTGCGCGGCTAGGTCCGCATTGCCGTGGCTTTCGGAATGCGCTGTTCGCAACCAGTCCGTGTATCCATCCGCGTTCGCCGCAGCGACAGAATTCTTGCCCGCGAACGGAGGGTTCCCGACAACGCCGTCAAAGCCTGGGCGCTCTCGCTCGAACACCTCGGGAAATTCGATCTCCCAGTGAAATGAAGCGAGCGGCTTGCCGTCGAACCGCGACGCACTAAGAGGATTAGGCTGACCGGTCGAACCCTGATCCAGTATTCCCTTTGCATATGCGGCACGGGCCGTCTCTCGCGTCTTGGCATTCCGGCCCTCGAAGAATGCTGCCAGTACGCAATCGCCAAGCAGCCGCACGTTGCCAAGTTGATTCTCGACCGAGCCCCACAACGCTTTCAACTCCGCCTGCGACACATCCGGACCGGCGTCACGGATCTGCTTCCGCGCTTCCGCGACCCTTTGCAAGTGCTTGCGCGCTTCCATGAGTTCCAATCCGGCTGCGAACCGTTTCTCGCCGTCCCGCCAATGGAAACTCTCGATCTGATCCCGCGTCAAGCCCAGCAATGAATCGCCGTGTCGCAATGCATGATCGACAAACGTCAGCGGGTGGTTCTTCGCAAGCGTCACCAGCCACAGGGACATCTTGGCCAGATCGACCGCCACCGGATTCCTGTCCACTCCGTACAGGCACTTTTGCGCGACGATTCGCCTGGCTGCAATGACCTCGTCTTCGCCCGCGAGAATCTCTCGATGCGCATCGCTGGTCTGCCACGCCTCGACCAGCGCGTCGCCAAGCTGGCGGCAGCTCTCGACGAGGAATGCCCCCGAGCCCATGGCTGGGTCGCACACCCTGATCTCCAGAATCTGCTCCGGCGCTAAGCGACCGTCGGACTTCTCTCTCAAGTCATCCATGACCGGGCCAATCGTCTTCCGCACGATCGGCTCGGTCAGAGATCGCGGGGTATAGTGCGAGCCGGATCGCCGTCGTTCCTCGCTGGGCTGGAGGATCATCGACCTTCTTGGGACTCGATCAGGCGTAGCATTCTTGTCGATCACCGATTCGAGCGCCGCATAAATGCCGTCTATCGTCTTGGCCTCGCGCACTGCCCGGTTGACCTTGTCGGTGATATTTCGATCCGTCCGGTCTTGGATCCACTTCCTCCGTTTCGCCGGATCCTCTTCGAGGAGCGCATCGATGTCAATGGTCGAGGGCGCTCCGTTCTTCTTTGCTGCCTTGATCGAGATCGAGACTCCAGTCGCGGTCTCGAGCCGGAAGCCCATCATCGTCTCGTAGACCGAGCCGATCTGCTCAACATCCAGAGCTCGATACGAGATCCTCTCGCCATCCAGTACGAGCAGCTTCTCGAGAACCCTGTATACGGTTCCGTCCGGGACCAGCGGTACGCCCCCATGCCCATTGGCTTCCGCACCCTTGGGAACGGGAACCCTTCCTAGAAAATCGAAGCGGTCCGGATCGAACAGCGCTCCTTGGCGAGCCGGCAGTTCCATCCCTCCCGACTTCGCCCCGTCGTGAATCATGCGAAACAGCACCACCAACTGCGCCCACGCTCCGTAGCGCTGGTCCATCGTGTCGGGGTACTGCGCGGCATCCTCCCGGAGCCGGTCGTGAAGCCCCGCTAGGGAATAGAACCTCAAGAATGTTTCGTCGCTCGGGAGCAGGTCGCGCTGTTCGGCATAGAGCAAGAACACCAGTCGCAGGATGACAGTGAGGAGAGAGCGATAGACCGTGTCCGGCGACTCCTCCATTTCACGCCGGAGCAGTGTCCCTTTGGACAGGTCGTGAGCCGCCTGAAACCCCCTCAGCAGCTCGTACAAGGCGTGCAGCACCTGCTCAGCCAGGCGCTCGCTGACCACGTTCTGGTATTCCCTGCTCTCCTTGAGCAGTGCTGGCAACCGCTGGTCCTGCGGCAGGGTCAGCAATCGCGACTGGTTCAGCAGCAGGCGCATCGCCGCGACGATCGGCCTGCCGGCCGTCAGCATCATGTCCCGCACGCGGAAGTCGAGCCACCCCGAAGTCTCCCCGCGCGGAGCCGAGACCAGGCGGATCTCCCTGCCGTTGAATATCAGCCCCGCCGACACGCCGGTCGCCCGGAGCAGGCGTTCCATCCGTCCGTGGGTCGTAGCCTCGAGTGTTCCCCGGCCCCGCTCGGCTGAGTCAAAGGCCTGATTCGGACCCACGCTTCGAATCAGAAGCTGCCACTCCGGGTCGCCATTCGTGGGAATCGGCCAGTGCCGAATCGCGTAGTCCGGCCGCAGGGTCTCCTCATGCTCGGCTAGGTCTACGGTGAGCGCAGAGAAAGCGTCCTGCCCATCGCTCGCGCTTGCGAACACTTTCGGGGAGAACTTCCAGCCCAGCACGCCTCTCGCGAAGGACTCGAAGTCCGGAATCCAAGGCTCTGCTTCCCGTCCGCTCCCGAACACGCGCTCTTCGACACAACTCTTGAGAAGATCCTGCCCCTCCCTGTCGTTGCGGTTCAAGATCGCCCCGGCCCGGACCAGGGCGGGCGCGGAAACCACCAGTCCGTGCGGCTGCACGAAGCCCATCCAATCCAAATGGGCCTGGGTGTTGTAATCGACGTGCGGCATCAGTTCGTGTCCGGCCAAAGGTAAACCAGGCCAACCGGCTCCACCCTGCGGGTCGCGACTTGGTAGAGTTCCCGAACCCGGGCGGGCTCGGCTTCGATGTCCCTGTCGAATGCGTCGATCCGGCGTCGCCAAACCCGGATGTTCGCTTCGATCTGTACCTTCTCTTCCTCGCTGAACTGCAAGCCGAGCTGCATGCCGGCGTCTGTCTGCCTGGCAAGTTCGGCCTGCACTCGCTTTCGCTGCTCCTTGAGAGTGGCGGCCAGCTTTTCTTCTTCGACCTGGCCTCTCTCTGCAAGCCGGCTCTCCGCCACTACGGCGGCTTGCTTAGCTCGTTGGTCCAGCCGCCCCTGCAACTCCTCGATGTCCAGCGGGGCGGCTGCCAGCAGCCTTGAGCGGACCGTCTCGCTGGGGATCCTGCCGCCGACACGCCCCAGGGATTGATCCAGAAGATCGAGTGTCTTGGCCTCGGCAGCCTTTCCAAATGGTTCGAGAGGGTGGCTGCGGCGCGCTGGTTCAATCCAGCGCGCCGCCACGGGCACGATCTCCTCGTGCAGCCTCTCAGCCCGCCTTCCGAACAGCAGCAACCGTCCCAGCAGAACCACGCGCGGTACCGAGTCGGCTGTCTGCGCGAGGCATGCCCGCGACAGGTCGTGATGCACGAATCCCTGGGCCCGAAACCGCGACAGCAGCCTTTGCGCCAAGCGCTGCTCGAGGTGCAGATGGACCGTCGCGTCGCTGAGCACGCCTTCGTCCTCGAACACCACCCGGCGTATGGGAGCCTCCCGTCTCCAATCGCTGATCTTCTGATTCCTCTTTCGCGGCGACCGCAAGGTATCAAGTGTCGTGGTCCAACTCGGATCGGTTGTCGCTCGCCGGTCCAGTGCTGGCAGGGACCAGGTCTTGGCACTTCCGGAATCCTCCTGCTCTGTCAGCGGATCGGCCCCCAGCAATTCAAGGGAGCACGAGAGAGCTTTCCGAAACTGCTCCGCATCGAATCTCACATGGCTCCTCGACCGCTGCAACACTTTTCGGCACGATTCGATCTGCCGTTGGAGTTCGTCGTAGCGCTCTGTAGCCGAATCGAGTTCTTCCTTGGACCGCCTCCGGCCTTCCGCCCTGACACTCTGCTCCTGGATTTTCCTTTCCAGTTCGTGCACCTTCGAGTGCCGAATGCCATCGCGCAGAAGCGTGCGCTCAACTGCATCGTCGATGACGGTGGCGAGGCTGCCGAGCTCCTTTCGGATCGTCTCGGTCTTGCGCACCAGCACCTCCAGCACGCGGTCCTCCCGCCGCTGCGGCAGCACGAAGTAGCGGCAGTGCACGACGGGAGCAGGCTGCAGCTTCCGGTCGATGCGGCCGTTGCGCTGCTCGATGCGGCCGGGATTCCAGGGCAGGTCGTAGTGGAACAGGTCCGCGCAGTGGGCCTGGAAGTTCAGCCCCTCGCGCGCGGCATCCGTGGCCAGCAAGATCCGCAACGGATCCTCCGCCGGAGGAGTGTTGAACCGGCGCTGGATTTCCCTCCGGCGCGAGCTGCTGGTAAGCCCGTCGATCACCTCAATGCGGTCGTAGCATTGGTCGGTGCCTTCGATTGCTCGATCGATCGTCTCTCGCAAGTAGCGCTTGGTGCCCTGCCTGTTCTCGGTGAAGATCAAGATCCGCCGCTCGTTCCACTTGGCCGGCGAGCTGTCCGGCCCGCTTGCGGACTGGCCGATCGGACACATGTTGTCGCGGATCCAGTCGAGCAGCCAGCGCACCTTGGCATCGGGCAGGCTCCTCGTCTGTTTGGCGATCACTTCCATTCTGTCCAGAAGCGCGAGTTCTCGCTCCCATTGGGCCGCTTCCTCCACCGAACTCGTGGCACCCGCCTCGCTCTCGAGCGTTACGGCCCTGAACTGGCTGTCTTCTTCCGCTTGGAGGGCGTCGTCGTCCGTACGGCTGCTCTCGTCGTCCGGACCCTGTGTTCCGGTGATCAGCGCTTGATCGAGTTGGGCAATTCCGCTGCCCTCCGACGCAGAGTCGAGCGCCTCCCGCCGCTGGCGCTCGGCAGTGTTTCTATGCACGGCAAGGCTGCGCGCAAAAGCCTCGACAGACGACAGCAGCCGCTGCTGCAGGCCGATCACCAACAGCGCTGCGCTCGCCTTGGCCTTGACGGAGCGGTTCGCGAGCCGCTGCTCACGAGCCGATCGATACTCGTCAAGCAGCTCGGACAGGACCAGCTCGGGCGCGTCGGGCGGGAGATTCTTGATCGTGATCGGCTCGACTCTCCGCTGAGGGAAGCCGCCCTGGATCTGTCTGATATCTTCCTTCAGCCTGCGGACCATCACCTCCTTGAGTGCCACCTCGCTCACAGCGACACCCCGCGTGAAGCGGTGCGGGTCAAGCAGCTCCAGCAGCGTGGAAAAGCTGCTGGAGTGCCCATTGTGCGGCGTGGCTGACAGGAACAGCCGGTGCTCGAACCGTCCGGAAATGTCTCGTATGGCTCGCGTGAACTTCGACTCGATCCCATAGCTACCGCCGCTCGAAGGCGCCGCGTGGTGGGCCTCGTCAAGAATCAGCAGACTGCCGTGCAGTCGGTCCCCGAGCCGCTCTCGCAAAGGGTCCGCATAGGTCGGGTCGGTGAGCAAATTGTGCGAGACGAGAAACCGGCTGTGAGTTCGCCAAGGGTTGACCCCGAAGCCGCGATCTCGTCGCATCCGAGAAAGGTATTGCCGGTCCAGAATCTCGAAGACCAAGCCAAATCGCTCTTCGAGCTCCGCTTTCCACTGGTCAAGCACTGACGGGGGTGCCGAAACCACGATGGTCTCGACCTTCTTGCGCAGCAGAAGCTCCCGCGCGATCAGGCCTGCTTCGATAGTCTTCCCGAGACCTGTGTCGTCCGCGATGAATAGATTCACCAACGGCAGCTGAAGCGCCTTGCGAAGCGGCTCGATCTGATAGGCCTCGAGCTTGATCCCGGCCCGGAAGGGGGATTGGACCAGAGCGGAGTCGGTGGACGTTACGCAGTTCCAGCGGAGGGTATGCAGGAAAGCCGAAAAGTACCGCGGCGGATCGAACCCCTGAGTGGCAAGATTCGCCCAGCCTTCCTCGTCAAGGATCTTGCGATCGATCTCGTAGTCCCAGAAGACATCGAGCATCTGGCCCTGCGCATCATCGTCGGCGCAGGCTAGGCGAATCAGCGGCGATTCACCCGTGCCGCGCGGCTCCACGGTCTCTACAAGCCACCGCCGGGATCTTACGTGGACCAGTTGGCCCGGTTCGGGCAGAACATTTGCTTCTAGTGCTGATACGACCATCGCTTCTCTACTCGACACCCCAGAGCGGAACAAAGCCGGGCTGAGACTTGTCAGGATCGTGCCTGAGCAGCTGTTGAAGATTGACCCGATATGGTGACATACCGTAGCTCAGGTGATCTGAGGCACTAGACTCACTGAGCAGATGTACGGCAAGAGCTGCTTGGTGGTTCTGGTCGGCGCGAAAACGGCAGGAAGGAAGTGGATTGAGTATGAGATCACAAAGGCGTGGAACTCAGGTAAGGGTGTCGTTGGGATTCACGTGAACAAGCTGAAGAACGCCGATGGCCACACGGCGGGGAAAGGCATGAATCCGTTTAGCGCATTCGAGGTCAACGGTGTGCCGATGACTCAACGCGTTAAGTGTCATACACCGTCGGGGACAAGTAGCGGGGTGGCATACAATGACATCTCAAAGAACATCGAGGATTGGATCGAGGACGCGATTGATACGCGCTGAGACGAACAACGGGGAGGCGATCGGAGGAGCGTGGGCCAGTCCAGGGGGAATGGGCGGAAGCCTTCTGGAAGGTACAAGCCGACCGTAGGTTTCGCTGAAACATGGAGGGTGAGATTGCATTACCGAATTGTCCTGGCACATAAGGATCTGGACGGGTTTGCGGCGGAACTGGAAGATGCAATTTCCGACGCAGCCAAGGATCTGGGCGGTGTTGCCGACTCCTTGGAGGTGTCTAGCGGTTTGTCTGACGAGGGCATCCCGCAAGTGGTGGCCTATCTTGCCAGCAGCGCCGGTTGCGACGACATAGAGGTGATGAATGTGATCGACGCTGCTCTGGCACGCGAGGTCGCTATCTTGCCGGTGGCAAGGGAAGAGGGCAACGGCGGCGTTGCGGACACGCTGCCCAAGCGCCTACAGCGCCTCAATGCAGTGTCGTGGCAGGATAACGGCGTGGGCGTCGCCACTGCGCTGTTGCGAATGCTCGGTCTCGCGGAGGCCGAACGAAAGGTCTTCATCTCGTACCGCCAAAGCGAGACACGAGAACTAGCGACGCAGATGCATACGGAATTGGTCCAACGAGGGTTCGACGTATTCTTGGACCGATTCTCTATCGCCCCCGGAGTCGATTTCCAGCGGCGACTGGAGGAGGATCTGGGCGACAAGGCGTTTGTGCTGCTGCTGGAGAGCGACGGGCTCGAAGGATCGAAGTGGGTGCGGCACGAAATTGCTTACGCGCACTCCCGTCGTATTGAGATACTTGCGTTAACGCTCCCGGACTGCTCAAAGCGCGTGCAGGCGATCGACGACGCCTTCCGCTTCCCGCTGGCGGAAGCGGATGTGTCAAATGAGGGGACACTGCTGCCGGATGTCCTTGGGGGTGTGCTGGAAGCGGTGGAAATGGCGCATGCCCGTGCGCTCCGGCGGCGCCGGGAGCAGATTCTGGGCAGCGTGACAGAGAAGCTTGAGTTGGAGGGATGCGAATGTGAGCCGGCGGACGACTGGTGTGTTCTCGCGACGAAGTCGGAGAACGGGGCTTCGGGTCTGTTTTGGGTCACGCCTCGCCGCCCAGCAACCACGGACTTCTTTGGACTCAGCCAGCAACATGATCGTCTGGCGGGGCCTGAAAGCCTCGCGAATCTGAAGGGAGCGGTGGTACACGATTCGGGGCGACTGGCCGAAGATCACGGGGAACTGATGGATTGGCTGTCGCATCTGTCCGGGAGCGAACTCGCGACCATTGGGACGTCTTCACTGTGAGAGGCTGCTGAATGCCTGACCTCGACCGAGCACCTGTCTTCTTGTCAGCCAGTTTTCCGTCGGGGGAACGGGGCGAGCGATTCAGGCCGTATGACCCCTCCGGGATCGCCGACGCCGTATCGGCGTTTTCACGAGCGGTGCTTGGCAGCAACGGAACGCTGGCGTTCGGCGGCCACCCTACCATCACGCCGCTCGTGCTGATGATCTCGAGAGAGCTGCGCGTAAAGGAGTCGGTGACCATCTTCCAGTCTCGCTGGTTCGAGGATCTCCACATTCCAGAGGTTGACGAGATCGCAGAGGAGGAGCTTGGGTTCATCGAGTGGACACGGAAGCTAGGTGATCGCGACGAGAGCCTGCGAATCATGCGAGAGGAGATGATACGTTCCAGGCGGTATGCGGCGGCAGTCTTTGTTGGTGGAATGGAAGGCATCAGCGACGAATACGCAATGATGAAGGAGCGCTGGCCGGACACCCCTTGCATACCGGTTCGGGGGCCGGGGGGGGCCGCCGCCAAACTTGCCGGAGATTACACGGCCATTGGTCTTGCTGGATTCAAGCAATCACGAGCCTACCCGTTCATGGCGCTGCGTCTGGTGGATGCGCTCGCAGGGGCTGCCTGACTTGGCGTTAGCCCGACAGCGGCAGGATTGTGGCGTCTCGGTCAGGGCCGGGGGATGACCGCGAGGGTACATCAGAGCCGTGAGCGATTGAGCTCGAGGTGTTGGGTCGGCCGCTAGTGGCGTTGCTTGGTCAGGTCAAAGTTACCCGATCTCTCCGCCTTGTCGAAGGCGTTTTCGATGTAGTGTTGAGGGTGTCCGAGGAATTCCGTTTCGGTGACGATGGACATGTAGCAGTCGGATAGAGCGTCAAATGTCTTGCAACGCCAACACTTGTAGGTCTTGTTCCGCAAGTTGAACAGGTTCTTGTGGATGATCGAGTAGAGCTTACTGTTGTCAAACCAACACACGGTGCAACCGTCGTCCTTGTGTGCCGTGGTTACAAGCCAGTCGTAGCTGCCGCCAACCTCTTGAACGACACCGACGAGGCCGTTGGTTTTGGAAGTGCGGCCCTCGCGGGAGATTTCCTTGAGGCAGTACTCGATCTCCCAATCGATCCAGTTGCTTCTCTTCATCTGAGGGGACAGGACGACAATCGTCACCGTCGTGCCGTACATCATGTCCGCGAGTTTGGCCTTGATCGTCGAAGTTGCATCGTCCGTCAGATCTGGCGAGACGGAGGTCTCGCCCTGATAGTAGACGGCGTCTTCGCCAAGGGCCCCTAGGATCTTGTCGCGTACGTTCTGCGCGTCGCTGTACTTATAGGAGATGAAGGTCTTATGCGCCATAGCTTCGTTCTCTACTCTCGCAAATTCGTCGGCACCTCGACATAGCCCCCTGAACCGACCAGCGTCCAGATCTGGCACCCTACCAAGAGATTGACCTCGCTCACAGCTTCGAACGAGCACTGGTCGGCCTGAGTTGATGCTTCGCGAGTCTGTGACTCTCTCGAGTGGGCAGCACTCACCGGCCGCACGCTGAAGAGACTACTTGGGTGTGACGCCATGTGGCGGCGGTGACTCGAACATAGTGCGCGACGAGTTTGTCACTAGAGCGCCGTGATGGGGCTCGGCGAGCTAAGGGCTCTCGCCAAAACAAAGGCGTCTATTTCTGGTTTTAGGTTGGAATGATGTAGGGCGTGAGTGCGCTGACAGAGGGGATTAAGGTTCGTTTCGAAGCGCTGCGTCCGGTACTGGACGAGAAGACGCGTCGTCTCTGGGCGGGTGCGGAAGCGAAGGCGGTTGGCAGAGGTGGTGTTGCGCGGGTGGCGGAGTCGACAGGCCTGTCGCGTGACACGGTGCGGGCACGTCTGCGGGAGATTGAGGGCGGGCTCGAGCCAGTGCAGCGAGCGGAGGGGCCGCACTTGCGACGCAGCGGGGGAGGGCGCAAGTCGCTGAGCGAGCGCGACCCGGAGTTGCGGGTGGCCTTGGAGCGCAAGTTGGACCCGGTCACGCGGGGAGATTCGATGAGCGCGTTGCGCTGGACGTTGCCTGAGCACGGCGCGGCTGGCGGAGTGCTTGCAAGCGGAGGGGCACGCGGTGAGCGAGCGCAGCGTGAACCGTCTGCTGCACGCGCTGGGCTACAGCCTGCAGGCCAACCGCAAGACGCTGGAAGGGCGGCAACATTCGGACCGGGATGGGCAGTTCCGGTACATCGACGAGCGCGTGCGGGAGTTTCAAGGGGCGGGGCAGCCGGTGGTGTCGGTCGACACGAAGAAGAAGGAGAATCTGGGACAGTATCGGAACGGGGGCCGGGAATGGCGACCGGAGGGGCAGCCAGAGGAAGTGAA
>LXNI01002819.1_pt1 | contig 11238 bp, 10 predicted proteins | sample 809091 | NCBI WGS metagenome assembly LXNI01 (sample SAMN04870527, study PRJNA318959) | sponge metagenome | biome: 01000161; feature: marine sponge reef; material: water | host: Sarcotragus foetidus | place: Greece: Milos, Mediterranean Sea | collected 2013-05-29 | depth 5-7 m | reverse complement strand
ATTGCTCACCTGCCGTTGGCACCTGTAACGGAGCGGCGATACGAGTTTCCCTGTGTGAGCTCAATAGGTTAAGACGCTTCACACGGAAATCTCAACCAAATGTCCGTCTCGGTGGTTGCGAGCCTGCGATTTGAACCTGTGACATTCAAGTCGGGGCATTTGCAATTTGCCGGAGTTACGGATGTTAAGATGCATGGTGCCCTTGCAGGGCCGCCGCAATGCTCGCCCCGATCCGCTCGGCAGCGACCTTGACCTCACGGTCTCCGACATGGGCGTATCTGAGCGTCATGGTGGGTTGCGCATGCCCCAACATCTTGGCGACGGTAGGCAGTGGCACGCCCCGCGCCACGGCTTGGCTCGCTACCGTGTGGCGCAGGTCGTGCAGGCGCACGTCTTCGATTCCGGCTTCCCGGCGCGTTCGTGACCAGAGATCCAGATTGTGAGAAAGCGGCCGGGCTGGATTTGCGGGCGAGGGAAAGACATATGTGCTTCTCATTCGAGGCTGTCGCCCGATGATGGCCTGCGCCGCCTCGCTCAGCCAGACCGTCCTCGGTCCCGTCTTGGCTTGCGCCAGCCGGAGCGTATCTCCGTCTACCTCCGACCACCGTAGTGTCAGGATTTCGCTCTTGCGGCAGCCGGTGAGCAGCAGCAGGCGGATGACGTCTGCCTGCGGTCGGCAGGATGGCCGTTCGTCCACAATCCGGTCCAGGGTGCAGTGAAGTCTGCCGATCTCCTCTGCCGACAGGAACCGGGTCATTTTCCTGCGGGCGTTCATCCTGACGTCTTGCGCCGGGTTGCGGTCGATATGGCCGGCGGCGACTGCCGTGGTCAGTATCTGGCGCAGCAAGCCGAGCACTTTGTTTGCCGCACCGGGAGTCGTGCGGCTCATGGTGTCGAACCAGCGCTCGACTACGGGCCCGCTGATACGGTCGAGGCGAAGTGCGCCGAATGCAGGCAGAAGCGGCCGTTGGACCATACTGTCGATGCGCTTGGCCCAAGACGGGCAGCAGCGGCCTTTGCGCGCTGGTAGCCAGTCCTCCATGACGAAGTTCCGAAAGAGGGGAACGGCAGGCCGGTCACCAAGATCCCCGGCAAGGCGCGGATGCGAGCCGTCATGAAAAGCGAGGCATTCCTTGCGGGCTTCCTCCACCGTCATCAGCTGGGTCGGACCGACAGTCGTCCGCATCATCCTGCCGCTAGCCTCCCCGTGCCAGACGAAGCTGCGATGCCCGGAAGGCCGAACCCGGACACCGAGGCCGGCAACGCGGCTGTCCCGGACGATATACTCCGTACGGGCCGGACGCAGTTTGCGGATCGCAGCATCGGACAGACGGACCCGGCGGCTGCCCTTAGTCGTGCCCGTCATGACCGCCCTCCCGAAAGAAGCGGCGCCAGGGCGTCGGTCGCCTCCCGGACCGACGCGTCCGAGAGATGGGCGTATTTCAGGGTCGTGGCTGGCTTGTCATGACCCAGCAGGCGGCCCACGGTGCGGATCGACTCACCACCGATGAGCGCCATGCTCGCGTACGAGTGGCGGGTGTCATGCAGGCGCATGTCCTTCAGCCCGGCCTCGGCTCGGACCGCCCGCCAGAAGTGGTCCAGCCAGAGCCAGGGCGCGGGCCTGCCGTCCACGGGGAAAACATGGCGCGACGATCTGGGCAGATTGTCGAGAACCTCTCGCGCCGCCCGGCACAACCAGACCGTCCGCGGCCCCGTCTTGCTGTCGGGCAAATCGAGCCGGCCCTCCCGGTAGAAGCGCCATTCGAGTGTGATGATTTCGGACTTGCGGCATCCTGTCAGCAGCAGCAGGCGCAGGGCGGCGACATAAAGCGGGCGCTTCGCCTCATGCCGGTCCAGGACCATACCGAGGCGCCTGTATTCCTCAGGCGACAGGAAACGCTCCGAACGCTTCTGCCGGTAGCGTCGGATACCTTTGCAGGGATTGCCGCCGTCGGGGCGATATCCCCAAGCCTCTGCTCGCTGCATGATGACGGACAGGACTGGCGCCGCACGGTTCGCCGCCGCCGGCGTCGCATGAAGCGAGTGGAACCAGCGCTGCACCTCCTCGCGAGTGATCTCTGCGACCGGTCGGCCCGAGAAGAAGGGCAGTATCTGATTGCGCAGATAGTCGCGGTTGACTGCCAGGGTGCGCGGCTTCCAGTGCCTGCCATAGCGTTCGAAGACTTCCTCCGCGACCCTCTCGAACAGGGTGTCGCCGGAAGTATTGATGTCGATATCCCGGTCTTCGCGCAGCGCTGTCAACATGGCCCGGGCGCGGGTGCGCGCTTCCGTTTCCGTCATGACCGTGGCATCGCCGACGATCTTCCAGACCCGATGGTCCCGGTGCTGGCTGTGGATGAAATAGCGCTTCGCGCCCGAGGGCATGATGCGGACGCCGTATCCCTTCAGTTCGGCGTCTCTGACATTGCGGATGGCCTTGCCGGGCCGGAAGGCCTCGACCCGACGCTGCGTGAGGCGAATTGCTGCCATGACTGACTTCCCCGATCTGTTGCATTCGGGTGCAAAATCGGGTTCGATTCCATCCCCAGTTGCACCGGAAACGGGAAATATTATTCAATCATGTCAGATAGTTAGCGCCATCGGTGCGTCCGACCGTGTGGATGACATGGCGGGCCGGCAGGCGGTAGCCGGCGGTGAGACGCGCTTCGCCGGTCGGGCAGCCGCCGAGCGTGCGGCACTCGGCCAGCAATTCGGGCCCCGCGGCGCGGTGGATGGCGCCGTCCACGCCGCCGCCGCCGAGCAGGGTCTCGTTCGCGGCATTGACGATGGCGTCCACGGCGAGCGTCGTGATGTCTCCGCGGAAGAGTTCGATCATCGCGTTGCGTCCCTTTCTCCCTGCCGTCTCCAGAGCGGGCGCAGCAGCAGCAGGCCCGGCAGGCAGGCGAGCGCCGTCAGCGCAAAGAAGGCGTCCCAGTCTCCGTCCAGGCTATCCACGATCCAGCCGGACGGCGCCGACAGCGCGATCCGGGCGGACGCCATGAGCGAGGAGAGCAGCGCGAACTGCATCATCGTGTAGGAGATGTTGCACAGGCCCATCAGCCAGGCGAGGAAGGCCGTGGTGCCGAGGCCGGCGGTGAAGCCTTCCAGCGCCGCCACGCCCGCCAGCCAAACAATGTCGTTGCCGGCCGCGTTGAGCGGGATGAAGGCGAGGTTCGAGAGCGCCTGCAGCAGGCCCGCCGCCAGCAGGCTCGGCAGCAGGCCGAGCGCATGGACCGCGAGGCCGCCCGCGACAATGCCGGCGAGCGATGCGACGAAGCCGCCCGTCTCCACCGCCGCTGCGATCTCGGACTTGGAAAAGCCGAGCTCGACATAGAAGGGGATGGCCATGGCGGCGAGCGCCGCGTCGCCCAGCTTGTAGAACAGGATGAAGGCCAGCACGGCGCACCATCCGGGCCGGGCGAAGAACTCGGCGAGCGGCGCCAGGGCCGCGCCCGCGAAGCGGGCGGCGCGGGCTCCGCCCCAGGCCGCCGCCCTCGTGCCCAGCCGGTGCGCGCGCGCCTCCGCCTCGGGGTCGGCGGCCGGCGCCGGCTCGGGCGCGAGCAGGGTGACAATGACGCCGATGAGAAGCAGCGCGGCCATGACGGCATGCGCGCCCGCCCAGCCGAGCGCGTCCGCGAGGAACAGCCCGCCCGCGCCGGAGGCGAACATACCGATCCGGAAACCCTTGACGAAGACCGCGGCGCCGGGGCCGTACTGGCCCTCATCCAGGATCTCGATGCGGTAGGCGTCCAGCACGACGTCCTGGCTTGCGGAGGAAACCGCGACCAGGCAGGCGCACAGCGCGACGATACCGAGGTCGGCCACCGGGTCGGAGAAGCCGAGACCGAGGATCGCGGCCATGCAGGCGGCATGGGTCGCCAGCATCCAGCCCCGCCGCCGGCCGAAGCGGCGCGTCAACCAGGGCAGGCCGAGCCGGTCGATGGCCGGCGCCCAGAGGAATTTCAGGCCGTAGATCGCCGTGACGAGCGTGAACAGGCCGATGCTGGTGCGGTCCACCCCGGCCTCGGCGAGCCGGGCGCTCAGCACCTTCACGGTCAGCATCAGCGGCAGGCCGCTGGAGAAGCCGAGCGCCAGCATCATGGCGATACGCCGGCTCCGGAAGGCCGTCGCCGCCCGGCGCAGCCGGCCGCGCCTGGCGGGCGGGAGCGCTGTTTCCATGCCGGCCTCCCGCCTCAGTCTGGCGGGGGAATGTCGCCGCCATCGGCCACGGGATAGACGCGGAGCGGGCGTTCGCGCCCGCGGATCTCGACGAGCCGTGACGGAAACCCCGAGAAGTCCGCCCCGGCGAGGCGCACGACGCGCTGCGAGATCACGGCCTGGCAGGCGAATTCCTTGGTCATCGGCTCCAGCCGGCTCGCGACATTGACGGCGTCGCCAATGGCTGTCACCGAGATGGCGCGGCTGTAGCCCATCTCGCCGACGATCACCGCGCCGGCATGCAGGCCGACGCCGATGCGCAGCGGCGCCGGCAGCTCCTCGCCCAGCGCCGCGTTGAGGTCGCCCAGCGCCGCCGCCATGGCGCGCACGGCCCGCAGCGCGCTTCGGCACCCCTCGCGGGGATCGCTGTCGATGCCGAACAGCGCCATCACCCCGTCGCCGATGAACTTGTCCACATGGCCGCCCGCCTCCTCGACCGCGCGGCCCATGGCGAGGAAATAGCGGTTCAGCAGGAACACCACGTCATAGGGCAGCTTGTTCTCGGAGATCTTGGTGAAGGCGCGGAGATCCGCGAACAGGATGGCGATCTCGCGTTCGGCGCCCTGCTGGTTGCTCGACCGGGTCCGCGCTTCCGCCGGTCCGGCCGAGGCCGGCAGCAGCGGCATGAGCGCGACATCACGCGTGGGAACCGTCCGGCAGGCGAGCCGCACCCGCTCCGGCGCGCCAATGCGCCCGAGCAGGGCGCGCTCGCCCTCGTCGGGCGGCGGCAGCGCCTCGAAGCCCTGCGAGATATGGACCCGGCAGGTGGAGCAGCGCCCCCGCCCGCCGCAGACCGAAGCATGCGGAATGCCGGCGGCGCGGCTCACCTCCAGCAGCGTGGCGCCGGGCTCGGCCCGGATTGCGCGCCCGTCGGGATAGGTGATGCGGACCGGGCGCCGCCGCCGCGCCCGGAGCGCGCGGATCAGGCGCCAGGCGACCAGCGCGGCCACGCTCATGCCGGTCATGGCGCTCATCCGCGCCTCCATGCCCTGCACCCACTCGACGCCCGCCCGCCCGGGGAAGCGGATCGCTTCCAGCGTGGCGCGCACCCAGCTCGGCTCCGCCGCCGCGAGCGCCAGCACATCCCGTCCGCCGACCGCGAAGCCCGCCAGAGCCAGCGCCGGCAGCAGCAGCGCGGCCGCGAAGAAGAACGGCAGGCCCCGACGGTACCAGGGCTGGAGGCGTAGCCAGAAATGCATGCCGATGCAGCCATGCGTCCAGGCCGCGGCCATGAGCGCGATCTGCTGCCAGGGATCGCTCCAGGTCGCCCAGAGGACAAAGGGATAGCTCGGGTCCATGCCGAATCGCAGCGAGAGCCCGAGCGTGCCGAGCATGTGCAGGCAGAGCAGGAAGGGAATCGTGAGGCCCAGAAGCTGCTGCGCCGCCTCCCAGACCGGCATCCTCAGATCCCGCTTGCGGAACAGCCGCGCAATCGAAAGCGCGCCGTGGACGGCGAAGCTGCCGACCAGCAGCACAAGGCCCGGCGGGCTGCGCCAGACGGCGGCGAAAACGCGCCGTCCGGCCTCCATCGCCTCCACCGAGGCGAGGCCGAATGTGTGATTCAACAGGTGGCCCGCAACATAGGCGAACAGGACGACGCCGCTCCACAGCCGGAGCTGCGGGATCACGCGGCCGCGCATGGGTTCCCGATGCCCCGGGAGGCGGCGGCGAGCAGGCCGGCCAGCGGCTCGTCGGCCCGCGCGCCCATCTGTTCGATAATCCGCGCGGCCGCCAGGCTCCCCAGCCAGGCGCATTCGTCGAGCGGGCGCCGGTGGGTATAGGCATGCAGGAAGCCGGCCGCATAGAGGTCGCCGGCGCCGGTCGTGTCCGCAAGCCGGGCGACCGGGGCCGCAGGCACTTCCAGCCGCTCCTCCCCGGTCACGACCAGCGCCCCCTCCGCGCCTCGCGTGAGCGCCGCCGTCTCCACCATGCCCGCGACCGCGCCCGCCGCGTCGCGGAGACCGCCGCCGCCGGTCAGCGACACGATCTCCTCCTCATTCGCGAACAGGATGTCCACCCGCTCCGCGATCAGGTCGAGGAAGGTCTCCCGGTGTCGCGCCACGCAGAACGGGTCGGAAAGGCTGAGCGCGACCTTGCGCCCGGCGGCGCGGGCGGCGTCCGCCAGCTTCACCATCGCCGCCTTGGCCTGAGGCGCATCCCACAGATAACCTTCCAGATAGGTGACCGCCGCCGCGGCCGCCGCGCCTTCGTCAATGTCCGCCGGTTCGATCTCGGCGGCCGCGCCCAGCATGGTGAGCATGCTGCGTTCGGCGTCGGGCGTGACGAAAACCAGGCACCGCCCGGTCGCGGCGCCGGCGGTCGCAGCCGGCGTCTCGAAGCTGACGCCGGCCTCGCGGATGTCGCGGCGGAAGGCGGCGCCGGCCTCGTCGTCCCGCACCCGCCCGATATAGCCGGCCCGGGCGCCGAGCGACGCCAGGCCGGCCGCCGTGTTGGCCGCCGAGCCACCGGACCTCTCCGCGGCCGGCGCGACCGTGCCGTGAAGCGCGGCGGCGCGCGCCTCGCCGACAAGGGTCATCACGCCTTTTTCGATGTCCCGGGCGGCCAGCCAGGCGTCATCGGTCCGGACCAGCACGTCCAGCATGGCGTTTCCAACGGCAAGGACATCAAGCGAGGCGGCGCGCATGGGGGCTCCGGCGTCAGGGGATCGGCGGCGAGTATAGGGAGGTCAGCGGCGGAACGCCCGCCCCCTCTTCGCCGAAGCCGCGACATGTCCCGCTCGCCATCCTGGACCAGGCGCTGGATGTGTGGGAGGCGTCGATACCGCAGCGATTCGCGCAGCCTCGATTGCGGTTGGCGGTGGAGCATGAAACTATTGCCGCAGGAATTTCGGGGGAGGCCACGATGAGCTTGGCAAGCGTTAAGGCTCTGACTTTCGACACGGGTGGGACCATTCTCGACTGGCATTCCGGCGTCAAAGGCGCACTGGCAAAGACCGGCGCCAGGTACGGGATCGAGAAGAACTGGGTTCATATTGCCAACGAATTCCGGCGCCGCTCGCTGGGGAAGATGATCAATCTGGGCGAACGGGAACCGCCGGCTTACAACATCGACGACGCCCACCGGATGGCGCTGGAGAGCCTCGTCGAGGAGCACGGACTCGACGCCTTCACCGAGGATGAGCGCCACGCGATTTGTTACGACACGATGCACAATTTGCAGTGCTGGCCTGATTTTCCCGGTGTCCTGCCGAAGCTTCGCGAGAATTTCCTGTGCGCGTCATTCACGATCCTCAGCTTCCGGATCATCATGGACACGGCCAGGCGCAACGGGCTTGGCTGGGACGCCGTCTTCTCTTGCGAGGCGATCGGCAAGTACAAAATCCTGCCGGAAGCCTACAACGCCGTCGCGAAGTTCCTGCAGCTGGAACCGGGCGAAATATGCATGGTGGCCTGCCACAATTTCGACCTCGATGCAGCGAAGGGCTGCGGCTTCAGGACCGCGTTCGTGAAGCGGCCCGACGAGTGGGGCCCTGAAGGCCCGCCCGACCCGGACCCGACTCCGATCCATGACATCGTCGCGGACAGTTTCCCCGACATGGCGCGGCAATTGGGCGTGGTCATCTAACCCGTCCGAGGTCGCCCGGAGAAGGCCCCGCCGACCGCCCTACCCCCGCCACACCTCTTCAAGGAATCGCAGCCAGTTTTCGCCGGCGACCCGTTCGATTCGCGCATCGGTCCAGCCGGCGCGGTCCATGGCGGCGATGAGGTTCGGGTAGTCGCGCATGCCGTCGAGGCCCTTCGGATTGGGCGGGCGGTTCGTCATGGGCGCGGAGAGCGCGCGGCCGCGGCCCTTGTCGGAGCGTAGATATTCGAAGAACCCGACGCCGTGACCCTGGGTGAAGTCCGTGCCGATGCCGACATTCTCCTCGCCCGCCACGGAGATGGTGTGGTCGAGCAGCGCCACCACATCGTCCACCGTGGCCTCGCCCTGCTGCGCCATGAAGGGCGTATAGGCGACGACGCCGGTGAAGCCGCCCTTGTCGGAGATCAGCTTCAGCATCTCGTCCGGCTTGTTGCGCGGATGGTCGTGGAGCGCGTTGGGCGCACAATGCGTATAGGCCACGGGCTGCTTCGAATGCAGGATGGCGTCGTGGCTCGTGCCGTCGCCGACATGGCTGAGATCGACCAGCATGCCGAGCCGGTTCATCTCGTCGATCACGTCGCGCCCGAAGTCCGAAAGGCCGCTGTCCCGGCTCTCCCAGCAGCCGGAGCCGACCAGGTTCTGCGTGTTGTAGGTGAGCTGGATCACGCGCACGCCGAGGTCGTGGAAGAGCGGCAGATAGTCCACTCGATCCTCGATGGGATAGCTGTTCTGCCAGCCGAGGAAGACCGCGACCTTGCCCGCCTCCCTCGCCGCACGGATGTCGGCGACCGAGCGGGCCTGCGCCAGGATGTCGGCATGGTCGCGGAAATATCCCTGCCAGGCGGCGATATTGTCCATCGTCTCGCGGAAATTGTGCCAGACGGCGCAGGTGCAATTGGCGGCGGTGAGACCGCCGTCGCGCATCTCCTCGAAGACCTCGCGGCTCCAGTCGGAAACGATCAGGCCGTCCACGATTACGGGACTGTCGAGCGGCATGGGAGAACCCTCCGGGAACGTCGAAATCTGTTTTTGCGGTCAGACGAGCGCCGGCGGCGGCACCATGGCGGCGGGCGTCCAGCGCAGGCGGCGGCGCGCCAGGCGCTGTTCTCTGGTCTCATCGTCATAATGTGCAGGCGCGGGCGCGGGAAACCCGTCCTGCGGCAGGTCGAGCACATTGACGATCAGGGTCGCGAGCAGGCCGTCCGGCTCCTCCACCAGCGCCGAGACATAAACGCCGCAGGCCCGGCAGATGAGGAAGTCGGTGATGCCAAGGCCGAAGCGGTAGCGGTCCACCTGCGCCTCGTCGGTAATCACGATCTCCAGCAGCCCGTCAGGGTCGCCCGTGGCGCGCACGCCATGCTTGCGGCAGAAGCTGCACTGGCAGGCGCGGATCGGCCATTCGGCCACGGGCTTCGCCGTGCGGTAGGCGAGGCGGATATTGCCGCAATGGCAGCCGCCCCTGTGGGTTTCCGTCATGGCGTCCCCTTCCTCAGGCCCCGGCGCGGGTTTCCCGGCGCAGCATCGGCAGAACCCGGTCCGCAAGCAAGTCGATGCTGCGCATGACCAGCCGCTGGTCCATGCCGAGCCACTGGATGCGCGTCACGAAGCGGTTGCAGCCGGTCGCCTCCGCGAGCGAAAGCAGCTCGTCCGCGACTTCCTCCGGCGCCCCCATCACCACCCGTCCGGCGAGCAATTCGTCGAGATCGGGTTGGCCTGCCTCCGCCCCGCCTATGGTCCGGAACAGCCCCCATTGGCCGAACACCCGGTAGCTGGCTTCGAGGAACGGGCCCGCCTCGCGTATGGCTGTCTTGCGGTCAGGCGCGACGACGATATTGCGCAGCATCGGGAAGCGCGCCGGCCGGGGCTTGCCGAGCGCCTCAAGCGCCTCGCGGAAGCCGGCCGCCTGGCGCCTGACGACATCGCCCACCAGATGCGAGGAGGCGACCCAGCTGTCGCCGAGGCGCGTGTCGGCCAGCCGGGCCGCCCGCTTCACCGCCGCATCCACGCTGCCGCCGAACCACATGGGCGGCCGCGGCCGGCGCGCCGGCCTGAGCGCGAGCGTCAGCCCCTTGGCGACGAAATGCCGGCCGGAAACGTCGATTCCGCGCTCCGTGAACAGGCGGCGAATGAGATCGACGCCTTCCAGATAGCGCCCGAGCCGGCGGTCGAAATCGAGCCCCATCAACTCGAACTCGTCTCGCTGCCAGCCGGGCGCCACGCCGAGCGTGAACCGGCCATCGGACACCGCGTCCAGCAGCGCCGCCTGCTCGGCCACCTGGAAGGGGTGGTAGAGCGGCAGGATGAGCATGCAGGTGGCGATCTGCATGCCTGCGGCTTCCGGCGCCAGATGCAGCAGCGTTTCCAGCGGCGGAAACCAGGCGGTATTCCCGTAGGAAAGGTGATTGCCGATCGCCACGCCCTCGAAGCCGCCCTGACGCGCGAGCCGGAGCTGCTCGACATGCTCGGCCATCTTGTCGCCCATATGGGCGTCCGGGCGATGTTCGGCGCTGATGAAGAGATGCAGGTCCATGGCCCGCCAGATTGGCCCAAAGCGCGGCCGGCCGCCACACCCGACGCACCGATGGTGCCCTTCCCGCCAGCGCCCGCCTTCGCATGAACGGGTAAAAGTTCCGTGACTACAGGGCCTTACGGCCCGGCCCGTCCCGCGCCGCCGCGCGGCTTCCCCGACGAAACGCCGCCGCGGCTGCTTCCTGCATTACCGCCCAGCCGCGCGGTCCGAACAGGGAGCCGCGACCATGACCGAGAAATCCACCTTCTCCCGGCGCGTCCGCGCCGCCAAACCCCGAGCGGCGAAATACGAAGTCCGCGACGACGTGGTGACCGAACTCGCGCTGGCAATCCAGCCCACCTGGGTCCGCACCTGGTTCCTCGCCCGCATGGTGCGCGGGCGGGAACCCCGCCGACGACATCCAGAAGGAGAAGGCGACCCCGACGCTGCGCGCGTTCGCGGACGAGTATCTGCGCCGCTCGGAACCGCACTGGAAGCCCTCCGGGCGCAGAACCGTGCGCATCTATCTCAAGGCCCGCATTCTGCCCGCCTTCGGCAGGATGCCGCTCGATCGCATCGGACCCGAGGACGTGGCCGCGTGGTTTGACGCGGCGAGCAGGGACAAGCCCGGCGCGGCCAACCGCGCCTTCGAGATACTGCGCGCGATGATGAACCGGGCCGAGGACTGGGGATTGCGCGAACGCGGCACCAACCCCTGCCTCGGTATTGCGAAGAACCCGAGGAAGCAGGTCGCCCGGTTTCTCGACATGGACGAACTGGCCCGGCTCGGGCGCGCACTCGACGCCCACGAGGCCCGTTGGCCCGAAGCCGTCGCCGCCATTCGGCTGCTGGCGCTCACCGGCTGCCGGCGCAGCGAAGTGCTCGATCTTCGATGGCGGAACATCGGC
>LXNI01002818.1_pt1 | contig 11244 bp, 12 predicted proteins | sample 809091 | NCBI WGS metagenome assembly LXNI01 (sample SAMN04870527, study PRJNA318959) | sponge metagenome | biome: 01000161; feature: marine sponge reef; material: water | host: Sarcotragus foetidus | place: Greece: Milos, Mediterranean Sea | collected 2013-05-29 | depth 5-7 m | reverse complement strand
GCATAATGTCGGAGCGCCGAGTTGGAGGAGCATGACTACAGGCATGCGGGGGAAGCTCGGGAATCCCGGAGGGACGCGCAGACGCTGGAGCAAATGAATGCCCCAAAGCCATCTGCGAACAGCTTCGTTAACGAAACAAGCTCATATCAAACATGACGGAGTAAATCCAGGTAAACCGGCCTGATTGCTCCGCGACAGCGGCAGGGTGAGTTTTTGGCCCGCTGAAGGCTCTTTATGGCAACCCGCTGAAGGCTCTTTATGGTAACCCGCTGAAGGCTCTTTATGGTAACCCGCTGAAGGCTCTTTATGGTAACCCGCTGAAGGCTCTTTATGGTAACCCGCTGAAGGCTCTGATGACCATTTGCACTAAATTAGTGCAATCAAGCCCTTTTTGTAATAAAGTCGATACCAAATCTACGCAGTCCCTTAATAACTTACGCCAGATGGCTTGTTTTTTGCATTATCGAATGTGATGAAGCCGCCCGGTACAAATACAAGTTGAACACTTCCGCGGAGATGACTGACACCATTCTGGGTAACCTGTGCACAGCGATTATTCTGCTTGACCATGAATTACGTGTACGTTTTATCAATCAGGCTGCAGAAAGTCTGCTGGAAATTTCAGCCCATCGTAGTATTGGTGTCCGGCTCACAGAATCAATTCCCGATTTCCAGAAGTTCATATCCGTGTTTATCAATGCTATTCAATCGAGGCAACCATACACCCAGCGATTGGCGGAATTGCACCTGCACAATGGCCACAATGTGACTGTAGATTTTACCATATCCCCAACCAGCGAAGAGGAATGGCCGGAGTTGATTGTGGAATTACATCCCCTTGATCGCTACCTCCGCATTGACCGGGATGCAGTTCTGCAGAAACATCAGGAAATTTCCAGGCAGATGATCAGAGGCCTTGCCCACGAGGTTAAAAATCCATTGGGTGGAATCCGGGGATCGGCACAGCTTTTGGAAAAGGAACTGGATAATGCAGAGCTTCGGGAATATACCAGGATAATCATTGAGGAAACCGATCGCCTGACCAATCTCGTTGATCGTATGCTGGGTCCTCGAAATCTGCCTGTCCCGAAGTTAACCAACATCCATGAACTGCTGGAACGTGTCCTGAAACTCCTGACACTGGAAAATCGAAAACTGCACATCAACAGAGACTACGATCCATCCATTCCGGAATTGTTAATCGACCCCGAAATGATTTTTCAGGCAATACTCAATGTCGCCAGGAACGCTCTGCAGAGTATGACAGAAATTCCCAAACCTGTTCTGTCACTGGTAACGCGCACAGAGAGACAATTTACCATTGACGCCACAAGATACCGGACCGTGTTGCGTCTCGACATTGCCGACAATGGTTGCGGCATACCTGATTATCTCAAACAGCACCTGTTCTATCCCATGATCAGCGGTCGTGCAGAGGGTACCGGGCTGGGACTGCCACAGGCCCATGCGGCGATTCATCAACACAACGGCATCATTGAATTTGACAGCAAACCGGGCTCAACGGTTTTTAATATCATCATCCCCTTGGAGCAGCAAACATGAATTCTCATCATCAGGTCTGGGTAGTTGACGACGAAAGATCAATTCGTTGGGTACTGGAGAAGGCCCTATCCAGGGATGGACTTGACGTCACCTGCTTTGAAGATGGCCAGTCGATGTTGTCCCGGCTCAATACCATGCAACCAGATGTCATCGTGAGCGATATCAGGATGCCCGGCATGGATGGTCTGCAGTTGCTCGAGAGAATCAAGAGCCGTTTCCCAAACCTCCCGGTCGTTATCATGACTGCCCACTCGGACCTGGACAGTGCCGTGTCGTCCATTCAGGGAGGAGCGTTTGAATATATTCCGAAGCCATTTGAAGTTGATGAGGCCGTAGCTGTCGTCAATCGTGCAGTTGCCCACACGCCGGACAATACTGTGGCCAGGCAAGCCGATAACGGGATGAAAGATGAAATCATCGGCAAGGCGCCGGCAATGCAGGAAGTGTTCCGGGCAATCGGCAGGTTATCCAGGTCCAACGTTACCGTGTTGATCAATGGCCAGTCCGGAACGGGTAAAGAACTAGTGGCCAGAGCCCTGCACCTGCACAGTCCCCGCGCCGGACAAACCTTCATTCCCCTCAACATGGCCGCCATTCCCGGTGAACTGATTGAATCGGAATTGTTCGGACATGAAAAAGGAGCCTTTACAGGCGCCAATCAATTGCGCCAGGGGAGGTTCGAACAGGCCGAAAAAGGGACACTGTTTCTGGATGAAATCGGGGACATGCCCGGCGCTGCACAAACGCGTTTGCTGAGAGTTTTGTCAGAAGGCGAGTTCTACCGGGTGGGAGGACATCAACCGCTAAAAGCCAATGTACGAATCATTGCGGCTACTCATCAGAACCTTGAAGCGCTGGTGAAGGAAAACAAATTTCGGGAAGATCTGTTTCACCGTCTCAACGTGATTCGAATCCACATCCCCACACTCGCCGAGAGATGTGAAGACATTCCGCTACTGACTAATCATTTCCTGCATGGAGCAGCAAGAGAACTGAACGAAGAACCCAAGATTCTGAATGCCGAAACCATGGCTTACATCTCCAATCTGCCATGGCCTGGAAATGTCCGGCAACTGGAGAATTTCTGTCGCTGGATAACGGTCATGGCGAGTGGTCGTGAGGTCATGCTTGATGAGTTACCACAGGAGTTGAAAGACAATGAATCACAAACCGGTATCGGGGATGACTGGGAAAAAGAACTGACAATCTGGGCTTCACGAAAACTGGTGCAATTAAAACCCGGTGAATCGGGCTTGCTTGACGAAGCTGTTCCGAAATTTGAAAAAATCATGATCCAGGCCGCCCTTAAGCAGACAGGGGACAGGAAACGGGACGCGGCTATCCTGTTGGGCTGGGGGCGAAATACGCTTACCCGGAAAATAAACGAATTAGGTCTTGGGAGCGGCAACCTGACGGACTAGGAGGCTGCTGTTCAATCTATTGAATCTGTTTCTGATGCCGAGCCTTTTCAGCCTCTATCTGATGGTAGATTGATTCAAAATTTACCGGACCCAACATCAGCGGTGGGAAACTGCCTTTAAGTACGAGATTGTCAACGGCCTCACGGGCATAGGGGAAAAGCAGGTTGGGGCAGTAACTTCCCAGGGTCTGTTTTTTTGCCTCTTCCTCCATTCCCTGAATCAGAAAAATTCCAGCCTGCTGTACCTCTACGAGATACATCACTATATCTTCTCCGGTCTTTGCCGTAACAGTGACGTGTAGAACGACCTCATACAGGTTTTTTTCAATTTCAGTATGTCTGGCATTGAGATCAAGATTGATCTTCGGTTCCCACTGGGTGACAAATCCCTTTGGCGACTGCGGTGATTCAAATGATGCATCCTTGATGTAGATCCGCCGCAATACAAACTGGTTTTCGCTCATGGTATCCCTCCTGAATCACGCTTCCAGCAGATCATCAAGTTCTCCCCGACGCTCCAGTTGGAACAACTCATCACAACCGCCAATATGAGTTTCACCAATCCAGATTTGCGGGACAGTATAGCGTTTTGATCTTGCCATCATTTCCTGACGTTTCGCAGGATTTCCATCAACACCGATGTCTTCAAAGCCTATCCCCTTACTGTTCAGGAGTGCCTTCGCCCGCATACAGTATGGACAGTAGCGGGTGCTGTACATGATAACCTTGCTGATCACTTCACTACCGGCAAATTGCTGGCGGACCATTCGGCCATGCCGCCTGAAAGACGGCGGACATCATCGAACCCCCGGGATTTAAGTTTTTTCCCGATGGGACCGGAATGCTGACCTGCTTTACATACCAGCACGACAGGTTTTTCCTTGTAGCCTTCAAGCTCACCAATACGTGAATCGAGAGCTGTGTGTGGAATACTGACCGCCCCTGCGATATGACCGGCGCCAAATTCTTTGCCATCACGAATATCCACAACAACAGCATCTTCACGGTTCACCAGCGTCACCAGATTGGATGTACTGATAGATACCCCTCCCTGTTTGCCCTCATTGATGAAGAACACCAATATCAGAAATACAAATACGCCCACCAGAAAATAGTGGTTGCCGATGAATTCAAACAGTTGTTCCATAGTTGAAAATGTATTGGTTCACAAAGACATTCAGTATACACCAATGCGGATTGGTGAAGATGTCTGTAAAATCGAATTTTGATTATCACAGAAAAAATTTATGACCACTCCTTATGTACTGATTGTTCTTGACGGCTGGGGACATCGGGATGATCCCGAGGATAATGCCATTGCCATGGCAAATACTCCTGCCTGGGACAACCTGTGGCAACAGCGCCCCCATTGTCTGATCTCGGCTTCCGGAACTGATGTCGGTCTGCCTGGCGGACAGATGGGTAACTCGGAAACAGGACATATGAATCTTGGAACCGGCAGAGTGGTTGATCAGAATTTAATGCGGATCAACAAGGCGATTGATGACGGCACTTTCTACAAAAATCCGACGCTGCTGGAATTGATGCACAGCCTGGCGGACAACGGCAAAAGTCTGCACATCCTGGGTCTCCTGTCCCCGGGTGGGGTTCACTCTCATGAGAATCAGATCAAAGCGGCGGTTTCCCTTGCCTTCGATCAGGGTGTAGCCAATGTTTACGTACATGCATTCCTGGATGGCAGGGATGTACCACCGAAGTCTGCACAAACCTCTCTCTCATCCCTGACAGACTACATCAGACAACGTGGAGACGGTGGTATTGCCTCCATTACAGGCCGGTTCTATGCCATGGACCGTGACCAGAGGTGGGAAAGGACCGAAAAAGCATACCGACTCATTACTCAGGGAAAGGCCGAATTCGACAGCAACGATTCTCTGTCCGGTTTGCAGCAAGCCTATGGACGTGGCGAATCAGATGAATTCGTCAAACCGACCGCTATCAGAATTAATGGTGAACGCATCACCACAGGTGATGGTGATGGTGTGTTGTTTATGAATTTTCGTTCGGACCGTGCCCGTCAACTGACCAGAAGTTTTACTGACAGCCACTTCGATCACTTCGACAGATCAGTCCTGCCCGTACTGACCGGCCTGGTTTCCCTGACCCAATATGCGGATGACCTTGACATACCCTGTGCCTTTGCACCTCTTGCGCTCGATAACGGCCTCGGCGAATTCATCAGCAACCTGGGCAAAACACAATTGCGGCTGGCCGAAACCGAGAAGTACGCCCATGTGACGTTCTTCTTTTCCGGTGGTCGGGAAACGCCCTTCCCCGGAGAGGTACGTGAACTCGTTCCTTCGCCAAAAGTGGCAACTTACGATCTGCAACCTGACATGAGCGCCCCGGAGGTCACGGAGCGACTCATCAAGGCTATTCTGGATCAGCAATATGACCTCATTGTCTGCAACTACGCCAACGGCGACATGGTCGGACACACAGGAAATATGGCCGCGTCCATCAGTGCGGTTGAATGTATTGATCAATGTCTTGCACAGGTCATTGAAGCGCTGACCCGAGTCAACGGACACTGCCTGATAACCGCCGATCATGGTAATGTCGAGCAAATGAGCGACAATACGACAGGACAGGCGCATACAGCACATACCAGTGAACTGATACCGCTGGTTTATATCGGCAGCAGGGAACTGGCGTTCCACACGGCAATCGGTAGTCTGCGTGATGTTGCGCCGACGCTGTTGTATCTGATGAATATCACCCCTCCCGTGGAAATGACCGGTAAATCACTCCTGGTTGACTCGAAGATGTGACACCAGGTCTTGAGGTGTGCCGTTTCAAACGGTACTCTGTATCCGCTGTCTCTGACCCGGAGGATGGAAAAGATGTTCAAGTTACACAGAATTTGCCTGCTGCTGGTACTTCCTGTCAGCGCTATGGGTGCTGAAGAGCAAACACCAGAGGTTGACCCTACCCTGGCGCCAAGATTACCGCTCAATGAATTACGTATCTTCGCTGAAGCATTCAACCGGGTGAGTGCCGCTTACGTAGAAGAAATTGATGATCGGGCGCTGCTTGATAGTGCAATCAAGGGAATGCTGTCCCAGTTGGATCCGCATTCTGCCTACCTGGACCGGAAATCATTTACTGATCTACAGGAAACCACCACCGGAAACTACGGCGGTCTGGGCCTGGAAGTAGGACAGGAGGATGGTGTGGTCAAAGTCATCTCACCCATGGATGACACCCCGGCGGACAACGCAGGTTTGATGCCAGGTGATCTCATTCTGCAGCTTGACGATACACCGGTGAGAGGCATGTCGTTGTCTGACGCAGTTGAATCCATGCGTGGAGAACCCGGTAGTACAATCAAACTGCTGGTCCTCAAGAAAGGTGAATCTGTACCCCGGGACATCACCATTACCCGGAAGATAATTAAAGTTGCCAGCGTCCGACAAAGGTTCCTGGAGGAAGGATACGGCTACCTTCGTATCGCACAGTTCCAGAGTGGTACCGGAAGTGAAGTGAAAAAAGCCATAGACGAACTGAAAGAAGAAGGCAATCTCACAGGTCTGGTCATCGATCTGCGGAATAATCCTGGCGGTGTACTGCAATCGGCTGTGGATGTATCCGACTTCTTTGTCAGCGAAGGTCTTATTGTTTATACCTCTGGCCGAATCAGAAATACCGACGTTCGCTTTATTGCATCAACACCGGATTCTCTGGAGGGTGTGCCTATCGTCGTACTGGTTAACGAAGGCACCGCCTCGGCATCTGAGATTGTCGCCGGTGCATTGCAGGACCATGGACGAGCAGTAATCATGGGCACTCATACATTTGGCAAAGGATCGGTTCAGACTATTTTGCCGCTGAATGATGAAAAAGCGATCAAGCTGACCACCGCTTTGTATTACACACCTAATGGACGTTCAATTCAGGCTGAAGGTATTACCCCCGATATCAGGGTAGATCGTTCTACGGTGACCAGACTAGACAAGAATCCCTGGGGCGCCACGGAAAAAAACCTGCTCAATCATCTGGACGGCGATGACGAAAATGCGAACTCCGAGACACAATCCAACGTGGAACTGGCCAGTCAGGACTATCAACTCAACGAGGCGCTGACGTTACTCAAGGGTCTGAATGTCCTGAATAGAAATCAACCCCAGGGATAGGAACCCCCAGGATAGGATAGTCATATCTGCAGATTCCTGCACAGATCAATGGCCTCTTTCAGATTCAATGTACCCTCATAGAGTGCTCGCCCGGTAATAACACCCATGATCCCGCCGGGAATTTTCCCTTTCTTCTCCTGGATTTGCTCTGCTGTCAGCAGATCCCTGATATCCTGCAGATCAGTAACACCGCCGGAGGCGATAATGGGTACGTCAACGGAATTTACCAAATCCAGTGTTGCCTCCAGGTTGATACCACCCATCATGCCATCCTTACTGATATCGGTATAAACGATGGCCTCTATGCCATCGGCTGCAAACGCCAGGGCGAGGCTCCTGACGGTGGAATCGGTTACTTCCTCCCAGCCATTCCGGGCAACCATGCCATCAAGACCATCCAGACCCACGATAATATGACCGGGGAACTCCCGGCACACTGTGGTGACAAATTCAGGTTCATCAACGGCTCGTGTACCTATGATCAGATAATTCACACCGGCGTTGAGATATGCTTCTATAGTGGCCTCGTTTCTTATACCACCACCCAGCTGGATCGTCAGTGAGGGATGATTGCGTGCTATAGTTGCTACGGCATTCTGATTCACGGGTCTGCCTTTGAAGGCGCCATCCAGATCCACCAGATGTAATCGCTCTGCACCCAGACTGACCCAGTGATCGGCCATGCCAACAGGATCATCGGAATAAGTGGTGATCCGGTTCAATTGCCCCTGCTTCAGGTTTACTACTTTTCCATCTCTGAAATCAATTGCCGGAATAACCTGCATATTGCAACTTGCCTACAATTTACCCTTGGTCGATGGCAGCAGACCAGACATCCGGGGGTCTGGTTCCAGCGCCATGCGTATAGCGCGGCCAAATGCCTTGAACACCGTTTCAATCTGGTGATGTGCGTTATCACCCTTAAGGTTGTCAATATGCAAAGTCACCTGTGCATGATTGACAAATCCCTGAAAAAACTCATGGAACAGGTCTACGTCAAAATCACCGACCCTGGGACGTTCGAACCGGACATTATAGGCCAGGCCTGGTCTGCCGGAAAAATCCACAACAACACGGGAAAGAGCTTCATCCAGGGGAACATAGGCATGACCGTATCGTTTTATGCCCTGTTTGTCTCCGACCGCCTGCGCAATCGCCTGTCCCAGGGTGATCCCTATATCCTCAACGGTGTGGTGTGCGTCTATCTCCAGATCGCCTTCCGCGGTAATGGTCAGATCGACAAGTCCATGTCGTGCTACCTGATCGAGCATATGTTCCAGAAACGGAATGCCGGTGGCCAGTGACTTACTGCCTTGGCCATCAAGGTTCACTTCAACCGAAATTCTGGTTTCCAGTGTATTTCGAACCACTTTGCCAGTACGCATGATACGATCCGGGAATATGTTCTTAAGAGATGTGCATTATACCGATGGTGTTCATCAATAGTGAGAAAATCTATAGTAAGGTGCGCGTGACGAAAATCGAACCGGCGACAATCAGCACAAAAAATGGAGCGGGCGACGAGGGTCGAACTCGCGACAACCAGCTTGGGAAGCTGGTGCTCTACCGGCTGAGCTACGCCCGCATGAACCTATCCTGCCAGAAAATCACTCATAGTGCCTCTTCTTACAAGTATTGTTACAAATATTGTTCTAAACCGGACATTTATAAATGCTGATAACACTTCTTATAAAAATAGTTGAGAAATTCATCCTAACTGCCGGATAACACACAGTTTACACAGGGTAATATCTCAATATTTTTTATTGCATGAGTCATTTTCCTGCGCTATAGTTGTATTCGTTAGCGGGTCAAATTGACCCCTTGGTCGGAATCGGAACAAAATTTTTGCATCTTTGTTCCGATTCCATAAGAATCAAGTAATGCTGGGAGGACTGAATGGCTAATAAACCTGTAAAGATAGGTTTTCCGTCTACTGTACTGGCAGGGTTACTGATATTTCCGGTGCTGGTCACATTACCATTCACCGCTGTCGCCACGGAAGTCGACATACTCATTGATAATCCTGTATTGACTGCCGAGAGGCTGGATACATCCGTTCAGAATATTTTGCCGGGACTACAGATTACGACTACCCGTTCGGGTGCAGCCAGTTCAGGTGAAAGCGCCGATAACAGGTTGTCCTGGCGACTGAACTGGAACCTTGATGAATATCAGATGTTGTACTTTTCTGTCTCCTCGGATTCTCCCGGAAATGATTACAACCTCGTCTTGTACAGCAATCCACTGACCCATGTTCAAGAGGAATTGATCTCTTATGAATTGGGATACAGAAATCAGTTCTTCAATAATAACCTGCAACTCAAGAGCGCAGTTTATTACCATGACTACAGTAATATCCAAACGCTGGACCTGGAAGTCAGTTTACCTGGCGGTACGACTTCATCCCTGCTGGAAACACAAGGTGCACAGACCCCCGGCGTAGAAGTAGAGATACTCTGGCTGGCCACTGACCGGATCACAGTCGGTGGTCAATACAATCATGTCCCCGAGATAAACGATGAATCATTACTGATTCGATATGGGACGGATAACCGATTACCACAGACCGGGGGCAACCTGAATATCACAGGTAACCAGATTCAAATTGTGCCGGAAAACAAATCCGCCGCCTGGGCTTCCTATGTTCTGCCGTTAGGTGGAAAGGGCGGATTGGAATTTCAGGCATCTGCAACCTGGATTGATGAAGTTTATTTCTCCCAGTTTGAATCCAACTTTGACCAATCTCCTGAATACAGACAGTACGATCTTCGCACAACCTGGACCAGTCCCAAGGAAAACTGGGTAGTGTCAGGTTTCGTCAAGAATTTCCTGGATGAAACAGGCGCCGGTCAGAATGAGGGTGACAACGAGGTGATGAGAAAAGGCCAGACAACAGAACCACGTTTATACGGTGTTGATGCCACTTTTTCTTTCTAGCAGTGGGGTCGGAGTAAAGTGCCGGAGTAAAATTTCGCAAGAAATTTTACTCCGGCACTTTACTCCGACCCCAGCCTCGGACCCCAGCCTCGCCCCCAGCCTGATTACAGCGATTCCAGAATAGCCTCAGCTGAACTGACTTCGAAAGCACCACCTTTCTCGACATTTAAAGTTGTGATTTTGCCATCCTCTGCTATCAGTGCATAGCGCATGGAACGCTTTCCAAGGCCGAATCCGCTACCATCCATCTCCAAACCCATGGCCCTGGTGAATTCACCGTTACCATCGCCTACCATCATCAGGTCATCAGCATTTCCGTCCTTACCCCAGGCATCCATGACAAACGCGTCATTGACTGCGGTACAGACGATGGCATCCACGCCCTTTGCCTTGATTTTATCGGCATTGATGACGAAACCTGGCAGGTGAGCATTACTGCAGGTTGGTGTAAACGCACCCGGTACGGCGAACAGAACGACCTTTTTATCGGAGAAAATGTCCGCAGTGGAAATTCTCTGTGGTCCTTTTTCACCCATTATATTCAGGGTAGCATCTGGAATGCTGTCTCCAACTTGAACTGCCATACTTTGACTCCTGTTTTCCAAGTTCTAATCGGTTGTCTGTATCCCGTCACCCGGGTCACAGAATAAATCGGAAACGAGAGTCTGAATTGAAGTGATCAGGAGTGCAAGCAAATTTCTGGTATAGTCCGTAAAATAAATTGGGGTCACAGAAAAAGGATTCAATTATGACATTTAAAGGCGTAGATCACATTGTTGTTCGGGTTAAGGATTTTGAAGCCGGAATCGAAACATGGAGAGACAAATTCGGTCAAACCCTGGACAGAATCGCTGAGTCTGAAGCGCTGGGCATCAAGCAGGCTTTTTTTAATCTGGAGAACGGCGGTTTTATTGAAGTTGTCGCACCGATCAACGACGAATCCGCCGTTGGCAGAGCTGTTGCATCCAGAGGTGAAGGCATTCACACTATTTCGATGGAAGTTGATGACCTGGAAACCACTGTCAGGCATCTCCAATCCAATGGAGTACAACTCATCGGTGTCGGCACGCCGCAGGTGTTCATTCATCCCAAGTCGGCTAATGGTATTCTGGTGCAGTTAAAGGGGTCGGAGTAAAGTGCCGGAGTAAAGTGCCGGAGTAAAATTTC
>LXNI01002817.1_pt1 | contig 11244 bp, 9 predicted proteins | sample 809091 | NCBI WGS metagenome assembly LXNI01 (sample SAMN04870527, study PRJNA318959) | sponge metagenome | biome: 01000161; feature: marine sponge reef; material: water | host: Sarcotragus foetidus | place: Greece: Milos, Mediterranean Sea | collected 2013-05-29 | depth 5-7 m | reverse complement strand
CTGCTCACCAGCCAGATGATCTTTCACCATGTGGCGCAGGGTGAGTGGAACGGAACACCGATTCTCGCCACTTTCTGAGCGCCGTGCAACAGCGGCGTCAGTCTGACGCCGGTACTTGACGGGGAAACTTACACTTTTGCGACGCGGGGCCTCTATAACGGCATGTCGCTGATGGGTGATCACCAGACGGGCTCTTATTGGGATCACGTCACAGGCGAATGTCTTCATGGACCGCTCAAGGGGCGGCGTCTCGAACTGGAGCCGCTGCGGCATATGCAGGCGGACCAGGCGCTGGCGCAGTTCCCGGAAGCGCGAATCGGGCTGTCACGGCTGCCGCTGCCTTTTGGTTTGGCGGCGGGCCTGATGAAGGTCCTTGTGCGATTGACGAAGGGACGCTTTTTGCCGCCAGGTTTTGCGGGCTCGATGGGCGCGGAAGACCCACGGCGTCCGCGCCTGGAGATGGGGCTGGGCGTCTGGACAGAGAGGGTCAGCCGGTATTATCCGCTCGGAGTTCTCAAGGCGCGGGGCGGCGTGTTGTTCGACGTCATCGACAGCAAGAATATGCTGATCTACCTTGACCCGGTGTCTGGCACGCCGGCGCCGCTCTTCGCCGATGGGCAGGATGCCGAATGGGATGGCAGCGACCTTCGCATGGAGGACGGCGCGATTGTTCGCAACGGCAGGCTTTACGATCCCTCGGGAGAGGAGTTACCCACTGAACAGCCGTTGCACCTTTTTGCTCGCTGGTACGGCTTCTCGCTGACCTTTCCGAATTGCGAGATCTATGGGGAGGCGGGCGAAGGAAGCGGATGAGGGCGGCCTGCACGTTAACCGTAGTTGCGCAGGCAGACCTTGCAGGACAACACTCTTGAGGAGAAGCCATACCTTGCAACTCAATCTTTCGGGCAAGACAGCCATTGTCACAGGAGGCAGCGCGGGCATCGGACTGGCCTGCGCGCAGGCGTTGTACGCGGAGGGTGTCAGCCTGTTGATCGCGGCGCGCGACGAGGAGCGGCTCGCTCAGGCCCTCGGCGCGATCGCGGACCATGCGCCCGAGAGCACCGCGATGGCGCTCTCGGTTAGCGCAGATGTGAGCACGGCGGAAGGGGTCGAAGGCGCGGTCAGTCACGCCCTTTCCACGTGGGGCCATGTGGACATCCTTATCAATAACGCCGGCTCGGCGCCGAGCGGTGACTTTTACAGCCTGAGCGACGACGCCTACCACGGCGCATGGGATTTGAAGCTGCTGGGATATATGCGGATGGTGCGGGCGCTGGCGCCGCAGATGAAGGCGCGGCGGGAGGGACGGATCGTGAATATTGTGGGCGCGGCGGCGCACAACCCGACGCCGACATTCCTCGCCGGCGGAACAGCCAACGCCGCCATAATCAATTTTACGAAGGGGATCTCGCAGGATCTCGCTCCCTTTGGGGTGCGCATCAACGCGATTTCGCCGGGCCCGGTGAATACGGAACGGGCGCGCCAGCTCGCCCGCCAGGAGGCTGCTGCGCAAGGGATTTCGGTAGAGGAGGCGAGCGCCCGCCGTATTGCTTCGGTGCCGCTGAGCCGGATGGCGGAAGCGGACGAGATTGCGGACATGGCGCTGTTCCTGGCATCGGACCGGGCGGCGAGCATCACCGGCGCAGAGATCCTCATTGATGGCGGGACGACAGCCAGTGTCTGAGCCGCGGCGCGTCTCGGCCCCGACGGCTACAGCCTCCGATGCCGCCCAAGGCCCGTACCGGTGGTACATTCTGGTGCTGGCCGCGCTGACCCACACGCTGGTTGTGGGCATGCCGATGATGTCGCTGCCGGTCCTGTTCGACGAGATTGGCACTGAGCTTTCGCTGAATCTGGTGCAGATTGGATATGTGTGGGGCGCGGCTTCGCTGTTGGGCGTTGCCATGAGCCTGACAGGGGGCGTGATTGGCGACCGCATCGGGGCGCGGCGGATGCTGGTGATCGCGTGCCTGCTTGCGGGCGTCACGGGGGCGACGCGGGCGTTTGCCAGTGACTACGCCAGCCTGACGGCGACTGTTCTGGTGGCCGGTCTCTTCCCGATGGCGGCGCCGATGAATGTGCACAAGACGTGCGGCGTTTGGTTTTCGGGGAAGCGCCTGGGCATGGCGAACGGCGTTGTCTCGGCGGGCATGGCCCTGGGCTTTCTGCTCGGCTCGCTGATCAGCGCGACGTTGCTTTCGCCGCTGCTGGGGGGCTGGCGGAACGTGCTCCTATTCTATGCGGTGCTGGCGTTGATCGTTGGAACGTTGTGGGCGTTCACGAGACCCGGGCCGGATGGCGAAGGTAGTGCAGCTGGGCAAGAGGACCGGCCTTCGCTGCGTGAATCATTGCTGCGCGTGGCCCGTTTGCGCAACGTGTGGCTGCTGGGGGTGGCGATGTTTGGCATTGGCGGCGCGATTCAGGGGTCGCTTGGCTACCTGCCTCTCTACTTGCGCAATGAGGGTTGGGAGCCAGGCGCAGCGGACAGCGCCCTGGCCAGCTTCCATTTCGCGAGTCTGCTCTTTACGATTCCGTTTACTCTGCTGTCCGACCGGCTGGGGGTGCGCCGCCCGTTGCTGCTGGCGTCGGCACTGATGTTAATCGTTGGCTTCGGCCTCCTTTCGTTCGTACAGGGGCTCATTGTGTGGCTGGCGGTTATTTTCGCGGGCATCACGCGAGACGGCTACATGGCGACGATGATGACACTTATCATCGAACTGCGGGGGATTGGACCGGCCTTTGCCGGGACGGCCACCGGGTTTATCATGGCTATTTCTCGGATTGGCTCTGTGGTCGCGCCACCGATTGGCAACAGACTGGAAGCGATGGGCGCGGGTGTGCCGTTTCTGTTCTGGGCGGCGCTGGCCCTGATGGGCTTTGTCGCGTTGACCGCTGTGCGCGAGGAGCGCGGAAGCGTGGGTCAATCGACGCAGTAGGCGCGGCGGTCCTGCAATGCCAGCGCCGGAGTGTGTATCGAAACGGTAAGCCCTTGGGCTAAATTGCATACGATTTGCCATCCCGGTGCATGGGTCGCTATACTGGGCGGGAACTGTATGGAGCCTTGCGGCGCGAGCGGCTCTGCTGGATTAGGTTGGAAGGGAGTGGGGCCTGCAATGGCACGCTCTTCGCTGCGATGACCCCCGTTGAATCCACAAACTTTGGCACGGATGCCGCAGAACGAAATCAGGAGGCGAGGAATGACAACCAACGTCGCTGCTGACGCATATCAGCGCATTGCGAGTGTCACAGAAGTCACAGAAGTCGGCCTGCATACGGTCCAACTTAACGGCCACGTCGTCGTTCTCGTTCATCACGAGGGCGAGATTTACGCGCTCGACAACCGCTGCCCGCATATGGGCTTTCCGCTGGACAAGGGCAGTGTCCATGATGGAATTCTGACGTGCCACTGGCATCACGCCCGTTTTGATCTGTGCACGGGCGGCTCTTTTGATCTGTGGGCGGACGACACGCCCAACTTCCCGGTGGAGGTGCGGAACGGTGATGTATTTGTTGATGTCACGCCGCGGCACGATCCGGTGGAACATCAACGCAAGCGGCTGGCAGTCGGCCTGGAGCGCAATCTTTCACTGGTGGTTGCCAAGGCGGCGATTACGCTGGTGGATGAAGCCGGAGACACTTTGACTCCCTTCGCCGCGGGCCTGGATTTCGGCACCCGCTACAGGATGGAGGGCTGGGGTCAGGGGCTGACGATGCTCACCTGTTTCCAGAATCTCCTGCCCAGCCTGGGACGTGAGGACCGGGCGCGGGCGTTGGCGCACGGCCTGGCGGCGACCGCGTCTGATTCGGCCGGCAGCTCACCGCGCTTCCCGGTAACGCCTCTGCCCGACGGCAGCCCGGATCTGAAGACGCTGAAGCAGTGGTTCCGCCGCTTCATCCTGGTGCGGGATGCCGAGGGGGCGGAGCGGTGCATCGTTACAGCCTTAGAGGCCGGCGCGAGTCCGCGGGAGATGGCAGATATTCTGTTCAGTGCGGCGACAGACTTCCGCTATATCGATATTGGACATCCGCTGGACTTTACGAACAAGGCGTTTGAAGCGCTGGAAATTGTCGGTTGGGAGAAGGCGGAAGCTGTTTTGACCAGCCTGGTGCCGGGCTATGCCGGGGCAAGACGGATGGAGGAGTCCAACGCGTGGCGCAATCCTATCGATCTGATCGATCTGTTGGGCGAAGCACGGGCGCAGATTCCTGACGCGCTTGCGACAGGTCAGGCGCAGCGCGGGCGCTGGGCGGGGCGCGCGGGGCTGGTGTCGGTATTGCTGACCGATGATCCGCAGGCGATTGCAGACGCGCTGCTTGGGGCGTTGCGAGCTGGGGCCAGCGAGGTTGAACTGGCGGCAGCGGTCACCTATGCGGCGGCGCTGCGGATTGCCCGCTTCCACACGAGCAATGAGTTCGGCGACTGGGACACGGCTATGCACACTTTCACCTTCGCGAACGCGGTCCATCAAGGTTTGCGGCGTTTGGAGGGGTACGAATCGCCGGACGAATATTTGCTATTGCTGCGGGGTGTTTTCGACGCGGCGATGAGCATCTATCTCGACCGCTTTTTGAACATTCCCGCGGCCAGGCTGCCGGCGGCTTCCGGCAGCAACGGGACGGCGCCTCCACTGCCGGCGCTGGCGGAAATGCTGGATCAGCAGCAGCAGGTGAACCAGGCCGGAAACGCGGTGGGCGGCTACCTCTTCCATGGCGGCGACGCGGCCGCGCTGCGGGCAGAGCTTGGCGCGCTGCTGCTGCGAGAAGACCGCGACTTCCATACGATTCAGTGTGTGGAGGCGGCCTTCCGTCAGCATGATCTGCTGTCTGCCGAGGCGGATTCACAAGAGGAGGCGGTTCTTGTGCTGGTGGCGGCAGCCCGCTACCTGGGCGCGCACGCGCCGACGATGCGGGCCCAGGGCCAGACTTTTGGCATTGCGCGCCGGCTGCATCGCAACGAGAAGCTGTTCGAGGGAGAGTAAGGCTCTGTCTGCGTTGGAGATGATGAAGGGCAGAGAGAAGAGGCGACTCTTTTCTCTGCCCTTTTTTTGTTGTGTATTGTTAGAGTCGAAAAATTCGAACGGCCGCCGTCCAGGAGGAGAAAGTGACCGAAAGAATCCAGACGCTACACCCGGCTGGAAAGAATGGCGTCAATATTGACAAGGGTAAGTATGACATGGTGCGACAGGCGATTGAGGAGACGCTGCAAGAGCAACCGGGGATTACGTTCAGCGGACTGACGGACACGGTGGGCGAACGGATCGGCGATGTCTTTGATGGCTCGGTGGGCTGGTATGTGGTTTCGGTCAAGCTCGATCTGGAGGCGCGGGGTGTGGTGGAGCGGATAGATGGCCGCAGTCCGCAGCGGCTGCGGCTGGTGAAGTAGGTGATCGCGGTGCGAATTGTTGAGAGATCGCTATTGGAATCCCTCTGTAAGCGCTGCGCGTTTGAGAGAAGGACGGGTATGGATGGCGACTCTAACTCTTGAGGTCTCGGATTCTCTTCTCACACGCGCCCACGACGCGGCCGAGGCGCTAGGTCGCCCTTTAGAGGATGTATTGATTGGGGCACTGTCGGTCGGCCTACCCGATGTGCACGATGTCCCTGAATCGGTACGCCTTGAACTGCTGGAGATGACTTTTCTCGACGTAGAATTGCTTTGGCAGATTGCGAAAGGTGAAATGGCATCCGCCGAACGGCAGGAGCTTCAGATGCTCCTTGACGTGCAGCGACGCCCCCTTTTCCCACAGGAACAGATGCGTCTGCAGGAACTGCGGGATAGTTACGGAAAGGCCATGCTGCGAAAAGCTCGCGCGTATGCGTTACTGAGTTTGGGTAGCGGCCGGCCGCTTCTTGCTGCTCTAGACATGACTGATTAGCCAGAAGACACTGGATACTGGCAGGATGGCATCCTCCCCAGTTGGATTGATAGATCTCCGGCGCGCCTCTCAAAGTCATGGATCTTTTCGGACGTTTTGTTGCATCTCTCCAAGCTGCTTTTAGCGGACTGGCGCATAGACTGACCAATGCCATTTTATGATGCCGTCGTTGTCGGGGCCGGGCCCAATGGGTTGGCGGCTGCTATTACTTTCGCTCGCGCCGGACATTCTGTCCTCTTGATCGAGGGCAGGGGCACAATCGGCGGGGGCAACCGGACTGCCGAGCTTACGCTGCCGGGCTTCCAGCACGACATCTGCGCCGCGGTCCATCCGCTGGTGGCGGGCTCGCCCTTTATGCGCACTCTGCCGCTGGAGCGTTTCGGCGTCGAGTGGGTACAGCCGGAGATTGCGGCGGCGCACCCGTTGGATGATGGCACGGGGGTAGGGCTTTATCGTTCGTTGGAGCAGACGGCGTCGTCGATTGGCGGGGACGGCCAGAACTGGATGCGGCTGATTGGGCCGTCGGCGGCTGACTGGGACAAACTGGCGCCGATGGTGCTGGGGCCGCAGCCGGTGGGCGCTGATCTGGCAGCATTAGTCCGTTTCGGCCTTGCTGCGGCCATACCGGCTCATTTGCTGGCGCGCCTTTGTTTCCATGAAGAGCGGGCGAGGGCACTGTTCGCCGGGCTTACGGCCCACTCCTTTCTCAGTTTTCGGCAACCGTTTACTTCGGCGTTCGGGATGCTGCTGGGGGTTCTGGCCCATGCGGTCGGGTGGCCTTTTCCGCGCGGAGGGGCGCAGGCGATAACCGACGCAATGGGCGCGTATTTGCGCGCGCTGGGTGGAGACATCGCGGCCGGCTGGCAGGTGGAGTCGCTGGACGAACTGCCGCCGAGCCGGACAGTGCTGTTGGATGTGACGCCCCGGCAGGTCTTGCGGCTGGCGGGGTCGCGGCTTCCGGCGGCGTACCGGCGCAGACTGGAGAGATTTCGTTATGGTCCGGGCGTGTTCAAGGTGGACTACGCGCTGAGCGAGCCTGTGCCGTGGCGGGCGCAGGTATGCAGGCGCGCCGGCACTGTTCATCTGGGAGGCACCCTGGCGGAGATCGCGGCAGCGGAAGAGGCAACGAGCAGCGGGCGCATGCCGGGACGGCCCTATGTGCTGGCGGCGCAGCATAGTCTGTTTGACACGACACGGGCGCCGGCAGGGAAGCATACGCTTTGGGCATACTGCCATACGCCGCATGGCTCGACCACCGATATGACGGCGGCGATCGATGCGCAGATCGAACGGTTCGCGCCCGGTTTTCAGGACACGGTTCTGGCGCGCGCCGTGATCAACAGTGCCGACTACGAACGCTACAACCCCAACTATGTCGGCGGCGACATCAACAGCGGCGTGCAGGATGTGCGGCAGCTGTGGACGCGGCCGATGCTGCGGTTTCCGCCTTACAGCACACCGGTTGCGGGCCTTTACCTGTGTTCCTCCTCCACGCCGCCCGGGGGCGGTGTCCACGGCATGTGCGGCTTCAACGCTGCCCGCGCCGCATTAAGACGGTTGCAAATGTGACTCGTGGTGTTGATTGTCTACGAGTTGCTCAGACAACCTCCCCTTGCAGCCGCGCTTTGAGTTGCGCCCAAGGGCTGCGTTGCAGCGACTCGATGGCATCACCGGAATCGTCTTCTTCCTTATGGAACAGGATATTCAGCCGGTCGCCTTCGTACTTGGCGCCGTCGATCTTCAACCGCGCCAAGCCGATCGGCAGAGCGATGTTGCGTTTCCAGTTGCCGATGCGGACTATCAGCTCGTCGACGACGCTGCGGTGAAGGTTTACTTCTTCTTTGGCGACCAGAGGCAGGGCGATGCTGAGGATGTAGTGGCCGTCGCGGGCGAAGATTTTCTGCGGTTCGCCCTGATAGTAGAGGCGGGTGGGGTCACCGTGCCCGCCGCGTTCCGGTTCGTCTCCGAAGATTGTGGCGGCCATGCGTTGGAGCATTTTCTGTCCCAGGACTTCCTCGTCGAAGAAGGGAATTCGGGAGATGGGAAGGGGGTGGAAGGCTTCTTCGACGAAGGCCAGATTGCGCTGCTGCGCTTCGATCCAACCGCTGAAGTAGGCTTCTTTCAGTTCCTGGGGGAAGACCCGATTGCAGACAATGGAATCGACGGCGTAGCCATAGAGGTTGAGGTAGGCGTAGGCGCGCTGCGCCTCCTTGATTACCATCTTCTCCGGATTGATCACAAGTCGCATGCTGCTGATTGTACTATCGCTCAGGAGGAGGCTGGTGCGCTCGAGCACGTTCACCAGATCTTCGACGCTCTCGAACAGGTCGTCATCCGGCAGAGGGATATCGCTCATACGGGACATGATGGGGCGGGCGATCTGCAGGGTTCGGCGTTCGAAGGGCATGATTTTCTCGATATACCAGCGAGCGATATCGGGGAAACTGAGCAGTTGCAAGGTGGACCCGGTGGGTGCAGCGTCAATGATAATCGTGTCGTACTTGCCGCTGTCGGCCAGATGTGTAATGTGCATGAGGCTGGCGAGCTCCACCATTCCCGGCAGAACTGACGTCTCTTCAGCGACCAGAGAATCCATGCCGCGCCAGGAGAAGAGCACATTGAGATAGTCCTGCACGCGCCCCCAGTACTTGTCCATCTGATGGAGGAGGTCGATCTCCTGTCCCCATAGATTGGGGGCCAGTTCCACCAACTCGCTGCCGATGCGGGTGTCGAAACTGTCGCCAAGACTATGGGCGGAATCGGTGCTGAGCACGACGGTGCGGTAACCCAGTTGGGCGCAACGGAGGGCGCAGGCCGCGCTGACACTCGTCTTGCCGACCCCGCCTTTGCCCGTATAAAGCAGAATACGCATTAAAATTACTCCGTGTCTGTTTTTGGACGCGCATACCGGTTCTTATGCACTGTCATAAAATAAGTACGCCGTACGACCAATTTGGTTCCCGACAGATGTCCGAAACCTAGGTTGGCCAGTACGGCGCTAAGTTGCTGCAAATCAGTTGTGGTGATTGCGGTTCAGACAGTTTCTGTCATCGCCATCACACATTTGGATCTAAGGTTATCACCTGCGGATGCGTTGACTACCCGTCATTGCTATCGTCTGTTCCGGTATCGGCGTTTTCGTCTTCTTCTGCTGGGAGGATGTCGACGAGAGTAGCGAAAATCCAGTAGCCGTTATCAAGCTGCAGCCATTGGTCGTCGTCGGATCGAGCGACGATCGTCACTTGCGTGCCGACGGGAGCGGAGTCGACGATGGTTGCATCGAGACCGGGGCCGTTGCGCAAGTTGGCATCGGTGTTTACAGTTGCCAACACGATCTGTTCGGCCTCTTCCTGCGTATCTTGTTCGTCTTGGTCGGTCTGCTCATCCTGCTCGTCTTCGTCAGTCTGTGTATCTTGTTCGTCTTCGTCGGTCTGCTCGTCCTGCTCGTCTTCGTCCGTCTGTGTATCTTGTTCGTCTTCGTCAGTCTGCTCGTCCTGCTCGTCTTCGTCCGTCTGTGTATCTTGTTCGTCTTCGTCGGTCTGCTCGTCCTGCGCATCGTCCCCCGCCTGCACGTCTTCCTCATCGTCGGACGCGTCCGGTGGGGTTGTCTCGTCAGTGGTCTCGTCGTCGGCGCCGGTTTCGTCGGTCTCGGCTTCCATTGCTTCTCCCGAATCTACAGGGAGGTCTGCGGGCACGTTGTTCACCAGGGCGGCGAAGATCCAGGAGCCATCTTCAAGTTTCAACCAGTCTCCACCTTCATCCTGAGCCACAATTGTCAGTACTTCGCCTTCCTCGACGCCGTCAACACGGTCAAATTCGACGCCGGGACCGGCGCGCAGATTGGCGCCAAGCGGGGCAATGACAACCGGTTGCAACTGCTCGGCGTCGGTTTCTGTCTCGGTCTGTTCATCGCCGGTGTCAGGTTGCTCGGTCTCCGCATCCGGCTGTTCGGTTTCTGTCTCGGCCTGTTCGTCGCCGGTGTCAGGTTGCTCGGTCTCGGTATCCGGCTGTTCGGTCCCTGCCGGCGCCTGATCGTCGCCGGTGTCAATTTGCTCGGTGTCCGCAGTGGTCAACTCATCTGAAACGGTGTCCTCAGTGACGACCGGAACGTCAACGGCTTCGACGAGGAGGGCAGCGAAGAGCCAATCCCCGCTTTCGAGCAAGTACCATTCACCATCGGCAGATATGCCGACGACGGACACTTCTTCGCCGAAATTGACACCATCCACACGGTCGAAGTCGGTGCCGGGGCCGGCGCGCAGATTCGAGTCGGCATTGACAACGGCGGTGACAGCCTCGAGTTGTGTGGGAGGGGAAGTCGTATCTTCTTCAGAAGGCGGCGACGACTCCTCAGGCCCTTCGGGAGGTTGCAAGGACTCCACCATGACTACAGGGAGCTGATCTTGCGGGGCATCAACCAGGTCATCGGCGTCGATCCAGGTGCCGTCTTCCAGGCGATACCAGCGCCCGGTGGAATCGCGGGCGGTGACAGTGACGGTGCCACCTGCGGCGACGAGCCCGATGACGTCTGCATCTTCGCTGGGTGCAGAGCGCAAGTCGGCTTGTCGATCTTCTGACACCGAAACGGCGACGGAGGTTTCGGCAGCTTCGGGCTGGTCATCGGCGTCGGAACTCATCGAGGGCGCGGTGGTTGGTGTCGCGGGCTCCGCGGTTGGCGGCGCGACAGTGGGCGTCTCGGGGACAGGGGTGGCCGTGGGCGGGGCGGATACTGCTGGATCGGGCGTGGCGGTTGGTATGACTTCAGGCTCAGCAGGAGGCTGTACGCCGATGGCCTCCGCCAAAGAATTGGTGAAGTTTTCCCACTGTTCCCGCAGTGCCTCCGGTTCAGTAATTTCTCTCACTGGCGCTGGCAGTAGTTCGTGAAGGTCAGGCACGAAGAAACCTGCCAGCAATACGAGAATCAGACTGAGCCAGACAATACTTACGAGAACCGCGGCGATTCTCTTCACAATTCCTGCCATTAAGCTTCTCTCGTCATTTGATTAGAGTAGAATGAATGCAGATAACCATTCCTCGACCCGACCGATTCAGAACCGGTTGTACGGGTCAGGTTACGAGCGACTATAGCATCAGACAAGAGTCAGCGCTGAGCTTTGGTTTTGGTGTTGAGAGCGACGGACTTTGGAACGCCACTCGTAGTTGTCCAGCGTTTGTCCACAGGACCTTCAGTGTAGCATACGAAATTTAGTGTAGCATAACACGAATTTGTCGACAATTGCACTGTTTTGGCGGGTCTTGTCCCCGATTTTGGGGCATAAGTGACAGAAGGTGTGGTGCAGCCGCGCGTGCGCCTCCTTCGAAGGACTGGGGAAGGTGGCGGGAGACTTGTGCGGCGGCGGGGCGTGTT
>LXNI01002816.1_pt1 | contig 11250 bp, 12 predicted proteins | sample 809091 | NCBI WGS metagenome assembly LXNI01 (sample SAMN04870527, study PRJNA318959) | sponge metagenome | biome: 01000161; feature: marine sponge reef; material: water | host: Sarcotragus foetidus | place: Greece: Milos, Mediterranean Sea | collected 2013-05-29 | depth 5-7 m | reverse complement strand
CGAATCCGGCGGCCTCGCCGAGACTGATGCCCGAGCGGTTTGCCGCGAACGGGCGGCACGGCGCCCGGGACACCAGTTGCAGGGAGTGGAATCCCTGGATCACGCTCAGACAGAGACTGTCCACGCCGCCGACCACGACGGCATCGACGACCTCTTGCCGCAACCACCGCTTGGCGGTTGCGAAGACCTTGGCGCTCGACGCGCAGGCGGCGCTGACCGTCACCACGGGCCCTTTCAGGCCAAGCCGCTCCGCCGCGTAGTCCGCGGGTGCGTGAGGGTTGTGGACCACCGGCTGGCGGAAACGAGACGGGAAGCGGCCCTTCGCGTCCAGCAAGCGATACGCGGCTTCCGTCCGATCAATGCCCGACGTGCTGGTGCCAAGCACGAGTCCGCAACGTGCGGCGCCGAACTCCGCTTTCGCCGTCTCGACGGTTGCCGCGAAATCGTCCTGCCCGAGGCCCAACTCGACGAGCCGGTTGATGCGGCTGTCGCGAGCCGGCGGCACGCGAAGTCCTTCGGCCAAGTCCACTCGCCCGAGATAGCAGGGCACATCGCAGTCGGCCCAGCCCGCATCGTCCAGGCACGCACGGTCGTCCCGGAGGGACCTGCGCAGGGCGGCGAGCCCGTTGCCCAGCGCCGAAGTCAAGGTGTAGGCGTTGACGAACGTACTCACGGCGAGGGAGCGGGCATAAAGCAGCATAGTAGGATAGGTAGGCAGAGGCGTTGCGAAACGTGCTGCGGCCACGTAGGTTAGCCCAATTCCGGTTCGAACGGGCGCAAACCTGCGATGGCACGCCGAGTCGTCCCAGCCATGGCAGCCGTCGGCTTTCTGCTCTACCCGGCGATCGTCTATCTCCTCATCGACCGTTCGCCGCTCGTCCTTCTCGTCGCCTTGCTGGCGCTGCTCGGCGCGGCGCGACTGGCGACTCTGCGCAGGCTCGACTGGCGCATCCGAGTGATCGGCACGGCGATGCTGCTGACGTTCTGCGGCGTTGCCTGGGTGGCGTCGAGCCCGGCCGTCGTCAAGCTCTACCCCGTCCTGATTTCAGCCGCAGGCCTTGCCTACGGCGTCTGGACGCTGCTGCGCCCACCGTCGGCCGTAGAGCGCCTGGTGACCCTCGCCAACCCCGACGAACACCTCGATGACCGCAAGCGCGCCTACATGCGGCATGTCACCCAGGTCTGGGTCGGCTTTTTCTGTCTGAACGGCGCGGCAGCCGCCTACACGGCGCTCGGCGCGTCGACGGCCGTCTGGGCCGTCTACAACGGGCTGGCCAGCTACGTCCTGATGGGCGTCCTGTTCGCCGGCGAATACGCGGTCCGGACGGTGTTCCGGCGACGCCACGACGCCGACGCGGCGACGGTGCGATGAGCGGCGACGGCTACTGCATCCTGATCCCGCACTACCGCCACGACCAGGAACTCGCCCGCTACCTGCCGAAGCTCGCCACAGCCGGGTTGCCCGCCCTCGTCGTCGACGACGGCAGCGATGCCGGGACGCTGGCGCGGCTGCGTGCACTCGTTGCCGCGCACCCGTGGATCTCCTTGTTCGAGCGGGCGCGCAACGGCGGCAAGGGCGCGGCGATGGTGTCCGGCATGCGCCGACTCGCGAGCAGCGGGTTCACGCACGCCGTATCGGTCGACGCCGACGGGCAGCACGACCCCGCGGACGTCGGGCGCGCGCTTCGGGCGTCGCGACGGGATCCGGGCGCGGTGCTTGCCGGCAAGCCCGTTTTCGGCCCCGACATACCCGCCGCGCGTCTGCATGGGCGCAAGCTCACCAACGCGCTGGCGAACATCGAAGCCGGCGCCCGCATCGACGATGCCATGTGCGGCTTCCGCGTCTATCCGCTAGCGTCCATACTTCCGCTCTGCGCGTTGATCGGCACTCGCCGCCGGATGGAGTTCGACATCGAGATTCTGGTCAGGGCCGTGTGGGCCGGACTGCCGGTCAGGTTCTTCCCCACGCGGGTCGTCTATCCCGAAGGCGGTCGTTCGCACTTCCGCATGGCCCGAGACAACCTCCGACTGTCGTGGATGCACGCCATGCTGCTGCTGCAAGGAGCGGCGCGGCGGCTGCGGGGAACCCGTCCGACACGACACGCGGAGCCATGACGCGACGCCGACGCCTTTGGCAGCGGTCCTGGCCCGACCACGCAGGGCTCAAGGCCCGGGTCGACCTCACCGTGCCGTTCCAGGATGCGGACCCCACGGGCGATGTCTGGCACGGCAACTACTTCCGCTACTACGACGCGGCCCGCGGCGCGCTGCTCAGGAGACTCCGACTCGGCTACCGCCGCATGGCCGCCGACGGCCAGGTCTGGCCCATCGTCGACACCCGCGTGCGGTACCGCAGGAGCGTGCCGTTCGGCACCCGGATCGACGTCTCCGCGCAACTCGTCGAATGGGAGTTCCGCATCGTCATCTACTACGAAATCGACGACGAGTCGGGGGCGTTGGTCAACGAGGCCTACACGGTCCAGGCCCCGGTATCCACGCCGCGCCGGACGCTCATCGTCGGCACGCCACCGGCTCTACGCGAGCGCATCGACGCCCTGATCGCGGGCTGACGCGCACCGTCATGCACGCGGGATTCGCACGATCCCTTCGATCTCGAGGGCGAGCTCGGCGCGACAGATGTCCGCCCGCAGATAGGCGACGGACGCAGTCGGCGCGTATTCGCCCACGGCCACCATGATCGGCTCCAGAGTGGCCGGGTCGCGGACGTAGACGCGCATCGCATCGGGTTGGCCGTCGACATCGGCGGCGGACAGCAGCCGGTCGATGTTCCCCAAGGTGACCGACAACTGCCCCGCCACGTCGCCGAGCGCCGTGCTTCGGTGTCCCAGGATGCTCGCGGTGCCGGAAATGTAGAGATGGCATGTGTCGCCCCAGTGTTTGGCCGTTGCCCGGGCAAAGGACGGCGGCCGCGGGCCGTAACGCCGAGGATAGGCGTAGGCACTCAACTGACGCGGATTCTCGACATGCCGCCCCGGCTCGCGGCTTGCCAGCAGGTAGATCACCAGCGCATCGCCGACATTGCCCACCGCGGACGCCGCCGAGTAGGAGCGACTGTCGTAGCCGTGGTCCGCGAGCGCCTGCGAACGACCCGCGCAGAACAGCCGGTAGCGCTCGGCATCGCCGTCCCCGTCGTTGATCCTCGGCACGTGGTTCCAGGCCCGCACGACATGCGGAAAGCCTGCGTCGCGGCTGAATCGCAGCACCTGGCACCAGGCCCCGTGGGCGACCGCGCCGAGTTCGCGGCAAGGCGATGCGTTCGCCGTGGTCGCGACGAACAGGGTTTCGCCGTCGCTCGCCCACTGCACCGCGCTGTCCCGACCCGCGTGGACGGGACGGGCGCTGCGCCACACCTCGCGCATGCCGTCCCCTGCCAAGGACGGCAAGCCGGTGACGAGGTGACGCGGATCGGTCGCCAGGTCGGCGCAGTCGGCGGCGAACTCGAGCACGGCGAGGACGCGGCTCGACTCGAGCAGGCGCACCGACGGCATGAACGTGTACTCGACGCGAAGCCCCATGGTCGCTGCAAGTCTAATCGCACTTGACCCTCTTGACCCGTCCCGGTGTCGGGCAGAGAATCCCACCACCGGTTTGAAAGGCTCTGTCGCCAGTCGACAGCCTAGGAGGAAGCGTGATCCGCGCCATCGTGTTTGCCGTATCCATCCTCGCAGCCATGATCGCCCACGCGCGAGCGGACATCGTCGACATCAACGACGTGGCGATCCCTGCGGGGCTCGATCTCGAAGCGGCCACGACTTCGATCACCGCCGGCGCCGTGGATGGCCGCTGGACGCCGAAGGTCGTTGGCCCCGGCCATGTCGAAGCCCGCCTCTACATCCGCAGCCATGTCGCGATCATCGACATCACCTTCGACGACTCGGCCTATTCGATCACCTACAAGGACAGCGAGAATCTCGACTACAAGGACGGCAGGATCCACCGCAACTACAATCGCTGGGTGGCGAATCTGAACCAGGCGCTGCAGCGTCGTCTGGCGACCGCGACGGCTGGCGGCGGCGCACCGACACCGCCGACCGCCCGGCAGGCAACGGCCGGGCCGCAGCCGGGCTCGCGAGGCGTCTACGCCGGCGAGACGGTGACGATTCCGGCAGAGGTACCGGTGCACCCCGCTACGGTCGTGCCGGGCGCATTCTCGGAATGCCCCACCGGTGCGCAGATCGCCTCCTTCCTCCACGAGGGGTCGCGTCGCGTGCAAATCGGTTCGGATCGAACGGGGCACTATATCGACATGGCCATCACCGAAGTCCACATGCCGGGAGGCGGCGCCTGGTCCGGTCCGAAGTGGCTCGAAGTGACGGGCACGCTGCACGAGGGCGACGGCGACGCCGTGGCGTCCTTCCGGGCGAAGCGCTACAGTACCGGCGGTGCATTCGCGGCGTTCAAGGGGAACTGCTCGATCATCGGGCGCTGCGCCAGAGCCATCGCCAAGGACATCGCCGGTTGGCTGAGGAATCCGATCGACGGAGCCGAACTCGGCGACGCCCTCTGACCAGCGACCGCTACCAGCGTTTGCGCACGCCGAGCGACAGGAACCACGGAATCTGCGTGATGGCCCGCCGGCTTGCGTAGTCCGCGGCGTACTCGTAGCCGGAGACGTTGCGGTGGCTGGTCGCGTTCAGCACTTCCGCATAGACACGCAGATCGCGCCATCGTCCGAGGGTCCAATCGGCCCTTAGGTCGAATCGGAAGTAGCTCGGCAGCCGCTCGCCGTTGATCTCCCCGTAGATCGGCAGGTAGCCGCCGGGATTCGTCGGATCGAGTTCGCCGCCAAGGACGGCGGTGTGGGGCGGCCCGCTGTGGAACCACGCCTTGCCGCTCAAGGACAGCTGCTCGCGCAGCAGGTACTTCGCGACGAGGGACGCGATCAGCGGCTGGTCGTAGGCGAAGTCGAAGGTCCGCCCCGTGTCGGGGTCGTGACGCACGGACTCCGCGTAGGAGAGCGCCATCCAGCCGACCAGACGCGGGCCGAAGTGGCCCTGTACGAGCAGTTCGAGGCCACGCGCCGTGCCCCTGCCTCGGTTGTCGTAGCGTGTCGCGGCATTGGCCGTGACCAGATTCCGCGACTGCCGGCGATAGGTCTCGGCGCGCACCAGCCACCCCGTCCTGAACCGATGCCGGAACGACAGGACGTAGTGCTCGGCGGTCAAGTACGTGAGGGCCGGGTTGCCGAGCTGCTCTTCGATGTATTCGAAGGCGGGAAGCTGGTGGTGGTCTCCCGCCGCCAACGTCACGGTGGAGCGCGCCGACGGCGTCCACACGATGCTTGCACGGGGCTCGATCACCGACTCTTCGAGATAGTCGTCGCGACCGTAGGCGACGCCGAGATTCACGCTGAGCGCATCGCCAAGCGACCACCGATCCTCGAGATAGGCGTTGAAGCGCCGCATGGCGAGATCGTCGGCCGCGGCGACGGGATCGGCATCGCTGAACCGGCAGTCGACCTCGAACTCGGTGCATCCGGCATCGCGCAGCAGCACGTCGTAGCGGACCTTCGCCCGGGCGGTCGTCAGGCCGAATCCCAAGCGATGCGAGTCGGCCACGGGCGCCTGGACTTCGGCGCGCAACGCATCCTCAACGACCCGGGTGTCGACATCGCCGGCGCCCCCTAGGCGCGCCGCGAAGCCCGTGTCGTTGCGGGACAGGCCGAGCCTGGACCGCCATCCGTCCGTCGCTCCGTCGTGCGAAAAGACGATGCCTTGCCGGCTGTAGTCCAGGGCGAACCGGTGCGCGCCCGCAAGCGCAGGATCCTGCAGGGTCTCCGTGGACTCCTCGTGGTACAGCAGTTCCGCCTCGTCCATCGCGCCGTCCACCAGGATGTCGATCCCGGAACGCTCGCCGAGGTCGATCTGGTAGCGGCCGCGGTAGTCCCAGAACCGCGGCAGCTGCACCACGTCCACATCGTCCGACTCGCTGTCGTTGATCCGGTCCAGAAAGGGCGCCATGACCAGATCGTAGTAGCTGCCCCGTGCCGAGAAGTACGCGCGCTGGCCGTCGCTCAAGGGCCCTTCGACCAGCACGCCGCCGTGGATGAAGTTCACATCCAGCATCGCCTCGCGTTCGAGGGCGGCCGGATCGCGCGTCTCGGCATCCACGACGGCGCCGATCGCGTTCTGGTAGCGCGGGCCGTAGCCAGCGGCGTGGAACGTGAAGCCTTCCACCAGATCGCCATCGACCACGCTGCCGGTGCCGAAGTGGAACAGGTAGCCGACATCGAGGAAGTCGACCCGGTAGGCGTTGTCCACCGGACGCCCGCCACGCACGGCCGCGCCGCCCTCGAAGTCGTTGTTCACGGCCACGCCGGGCAGCGTCGCCAGTGCGGACAGGGGATCATCGTTCACGCCCGGAATGCCGGCGAGCGTATCGGCATCCATGTGTATGCCGACCGGATCCTGGTCCTCCAAGGGGACGCCGACGACCACCAGTTCCTCGTCCGCCTGCGTCGCGGGCGAGGCGTCATCCGCGTCTCGGCGCATCGCGTCGGCGATGCCCGGCTGGCCGATGCAAAGCGCCAACAGGCCGACCGGGCCGGTCATGCGCCAAGCTCGTCTCACAATTGGAAGACCAATGACGTGTTCACGCCGCCGAAAGCGAAGTTGTTGGTCATGAAGCGATCAGTGTCAAGCGCGCGCGGCGTGGACCGGACGTAGTCCAGCGGCGCGCACCGACTGTCCACCGTCGCCAGGTTGACGGTCGGCGCGGCCCATTCCTCGTGCAGCATCTCCAAGGTCATCCAGGCTTCCAGACTGCCGCAAGCGCCGAGCGTGTGGCCCAGGTAGCTCTTCAGCGAACTGATCGGCACGTCGCTGCCGAAGACGTCGTGGGTCGCCTGGCTCTCGGCGATGTCGCCAAGCTCGGTCGCCGTGCCGTGCGCATTGATGTAGCCGATCCCGCCCGGCGCGACGCCGGCGTCGGCCAGAGCCAGGCGCATGGCCTCGGCCATCGTTTCGCGACTCGGCTGCGTTGGATGCTTGCCGTCGGAGTTCGTGCCGAATCCGACGACCTCGGCCAGGATGGGTGCATCGCGCCGCTGGGCGTGGTCGAGCGCTTCCAGGACGAAGGTGCCGGCACCTTCGCCGACGACCAGGCCGTCGCGGTCGACGTCGAACGGTCTGGGAGTTGCCTCGGGCGCGTCGTTCCGGGTACTGGTGGCGTACAGCGTGTCGAAGACGGCGACCGCCGGAAGGTCGAGTTCGTCGGCGCCGCCCGCCACCATCACGTCCTGATAGCCGTGCCTGATCGTCTCGTACGCCATGCCGATGGACAGGCTGCCCGATGTGCAGGCCGTGGACGACGGCAGAAGCCGCCCGGTCAGGCCGAAGAACATGCCGATCGCGGCCGCCGTCGTGTGCGGCATCATCTTGATGTAGGTGTTGGCGGGGAGGCTGCTGACGGAACGCGTGGCCACGAACTCGCCGGCCGCCTTGAGGCTGTCCGTCGAACCGCTCGAAGACCCGTAGGCGACGCCGACCTTGCCGGAGCGCAGGAGCGGATCATCGAGCAGGCCGGCGTGATCGAGCGCCAGTTCCGTGGCGCGCACGGCCATGGCCGACACGCGACCGAGGCTCCGCCGCATCTTCCGCGGCCACTCGCCGGGCATGTCGAAGTCCGCGCGTGCGCCGAGGTGGCAATGCAACCCTTGGACATCGCTCCACTCGGCGATGCCTGCAACCCCGGTTCGACCGTCGAGAAGATGGTCCCTCACGGTTGTCCAGTCGGTGCCGATGGGCGACACGCCGGCAACCCCGGTCACGGCGACGCGGCGCAAGGACATGCTCATGCCAGTGTGGAACCTCCGGTGGTCGAGCGCCTCCGCACGCCCGATAGGCGCGCTAGACCATACCACCGTTTACGGAGATCGCTTGCCGGGTGATGTACGCTGCCGCGTCGCTGAACAGAAACCGCACGAGGCCCGCCACCTCGTCCGGCGTGCCGCGCCGACGCAGCGGCACCATGCTGGACACCACTTCGTCCGGGACATCGTCGGCCATGTCCGTCTCGATGATCCCGGGGGCCACGCAATTGACGGTGATCCTGCGCTTCGCCAACTCGATGGCGAGCGCCTTGACGGCGCCGATCAAGCCGGCTTTGGCGGCGCTGTAGTTGACCTGGCCGCGGTTCCCGGCGATTCCCGACACCGACGACATCGCGACGATCCTGCCGCCGCCGCGCAGGCGGATCATGGGCATGATGCACGGCTGCACGACGTTGAAGAACGCATCCAGATTGGTGCGCATCACGTCGTCCCAGTCCGCGGGCGTCAACGCCGGAAACGCGGCATCGGCATGGGTTCCGGCATTGCAGACCACGCCGTAGAACGCTCCGCCGTCCGCGATATTCGCTTCGATGGCCGACCGGATCGGCTCCCGCTCGCCGACGTCGCCGCGCATCGGGCTTGCGCGCCCGCCGCGTCCCAAGATCTCGTCCACAACATCCGAGACGCTGCCGCGGGCGTTGCAGACCACGTCGAACCCGTCGCGCGCAAGCCCGATGGCCACGGCACGACCGATCCCCCGAGACGCCCCGGTCACCAGCACGCGCGGCGCTGGACCCACGGTCATGGCTCGCCTTCCGTGCCATCTCGCAGGTAGACCGAAATGGCGCAACTTGCCAGCTCCGGTCCCCCGTCGAGAAAGATCGTCCCCTGAAACTTGGATACGTGCGGCGCCTGGTACAACGCCCGCACGCGAACCGTCAACTTCGCGCCAAGCACGAAGTACGGCACGCGACACGCGTAATGCCGCGTTCCCAGCAGGAACCCGACGCGAACCGGGTCGCCGTTGGCCCGGGCGGCAGCGCCCGCATGGGCCGCTACGGTCTGCGCGATGTATTCGATCCCCACGTACGACGGGACGCCGCCGGTCTCGGCATCGTAGAACATGACGTCTTCGGTGATGCATACGCGGCTCTCGGCAGACGTCTCGCCGGTTCTGACCATCTCGTCGATGAGGATCATCGGCGCCGCGTGCGGCAAGACCGACTCGACCGCAACGGTTCCGCTCATGGACCGTCCGGCAACTGGCCGATCAGGCATCCGCTGCTATGGACACCGTCTTCGGAGGTGTACCGGAACTCGACCCTCGAACGCTCGCGGCACGCCAGTTCCAGGCGCAGCAGGGTGCCCGGAACGATGACTCTCACGAACTTGAGCCTCACGACCTCCACCGTCGTCCCGCAACCGGCGAAGGCGCGGTGCGCGAGCTTGTCGGCCCAGTGCAACTGGGCGACGCCCGGCACGATCGGCTCGTCCGGGAAGTGGCCGTCCAGCACCGCCAAGTCGTCCGTGATCCGGGCTTCCCCGCACCATGTTGCCGCGGCGCATTCAACCACGCGCCATACCGGGAACAGCGGACGCATACGGGTCGCCAACACCACACCACCGCTTCAGACACGCGACGCCCAAGCCCGCGAAACGACCGTCAACTGGGCAGCAACTCCGCCACCAGGTCCACGACATCGCCCACGGTTCGCACGCTCTTGGCACGTTCCGGGTCGATCTCCGCGCTCGTGTACTCCTTCAGCCGCACGATCAGGTCCACCGCGTCGATGCTGTCGATGTCGAGGTCGTCGGAAAGGTGCGCATCCGGCGTCACCTCGCCCGGTTCCACTTCGAACATCTCGACCAGGATGTCGGCGAGTGTGGACTCGATGTCGTCGCGGCTCGACAACGCGGCTCCTGGAGCGGGGTCAAGTGCAGCGCATCGTAACGGCTGGCATGGCGCTAATCAAATCATCAGCGGTGGCTGATCGTTCCGCAGTATGTCCTGCAGAAGCTGCGCGCCGGCCCGTGCGTCGGCGCGCTCCGAGGTCCCCGTCGCGAACGACTCCGGACCGAACTCTTCGCCGACGGTGACGGCCAAGTGCAGGCGTTCGCCCGGTAGGCCGAGCAGGTTGTAGCCCTTGGTCAGAGCACCCGGCCGGAGCTCCAGGCGCACCGGCAACGCCGGCCGACCGGATCGGAGAAGCACAAGGGCGGCGCCCCGTCGAACCGACGGTCGCTCCCCGGGCGACGTCCGCGTGCCTTCCGGGAAAAGCACCACCACCTCCCCGGCGCGGATCAGCGCCGCAGCGCGCTCGACCACATGGTCGGCCTGGATGCTGGGGATGTAGCCGGCGGCCCGAACGACCCGTCCGTAGAATGGGTTGCGCCAGACCCCTTCCTTGACGACGCAGTAGGCATCCGGCAGGTGCGAGACCAGGACGATCACATCGATCAGCGAGGGATGGTTCGCGACCACGAGTGCGCCCTTGACGCTCCGCAGCCTCGACGCGCCCTTGACCTCGCACCGGAGCAAGCCGACGAACGCCATCCAGGCCACGAATGCGCGAAAGCCGAGGTGGATGGCATAGCGACATCGCCTTTGCGCACGCCCCTCCTCGGAGAGCAGACCAAGCCAAGGAAACGCGATGAACCCGAGCGCCAACCCGCCGAGGCCGAAAACCCCGAAGGATGCCGCCGCCATCGCCACGCGCCAGATGCGCGCGGTCTGCCACCGCAGCCTGCCGATGCCGGTGGACCGGTCCGTCATGGTCCCGTTGGCGACTGCGCGAGTCGCGGCGGGCCGTCTTCGAGGTGCTGCGTCCACGACACGGCGGATACCGTCCCGACATGCACATCGGGGTGGACCGGCGTCACCTTCGCCCCGCAGAGCGCGCTCGGCGCAAAGGCCGCCGCGGGGTGATTGCCGCGCCCGAGCCTCTCCGGCACATCTCGCAATGGCAGCGGACCATGCGAAGCGGTTGGCCGGTCACCCGACAGTGCACGGCGGCGCTGAGGTCGAAGCCGGGTAGGTCGCGTCGGCGTGCAGTTAGATGCGGTCGTCGCCGCGCAGGGGAACTCGAGCGGGTTGGTGCGTCCCCCGGACAGCTGAGCGCTGTCGCGGCGCGTTCCGTTGCGGTCCCGCCGGAACTGGACATGGGCGTGGCGGCCGCGTCCGCCGCCGGAACGCATGTGGTCCATGAGCCACGACAGCGGGCGGCCGGGACGATGCTTGCTGCGAGCGGATCGTCGATGGTGCGGTCGGAGTACATGGCGTCGGTCGTGTCCGTCGTCCAGCAGGGAGAAAGCCGCGGCGTACCCGGCGCAGCGGTGGATCAGGCGGCCTCGCCCACCGAGACGCTCAGGCGCTTGCCCAAGCGGCGCAGCGCGCGGTCGATGGTCGCGGCTTTGGTGGCGTGGTCGGGGTTCAACATGCGCCGCACCTCGCTCTCGGC
>LXNI01002814.1_pt1 | contig 11261 bp, 8 predicted proteins | sample 809091 | NCBI WGS metagenome assembly LXNI01 (sample SAMN04870527, study PRJNA318959) | sponge metagenome | biome: 01000161; feature: marine sponge reef; material: water | host: Sarcotragus foetidus | place: Greece: Milos, Mediterranean Sea | collected 2013-05-29 | depth 5-7 m | reverse complement strand
GCCCAAGCCGTACAAGTGGAAGGCGAAGGGGGAAGACATTCTGGCCAAGATCCATCGTGCCAAACTTGCCATGGCACAGCATTCGAAAAATAATTAACTCTATTTGTGATACGGTACACTAGAAGGTCACCCTCGGCATCGCCTCCTTCTCCGGTACCTTCAATGAGCCTGATAATCACACGCTCATCCGATCCCCGGTATGACACCCAGTCCACGCCAGGGCCGCCATCCAACCGGTCGGCGCCAGCGCCTCCCTCCAGCACATTGGCGTTCTCATCACCGGTCAGGACATCATCGTAAGCCGAACCCGTTATGTTTTCGATACCGGCAATCACGTCACCCTCAGCGTGACCACCCTGCACTGTTCCATCCGGCAGATGCACCACCACCGCGGCAACCGACCATTCATAAGATACCGTATCGGCGCCAGGGCCACCTCTAAGTGTATCCGCGTCCAGGCCGCCTTCCAGCACGTCGTCACCGATTCCACCGTACAGGGCATCAGCGCCGGGACCGCCCCGCAGGACGTCGTCGCCACCCCGGGGACCACCGTACAAGCGGTCATCCCCGGCGCCTCCCTCCAGTACGTTGGCCCGGCTGTCGCCGGCCAGCGTATCGGCGTATGCAGATCCGCGCAGATGCTCAATATCGGGAACTGTCTCCTCCCGGGCTTCACCTTCACTGTCGGTATACCCGGCACGCACCAAGGCTCCAAACGTATCGCCTTCGGCGTCACCCTCTTGAGCCAGGAGTGAATGCAGACGCACTGTCACCCCCGCGTTTGAATGCTCGTAAGATGCGATATCATCGCCCTTTCCACCAACCAGGCGATCGGCGCCACTCCTTCCTTCCAGCAGGTCGTCACCTTCACCGCCATCCAGTTGGTTGGCACCGGCATCCCCTGTCAACACATCATCATGACCGGAGCCGGTAACGTTCTCAAAGTTGGCAATCACGTCACCTGCGGCGTCACCCCCTGCAACTGTGTTGTCACTCAGGTTTACCGTTACGCCTGTATCGGATTCAAGATATGATACCCAGTCCTCACCGCCCGCGCCGTCCAGGCGGTCCATGCCGGCACCGCCTGCCAGGCGGTTGGACTCATCGTTACCAACCAGTACATCGTCGTAATCAGACCCAATCACGTTCTCCATGTTGGTAAATAGGTCACCCTCGGCATGGCCTCCCGTCACGGCGCCATCAGCAAGATTCACTTTCACAGCCGCATCCGACCCCTGGTAGGACGCCCAGTCCATCCCTGCCCCCCCGTCTAACCGGTCGGCGCCGGCGCTGCCTTCCAGAATGTCGTCACCACCACTGCCCCATATCCTGTCATTACCCTCATTCCCGTTAAGGTAATTCGCCGCGGCATTCCCGGCAATCCGGTCGTTTCCTGATCCCGCAATAAAATTCTCAATGACCGTGTGGCGCGCGATAACCAAGTTTCCGGTCAAGCCATAAACGTCGGAGATTCCTTCGGGGCGCAGGTCAACCCGCTGGTTGTCCCGGTCCGTGCGCAAATCCAACGTGTCGTTGCCGCTGTTGTCATAAATTGTAAGTGTGGCCGGGTGGAGAAGGCTTTGTGGTGAAAACTCAGGGTTGGCGTGTATCCCTGTGTTTTTAAAATAGTGGATAACGCCGTCAAAGTTCCCGGCAATAAAGTCAAGACTACCGTCGCCATTGAGGTCGCTGAAGGTCGGCGCGCTGTAAGAGCCCACATCTATACCAGCCAGTGGATTGGCTGTGCCGGTGCGTTCCGTAAAACCCGGATTGGAAGACGTACCGGTATTCTCAAAGTAGTGGAGTAAGCCGGCGCTATTGCCAACGACGAGATCAGGATCACTATCATCGTCAAAATCCACAAAAACGGGTGTGCTATGGGAGCCTGCATCGAGGTCATTGAAGGGGTTGGCCTCGCCAGCGCGCAGCACGAAATTGGAGTCGGCAGATGTGCCGATGTTCTCATAATAGCGTATAGCGCCGTCATCGTCTCCCACAGCCAAATCCAGGTCGCCATCGCCGTCAAGGTCAGCCAGCGTGAGTGTATTAAAGGAACCTGACTTAATGTCATCCATAGGATTATTGGCGCCGTTGCGTTGAGTGAACCTGGGATTGGTCGCCGTTCCCGTATTCTCGAAATAGGCGATATCACCGTTTCTATTCCCAACAACGAGGTCATGGTCTCCGTCGCTGTCAAGGTCGTTGAATGTCGGCGCGCTGTAAGAACCCACATCTATACCATCCAGTGGATTGGCTGTGCCGGCGCGTTCTGTAAAACCCGGGTTGGAAGACGTGCCGGTATTCTCAAAGTAGTGGAGTAACCCGGTGTTGTTGCCGACGACGAGGTCGGGGTCGCCGTCACCGTCAAGATCAACCAGTCTTGATTTGATGACAGGTGTGCCGGCGTCATCCGTCATGTCTATGCTTGCAAAGGGATTTGTTTCACCGGTCCACAACCTGAAGAATTCACCCAGGTGGCCATCGAGCTTGGATTGGTAGCCATAAACGGTATCGCCTGTATTGATGTTGTCCGGCACACCATAGAGATTCTGGATGGCGATGATGTCCGCGATCATTGGGGTGACATTATGGGCATAACTTGCGTTGAGATAGGTATTGTCATCCTGGCTCATGTACGACATTACTGATATCTGCTCAGAGTCGTTCACAAAGATGTTATCAAGGCCGTAGTAAGCAGTATTATTGTAGGGGCCGGGATGACCAAGACCAAGAGCATGCCCGATTTCATGTATATACGTAGTGAAAGAATAGCTGTCTATTGAAGCTCCACTCTTGATAAGCGTGTCAATCGAAATGTTGACAACAGAAGATATAATGACCCCATCACTCACTATACTGGTGGCGTACCCTGCTCTGTCCGGATCATCATCGTCATCGTCGAAGGTGATATGGGCATCGTCATCATCGACCAACTCGAATTGAATACCAGTTACATTGGTCCAGGCCTCAAGCGCCCAACGAGCCAACTGTTGGCCCTCTTCGGTCAGGGCAGTGATATTTGCGGTTAATATACCGCCCGGCCCTACGTCAAAAGCACGGCGTGTGCTGCTGAACCACTCCCAGTAACCACGGGTCAGGTAATCGGCAATCTCATTGTAGGCGCCTTCCGGGATCGTATTCTCGATAAAAGATATCTCATAGTCTCCCAAGTGGTCGCTATCTGTACTCCCAACGTGGATATAATACGTGCCGCTGGTGGTCGGGCTGAAGATGAGCTTTGCGCCAGAAGGAGTGGCGCCGCCAAGGACGACGTGATTTCCGGACGAATCGAACAACTCGAATTGAGCGGAATCAACGCCGCTGAGGGTAAAATCGTATATCGTCCCAGCGCTCAGCTCGACCTTGATCCAGTCTTTATCTTCAGCGGGGTTAAGTGTTCCCTGGAAAACGTCGCCGAGAGATATTGTGTACGTTGTGCCGGCGCCGGCATCGCCGTTATTTTCTGTTATAGTTGCCATCCTGTTTATTCGTAACTACTCGCACCCTTACCTGGTAGTTCCTGCTGAATGCCGGGGTCAGAGTAAAAATTCTGCGAATTTCTTACTCTGACCCCTGAATTTGAGTAGCAATAGCACTTACAACTCATTCAACACCTTAATCACCAGCCAGCCACCGGCAACGCCGAGTAGCACGGGCAACAGCGGGAAGCCGGCCAGCAGCCAGGCGCGCGGGCCGAGCAGGTAGAAGGCCAGCGCCGCCAGGAGCAGGGCACAGCCCAGCACCAGACGGGCGTTGCTTTTGCCGTACCTGCGGATCTCTTCACGCAACTCGTCGCTGCCGTACTTGAGTTCCACCTGCAACCTGCCGTCGTGCAGGCGGTCCACCAGTTCCATGACCTTGTGCGGAAACTGGGGCAGGCGATTGACCCAGTAGGGAACCGTGTCCCTGGTTCCTTTCAGCAAGGCCCGCACCCCTACGCGGCTGTCCATCCAGCGTTGCATGATGGGTCTGGCCGTGGCCCACAAATCCAGGTCGGGGTGGAGCTGGCGGCCCAGTCCCTCGATGCTGACCAGGGTTTTCTGCAGCAGCAGCAGTTGTGGCAGGATCATCATGTTGAACCGGCGCGCGGTCTGGAACAGGCGCAACAACAGCGTGCCGACTGACATCTCCCGCACGGGCCGGTCGAACAAGGGCTCACAGACGGTACGAATGGCGAACTCGAACTCATCCACGCGCGTGGCGGACGGCACCCAGCCGGACTCGATGTGCAACTCGGCGACCCGCCGGTAATCGCGGTTCAGAAAGGCCAGGAAATTATCCGCCAGGTAGCGCTGGTCGTACTCGCTGAGGGAACTCATGATGCCGAAATCCACCACCATGATGCGTGCCCGGCCCGCGGCGCCGGGCTGGACAAAGATATTGCCCGGGTGCATGTCGGCATGGAAAAAACTGTCGCGGAAGACCTGGGTAAAGAAAATCTCCACCCCGCGCTCGGCCAGCCATTTCAGGTCCACACCTGCCTGTTGCAGCGCGTCCAGGTCATTGATGGGTATTCCACCGACGCGTTCCATCACCATGACGTCCCGGCTGGTCAACTCCCACACCACCTCGGGAACGTACAAGACGTCCGACTCGGCAAAGTTGCGGCGCAACTGGGACGCGGAGGCTGCTTCTCCCATCAGGTCGAGTTCGTTCAACAGCGTTTTTTCAAACTCATCCACGACCGAGGTGGGCCTCAGGCGCCGCGCATCCCTGGAATAGCGCTCCAGGGTCTCCGCAAGCAGGTGGATGATGCCAAGGTCGCTGCCGATGACCTTTTTTATCTCGGGACGTATCACCTTCACGATCATGGCGCGCCCGTCATGCAGCGTGGCGGCATGCACCTGGGCCACCGAGGCCGACGCCAGCGGGGTTTCGTCAAACTCCCGGAACACCTCTGCTGTCTTTTTCCCCAGTGAACGCTCCATGATTTCCCTGGCCAGATGGCCTGGAAACGGTGGCACCTTGTCCTGCAGCTTCGCCAGTTCCAGGGCAACGTCGTCCGGCAACATATCGCGCCGGGTCGATAACAACTGGCCGAATTTGACGTAAATCGGACCCAGGTCCTCCAACGCCAGGCGCAGCCTCACGCCCATGGGCGCATCCAGCTTGCGCCACCAGTTCCAGGGCAACAGGCGCTGCAACCAGCGCACCGGCCGAAACAGGCGCAGGGTAAAGACCAATTCATCCAGGCCGTGTTTCAGCAACACCCGTTGGATGGTCAGCAGCCTTAATATCTGTCCTATGGTCAGCATGTTGCAGATAGCCGGTAAACCCTTTGCTTGAGCCGCTCCACGTCGTCGCGCAACGTGTCCACCGCGTGGTTGAAGCGATCTATCTCATCCCGGTCCGGCAATGTTTCCGTTTCATACAAGGCGTATTCGCTCAGGTCCAGCTCGGCCTTGTGCCGCAACTGCCGGACAAAATCAGCGCCGCGGCGTGCCAGGTTGCTTGCTTTCCTCGCCAGGGTATCGCCGAGCAGGCGCGCAAGTTGTTCTTCCGGGTCGATCTCGAAGCCGCGCAGGAGGCGTTGAAAATCCTGCGCCAGGCCCAGGTCACCCCTGATCTCCAGGTCGCCGCTGACAGCCCCCTGGCTTTCCCCGGCGCCACGCAGGTAGGCCAGCAGGTTCAGTGGCGTGCCGCGGATCAGGACGTCTCCCGGCCCGGCGCCACCCGTTTCGATGCGCACGCCGCGCGCTTCAATGAGCAGGCTGGTGACCGGCTGTGCCGTATTCAGCAGTTCCACCCGGATCACCTTGCCGGACAACCCGGCCAGTTGCTCCAGGGTTTCCGGGTCCCGCGCCAGGAGTTGGTTAAGCAGGCGTTCCAGCGGGATCATAACTTGAACCCTCTGTGCAGGGCGACGATACCGCCGGACAGGTTCAGGTAGTCCACGCGGGAAAAACCGGCTTGCTCCAGCATGGTTTTCAGGCTGTCCTGGTCCGGGTGCATCCTGATCGACTCGACCAGGTAGCGATAGCTGTCCGGGTCCTGCAACACCAGTTTGCCCAGGGTGGGAATGGCATGGAACGAGTAAGCGTCATAAACCTGCCGGAACAGGTCGGACGTGACTCGGGAAAACTCCAGGATCAGGACCTGCCCGCCGTATTTCAGCCCGGCGTGGATGGCGCGTAACGCAGCCGGCTTGTCGGTCATGTTACGCAGGCCGAAGGCGAGCGTGGCGCACGCGAAGCTGTGGTCGGCAAACGGCAGTCGCTCCGCGTCTGCCTGCACGTAGTGGACGTCGCGCAGCAGGCCCCGATCCACCAGTTTGTCCCGGCCGTACCTCAGCATGGCCTCGTTGATATCACAGGCAACGACCTCATAACCGGCCCGATGTAAGCGCGCGGCCAGGTCGCCCGTGCCCGCGGCGAGGTCCAGCACCCGGCTGCCGGGTCGCAGGCCGGCCAGGTGGATGCACAGGCGTTTCCAGACCCGATGGATACCGAAGGACATCAGGTCATTCATCAGGTCATAGCGCGCGGCGACCGAACTGAATACTGCACCCACGCGCCGCGCTTTTTCCTCTTGCGGAACCTGCCGGTAACCGAAATCGACGGTCTGGTTCATTGCCGGCGTGGGGTCAGGGTAACATGCCCATCAATGCCGGCACTTACTCGGGCCCCGTGGTTTTGCGTGTATAGCCGGCCCGGTCCAGCGCAGCCAGGTAGGACTGCCAGAGTTGGTCCCGGTTCTCACCCAGTTGATACAGGTAATCCCAGGTATAAATACCGGAATTATGCCCGTCGTCGAAACACAGCTTCAGCGCGTAGCTCCCCATCGGTTCGACTGAGTCGATGTTCACGTTTTCCTTGCCGGTCTGCAATACCTCCTGGCCCGGACCGTGGCCGCGCACTTCCGCCGAGGGTGAATACACCCGCAGTAGTTCGCAACCCAGGCTGAAGCTACTGCCGTTCTCATATTCCAGCGCCAGGCAACGCGACTTCTTTTTCAGGCTGACAGTAACAGGTCTCATAAAATATACCGGGTCAGGTCTTCATCCTTGATCAGTTCATTAAGGTGTTCATCCACGTAGCCGGCGTCGATGGTGAAGGATTTTTCACCCTGGTCGGGGGCTTCAAAGGATAACGACTCCAGCAGGCGCTCCATGACCGTGTGCAGGCGCCGGGCGCCGATGTTCTCGGTGGACTCGTTCACCTGCCAGGCTATTTCGGCGATGCGCGCGATGCCGTCCGCAGAAAATGACAGGCCCACCTGCTCGGTCTGCATCAGCGCACGGTATTGCTGTGTCAGCGACGCGTCGGGTTCCACCAGGATACGGCTGAACTCATCCACGCCCAGGGCCTCGAGTTCCACCCGTATCGGCAAACGTCCCTGTAGTTCGGGGATCAGGTCGGACGGCTTGGAGTAGTGGAACGCACCGGAGGCGATGAACAGGATGTGGTCGGTTTTTACCATGCCGTAACGGGTCGTTACCGTGGACCCTTCCACCAGCGGCAGCAGGTCGCGTTGCACACCTTCCCGGGAAACGTCTGCGCCGCTCACCTCGGCGCGGCGCGTGACCTTGTCAATCTCATCGATGAACACCAGTCCGTTCTGTTCCACGTTCTCCAGGGCGTGCAGTTTGATCTCGTCCTCGTTCACCATTTTTGCAGCTTCTTCCTCCGCCAGTATCTTGCGCGCGTCCTTGATGCGCACTTTTCTGGTGCGCTTTTTTTCGCTGCCCATGCTCTGGAACAGGCCCTGCAACTGGCTGGTCATCTCTTCCATGCCCGGCGGCGCCATGATTTCCACGCCTATTGCCGGCATGTTTACCTCTATCTCTATCTCCTTGTCATCCAGGTCGCCGTTGTTCAGCAACGCGAGAAATTTTTCCCTGGTGGAGTTGGACTGTTCTTCTTCGGGGCCCATGCGGGGCGCCGGCAGCAGGATATCCAGCACCCGGTTCTGCGCGGCCTGTTCGGCCCGGTCGCGCACTTTTTCCAGTTCTTCCTCACGGGTCATTTTAACGGCCACGTCCGCCAGGTCGCGCACGATGGATTCCACGTCCCTGCCCACGTAACCCACTTCGGTAAACTTGGTGGCCTCGACCTTGATGAAGGGCGCATGCGCGAGCTTGGCCAGACGCCGCGCGATCTCTGTCTTGCCCACACCCGTAGGGCCTATCATCAGGATATTCTTGGGGGTTATCTCGTTTCTCAGGTCGTCGTCAACCTGGGAGCGGCGCCAGCGATTGCGCAGTGCAATCGCCACCGCCCGCTTCGCCGCGTCCTGGCCGATGATGTGTTTATCCAGTTCGGCGACGATTTGTTTCGGCGTCAATGCTTCCATTATTCGCTTGCTCCTGTACCAGGCAGTTCTTCTATGGTGATGTTTCGGTTGGTGTAAATGCAGATGTCGGCGGCGATATGCAATGCTCTCTCGACAATCGCGCGGGCATCCAGCTCCGTATTTTCCAGCAGCGCCTGCGCCGCGGCCTTGGCGTACGCTCCCCCGGAACCGATAGCCATGATACCGGTTTCAGGTTCTATCACGTCGCCGTTGCCGGAAATTAACAGGGAATTGGATTTGTCGGCCACGCACAACATGGCCTCCAGGCGCCGCAGCATGCGGTCCGTGCGCCAGTCCTTGGCCAGTTCCACTGCCGACCGCACCAGGTGGCCCTGGTAGGATTCCAGCTTGGCTTCGAAGCGTTCGAACAGGGTGAATGCATCCGCAGTGCCGCCGGCGAAGCCCGCCATGACCTGTTCCCGGTAGAGCTTCCTGATCTTGTTGGCATTGCCTTTCATAACGGTATTCCCCAGGGACACCTGGCCATCGCCGCCAACCACCACTTTGTCCCCCCGCCGCACCGACAGGATTGTTGTTCCTCTGAATTGTTCCAATCTCTCTCTCCACACAGTACAAACACGGTATTCTATCCATATCCGGGGGCAAAAAACAGGGGCCAGGGGTTAGCCTCCTGCACTTGAGCCCCGCACCACACACTCTGCCGCCTGCTTCAGTTCCCGGCTTATGCCGTCAACCCCGGTTCCAGTCACCCTGATCGTGAGCACCGGATGACCCTGTTTGATTTCCGTACCCGGGGGCGGGACGTCAGCGATGGAGAACCCTTCCCGTCTGAATTCCCTGAAAACCAGGTCTTGCGGCGCAAACAGGACCGCCTTGCCGATTAACCGGCGGGCTGGCCGGGCTGTTACCTCGATTGGCCGCTGCGTGCAAGCGTGGCAGTGGAGTGTTACCGCCCGCATGTCCAGGGCCAGTTCCAGCGTCTCAACCGACGCGGTGTACCTGGGGTTGACTTCGACGGGATAGATCCTGCCCTCCTGCCGGATCGCATCAACACCGAACAGCCCGCGCAGTTGAAACTCGCCGGCAAGCACGGCGCCGACCTGTTCCCATTGTTGTCGTGCTCCGGCATGCAACCGGACCGGGCCGATACTGCCGCAGTATCCGAACTCTGCGGCGTGGAATTCCGGTATGCCCACCAGTTGGCGCGTCACGCCCAGCAACCGGCCCCCGTCCCGTGTGGCGACAAACACTGCCGAGTAACTCTTGCCAGGCAGATACTGTTGCAGGTAGCAGCCTGGGCCAATCTCTTCACCCCGGTGGAACCTGATGCCACTGCCACCGGCGCCGCGCAAGGGTTTCACCAGCCAGTTGTGGGGGTCTGTTACGACGTTGGCATCGGCCCGTACCTCAGGACAGGGGACCCCGTTATGCCTGAACAAATCGTGCAAACGGAACGGGTCCCTGACACCGAGGCAGACCGACCGGGGATTACCCAGCAGAGTCCGGCGCCCTGCCAGTTCATCCAGCGCCTCTGTATGATTCTCCATGGCGCCGGTGTACATGAACGGCGCGTCGGGCGCCTGCTCGATCAGGTCAACCGCCTGTTGTGGATAGTCGGTGATCCTGCTCCCCGGAAACCGTTGCCGCAGGTCTTCATCTCCAAACTGGTCCAGCCAGTACGGACTGTAGCCGGCGCGCCGGGCGGAAAACGCCGCGGCCCTGGCGCTGGCGCCGATGATAATCAGTGAGTGATTGTTCATGGCTTGCCATTATAATAAGGGGACAGGGTAAAAGTACGCATCCATTCCTGCGCAAGCAGGAATCTCCTGGTAAAGACTCCTGCTTGTGCAGGAGTGGGGATGTGGATGGGAGGGGTGTACCCCAACTATCGGGGCATCCGGACATCGTTATGAAACAAATCGTCATATTTTCCGAAAACGACGGCTGGCACGAGCAGCAACTGGCAACAGCCTTCGCTGAGCGCCGCGCCCAGGCACAGGTTGTCTCCCTGGCAGAGTGTGGTTTTGCTATTGAACGCGCTCCCTCCGGTCTTTGCATTCCCGGCTTTTCCGACATACTGCCGGACGCGGCGTTTGTACGCGCCATTGCCGCGGGCGCGTTTGAGGAAGTAACCTTCAGGCTGGATATCCTGCACGCGCTGCACGCGTCGGGAGTCGTGGTGTATAACGACGCAAGCAGCATCGAACGCACCGTGGACAAGGCCATGACCAGCTTCCTGCTGGGGAAACACCGGGTTCCCACACCGCCGGCGTGGGTGTGCGCAAGCGCGGCAGTCGCCCATGACGTGATCCGCGCACAACTGGATAAAGGTCAGGCCCTGGTGCAAAAACCCCTGTTCGGCAACTGCGGGCGCGGCCTGCAACTGATCGATTGCGCAAATTATCAACTGGATGCGGAAATGATTAACGGCGTGTATTACCTGCAACGTTTCATCGACCAGGCCGGCCGCAACGGCCGCGACTGGCGAGTTTTTGTCATCGATCACCGCGCCATCGCCACCATGGAACGCGCCTCCGAACACTGGGTCACCAACCGCGCCCGCGGCGGGGAATGCCTCCCTGCCGAACTCACCCCTGAACTACGCCACCTGGCCGAGCGCGCATCCAGGGCCACCGGCATCCGCTACGGCGGCGTGGATATCATCCGCGACCGGCAAGGCGAGTTACTGGTACTGGAAGTAAACAGCGTCCCGGCATGGCGCGGTTTGCAGTCGGTGTGCGCGGCCAACATCGCAGAGTTGCTGGTCGGGGACGTGTTGGGAAGGACGAGGTTCTATACTACCGGGGACTCCTAGTACTCTTTCAACTTAATTTTGACATGTTCAGCGGGTCGGGAAGCGGTTGCGCGCAAGGCACGCCGCGCCGGGAATGGCGCGCCCTTGCCAAGCGGTGTAACGCCGCGGGCGACCGCTTCCCGGCCCGCCCGCAGGGAGCCACACAGCGACGCCAATACGGCGTTGCAGCCCTTGACAAGGGCGCGCCATTCCC